>Ga0182027_10012805_pt1 | contig 11757 bp, 17 predicted proteins | sample 712E1DmetaG_FD_121300 | JGI IMG/M metagenome (GOLD analysis project Ga0182027, IMG submission 121300) | Permafrost microbial communities from Stordalen Mire, Sweden - 712E1D metaG (Illumina Assembly) | ecosystem: Environmental > Terrestrial > Soil > Wetlands > Permafrost | place: Sweden...
AAATCAACCGCGCCCTGGCCGCCTGGTTGAACCTAAAATAGTTTCCCGCAAAATTCCTTCTCCGCATCGGATGGGGAGAAGGTGGCCGGAGGCCGGATGAGGTGAACCGCAGATGAACGCGGATGGACGCTGATAATGCAGGACAGTGCTTCCAGCCTGTCTGGGCAAGGGGGGGGGAATAACCGGCGCAAGCCGTTCCAATGGGCAGGCAAGATGCCCGCCCTACTTTTCAAACCGCGAACGACACGAAACATGCGAACGGGTTTCTACGCAACTCCGCTGCCGCGCGAGCGGGAGGCGCGTTTGCGGCTTGAAGCGCCAAATGGATCACAAAACTTTGCTTCACCTGAAGCAAAGTTTTGCATGTCTTCCAACAAGCTGGGAAGCAACCTTATTTTGCACTCCACCGCCTTACGGCGAACGGAGGCGGTAGCAACGAACGGAATAATTCGTCCACTTCGGATCGCTGAAATAGGACCAGCCGCCGACGAGGGGGTTGGTTCGTACCGGAGACCAGACGCGGTTGGCCAGATTTGTGCAGGCATCCACAACGACGGAGTTGTTAGTTGCCCAAGAGATGGTGAAACCGAAACGGTTGGTCCGCACGCCAAAATTGGGTTCAATATTTAGAATCATCGGGCTCGGAAGCATCCAGCGCGTGGTCGGACGACCACCAAACGTCGTGCTCCAGCTCGTGGTCCCCGGCAAGTAATGGTGGTAACGCTGTTGGGGATCGTGACACTGGGTCAGGCTGGTACAAGTATCGAACGCAAACCACCCAATGCTGGTGACCGGCAGGCCATTGATCGTGTCGGGGGTATGGTCACAGCACCGCGGAACCGGTGTGCCAAATAATGGTGATCGTGTTGTCGTCATTGGTCTCGTAAATGTAATCTTGGACTTGCACGACGGCGGGCAGCGTCAGCAGCAGTCCCGGCAGCAGTCTTGCAGCGCAGGCAGTTCGTAAATGCCTGGCAACCGTGTTTGGGCTGGTTGTGGTCGAAAAGGAATTCTGAGTTTTCATGTTTTTGCCTGGTTCGGCACGGGTGTCGTCTCAATCTCGACATAAGCTCCACTTTGCACGCAAGCAAAATTGCGGGATTGAATCAAGATTTGAATTATTGCTAACGAAATGAATTGTCAGTGCTGATAAACCGGTAAATCACTTCCAGTGGAGTTGGTGTTTATGCTCGGCCTATCCAAGAACCTCTTGGGAGCGCCGGCGTCCCGTCGGCTGGTCGGGAGCCGAAAACCGGAACTCGCCGGCGGGACGCCAGCGCTCCCAGAAACTGCCCTGGTTCATGGTGAGAGTGGACGTCAGCCCTGATTTCACGGTCGTCCAAGAAAAAGCCGCCGGGAGAATTACCCGGCGGCTTGCAAGTTGCTGAAAACCACAGTGCTCACCCGGCAACGTGACCGGGCAGGCGGCGGTTCAGTTCAGATGAATTCGTTGATGAGGTTTTCCAGGAATTCCTGGCGGCCACTGACGTTGCCGGTCACTTCACCCTTCTTGAGCATGTAGGCTTCGAGGTCGGTGAAATTGCTCTTGCCGGACTCGATTTTCGCACCGATGCCAGAATCCCACGAGGCGTAGCGTTCTTTAACAAACTCCGCCAGGCGTCCGTCCTTGCGAATGGCGGCGGCGATTTTCAACCCGCGCGCGAAGGCGTCCATGCCGCCGACGTGGGCGTGGAACAAATCCACCGGCTCAAAGCTCTCGCGCCGCACCTTGGCGTCGAAATTCAAGCCGCCGGTGGTGAACCCGCCGTATTTGAGGATGGTGAGCATGATTTGCGTCGTGAGATAAATGCTGGTGGGGAACTGGTCGGTGTCCCAGCCAATCAACTCGTCGCCGGTGTTGGCATCCACCGAACCCAGCGCGCCCGTCGAACCCGCCACTTCCAGTTCATGCTGCATGGAGTGGCCGGCCAGCGTGGCGTGGTTGGTTTCGAGGTTGAGCTTCAAATCGCCCATCAGGTCGTATTCGCGCAGGAAATTCAGGCACGCGGCGGCATCGGAATCGTATTGATGCTTGGTCGGTTCCTTGGGTTTCGGCTCGATGTAGAACTGGCCTTTGAAGCCGATTTTCTTTTTGTAGTCCACCGCCATGTGCAAAAATTTGGCAAGATGTTCCAGCTCGCGTTTCATGTTGGTGTTCCACAAGGTGGAATACCCCTCGCGCCCGCCCCAGAAAACGTAGCCGGCGCCACCCAGTTCGTGGGTGACTTCCAGCGCCTTCTTCACCTGCGCGGCGGCAAAGGCGAACACGTCGGCGTTGCAACTCGTGGATGCGCCGTGCATGAAGCGTGGATTGGAGAACAGGTTGGCCGTGCCCCAGAGCAGCTTGATGCCGGTGCGCTTCTGTTCGGCTTTCAGGACCTTGACGACGGCGTCGAGATTTTTGTTGGTCTCGCCCAACGTCTGGCCTTCCGGCGCGACGTCGCGGTCATGGAAGGCATAGAACGGCGCGCCGAGCTTCTCGATGAACTCGAACGCGACCCGCGCGCGATTTTCGGCATTGGCCACTGAGTTGGAGCCGTCATCCCACGGGCGGACGGCGGTGCCAACGCCGAACGGGTCGGAGCCGGTGCCGCGAAACGTGTGCCAATAGACGACCGAGAAGCGCAGGTGCTCGGCCATGGTTTTGCCTTCGACGACTTCGGCGGGGTTGTAATGTTTGAAGGCCAGCGGATTTTTGGATTTCGGTCCTTCGTATTTGATCTTGGATATGTTTTTAAATGCAATGTCCATGGTAATAAAATGGTTACAAATAGTTTCCCCAGGTTAGTCACTTTCCCTGAAGAAGTCACCGGAAATTTTTAATATTTTTCGGGCTCTCAGGCTTTGTCAGATTGTGGAAGAATAGATCGTGGTCGGTTTGCATTATGCGCGTGTGGTTTCCGCCTTTGTCGGAAGGCCAAGCCGGCATGGGTGGCATGAATCATGCGGACGAATGCCTGAAAAACTGTGGAAAACCGTGCAAAACTGTGCTTGAACAAGCCGGGCATCGGTGGTTGAATCGCACCGTCAGTTTAAAAACCAGAGACCAGAAAAATTACAAAAGACCAATTTGCGGCTTCGGCAGATGTCCGACACGATACGCGAAATTCGCAACGCGAGGGAAGGAAACCATGAAACTGTTAATTCTGATGCTGATGGCTTTGGCTGCGGTCTCACTGACCTCTTGCAAGCCGGCTCCGGTTACCGGACAGATATACATTGCCAGTACTTCCGGGATCGCAACGCCGATCCAAAATGTTCAAATTCTTTTGATAGCTTCCAAGGAAGCCGACGACTTTTTGAGCGGCAAAACACTGGAGTCGCAAAAACAAGCAGGCCTGCTGACGGCTCAAATTGAACAATTGAAAACCGAACGCGACGCGGCAGAGGCGGTCTATGAACAAATCACCGCGTCCAACTCCGTCTATTTTGCCAGCCAATCCTTCACAAACGATCCCCGATACGTCACGCTCGCGGATGAAGCCAGTAAAAAGAATCAGGCCATGCAAACCCTGACCAATGCCATCGCTGCATTGAAATCCAAATATGGCGAGATGCCACCCATAAGAATCGGACATTACACCCAGGAGCAATTGAACGCGTTTGCGGCCGAAACCGAGGATGCCCAAAGAATCAAATCGCTTTGGGACCGGACAAGCCAGATCGGGAACGAATTCGAATCGCTGGCGCGGAAAATCCAAAACGAGAAAAATACGAACACTGTAACCGCGAAACAAAAAGTTGATGCCATTGACGACAAGATAAAAGCGGCAAACGATTCCTTGGCTTCGTTAAAGACGCCTAATTTTTATCTGGGCGACTTTTTGCCCAAGCCGATGGAGACGTCATTGACCGATGACAAGGGCAATTTTGTCATCAATCAGCCGAGGTCACACGCTAAAGTCTTTGCAAAAATATATTTTGAAGATTCAAAATCCAGCTATTACTGGCTGGTGGATTTGCCAACCACAGGTGAAAAATTGAATTTGAGCGATGGCAACGCTTTCAAAGGAGTGTCCCCATGAGCAACCCGCCAAACGAACCCCCGCGCCTCGTTTTCTGCCTGTGCCGACATTGCGCCGCGGTCATTGAATTTGACTCCAGCCACGTGGGAGATGTGGTTGTCTGTCCACACTGCGACCTGGAAACTACGTTGTTTGTGCCGCCCATATCCGAACAAAAAGAAAATTCGCCAGCCACTCCCTCCGCGGTTGAGGAAATCAAAGAAAATTCGCCCGCCGCCCCCCCCCCGGTTGAAGCAGTTGAGCGGGAGGTGGAGCAATTCAAGATTCAAAAAATCATCAAAATAAAGACTTTGATGCGGACGCGGTTGGAGAGCGGCAGGCCTGCTTTTCTTTGTGATTCCATCTTCGTGCCGATGAACTCAATGCTTGATGAAAACAACATTGCGGATGAATTCAACCTGTCCATTCTGCGCCGTCTTGGCCTGACTGGTTGGGATATTGTTCAAGCCGTTCCCAGAACGACAGGCAACGGTTTGAAGAAGGAGGGAACTGACACGCTTTTTGGCGAGAAATGGGATGGAGGCACGGGTGGTAATGTCATGGGCGTGCATATCATCATCAAAAAGTCTCTCTCGGCCAGCGATCTCACTGATGACCCCGCCGATGAAGTGGGGGCATTCATCCGCAGCCATTTAAGTGATTTTTTGACTGAATGAACCAGTGAAAATCCACCGATATTGGCAGAGGCGTTTTTACCGGTTTGGAAATATTTTTGGACCGCCGGCTTATTGAGCCAATACGGTTTACGCAATTCACGCCCGGCCTCGTACTCGCCAGCGTCATCCGCCCAACCATGAATAACTTTGCCCAACTATCCGACAGCCGCGCGACGTTTCTAGTGCGCTGGCGTGGCAGACAGGAAGGCCCGTATCTCGCGTCCGTCATCGAGGCCAAACTTGCTGCAAATGAAATCGGTTTGCAGCATGAGATTTTTTATGATGGCAAATGGGTTGCGATTCAAGATTACATCCGTCAAAAAGAATCGCCCCGCTACGTAACCAGCCATTGCCGGCACTGCGACGGCGGCATCGAATTCGACGCCAACCAGCTTGACGCGGCGGAAGATACAACCGTGCCCTGCCCGCACTGTGGACTGGAAACAAAAATCTTTGTGCCAGAGCAAAAAGAGCCGCCGGTCATTTCGGATGAAAGCGTTGTCGAACCGGCGGAGAAACAACCTTCAAATCCAGATGTTTGTCATGAACAGGGCGATGGCGCGGCACAAGACTGTGTCGAGGCGTACAAACGGATGAAGCTTGCGGCGGCGCAAGGTTCTGAAGGAGCGCAAAAAAAATGCGAAGAGCTGGTCCTGAAAATGAACGCGGCACAAGTTGAAGCGGTGGAGCCTAAAGACCAAATCCTCTGGAAACGTGATCGCCTGATGCCGAAACAGTTTTCGGATTTTGTCGGTCAAGAAAGAGCCAAAGCGCGGCTTGAAATTGCAGTTGTCGCTGCGAAGTCAAAAGGCGAAGCCCTTGGCCACGTTCTTCTCATTGGCTCCCCGAGGTCTGGCAGAGCCACACTTGCCAGCCTCCTCGCCAGGGTGATGGGTGTGAATCTGAAAAGCACCTCTGGCTACGCTGTTGAAACGGCCGGCGACCTCGCCAGTCTGCTGACGAACCTCGAAGCCGGCGACGTGCTGTTCATTGACGAAATCCATCACCTGCGAACGAACCTTGCGGAATATCTCGCTCCGGCGTTGAAAGATTTTCAACTCGACAGCGTCATTGACCTGGGGCCAAACGCCCGCCCGGTGCATCTGGATCTTCCAAGGTTCACGCTCATCGGTTCGACTACGAATGAAAAGCGGCTGACGCCTGATTTTTTATCGTGTTTTCGGATCGTTGAAAAACTGGACGCTTACAGCGTTGATGAACTGGCAGCCATTGCCCGCCGCTTCGCCACGTCAATGGAAGTCGAGATTGAAGCGGCCGCGGCTGATGGTATTGGACGCTCGGCAGACGGCACGCCGATAGATGTCTTGAATCGTTTGCAGCGCGTCCGGGATTTCGCTCATGTCAAAGGCAAAAAAACAATCACACCGGAGGTTGCGAATACGGCTTTGAAAACGCTGGCTTTACACCATGAAAAGCAAGCAGCCGGTGAGAGCCGCGCGGCAATTCCATCCGAAGTCCGCAGAGAAGTCTGGCGCAGAGACTGCGGCCTGTGTGTGAAATGCGGCAGCCGGAAAAATTTGGAATACGCCCACGTCATCCCCGTTTCAAAAGGCGGCAGCAATACCGTCCGCAACATTGAATTGCTTTGCGGGGACTGTAATCGCTCGAAACGGGATTCCATCCAATAAAACACCGGAACCACCCATGCCGGATGTGCTACGGTGTCCACTGGTGCGTTTTGAATCGCTGCCCGCTGTGCGGCCAAGCCGCTCCCGCACCAGAATATCCGGCATTATCGCCAGCGGCAAACAGAGTTGAAATGCGTGGACTTTTTAGCATTAGGCTTTAGCGCTGGCACTTTTTTGGAGGTCTGAAAACTCACAAAACCATTGATTTCATTGCTCCAAATTGAGATTGGAGCGGGTGAAGGGAATCGAACCCTCGCCGAAAAATCCAGAAGTAGCACAAAATCAAGCATTTCCGCAACCCGTTCAAAGCGGTTGTACACAAGGGCGCGCACAGATTCTAGGCGAGCTTGCTGCGATAAAACGCCGGATTTCCCCGGCCAAGGCTCCTTGTAGGAATTCCTATGCCCAAATTAAATTGTGAAATGATACCAACCAACGCCGGTAATCAACCGCGCTTTGAAAAATCCTTGAATACCAGTGGGCGTGTGCGAAAATCAGAATATGAGTGCGACAGCAATTAGAGACAGACGGCAAACCACGCTACCGGCGGATGTTTGCAAGGCGGCGGGCCTGCGCGTGGATGACCAGATCGAATGGCGTTTTGAACGGGGCGAGATACGCGGGCGAAAGCTGAATCCAACCGCTCCGGAAGAAATCGGCCTGGCGGACGTTCCCGCCGGTGGCATTTTGCCCAAAGGATGGAAACCCGACGCGGAAAGCATTGCCGCCGCCATCCACGATGAAAGGGATGGCGAATGATTTACTGGGACACGTCAGCGATCATCTTTCAACTGGCCAGCGGCAAGCTGGCGGAAATACGCGGAGCGACCCGGTCGCATACGCTGGCTGAATTTTACAGCCGCACGACTGGCAAGGGCTTCAAGGTGGAATACGGCGGGCGGGAAAGAACTGTTGTTCTCAAGCCGGAACTGGCAGCGGATCGGGTTTTGAAGCTGCGCGGGCAGTTGCAATTTGTGGAGTTGGACGGCGCGGAGACCTCCGCCGCGTTGCAAACTGCGGCGCAAAGAGGCGTTCGTGGCGGTCGGACCCATGATTTCCTGCACGTCACTGCGGCGAAAAAGGTGCAGGCAACGGAAATCGCCACCTGCAACACCAAAGATTTTGCCGGTCTTTCAGAAATCCCGCTAAAAAATCCTTCCGGTAAATAGGAAAAATTGAAAGTATCTTGCCAGCGGAAATTCTGCGGAGAATAAAAGTCCGAATTGGTTTACCCCCGCGAAATTGGATGAAACGCGAACAGGGCGGAGCCAGATTAGCGGCGGGTTGGCGTGTGCGGCGGTCGCATGAAAAAGAATGGACAAAAGCAGGACAAACGAGCCAAGCAACAACGACCCCAGCACCAGGAAGAACGAGTAGAATGCGATGCGTTTCGCCAGAAAGGCGCGGGTGGGTTCATCGCAGCCCGGCGTCATTCTCAGGAAAATCGGGGCATCGCCCAGTGGATTGACGACGGGCAGCAACGCGCCTACGATCAGCAGAATTGCGCCGATAAGTTGAGCCATGTCAGACCAGAGCATTGGGTAGTCTTTACTTCAAGGATTTTTTCAAATGTCTGCCGAACCAGTAGCGCATGACCGGACGGAAAGCCGCCGTACTTGCAAACGTGCTGCGGCTGGTCCCGTTCAACGGGACACAGCCGCGCTCCGGCAGAATTATTAAATATGCCGTGCAAACTATGCTCCCACCGCGCACGCTTTCTTGCTGGCGCAGGAGGGCTGATGTTCTTCCAACGCCTCCGGGTTAGTGCGGCTGATGATCTCCCGGGCGTGAGTCGTCTCGGCATCGGAGCCGTGGGCGATCAGGACATATTTGCCGCTTTTCACCGCCGTCTCGTATTGCAGAATGCTGTCCTTGGGGATGCCCACGCTGTAAAGTCCGGCGCCCAGCGCGCTCAAACCGCCCACCACCACCGCGCCTTCCAAAGCACCGACAATCCAGCCGACGAGCGGCCCGGCCACGAGCAACGGCCCGACGCCGGGAATCAAAAAGAACGCGGAGCCAAACAACAAGCCCCAAAATCCGCCCCAGAACGCGCCCAGCTTGCCCCAGTATTTCATACGGTCTCCGGCATTGTAATAGCCGATCACGTTCTCATCCGTGTGATAGTCGCGGCTGACGATGGATAGTTTCTTCATGTCAAAGCCCGATTGTTGCAGTTCCTTGACGGCAGTTTCGGCTTCGATGTGCGATTTAAAAATCGCCACGATGGAATTGTTTTTGGTCATAATGTTTTTCCTTACGTTTTGGTTTTTAACGCAGGGGGAATCCTATGCCGTTCCAAAGTCTTTACTATAGGGTGTTCACCCCATTGTTCGCGGCGGCTATTTTTCAAATGAGATGGCCTGAATCGCACGAATCAGCGTATGGGGTTAACACCCCATGTGATCCCCCTGCGCAATAGCTTATCGTTGGGTTTATGAGCCATCAAAGTGTCAACCCGTCAACGGCAAAGTCCTGAAGAAGTTCGTGTAAATACTAACAATAAAAACAAAGTGTTTGTCCGCAGCCAATTTCCCGAAGCGAAAATGATAAATATAAATTCAATCACCAAGAAACGAAATCCATCCAAAATGAAAACCACCATGAAACGTTCTCTCATCGCCCTGGTCATCAGCGGCCTCGCGTTCAACTCGCTGTCATCCGCCGAGGCAGGCGTCGAAACCTATAATATTGATCCCGTGCATACCTGGGTCGGATTCTCCATCGCGCATTTTTTCACCAAGGTGCCCGGTTATTTCGGCAAGGTGAAAGGAACCATCGTCGTGGATCGTGACCACCTCACCAACAGCACCGTCGAAGCCGTCATTGAAGTGGCCAGCATCACGACCAACACGAAAATGCGGGACGACGACTTGCGTTCGACCAATTTCTTTGCCGCCGCCCGGTTTCCGTCCATGACCTTCAAGAGCGACTCGTGGAAGAGCACCGGCGACAACACCTTTGCCGTCACCGGCGTGCTTACGATGAAAAACATCCCGAAGAAAGTCGTGCTCAAGGTCACATCGCTGGGCTTTGGCCCGGGCATGAAAGGTGCCGCGATCTCCGGTTGGGAGGCCTCGGTCACGCTGGACCGGCGTGATTTCGACATCACAGCGGATCAAGGTGCCATCGGCAACAGCGTGGATGTCCTCATCAATGTTGAAGCTGACTTGAAACCATAAGCATTATCCTATTGAAATAATCAAGCAGTGGGAAAAGCACCTCATGCAGTTTTATTTTTCAGCAGGCGACAGCACAAACGCTTTAAATGGATATGAAGACGAAATCCGCCATTCTCGCTGAACAAGTAGAAAAGCATCGCAGCGGGCGTGCCGGGTGGTTGCGCGCTGCCGTGCTTGGGTCGGACGATGCCATCGTATCGACGGCGAGCCTCATGATCGGTGTCGCGGCGGCCTCTGCCTCGAGGGGGGCAATCCTGGTCGCCGGCGTGGCGGGTCTGGTTGCCGGTGCGATGTCGATGGCCGTGGGCGAATACGTGTCGGTGAGTTCCCAGCGCGACGCTGAGCAGGCGGACATCGGGCTTGAATCACACGAACTCGCGTCCGAACCGGAAGCCGAATTGCAGGAACTGGCGCTGATTTATGTAAAACGGGGCTTGGAGAAAGAACTGGCGCTGAAAGTCGCGGAACAACTCAGCGCACATGACCGGCTTGGCGCCCACATGCGCGATGAACTTGGCATCGATCAGGCATCCCTCGCGCGTCCGCTGCAAGCAGCGTGGATCTCCGCCGCAAGCTTTGCGTCCTTCGCCGTGGTCCCCATCGTGGCTCTGCTCGTCTCACCCGTGGCTCTGCGTATCCCCGTGATCGCAGCTTTTTCGCTGGTGAGTCTTGCGGTACTGGGCGCGTTTGGCGGCCACCTCGGCGGCGCGCCACTCGGCCGGGCCGCGTTACGAGTCACCATTGGCGGCGCCCTGGCCATGACCGTGACCGCTTTAATCGGCCGAATCCTCGGCGTGTCTATGGGCTGAACAGCAAGCCGGAAAAGCCAGCGGCTGGGGTGAACACCCCATAGCGCCCGCAAGCTGGACAGAGGATGCTCATGGCCATGGACAATAAAACCTGGCTCGTCGAAGTGGAGGTTGCGGCTTGTATTTTGGCGGTGGCAATTGCCGCGCTCACATTAATGGTGGGGCATACCCTGTGGATGAGCCTGGCTCGTAAATAACAACCAGAACATTTTCCCGTCATGTTGACGGCCGAAAAACATAAAACCAAAACGAACGATTATATGACCACACTCGAAATCAAAGGCGACTGGAACATCACCAAAGGCAAATTGAAACAGAAATGGGCGAAGCTCACGGACAATGATCTCCGCTACACCGAAGGCAAACAGGAAGAACTGGTCGGTCGGATTCAAAAGCTCACCGGCGAAACCCGTGAAGTGGTCGAAAACGCGATCAAGGACTACTCCTCCGCCTGCGGTTGCAAGTAACCATCTTAACAACAGCCATGCCCCAAGGCGATAAATCCAGTTACACCGACAAACAGAAACGGCAGGCAGCCCACATCGAAGCCGGCTACGAGCAGCGTGGTGCCAGCGTGAAAACTGCGGAGGCGCGGGCTTGGGCCACAGTGAACAAACTCACCGGCGGCGGCAAAAAAAGCGGCTCCGGCAGGAAGAATCACGAATTAAAATAACATCAGTCCATGAACACCCCATCCCCAAACCCGCCAGCAACCGAACTGGATCCCGAGGCCGCCGCCGAGACCGCTGCCACCGAATCGGAAGCGCTCGTCAAGGATCTTGCCGAACAAAAAGATTTGCATCTGCGACTGGCCGCCGACTTCGAGAATTTCAAGAAGCGCAGCCGGCAGGAAGTCGAAGCTCGCGCGGTGGCGCAAAAGGAATCGTTCATCGTTGAACTGTTGCCAGTCATTGACAATCTCGAACGGGCTTTGGCCGCTGGCGCATCGCGGGACTCCGCGCAGTTTCATCAGGGCGTGGAGATGACGTTGAAACAACTGCAACAGTTGCTCCGACAGCACGGCGTCGAAAGCGAGGAGATTTCCGGCCAGCCGTTCGACCCGCACCGGCAGGAAGCGCTTTCGCAGGGCCATGACCCGGCTCAACCCGATCACGCGATCCTTGAAGTGGTTCAGCGTGGTTATCGGCGAGGTGCGAAGATCATTCGCCCGGCCAAAGTGGTGGTGAATGACCTGACGCTTTCCAAGCCCGCCCGCCATGGCCGTTGAATTCAAAGATTATTACCAGGTTCTCGGCGTTACGCCCAAGGCGACGGACGACGAAATCAAGAAAGCCTTCCGCACGCTCGCCCGGAAGTATCATCCTGATGTCGCCAAAGATAAAAAGATGGCGGAGGAAAAATTCAAGGAAATCAACGAGGCCAATGAAGTCTTGAGCAATCCGGAAAGCCGCAGGAAATTCGACCAGCTCGGTGCC
>Ga0182027_10012806_pt1 | contig 11757 bp, 6 predicted proteins | sample 712E1DmetaG_FD_121300 | JGI IMG/M metagenome (GOLD analysis project Ga0182027, IMG submission 121300) | Permafrost microbial communities from Stordalen Mire, Sweden - 712E1D metaG (Illumina Assembly) | ecosystem: Environmental > Terrestrial > Soil > Wetlands > Permafrost | place: Sweden...
AGATTTTAAAGATCCTTACGATGAGGTCTGTACATTCTCCGGCAAAGAAGTATTTGCCAGATATGTTCGTCTGACTGCAGTTCATCTCAGGCAGCTACGGCTGGCTCTAACTAAATTTATGGTTCTGTCAGATGGCAAAGACATTGCTGAAGGCTGCCCTGCTACCGATTCAGAATCAGATAATAAGAGTGCAACTATCCTGACCCGTCCTCCGCGTCCGCAGGGAGAGGGTGTTGTTACTGACAATCCTGGAAATATTATACCGGCAGATAAATGGAATCCGGCAGCTTACAAAGCGCAAACACCGTTCGGAGGAGTGCAGATCGGCGATGGTCTTTTCAGGAAAACAATGGAAAATAATATCAGTTACCTGTTGTCATCTTTTACTCTCGACCAACTGGTAAGAAATTTTTATGTGAAGGCTGGAAAGCCTGTCAAGCCATTGGAGGACAGACTGAATAATTTCTGGTTCGTAGATTTACCCGGGCAGGAAGCCGGTCGTTTCCTGATGGGCGCCGGTAATACTTTGAGATGGATCGAAAATGCAGACCTTCGAAATAGAATGGATAAGATTGTTGATGTTATTGATGAATGCAAAGAGCCCGATGGATATATTATGGCCTATCCGAAATATAAGATCTTTGACGGTGAATATGGTGCATATACAAGATCGTGGGTTACTCATGGGCTGATAGAAGCCGGATATGCAGGAAACAAGAAGGCATTTTCTCTGCTGCGTGGTTTTTATGACTGGTTTAATACCTCAGATTATCTGCCGGAGATGCTCAGGCGGGCAGGACAGGGTTCACAGGGGATAATTCCCAGTACCCGCATGTATTTTACTCCGGTTGGAAAACCAAAAGATATCCAGGTTGTTCAGCAATATTTTCAGGAGAACTATTGGATTGAACAACTGGCAAACAGAGACCCGAAGGCAATCTGGTTGTATCCTTACGACAGGCCTCACAATTATCTGATTACGGCAATTGAACCTTATCTTGATCTGTACCATGCAACCGGAGCTAAAAAATACCTTGATGCCGCTCTGGGCGGTTGGGATTTATATCACGACAGCTGGGAACATGTGGGAGGATCAATTGCTATTTGCGAAGGGACAGAGCTCTATCCTCCGAAATCCTACTTTCTTCACCGTGAAACCGGTGAATTATGCGGAAGCGTTTTCTGGGCTTTCCTGAATCAGCGTTTTCACCTTCTGAATCCCGATGAAGAAAAATATGTTTCTGAGATAGAGAAATCAATATACAATGTATTAATAGCTAACCAGGTAGGAGACAAAGGTATCCGTTACCATGCTGTGCTTGTGGATCATAAAGATCAGAACAACCGCCAGCCATTTAGTATGAGTACCTGCTGTGAAGGACAGGGAACAAGAATGATAGGCGCTCTTCCGGAATTTATTTACTCAACTACGGGTGATGGAATATATGTTGATTTATTTGCTCCGTCAACAATTAAGGCTGCAACCCAATCCGGGACTATCTCTCTGAAAATGGTTACTCAGTTTCCTTATGATCCGGGAGTTCAGATAACTGTAAATGTTGACAAACCATTAAAATCAAAGATCAGGATTCGTATTCCTTCATGGGCTATGCAGAAAATGTCTGTCATGGTAAATGGCAGTAAAGTTATAAGCGGCAATCCCGGTACATATGCAACATTAGACAGGCAGTGGAAGAATGGAGATATCATCTCTTTTACCCTTCCCATTGGATTCAGGATGACAAGATATGCAGGTGCGGAGTATGATGCTAAACATGAACGCTATGCTTTGGAGTACGGACCGGTATTGATGGCTTATGTCAGCATGAAAGGACAGAAGGAGAGCCAGGCGCTGTCGACAACTTCTGAAAAGCTTATTAAAAGCCTTAAAGCAATCTCAGACAAACCGCTTCATTTTACAGTTAATGGAAACACTGACTTCTTATATATGCCTTATATGGAGGTTCAGGATGAGCCATTTACATGCTATCCTTATGCTGATAAAACTAACTGACAGGTTGCAAAACTTCCAGGACACTCCCAAAGTCTAGCTTCCGAAGTTAGGTCTTAATACCCGACAGATCGGTTTCAACATCTGACAGACGAGTTCTGGCACCCGACAGACGAGTTATAACATACAAGAGACGAGTTATAACGTACAAGAGACGAGTTATAAGAGCAAAGAGTCATAGAGATACCAAACTTCACTTAGAAATAATCATATGCTACTATTATTCAAATTATTACATTATATATCCAATATCAAAATAATATCAATTAAGAATTTAAAGTAAAATAGACGAAATGATATGTTCTGTTTAATGAATATCTTAATTAATAAATAAAAAGTGACTGATTCTTTGTCATTTGTAATTATTATATATATTTGCATATCAAAATAAACTATGAAAAGATTTACAACATTCACAGGTACTGGTACAGGCACTAACAAGTTGTCGGGGGGATGTTATGTTTAAATATTTATGAAAAGAAACAAAAGCCATCCTTGAAAAAGGGTGGCTTTTTTGTTTTAGAGCAAAATGAAACTGAACAATCAAACATATAATCATGCGAATCTTAAAATTTGGAGGCTCGTCGTTAGCCAACCCCGAGAGAATTAAACTTGTAATAAAAATTATCAGGCAATACGCTTCAGCATATCCTGATCTGTCTGTTGTCATATCGGCACAATCAGGCGTGACTGATCAATTGGCTAAGCTATGTGAACTGATCCCTGCCATCACGGAAAGTGAAGCCGTGATCCAAGAACTGGAGCAAAAGCATCTTGCCGCTGTCAAAGCCCTGCTTCCGGTTAAGCAACAACCACCGGCAATGGCAGAAATTATGACAATGTGCAATGAACTGTCTGATATCGTAAAAGGTGCTACAATGGTCGGAGAAGTTACTCCGCGAACCCGTGATTTGATTCTGAGTTTTGGCGAACGACTCTCAGCATATCTGGTCTGCCAGGCAATTAAAACTGATATTCCTGATGCGTTGTTCACAGATGCCAGGCTTCTGGTAAAAACCGACGCGACATTCGGAAGAGCCAGGATCGATTTTGACCTCAGTAATAAGCAGATCATAGAGTATTTTGCCGAAAACACGGGACTGAAGATAGTGACAGGTTTTATTGCCAGCACAGCCAGTGGTCAGACAACAACCCTGGGCAGGAACGGATCAGATTATACAGCTTCCGTGCTGGGTGCAGCATTGGATGCTGATGCCATCGAAATCTGGTCTGATACTGATGGTGTAATGACTGCAGATCCTCGGTATGTTAAGGAGGCTCAGAGTATCGGACAATTATCTTATAGCGAAGCAATGGAATTATCGCACTTCGGAGCTAAAGTGATATTCCCGGCTTCGTTGTATCCTGCAATGGCGAAAAAAATACCTATCCTGGTAAAGAATACTTTCAATCCTGAACACAGAGGTACTTTAATCTGTGATGAATCAAAGAAGGATAACGGCTTTATTAAAGGTATAACATCGCTTGAAGATGTTTGCATGATAACTGTTGAAGGAAGTGGAATGGTAGGAGTTGCAGGTGTTTCAGCACGTATGTTTAATGCTTTGTCGCAGGAAAATATCAGCGTAATTCTGATAAGTCAGGCATCTTCAGAACATTCAATATGCATTGCGCTGATGCAGGAAGATTCTGATAAAGCCTGCCGGATTTTACAAAACACTTTTTCGGAGGAATTGCTTTCCGGGTTGATCTCTTCAGTTAATTATGAATGCAATCTTGCAATAGTAGCAGTGGTAGGTGAAAATATGCGTCATATGCCAGGCGTGGCTGCAAGAGTATTCAGCCCTCTCGGCCGGAATGGTATTAATGTAAAAGCCATATCCCAGGGAAGTTCTGAGCTCAATATCTCTTTTGTTATCGGTGAAAATGATCTGAGAAAAGCCTTGAGGATACTTCATCAGTCCTTGTTCAGCAAGGAAATAAGAAAGCTGCACCTTTTTATAGCTGGCACAGGATCTGTCGGCAGCAGGTTACTTGAAATGATTGGAAGTCATGGTGAGTATCTCGAAAGACAGAAAATAGATCTGCAATTATGCGGTCTGATAAACAGCAGACAAATGTTGATGGAGGAAAATCCAATCAGCCTGAAAACCTGGAAAGCAACAGCAGAGATCAATGCTGAAAAAGCAAACTTCCGTAGATTCGTTGATGGTATGCTATTACAGAATATGGAAAACAGTGTCTTTGTGGATGTCACTGCAGCTGATGAACCCGTGGAATATTATAACAAATTACTTTCAGGTAACATTACCATAGTAGCTGCGAACAAACGTGCAAATACAAGGAATATGGAACATTATCGGATGCTCCATTCCGCTGCAAAAAAAAGAAATATTTCATTTAATTATGAGACCAATGTCGGTGCAGGCTTGCCTGTAATAAACGTAATAAGAAATATTATTGCAGGAGGAGATAAGGTGATTAAAATTGAAGCTGTCCTTTCGGGAACGATTAACTGGCTTTTTTCAGAATACAATGGGAGTAAGCCTTTCAGTGATCTTGTGAAGATAGCCAGAGAGAGAGGATATACCGAACCCGATCCCCGTGATGATCTGAGTGGAATGGATGTTGCCCGTAAATGCCTGATACTTGCACGCGAATGTGGTCTTGAAATAGAACTTGAAGATATTCCGGTTGATTCATTAATGCCACCTGAAGCTGACCAGGCAAAGGATCAGGCTGAGTTTTTCCTGTTGCTGAAAAGCTATGATCCTGTGATCATCTCCAGGTACTTCGCCGCCATTGCTGAAGGGAAAGAAATACGCTATGTGGCAAGGATAGAAGAGGGGAAAGCTAAAGTGGAGCTGGTAGATGTAGGAGAATCCAATCCTTTCTTCTCACTCAGGGGAAGTGAAAATTGTATCATCCTGACTACAAATTATTATCAGCCATATCCGATGGTAATTAAAGGTCCCGGTGCAGGGGTGGACGTTACTGCTGCCGGTTTGCTTGCAGATATTGTCAGGATTGCCGGAGAGGTGAGAATATAAAATGTTCATCTTAATTATTTAACAATAAAAAATTTAAAATAGATGATGAAAGACAGATCGGTTACTGCATTCGCCCCTGCAACTGTTGCCAATGTTGGTTGTGGATTTGATATTATGGGCTTTGCTCTCAAAGGAAGTGGTGATAAGGTGACCATTACCATGCAACAGGAGAATAATAATTTCATCTCAATGAGCGGGCAGTATGCTGGATTCATCCCTTCAGAAAGAGACAGAAACACGGCTGGTGTCGCAGTGGATGCTTTTATGAAGTCGACAGGAAATAACAATCTGGCTATCCATATTGAGCTGGAAAAGAACCTTCCGCTTGGAAGTGGTCTGGGAAGCAGTGCGTCGAGTGCGGCCGCAGCTGTGTTTGCCTTGAATGAATTGCTGGGCAACCCTCTGACCACAAAAGAACTAATCCCGTTTGCCATGGAAGGAGAGCGGATAGCCTGTGGCACTGCCCATGCCGATAATGTTGCACCTTCTTTGCTTGGAGGCTTTTTGCTGATACGGAGTTATAATCCATTGGATATAATTCAGGTAAAATGTCCGGATGAATTATATTGTTCTGTGGTTCATCCGCATATTGAACTCAAAACTTCAGATGCAAGAAGAATATTAAAACAGGACATCCCGATGCACGATGCTATTAAACAAAGCGCTAATGCAGCTGCCTTTATGATCGGGATTATGAAGGAAGATTTTGAGTTATTGGGCCGATCAATATGCGATTTGCTGGCTGAACCCAAACGTACGCTGCTTATTCCTGGTTTTGCATTAGCCAAAGAAACAGCCTTAGCTTCCGGTGCGATAGGTTGCGGCATTTCAGGTTCAGGACCATCTGTCTTCGCTTTATGTAGAGGAGAATTATTGGCTGGTAGCGTCGCTAAGGTGATTCAGAAGACCTTTTCTGAGGCAGGACTTGAATCTGATGCAATTATCTCTTCACTTAATTCACCAGGAGCATTAATTGTATAAAGCTATCATATATTAATTCATTCAAAATGAAGTATTATAATATTAATGATCCATCTGAAAAAGTTTCACTCAGGCAGGCAGTGCTGAAGAGTATTACCAGGACATCAGATTTATATATGCCTGTATATTTTCCGCTTTTACCATCTGCCTTTTATGCTAAGCTCGGCAAGATGAGTTTCTGTGAAATAGCGCTCGAAGTATCGAAAGCTATGTTTGGTAGTGATATTCCCAAAAATACCCTTGAGAATATTGTAAATAAAGCGTTCACTTTTGAAATACCTTTAAGAAAGATAAGAGAAAACCTCTATGTGCTTGAGTTATTTCATGGTCCGACTATGGCATTTAAAGATGTTGGAGCCAGATTCATGGCCGGGCTTTTTGAATACCTGATAAAGAATGAAAACAGGGAAATTACAATTCTGGTAGCTACCTCTGGTGATACCGGAAGCGCGGTAGCCAACGCCTTTTTTAACAGGAATGGAATAAAAGTGGTCATTTTATATCCCTCAGGAAGAGTAAGTGAAATCCAGGAGAAACAACTGACAACCATGGGAAGAAATATTACTGCATTAGAGGTTGATGGCGACTTCGATGATTGTCAGCGGCTGGCAAAGCTTGCTTTTGCAGATACTGAACTGAATAACAGATTAAACCTGACTTCTGCAAACTCCATCAACTTTGCTCGTCTTTTTCCACAATCATTTTATTATTATTATGCCATTGCTCAACTGAATGAAATAAAAAATTTTGTCGTCTTCAGCGTTCCAAGCGGAAATTTCGGTAATCTGACAGCAGGTCTGATTGCAAGAAAGATGGGTCTTAACATCAACAATTTTGTGGCATCTGCCAACTCAAATCGTGCTGTTGTTGATTACCTGACCAGTGGAAATTTTGAACCACGTCCGACTCTTCACACAATAACAAATGCGATGGATGTTGGCAATCCAAGCAATTTTCCCCGGATAATGGAAATATTCAATAAGGAGCATCATGCTATCTCATCAGCTATTAGAGGTTATTGGTTTACTGATGAACAAACATATGCAGCAATGAGTGAATTGCAAAACAACTATTCATATCAGGCTGATCCACATGGAGCTGTAGCATATCTCGGAATAAAAAAATACCAGGAAGAAAATAATTGTACCGGTATTTTTCTCGAAACAGCTCACCCTGCCAAATTCCCGGTTGAGGTGAAAGCAGCAACAAATATGCAAGTTCAGATTCCGGAAACTTTGAAGGACTTGTTGTTTGCTACGAAAAAGTCGGTCAGAATGCCAAATGATTTTTCAGTTTTAAGGAAGTTCCTGAATACTTAAGATATCAAAGTAAAAAAATATTTTAAAAACAGATTATTAAATAAAATCCATCTAACTTTCAACCAATTTTAATATAATAAGAAGGGTAAAGAAATGTCTGACGAGGTGTTCTTACGAAAAATAAGAAACCTAACAGCATCTTTATTATTGGTATCAGGCAATATATAGCTGAAACATATAAAGCTTCTTCGATTCTTATTGAAAGTACCAAAATAGGCTTCACCGGTTTACCGATGACATAATGTGATAATGGTTAAATGAATAAATTAATAGTTTCATCTTTATTTATAATCAGTTTGCTCTCTTTTGGAAATGTTTTTGGACAGCAAAAGAAAGTATATATTGCTCTTGATGATCATACAGATTATATGTGGTCAGGAGATGAAGCTGTGTATCGTGATGCTTTTCTCAAAACGCTTGACTATTATATTAGACTAAATGACTCAACCTCCGGTGTGTCATATCCCTATCAGAATAAATGGAATTGCGACGGATCATTATGGGCTTATGAATATCAGGAAAATCGTAGCTCAGAGCAGTTTTTAAAACTTATTGACCAGGTACGTAATGGTAAGATTACAGTACCTCTGAATACCTTAACAAGCCTCCTAGGTATAGCTCCGCTTGAAGCGACATTGCGCGATATGTACTATGCCGGATCACTGGAACGTAAATATGGTCTGAATCTTGAACTGGTAATAAATATGGAAGACCAGGTATTACCATTAGGATTATCATCATTATGGGCGGGAGCCGGAGCAAAATACTCATGGCGAGGCGTTTGTGCATGTGCAACAAAAGTAACCGGACTTGATTCAAGACCGCATGAAATATATTGGTACAAAGGTTTGGATGATCAAAAGGTGCTTATGAAATGGTATTCGGTAAACCCCTCTTTTTTAGCAAAACGGAAGGAATACCGGTCTTTTCTTGGAACTTATTTAGAGGCTTCTAATCCCGGAAACGCTATAGAAGATTGCAAAACATTAATGAATAATCCCAAAGTATATCCTTATAATATTGCAGCAGCTTTTGGCAAAGGTGGTGATGATCTCATGACCTTAACTGACAAGTTTCCAAAAGTAGCAAGAGAAAAATCTGATTCAGATTATCAGGTATTCGTATCCAATGAATTAGACTTTTTCAAAGACTTCGAGAAAGAATACGGATCTGTACTTCCCTCTGAAACAGTCTCATATGGAAGTACAGAATGGGGCAATAGTGTAGCTTCACTCGCTGAGGTATCTGCGACAGTAAAACGATCCATTGAAAAACTAAGAGCAGCTGAGGCCATGTCTACTTTGATTGCATTAAAGGATAAACAATTTGGAGAAAGTTTAAGAAAAAAAAGGGAGAAGGCATGGATGGCGTGTGGCCTCTATTTTTTACATGATTGGACTGCAGACGGTAGCTATATTACAAGGAAACAGTATGCTGACTGGGAACGTAAAATCGCCGGACAGTTAAGAAGTTATGTCGATACACTTTATGATCTTTCTCTGAGCAGGCTTGGTGAATTAATATCAGTACCAGGTAACACCTCAGAAACCTTCTTTGTTTTTAATCAGCTTGGATGGAAAAGAACAGACTATAGTGATTATCCTTATAATGGGTCCTCTGATATTAAGATAGTTGATATGAATGCTTCACAGGAAGTGCCTTTTCAGTTTATTACAAAAAAAAGTGTTAAGTACATTCGAGTTCTGGCAAAAGAAATCCCTTCTCTTGGTTATAAGGTATTTAAGATTATTAAAGGATCTCCTTCTGGGAGATATGTTCAGGCTGCATTTGTCTCGGACAGCATTATTGAAAATAACCATTATAAGATAGTATTTACTACACAGGGAGTGATTACAAGTCTGAAGGATAAATCAGATAATAATCACGAATGTATAAACAGGATAAATAACCTTTATGCTAATGATCTTGGTTCTAATGGAGGAAAGAAAGGATCTCCACTCAGAGTTGAAAATGCCGGCCCTGTATCGGTGACTTTTGTTGCTGAGTCATATTTCCCGATTAAGCACACATCAAAATTAACCCTGTTCGGATATAATGATAGAATTGAGCTTGAAAATTATATTACACAGAATTTTGATGCAAAACCTGTTACCTATGCTTTTTCATTTAATCTGAACAATCCAGAAATATGGCATGAAGAAGCTGGAGCAGTTTTAAAAGCAGAACAACAATCACAGGGAGGCAATTATGCAGATAGTTTAAACAGATTAGACTGGCTGGCTATTAATCATTTTGCTGACATATCTAATGGCAATAATGGCATGGTACTCTCTAATCGTGATGCTTATTTTATGAAAACAGGAAATAGTACAATCACCAAATTGGATTGTATTACGCCCCAGATCAGAGTACTTGCAGGGGGCCAGATAGATGCTCCTGGACTTGGGATTGTAAATCAGGATGGAGATTCATATTTTGAGAATTTTTTTGCATTAAAACCGGATAATAATGGATTCAATGCAATTGCCTCCATGAAATTTTCACTTGAGCATCAGAATCCACTAATTGCAGGAAAGATTGAGGGTAAATCAGGCACTTACGGCACACAATTTTCATTGTTTACAGTATCTGATCCAAATATTCTTGTATGGACATTAAAACCGGCCGAGGAGGGAATTTATAACGGCATCATTCTGAGAGTATGGAATCTGGATAACAGGGATAGGGATTGTACGATTTATTCCGCTTTACCAATCAAAAAAAGCTTTAATACAACTCATATTGAAACAAACGACTCAGAGATTACCACCCTGGATGGAAAATTGAATGTGAAGATAGGACATAACCGTATTCAGACTTTCCGGATATTCCTGAAATGACATTATAATGACCTTCCTTTATATTCAGTTTATGTTAAAACCCCCCCAGAACTCTTATTTCATTAAACCAAATAACACGCCATGGGGCTTAATACTTTTTTAATAGGTATAGTTCTTCTATTTGTGAATAAGATCTATGCTCATCATGGTCTGAATCATATGGTTTGTCAGTATTAAATGTAAAAAACAATAATAATGAATTATAAGTATGAAAAGAAGAGATTTTGTAAAGAAGACATCGCTTGCAACCACAGGTGGATTAACTATTCTTAATTTTCCTCTATTTGGTAAAAATGCTCCAAGTAACAAAGTGGTTGTGGCTATTATGGGCTTAAATGGGAGAGGCTCTTATCATGCCAGCAGTTTTTCATCATTAGAAAATGTTGAGGTAGGCTATATCTGTGATGTTGAAGATGGTGCAATCAAGAAAGGTCTTAATGCGTTGAGAAATGTTTCCAGGAAACCAGTCATAGAGAAAGATATCCGGAAGCTTGTGACCAAGTCTGATTTTGATGCGTTGATAATAGCTGCACCAGATCACTGGCATACTCCAGCAGCTCTTCTTGGGCTTGCAAATGGCAAAAATGTATATGTTGAGAAACCATGCAGCCAGAATCCCTATGAAGGTGAAATGCTGATCCAGGCTATAAACAAATACAAAAAGATATTGCAGGTTGGAAGTCAGCGACGTTCATTTCCATCATTAATAGGAATTGCAAAAGAAGTGCACGATGGTCTGATCGGCACTACATATATGGCAAAATCATGGTATGCCAATAACCGTAAATCCATTGGTATAGGAAAGAAAATACCAGTACCTTCAATACTTAATTTTGAGCTCTGGCAGGGACCTGCGCCACGCAAGGAATTCAAAGACAATATTGTTCACTATAACTGGCATTGGTTCTGGAACTGGGGAACAGGAGAAGCCTGCAATAATGGAAACCATGAACTTGATTGCTGCCGTTGGTTTCTGGATGTCGATTTCCCGACAAAAGTCACATCTGCAGGTGGACGATATGCGTTTACAGACGATTGGGAAACTCCCGATACACAAATAGCTGCCTTTGAGTTTGGAGATAAAAAGTCAATAACATGGGAAGGGAGAAGTTGTAATTCATTTCCTGTTGAAAAAAGCGGACGAGGATTTATTATCTATGGAACCAAAGGCACACTCGTGAATCTCGGAGGTGGTGATTATAAAATTTATGATGACAAAGATAAATTGATAAAGAGTGTTGAATCAGAAGTAAAAGCTGATCCAAATAATGTTGTAAGTGCAAGTGGAAACATGGACATGTATCACCTGCTGAATTTTGTTGAGAGCATTAGGGGCAATACTAAAAACACTGTACCTGCCGAAGTTGCTCACAAGAGTGTAATCCTTTGTCATCTGGCAAATATCGCTCAACGTACAGGATCTACTCTTCACTGCGACCCGGCTAATGGACATATAATTGGTGATGACAAGGCAGCGCAATTATGGGGCCGCCAATATGAAAAAGGCTGGGAACCAAAAGTTTAAGAAAGCAATTTGCTATGAATGATTTATTTGAATCATGTCTCACTCTAGCTTTGCTTTTATCTCACTTTGC
>Ga0182027_10012810_pt1 | contig 11754 bp, 10 predicted proteins | sample 712E1DmetaG_FD_121300 | JGI IMG/M metagenome (GOLD analysis project Ga0182027, IMG submission 121300) | Permafrost microbial communities from Stordalen Mire, Sweden - 712E1D metaG (Illumina Assembly) | ecosystem: Environmental > Terrestrial > Soil > Wetlands > Permafrost | place: Sweden...
CCCTTTTTTTAAATCAAGCATATGGCATGATGGAACGCTTCGGATGGCATGTCGTTGAAGGATAATGTCGTGTAAATCGCTTAATGTATCAAGTTTAACAGGCAAAGAACCGATATATATATAAAGCTAAAAAGATAGATACCTTTTAAAAGGGAAAAATTATGGGAATTACAATTAATGGGCCATCTGGTATTGATACTGCCAGTTTGATAGACCAGCTTGTTGGATTGGAACAGGACAAGGTAACCACAGTACAAAATCAAAAGGCAGCCTATCAAGTACAAGTAGATGACTATTCTAAAATAAAATCAATGCTTGCCGATCTCCAAACAAAGGCAGTTGCCCTTAATCAGGAATCCTCTTTCGACGTATTCACGTCTTCCAGCTCCGACAATACCATTGCTACCATTACGGGTGGCGCTGGTGCAATTGAGAGCAGCTACGATCTTACGGTGAACCATCTTGCTAAATCTGAGAAGATGATCAGCAAGGACAGTTTGGTCACCGATCAGACTGCTGCGCTTTCGACATTTGGCGTAACGCCGGGAGATATCAGTATCGACGGGACAACCATCACAATCACCGGAACCGACACGATTCAAGACCTTCGCATGAAAATCAATAATGCCACGGATTCAAGCGGAAATAAGCTTGGCGTCACGGCCTCGGTTTTGAAATTGTCGGATTCGAATTACAGACTCGTTCTTTCTGCTAACAATAATGGTGTCGATTCCGGTGATAAAGGTGTTGGCTATAAAGACGTTTCCGGTAATGTTTTACAGACCTTGGGAATAATTACCGACGCGGCCGGTGATAAAGGGTCAACCAACCAGACAATTGCAACACAAAATAATTTCCAAAATGTTTTTGATGGACTTGCAGTAGGCAATACTATAACGTATGCCGGAATTGATCATGATGGAAACCAGGTAACGAATACTTTTGTTAAAACTGCTACATCTACGGTGAATGATTTCCTGGCGCAAGTCAAATCAACATATCACAGCATGGTTGATGCTACTGTAGATGCCACAAGTGGGCAACTTATTATTACCGACAAGGCGACCGGATCGTCCCAATTAATGTTGAATTCGCTTAATGCAGGTGCAGCTCCCCAGGCTTTAACTGTAACGCAATCTGGGACAAACGGCGCGGGGGTCATGACTGCCGGCAGCAATTCATATTTCAATCTCGATGGTTTGGATATGAATTCCGCATCAAACGCCCCAGCGGATGTAGTGACCGGCGTGACATTTCAATTCAATAAAGCTTCTCCGTCAACCTCGACAAGCCTGGGGCTCTCCCGTGACGTCACAACCATACAGAAAAACGTCCAGAATTTGCTTGACAGTTACAATACGTTTTTAAGTTATGTTACCACGTCGACTGCTGCGGCTGATCCCAATGATTCAACGTCAAAAGCAGGGGATTTGCATGGGGACATGACCATACAAAACATGGCGGATCAGGTCAAAAATGCATTGGAGACGCAGTTTAATATGTTTGGCGGAAATACGACCAGCCTTGCCAATCTTGGAATAACAGGAGATGCTCAAACCGGTCAGATGTCCATCGATAGCACGGCATTTTCAACTGCCGTGACCAACAACTTCGACCAGGTTTTAAAAATTTTTGTGACAAACGGAATTTCCGATAACAAGACTGTGGCTTATGGCCGAAGCACCGATGCGACAAAATCAGGCAATTATACATTGCATGAACTTGATGCAAATTATCTGCAAATACAAGATCCTTCGACCGGGACGTGGTATACTTCCGATGCTCGTCAAGGAGACGTGGTGTTTTTCTCAAGTGGGCCGGCAAGCGGACTTGCCCTTTCGTCACCCTCCGGGCTTCTGAGCGGCGGCGATGCGACATTCACCTTTCAAAAGGGACTGGGTGATTTACTCAACGGAATGATCAATTCCATCACCGATCCATCGAACGGAACCATTCAAACGCATCAAGATTCTCTGCAATCATTGATGAGCGATGCGGATTCCCGGATAGCCAGTATGCAAACAAGCGTCGACGATTACAAGACCAGGCTTACCAACCAATTTGCGGCAATGGAGCAAACACTTAATACCATGAAATCGCAAAGTGCAAATATGTTAAGCTCGCTCGGCACAACCACGACTACAACGTAGTTATACTACAAAGGAAAGGAACATTCCATGAATACGGGACTCACTGCTTATAAAACAACCAATGTTGGAACAGCCGACCAGGGCAAACTTATTCTTATTGCATATGATGTTGCAATTAAACATTGTAAATTGAGCATACTCATATTCGACGACAAGAAGAGCATCGAGGAGAGGACGCGTCATTTATGCAAAGTGCAGGACGCAATAGGCGAACTCATGAGTTCGCTGAACCTTGACGTTGGCGAATTAGCGCATAATTTATACCGATTGTACGATTATATGGTTCGGCGATGCATTGAAGCGAACATTAAGAGCAATAAAGCGATAATTCAGGAAATTTTGGGGTATTTGGAAGACCTTCGCGACGCATGGGGGCAGGCGGTTGCAAATGTGCGCAAATCGGCTGCGCCAAAAAACGAGGCCGCGATGCAAAATTTTGCCATTACATGCTGATTTTGTCAACAAAATGGAAAACAATACTATGAATGCCAAAATACATTTAACCGAAGCGAAAAAACAATTGTCCCAGATCGAGGCAATGACCAGGTCCCTTGGAGACGAACCGTCTTTGGAAGAAATCGAAACCGTTTTCAGAAAACGCGACGTCCTTGTGGCAAGGATGAAATGCAGCGAAAGCCAATTGGCACAAAAAGATTCGCATTGGGTAAATAATTTGGAAAAAAACGAATTGGACATAAAACCTTTGGCCAATGAATCATGGGCGTTACTGCGGTCGGTCGAGGCGCTGGATAAAAAAATCGCATTTCTTATTGAGGGACGAATGGCGGAAATAAAAATCCAGCTTGCGAAGTTATATAATTCTTCCCGGGCAACATACGCCTACATTGCCCAAAGCGCGTATCGATCGGTACGATAACCCGGTATTTTTGACCCGATAAATCATTGTTTAAATAGAATTTCCTGGATTTTTTGATATAATGCCAAGGCGATTGCTTTCATTCCTGCATCAGAAGGATGCGCCGCCACGCTCGCGTTTGTGAATAATCCATAGGCATAATTCCCGCTGTCGGCCCTGATATTCTTGAAATCAACAAATTGCCAGCCATTATCATGTGCAACCGATTTTTGGATTGAGTCCTTATACGCGGACGTCCAAACGACGCCGGTAATGACCACTTTTGTGGAATCGGTAGCGTAGAACTTTATCATTTTTGTCAATGCAGCATAATAGTTGTTGCTTTTTGCACTATCTTCATTAACATTTTCGCCAAGCCGGACAATGAGAATGTCGGGATTGTAATCGAGTATTTGCGGAAAAATCGTTAAATCGGTGGAAAAATCACGTTCCCATATAGCAAGTGTTTGTTCTTTGTAATCGAACGATGTGCTTGCGAAACAAATGGATAATTTGCTCATTACTATATGGAGGTAATCATTTGCCTGTGAAGATGCCGCCATACCCCAGTCGCCATACCAGCCGAGGTCTGGGACCGGGGCGTTATGCGTAATGCTGTTGCCTAAAAATAAAATCTTTAATTGTGCGGGTATGGCTTGGGCGACCATCACTGTAACAACATATACTTGTGTTGAACCGTCGGCAGCAGTAACACTATAAGTTACGGGGTTTGTAAAGTCTTGAACGCTATTCGAATCGGGACTGATTTTTACACCGGTATAAGCGATAATCGGGGTAATTGCTTTAACAGAAGTTCCGAACGGCACGAATAGTGATATGACATGAGTTCCTTCCGATATTGTTCCAACGACTTCCGGACTGGAAAAACTGAACGATGTGATGACTTTAGTGCTGCTGGAAGGACTGTTTGTCGATGTTTTTACACATCCTGCAAGAATTATTCCAAATGAAAAAATTATAAGCAATTGCAAAATTTTATCCATCGATTTATCCCTTTTTATACGATATTTTCAAGATTTATCCAAAGCATCATTAATGAACGCTACCAATTCTGCTTCGGCAACTATCGTTTCATCCCCATTTTTCATAAAACGGATTTTTACTTTACCTGCCTTACTTTCTTCCCCGCCAACAAAAATAACGATTAATGCTCTGGCATTATTGGCTTGTTCCATTTGTTTTCCGAGATTGCATTTTTTCAGGCTGAATTCACAGGAAATTCCCGCATTTCGCAGGTTTTGCGCAGTTTGAATCGCAAAAGCCGGGTCAGAAGTATCGAATGTCGCCACATAAACTTTGGAGCGCGGAACCGAAACGGAAAAATGTTTTTCTTTAAGCATTTCTCCCAATACCACGTCTCCTGCCGCGAAGCCAACGGCCGGAGTGTCGGGGCCGCCGTACAACCCAACTAATTTATCATATCTGCCGCCGCCGGCAATGGCGCGAAGATTGCGGTTTTTATCGAATAATTCAAAAACTATACCGGTATAATATGCCAAGCCCCTCACAATTCCAATATCAAAGGCCACAAAGTCTGAAACGCCGTAACAATCGAGGAGCGCGAATAATGATTCGAGTTTGTTAATAGAGGGAAGTTGTCCGCCGATTGTTTTTAAATCCGCCAAGGAAGCGACATTCAACATTTCGCAAATCGATTTTGCATGTATATCCGATGCGACAATTCCAAAAAGTTCCCGTTCAAATACCTCAGACGGTATTTTATGACGTTTGTCCAGTAAACCGAATAGCGGCTGTAATTTTTCGGCCCCGATTCCTACTGCCAAAAACATTTCTTCAAGGAGCGTCCGGCTTGAAATGTGTACGGTAAAATCATCTTTAGTAAAGCCAAGACCCTGCATCATGCCAATGCTTGCCGCTATGAGTTCTGCATCTGCCGATTCTTCGGCAATGCCGAGAATATCAAGGTTAAGTTGAAAAAACTCCCTTAACCGGCCTTTTTGCATCTTCTCATATCGAAAAAGGCGCGGTATGCTATACCATCGGATGGGACGTTTTAAAGCAGTCCCTTTGGCAGCTACCATACGCGCAAGGGTAGGGGTAAGTTCGGGACGCAAAGACAACATGCGTTGCCCTTTGTCCTCAAAGGCGTACAATTGCTTTTCAATTTCCTCACCCGATTTCTGCGTATATAATTCAAGATGCTCGAACATTGGGCCATCGTATTGTTCGAAGCCGTAACGCATACAGGTGGCATGCCACAATGCGAAAACCGATTCACGTATTGCCATATCTTCAGGATAAAAATCCCTTGTCCCTTTTGGGCCTGCCGGAGTTTGCATTTGTCTATTCCTTTAAAAGAAACGATGATGTGCGGTTTTTTCCCACGACGTCCATTCACTGTAGTATTTGTAAAGCTGTTCCCTGCGTTTGAATTCCGCGCCATGGATGATATTACGGAATTGTCTCTTCATCGGCGGTACCGCAATATGCAACATTTCATGATACATGATCCCGTCAATGGCAAAATCCGGTACAAACCGTTTGTTATACACTGATGCAATGGTGATAATGCTGAAGCGGTTTCCATACGCATCATGCTGATTCATTTGGTATGATCGATAACGGTTTTGGCCCCATCGAACATATGAAATTATTTCACTATTAAAATACTCTTTGTTCACACGATTAAACACGTCGCGTAAATCGTAAATCCGCCCTTGGGTTATAAATAATGATGGGTCGAATCGCGAAGCGCGCGGTTTTGCCAACCCGTTTTCCTTGAAATAATTGAAAATCAGTTGTTCCAATTTTTTCTTTTCCAATTTACTGTTTCGAAGGTCTTTCGGGGTTTTGCTTAAAAGTAAAACCCAATCGATAAGCGCGTTTTTAACAAGGTGCGGAGCATCCGCAATCCCGATCGGTACGGTGAGAAATAAGGCATTATTGTGTTTTTCCCATTTGCCATGCCAACTTCGGCGAAGACGTTTACTTGTTGTAACGGTAACATTATGAATGTTTCTGGAAAGAAGCAGCGACTCGAATGGAACAGGCGGGGAAAAATCTAATTCGAGCTGCATGCAGGTATTTTCCTGCATCATTGTTTTTCGTCCATATATTTTTCGGATAATTTCATTATCAATATTTCTGAAAGGGCCGGGGAATATTTTTTGCGCAGCCAGGTTTCAGTAACGCCTTTGGCAGCCATTTTATCGTAAAGCGTTAAGTCTCGGTCTATCGCAAAAAGGTATGGGTACCATTCCCGATGCAATGGCGATTTCCAGTCCCAAATGAGCAGGTGCAGGGCTTTTTTATACCGTGCGATGTTATCGATAGACAAGTCGATTCTCCGCATGCGGGCAAAAGGCGACTGGAAAAACCGTGCTATTGTTTTGAATTCCTTGGGGATTTGAATGTTGTTTTTTAATAAATAAGAGGCGCTTCGCCGGGACTGTTTCCCCGTGATGACAACGGAAAGGTTTTCTAAAAGCAGCATGTCGGTGTTGGGTAATCCTGTGGGATTTATGCAAAGTCCCTTAATTGACGAAAGCAAAGTTTTGCTTCTGCCGGTGAAAGGCCCGACAAACAGCCTGTCTGGGCAATAATCGTTCGCATAAAAATTGTCCCAAATAATAATGTTTCCTTTGAAAATGCCCGACACCTCTGCAATGTTCTTTTTTGTAATGGTAGGGGACACGATTTTTGGCCCCGTCCACAACAAGGCGATGTCGCTTGGTATTTGGGCTGCCAAATCATGGAGGTATTCATTTGATTTTATTTCGGTTTTAGCAAATTGGTCACAATAAACAGTGGGGCAAAACCAAAGGCGAACTGTCGGGTGTTTTTTTCGAAGGTCTTTTTGCAATCGAGCAAGCAATAGTGCATGGGCCTGGCCAAGCGATTTGAACGAGTCTGTACAATTATCAGGCAATTTTTCGGGGATATCGTCCATGAAAAGGGTCAAATACCGTGCGCCGCATAAAACAAACGTATTGAATTTTGCCAAGCAAACGGCATAGTCCTCCTCACTTGTATAGTCAAATGACAATCCGGGTGAAAGGGAAGGTATGACCGTGATTCCCCTTTTTTCCCCTTGTTCGACAAAATCCTTAAACAAGGACAACCATGTTTTGGGATAGGGGGCTTTCCAATCATGTCGGTGAAAAGGGTCTTCCTTGGGTCCATAAAGGTATGTATTGAGATGTAAGGAATGCATGTGGTCGAGCAAGGAATGGCGATTCTCCCATGACAGCATCCGGCCATAATAGCCTTCAATATACCCGTAGAATTTTTTCATAGAAAAACAGGAAGAAGCGGCAGGTTCCAAATAATGGATTTTGCCGCTTATATGTGTGAAAGCTTAAAAAACAAAAGTCAAGGTAAAACCGGTTAGGCCAAGAATCCCCAGTCCGTATCCGATCCATGTGCCTAGCGCATATCCGTTTGCTTGGCTCTTGATTTCATTCCACTTGGCGTTAAGGCCTTTGCTATCGGTATCGGCAATATGATATTTTGCCTGGAAATTTTGAGTTGAAAGCTGCGTATCATTGTATTTTGGTAACCATAAAGCAAGACATACCGAACCAACAGCCACGCCAACAACGCCAACTCCCAACGAAGAATACCTGAGCCAAAGTTTCCCGGAGCTCTCTGGCTGCTTGACTGGTGCGCTGCTCGTGGAAGATGGCTGCGCCGTTTGATCACCGGTTTTTGTTGTGGTCTGCTGGCTGCCCGTTGTTTCCGCAATCCCGGTATACGAAAAGGAAATATTGTCCTGTACATATTGGATTTTATCGTTGATGGTAAAATGAAACTGGCCATTTTGTCGGAAAATACCGCTTTGAATCGAAACATTCGTGGTTTGCGATTTTACGCCGTACACGGAGTAGCGCAATTGGAAATTTTGGAACACTGCGCCATTTGATTCCTTGGCAATCAAAATGCCGTTCCAATCGAATGGATTGGGCAATTGCTCGCTTTTTGTGTTATAATCGCCGTCGTTGATTGAGGTGAAAATAACAGGTTGCTTTGTTGTTCCTGCAATTGTAAGATGGCCGGAAACATTGATGCCGGTGAAGCCTTTGAATAACAAAACGCAACCTTCTTTTATTGTCAGTCGTTTGCCTGCAGGCACGACGATGTCCTGGTCTATGATATAGGGGTTTCCACTCGCATCAAGCGAGGCGCTCCGGATATCGCCCGAAATATGGGTTTCGGCTTGAACGGATATGAAAATTGCGGCAATTGCAGCAAAAATAATGGCGGAATTTTTCATGGTTCCTCTCAAAAAAACGGTAAAACGTTTCTCCATACAATAATAACAATGGTTTAAAATATATTTTTGACCGGTCAAATCAAAAGGCCTTGATATAAAAAAGATACCTTTGTTAAATCAAGAGCCCGGCATTTCGGTGTCGGTCGTATATTCCATTGGCAAGGTTTTCGATTGCATCAAGGTCGTGAGGTAATGGCTGACCTTTACATAGTACTGGTGGAATTATTTCCACCTTGAGAGCACCGATTGCGGATGCAATTTGCTCAACTGCCTTTGTGGCCCATCCATAAGACCCGATTACCGATGCAAATTTTAATTTCGGTCGCAAGGCGTTTGCAAGATTGGCTGCATTGAGAACATGCGGATGCGCTCCCACATGTACGGTCGGGGTTCCAAGCACAATGGTTGCCGCATCAACAAGCGCAATTGCAAGTTTACCGACGTCGGTGACCGAAAGGTCGAATTGTTGAACGAAAATGCCCTTGCTTGCGCACGAGGAGACCAAGCGGTCAACAAGAATACGTGTACTGTTGTGCATGGAAATATAGGCGACAACCAATGAATTTTTCGGCGTTTCTGAAATCCAGTCTTTGTAGGCATCAAGAATGAATGGTGGATGGATATATGCCGGTCCATGGCTGGGGCAAATAATGTCGATGGGTAGCAAGCTGAGTTTGTCTATATTTTTCCGTATAATGCTGCGGAACGGCATCATGATTTCGGCGTAATAGCGTTTGGCAGCCTCATAGACCCGTTCGTCGTCCTGCGCAAACAAATCAGAGGTTGCAAGATGCGCACCAAACAAATCACAGGAGAAAAGGGCTTTTTCTTCACGAACATACGTACACATTGTTTCAGGCCAATGTACCCACGGTGTATGCACAAATTCCAAGGTATGCGATCCTAAAGAAATTGTTTCGCCGTCGGAAACGGTTTTAATTTTATTTTCAGGAAGATGCAAATGGTCTATAAGCATTTGTTTACATTTGGGAGAGGCCAAAACCGTCGCGTCGGGGTATTTTGCCAAAATGTGGGGAATTGAGCCCGAATGGTCTTGCTCGGCATGATGTGCAACGATGTAGTCCACTTCTGCAACGTCCGCTAATTGCTCCATAATAATATCCGTTTTGGCCGGATCAACAGTGTCCAAAAGCGCCGTCTTTTCGCTTCCTTGGATCAGGTAGGCATTATAACTCGTACCATCGGGCAATGGAATAAGCGAATCGAAAAGTCTTCTGTCCCAGTCAACTGCTCCAAGTTGGAACATCGCGTCTTTTATTTTACGTCTTATCATTATTTCCCCTTTTTTGAAAGCACATTAAAATATATAATGCCTCAAAACCTATTGGTAATTCGAGCCAGACGGATTTTCGTGGAAAATAAAAAATAATGCTGCCCCTTTCCAGGAAAATTGATGGAGATCAATTTTCCTGGAAAGGGCTTTTTTATACACTATGTCATAAGTAATTTTTATATGATGGAAACGTTTTTTTTGTCGGCGGAGCTATGTTGTATTGATGTGCCGCTCAGAGCGTGTAGGAGATTGCTCTTACAATTTAAAGAAAGAAACAATTCATGACCCTCTTTGGACTTGACATAATAGCAAATTCATTTCCTGAACAATTGCGCGGCAAACGGGTGGGTCTTTTATGCCATAGCGCTTCGATTACAAGCGAGTATATCCATGCTGTTGATGTTTTTTTGCAATCCCCCTGTACACTCGGCGCATTGTTCGGCCCGCAACACGGCATGTTCGGGCAAACACAGGACAATATGGTCGAATGGGAAGGGACCGATCATCCGACGCTGCATATTCCCGTATACAGCTTATATGGCGCAACAAGGTCTCCGCATCCGCAGGCGCTTGCCTCTTTAGACGCACTTGTTGTTGATTTACAAGATGTTGGCGCTCGCCCGTACACGTACATCTGGACGTTTAAAAATTGTATGGAGGCTTGCCAAAAAGCAGGAATCGGGATTTGGGTCCTCGACCGCCCGAATCCGGTCGCCGCAATGCCGTTTGATGGTCCGATGCTTGATCCTTCATTTTATTCTTTTGTCGGCGGTGCGCCGATACCCCTTTGTCATCGCATGACGTTTGGGGAAATTGCCTTGCTTTTACAGCAATTATTTTGTCCAAAAGTGGATCTTCACGTCGTATGGATGCACGACTGGTGGCGAAACAGCCTCTGGAATGATACCGGTTTGCCGTGGGTGTTGCCATCTCCCAATATGCCGACTGTAGAAACTGCCATGGTGTATCCAGGTATGGTTTTGCTTGAGGCAACCAATCTATCGGAAGGTCGAGGGACCACGCGTCCTTTCGAAATTATAGGCGCGCCCTATTTTAAAACTGAAAAAATCCTGTTTGAACTTAAGAAATTAAATATGCGAGGCGTTGCTTTCCGTGTGCATGATTTCATCCCAACGTTTCAAAAATGGAAGGGTACGTATTGCAGAGGATTGCAAATCCATGTGACCGACCCGTCGATTTTCGAATCCGTTTTCACCGCATCCGCAATTTTGCAGGCAGTGTATTCTACCTCTGAAAAGGAATTTGTATTTAAAAACCCACCGTATGAATATGACGCAGTCCATATGCCGTTCGACATATTGTCGGGCGATGGATCTTTACGAGAAGCTATTTCGTCCGGTGCCGATTTAATCAATGTAAAAAAATCCTGGCAGGAATCCTACGATGTTTTCCGCAGGGAATTCAAGCAAATTGCGCGTTACCCGGAGAACAAGGCGTGATAGGGTTTATTCTTGCAGCAGGGTTTGGTACGCGTTTAAAGCCATTGACAGACCACGTTCCCAAGGCCTTGGTGCCTGTTTGTGGCGTTCCTTTGATCACTCGCGCCTATGATTTTTTATTCGCAAACGGTATTCGAAATATCGGATGCAATTCCCATTACAAACATGACGTCGTGCGGAGTTATGTTGTGCAAAACCATGCTTCCATGACAATGTTCCATGAGGAAACCGCTATTCGCGGCACGGGCGGGGCATTGCATTTTGCAAAGGAATTCCTTACCGACAACGACAGCTTCTGTATTGCAAACGTGGATATTATTTCAACGGTGGATTTAAAAAAAATAATCCAAGAATTCCAGGAATCGGGTAGCGTCGCCGCATTGGTTGCGGCCCCGTCTTTAAACGGATCCATATTTTATCATAGGGAAACAAAAGACTACATCGGCACGCGGTCGCAAAAAAGGGATAAAAACGAAATTGCACCATCGGCCCAAAGTGCCGATTTTATCGGATTGGCATTATACAGAAGGGAATTTCTTGCAGTGCTTAAGCCCGATGATTTCTCTATTGTGCCGGTTTGGACAAGGGCGCAAAACCTGGGAATGAAAATTTCGGTCATTGAAACCGGACCCGTGTATTGGATAGACACCGGGACAGCACAAACCCTTGCCCAAGTTCATTTTGATTTTCTTGACGAAAAGATCGCTTTCCCGATACCATCGGCGATTCATGTTGAAACA
>Ga0182027_10012812_pt1 | contig 11752 bp, 15 predicted proteins | sample 712E1DmetaG_FD_121300 | JGI IMG/M metagenome (GOLD analysis project Ga0182027, IMG submission 121300) | Permafrost microbial communities from Stordalen Mire, Sweden - 712E1D metaG (Illumina Assembly) | ecosystem: Environmental > Terrestrial > Soil > Wetlands > Permafrost | place: Sweden...
AAGGATAGATTGTATTTTAGTGAACTCAAAGAACTTACTAGATTATCTAATAGTTCATTACAAAATATTCTCGCTCGATTAATTAATCAACGAATTGTCAAAAAAGAAGAAACTAAAGCAAATGTATTCTTCATAATTAAAAATAAAAAAGTTTTTGCATTAGAATTTGCTAAAATAGATTTACAAAAGTTTGAGAGCCTGAATAGAAATATTCGTCTACCATTAAAAGATTTTTTAGAATTATTACCAAAAGGGATAGCAACAATATTATTATTCGGTTCAAGCTCAAGAAACAAAGAGATAGAAAAAAGCGACATAGACTTAATGATAATACTTAATAAATTTGACAACGAAAAATTACAAGAATTATATGAAAAAGAAATGATAGATAAAATTGAGGAAATAGGAAAAGATATCCAAACAAGATCTGTCCATACTATAAGTTTAGCTTACACAAATACAGAAAATATGAAAAAAGATTCTGATCACTTAGTAAATCAAGCTATAGAAACAGGGTTTCCATTGCTTAATCAACAATACTATCATGAGGTGCTAAAAAATGAACATTAATCGATATTACGAAGATGAAAAATTATTAATCAAGGATTTAAAACAATTCGAAATAGAAAACCTATTACGCAAAGAATCATTTGCAAAAAATCTAGTACAAGCGCATATAGACAAAGCAAAACATAACCTAAAATTCGTAAATAAAAACATTACTGATGAACAATTTAATGATTGGACAATAACAGGATTATTCATAATAAAAGAATACAAAATAAGCAAAAAAGAAGCGGAATTCATAAACGAAATGGCAATAACAAAAACAGATGCAGAATTCTATGCCACGCTCAAAGAAAAAAGAAAACAAGCAACCTACTCAACAAATACGTTGTTCAACACAGAAAAAGTAAAAGAATATAGAGAAAGAACAATAGAATTCATAAACAAAACAGAAGAAATACTAGAAAATATTTAAAAGAAACATAAAAAACCTGTGTGTGATGGTCACTGGGCCTTCAAGCAGTAACACTAAAAATTAACAGGGATTTATGAGAAAATGTTTTATTCGGGTTTAGGTGCAGCTGTTTTATTTTTTAGCGTTTGTATCTTTGCTCTTATGGCTTGTATAGCTACAGCTGGCCAGTTGATATCAGGATATTTATCCATATCACTTTTCAACTTATTTGGGATATAAATTTTTATTTGAATCATGTTATGTAGATATTAAGTATTTATAGCTCCTTTAATACATAAAGTTTACGGATTTAAACACACAATCAAATGCGTGTCGAGTCTTAAAGAGTAATGCTAAAAATCATAAACTTTATATACAAGATATATCTTACCTATCTTGTAAAAGGTGATTTTTTATGGATACTGATATTATTGAAATGGGAAGCATTAGCTCTAGAGGACAAATCGCAATACCCTCAGAAATTAGACGTGAATTAGGCTTAGAGGAGGGAAGCAAGGTAGTATTTACTGTAAAGAATAATGCTGTAATAATGAAAAAAGTTACTGCAGCATCATTTGATGAATTAGCAATACCATTTACTGATGCAAAAAAGAAGATTCGTGAAGATGAAGTAACTGATTTGATACATAAATTACGAAGAGAAAAGAAAATATGAAGATTGTTCCAGATACAAATATCCTTGTCTCAGGTACTTTCTGGGACGGTGATCCAAGAAAAATATTAAGTCTTATAGATCAAAAATTGGTTGCTTGTATTCTATCTCAAGAAATTCTCGATGAATATCAGAAAGTGATTGTTAGAGATGACATTGTAGAAAAGATTGCGGATAAAAATCTTGTAGCGTCAAAAATCGTAGAGCGAATAATGTCAAATTCTACAATTGTTAAGATTACAAATCACCTAGATATTGTTAAAAATGATGCTAATGATAACAAAATAATAGAATGTGCAAATGCTGGAAACGCAGACTATATTATAACCCGAGATGAGCATTTATTGAAATTGAGAAAATATGAAAACATAAAAATAGTCAAACCAGAAGAATTCTTAGACATAATGAAAAATGAAAAAGAATAATATCCGAGAACACGAAAAAGCATTTGCCGAATGGTTACATAAAAATGGAGCATGCAAGGTAGATTTCAAAAACCAAGATATAATTCTATATGATGGAGGATTATTCAGCATAAAAGATACAAAATGGCGAGCAAAAAAATTTACAGGAAGATTCAAAACAATCCATCATAAAAAATTCGGAAAATGCTACGAAATGATTATTTACAAGAACAAATATGAATGGCATACAAGTCATGATGCGGAATTCTATTTTAGCGACCTGCATGAAAACATAAACTATCTAAAAAGACTAGAAAAATTTCTAATAAAACTTGGATACAAAACAACACTGAGAAGATCAAAAAAAATAATCTTAAAATAATATCCAAACAGGCCGTGTGTTATGGTCACTGAGCCTTCAAGCAGTAACACCAAATGCCATAATATAAAAGGTGAACTCGGAGAAAGTATCACAAACACACGTAATTCAAATAGAACTACTAAATTATGAATCAATAAAGAATTACCTCGGTTCTAATGATATAGAAATTATATCAAGTTCGGGTGAACCGAGGAATGAATGGCATATATTTTGGATAGCGATATGCGAAAGCCCCATTCAATTGAGTATCTATTTTTATTTCTGCAAATGAGTATCTTTTGGTATTCCTACCATTCTCGAATTTAAGTCGTAAGTGTTTAAACCAAATACTATGCATGAATTTCCACGGTTTATGATGAGTAATGGCCTGATAAAATATTTACCATCTAAAATATCTTGTTTGGTAAGCATTGATTCTATTTGTACATGCAGCGTATTTTGCTCTCCGTATTCATCATATACAGGCTTCACTACATTAACGAATTTTCTTAGCAAACCATGCTCTCTTGATAAATCTATAAAGATAGGACTTTTCAATACCTCTTCTTTTCTTAGAGGAATAACGCTACCGTAAGAATTCACTTCATCTCTGGTCAATTCGATTCCATCGAAGGTTTCATATTGTTCTCTGCTGATGATCTCTGCTCCATCTATAAATCTTGATTTAAGATTAGGTTCGTAATCTAGTAGTATCTTTGCTTCTAGATTCGGAGTGTAAGCTATGGCGTCTCCAGTCACGTATGATTTATTATGCCAAAACTTATCTTTATTTGCAAGCGATTTTTCTAGATTTATTCTTTCCTGCATAAATCCTGCAAAAGATAAAATTTTTCTTCCGTCAGATCTTATTTTTGGAAATATCTCAATTGGTTTTCCAATATATGTTTTATAGTTAGTTAAGTAATCTAAATTTTTCATGTTATCACCTTATAGTAAATACATATTCGCCTTAGTATATTAATATTTGTTACCCCTCTAGGGGATATTAAATGATAAACTATTTAAACTAATCAAGCACAAATACATATGTGGACATAGAATTATTCAAAGAGATAGGATTTACCGAACGTGAGATAAAAGTATATTTTGCATTAACTGAATTAGGTCAAAGTACGGCAGGACCAATAGCAGCAAAAGCAAAGCTATCACATACTAAAGTTTATGAAACCCTTGAAAGACTGATCAATAAAGGATTAATAACATACACTATAATTTCCAAGACAAAACATTTTCAGGCAGGAAACCCGAAAGAAATCCTTAACATATTAGATGATCGCAAACAAAAAATGATTGCAGAAATAGAAGAATTAGAAATCAAATCAAAATTTGCAAAAGAAAAACAAGAAACAGTAATACACGAAGGACACAAAGCACTAAGAGCATTATTTAACAGAATAACAGAAGAACTAACTAAAAACGATTACTACTATTCCTTCGCATTAAAACAAGACTATAAAGATTCGACAGCACCGATATTCTTTACAAACATACACCGAAAATTAGCAGAAAAAAAAGTTAAAGATAAATCAATAGCAAATGAAGAAGTAAGAAAAGACATAGAAAAAGCGTACATAGAGAATAAAAACATACAATTTAAATTTGTCAAGCGAAGCACGCCTCTAGGCATAGTTTTAATAAAAAATAAGGTAATACAATTAATATGGGGAGAATTACCCACAGCAATAGAAACAACCTCAAAACAAATGCATGAGCAATACAAAAAATTCTTTGAAGAATTATGGGAAGAAGCCAAATTCTAGTTCTATCTATATTTGGTTCTTTTTCTCGTAATACATTGTCGGATTTTGTTTTACATTTTTAGATTTGATAGAGAAATATGTCGAATCAACGATCAAGAAATAGGCCCTTAAATTGAGGTAGATAATTTCCGTCCATTGACTTTTTGGGCATTATGGACGAGCAGGGATTTGACTTTTTAGATTTTTATAGAGCACAAAGTAGAAGTGATGGACAGGCCGGCGGTGATGCGTACTGGGTCTCTTTTGAGTAACACCAAATTTCGGGTATATACCTATTGCTGTTAGTTCTGCTTGTTTTTCTGGTGGTAGAAGATGCCATCCGTAGAGGAGTATTGCTTTGAATGTTTCGACATTGATTGAGATTTCGTTTTCCATAATAGCATAATAGCTCTTCTGATTGATTATTTAGGCTCGGAGAATGTGATACAAACATACTTGATTCGGACAGGACTCTCAATCATTTTATATATTGTTGTGCTATGTTTCTGAATTTCTTGTCTTTGGCGTATGCTTCTGTAAAAGCTACTGTTTTGCTTATACTGAATGGTTCGTTTGGGTCTTCTTGAATTATTAAGAGATTTTTTAATGGACTTTGTACAATATTATTTGCCTTATTTTCATTTATTTCCGCGTTATGGAATATTGTTAATATTTGTGCATATGTGCATATATCATCGTATCTGTGGTCTTGGCTCTTGATATTCTCTGAATGTTGCGCAATTCGTGCTCTAAGATACTCCATGCCTTTAAGCCGTTCACTCTCATTATCGCTGTGAACTCGTTTTTTATTTATTCGCTCTTCTTTCATCTTATATCCCAAGTGATGAGATTTCTGGCGAAGATATTCTATTGCCTCTTTTTCTGTCTTATAAAAAATTGATCTTTTTTCAAGGGTGCTCAGAGCTGAATCATCGCTCATTTTTGCTATATCACGAATTTTAGCCTTCATTATCCTTTTATCTTTCAATAAATTTTGAAAATATGGTGAATGCACTATCGAGTCTCTAATAATATAATGTGCATATGTATCTTCACCAAGCTGTTTGTTAAAATAGTCTGCAATAGAATAATTTATTTCAGCCTTGATAATAGCACCATGCTTAGATATATACTGTTCCATTGCCCCTACAACTATATCGCAAATGTTATGAAACACCTTTTTAGCATCTGGAGATTTGTTACTAGAAAACCTTCTTAAAACATTGACATTTTCATTAGCATCAAACACCGCATGAATTTGTTTAATGTCAAGGCCAGGCAACAATCTTTGAAATTCTTTATTCACAAGTTTACTCAAATCTTCCTTCATGATCTAAGGATAATACAGCATTTTAAAAATATTACTATTATCGAGTGGTCTAATTATTACTGACCATAATGCAAAACCGATACAGAACATAAAAAGGGTTATTTTATACTTCGTTCAATTTCCAATAATCCACTATTTGTATTGTTTCTTCCGATATTTCTTCGTCAAAATCATCAAATTCTTCTACGGTTAACTGCTCTATAAGTGAGATTTTGGAGGGTGGTGATATTATTATCATTGTTACCACGGAATAATAGCTAATATATAAATTTTATGAGAAGAATATCAATGAATATTTCGGAGTTATTTTTATAGCCCATTTGCGTCACGTAAGTTGTAATAGCCCCGCCCATCGTATATATCCTGACGTGAAGTGTGCAGTGACTATCATTTAGAGTCTATAAGTTTTGTAATACATTCTACTAGGAACTCTTATACATTCAGTTTCCGCTGGCGGGTAAACGAGTGGGGAGACATAGTATTCCGGCAAAGCAGAAACGCGACACAGGCCGCAAAAACGGCATAAAACAAAGAAACAGGCCATAAACAGGACACACACGACGAACAAATAGACGAGAACAATTCTACAATAAATTTATAAATGTATATTCCTCTTGTTCATCAATGGATTCAAAATATGGTGTTTATATTGTTCTTATTGTCGCAATTGTTGGGCTGGTAGCTATTTTTACATTAATTCTACACAACAATTTATCCATTCAAAAAATAGATAATTCAGGACAAGCAATACTTACCACAGCACAGCCCATTAACGTTGATGGTTCCTCCGATATCGTTAAATCAGAAAGATATATTATCTTATTGAATGAACAGCCACTTTCATCAGTGTATAATACAGTTTCCTCAAGTAGCATAGTAAAATCAAATTTTGACTCTCAAAAAAATAAAATAATCAATGAGCAAACTAATGCACTTAATAGTATGCAACAATTGCTTAATCATAAGATTGAGAAGAAGATAACTTTCTCAACAGTATTAAACGGATTTGTTGTTCAACTCACAGAAGAAGAAGCGAATACTCTAAGAACATCAGGTCTTGTAAAGGGAGTAGAAAAAGACGGTATATTTAAATTTTCTATGTTTAATTCAATTCCTCAAATTCATGCAAATGAAGTTTGGAATATAATTCTCCCTGATAGATCCAATATAACGGGTCGTGGAGTAAAAATTGCAATCATCGATTCGGGAATAGATTTTTCTCACTCCGCTCTTGGTGGTTGTTTAGGTAATCCGAACTGTCCGAATACAGGAGGAATTCCAGGTGCTTGTTTTGGACAGGGATGTAAAGTTGAAGGAGGATGCAGCATTAGTGGCGGTAATTGCAGCACCATATCTCCGAGTGATTATCCAATGGATTATTTTGGTCATGGAACTGCTGTTGCATCTATTGCAGCAGGAGTTGCTCCCGGCGCAAAACTTTATGCATATCAAGTAATGCTTTATGACAATTTACAACAAAGTACTTACGATTCAAATGTTATTAGAGCAATAGACGTCGCACTAGACCCCAATCAAGATGGAAATCTTAGTGATCATGTTGATATTATTAGTTTAAGTGGGGGTGATAGAAATGGAAACCCATATGATGCACTTTCAACTGCAGCAAATAATGCTGTTGATGCAGGAGCTGTTTTTGTCGTCGCCGCCGGAAATTATGGTGGAGAATATATACCCTCACCAAACAGCAAATACACCGGTCCAAATTATGGCACCATATCATCACCTGGATGCGCAGAAAAAGTTATAACCGTAGGTTCAGTTGACCAAAATGATCATATATCTTTCTTCAGTTCAAGAGGACCAATTGCGGGGGTTACTTATACTAAACCCGACATAGTTGCACCGGGGCAGGGCAACAAGCCGAGTTGTGCAAATTACTGTCCTCCTAATTCTGGATTATGTGTTGCAAAATCTAATATATTTAACATGAATTACATCATAGATTGCCCTAATCACCCAGGATATTTTACTGGTTTTGGTACTTCCTTTTCAACACCACATGTTTCAGGAGTAGCGGCACTCCTTCTGCAAAAAAATCCAAATTGGACACCTGCGCAGGTTAAAGAAGCAATTAAGAAAACAGCGATACATCTTCAGAACTATTCTGTCAATGACCAAGGCTCAGGAAGAGTAGACGCCCTAGCAGCAATAAAATTGTGCAATGACATGACTCCTAACGCACAATGTTCAGTATCAAAACCAAACTATTGCAACAGTGGAGTATTAATAAATAATTGTAAAACATGTGGTTGCCCGAATTTATACTCATGTACGTCAACCGGTTCTTGCACAAAATCTATTGTATCTGTGCAGGCAACTTCTAAATAATAGAAATTCTAAACTATGATATAAAGTATTGCAGAAATCCTAAACAGATAACTCATTTCCATTTAAAAAAATATGACTCTGTACTTGACATGAGTCAGATGCTCCGATAGGGACACATACCGTTTTGATGGTCCCTGTGATTTCACGGAAATAGGTATAGCCCCGCCCAGATACTATTTTATCGACAATGAATTATTACTTGTCTTTTTTATGTTTAGATTTTTTCACTAATAAAGATATTACGAATGTTACTACAAATACTAACAATCCAAATAACAACAAATATGTTATACTCCATGTTGGGTGAACAAGTTTCGCTATCCACATCGCCACCATTCCAATAGGCAACGATAAAAGCATTTTAATTACATTATTCATTTTTTGTTCACTTTTTCTTTTCAACCAGATTATATTCAAAATTAAGCCAATAACAGCAACTCCTGTTATTAAATAGTTATAAAATAAGATGCTAGATTGCGACGCGTTTTTAAGGTTCATAATCATATTTATCAAGCTATAAACCATAGCACCTATCCAAAAGCCTATTCCATATTTATTTATATCTTTCATCAGTATTCCTCCAATCGATATACATGATATAGAATGATTAAAGTATATAAATGTGCGTCTAAATTCTTGTTAGCCCCAATCTTTAAATAAAATTTATAGTAGCCCTGCCCAGATTATAGGTATGTATATAAATTAAAAACAAAAAGGGTAAATAGTCTATGTAATCTTTAAAATGTAAGTATAGATGATAAAAAAAATGGTTTGTCGTGAAATATCGCAAATAGGATATATGGACAGGCCGTTAGTGATGGTCACTGGGCCTTCAGGTAGTAACACCAAATTTTGGGTATATGCCTATGGTAGATAGTTCTGCTTTTTTTTTCTGGTGGTAGAAGGTGCCATCCATAGAGGAGTATTGCTTTGAATGTCTCGACGTCGATTAAGATCTTGTTTTCCATAATAGCATAATAGCTCCAAGAATTAATTATTCTATCTAGGAGAATGTGATACAAACAAGAAAACCATGTAGGATCGTATTATTTTAATTCTAATATGTGTCTTCTGTCATTAGCACTATAGTTGAATCCGTATGCTCTTGCTGTATCATCATATCTTCTTACTAATCTTTCTTCATCTTTTCGATCAATTATTCTTAACTTGCTGGCAGGTATCATTCTTATTTCTCTAAAACCTTCAGATATACCGATTGCGATTAAGTTATCCATTAATTCATATTCCCAAGCTATTCTTGATAGTTCTATATATCTTCTCCTGCCTCCTTGTAATTGGCGACAGTCTATGACATCTTCAATTATTGCAAATCCGCATATAGCAACATCTGCTCTTCTATCATTTCGTGATGCTGTCAAAATCAATGCATAAGGTGTAATTTCAGGCATAAAATTTATTTCTGAAGGATTTGGCAATCCACTTCCTGACTTGTAGCTTCTTACAAGATAGTCTGATGCCTTTAATGGATAAAGTGGATGTTGAACAAAATGTTTTGGATTTATTGGGATATTTTGTCCAAGCAAAATCCGCGCATCAATATCCTCAAATTTAAGAGTATTTTCAATAGTGCCTGTAATATGCATTTTATTCCCTGTCAATGCTTAAGTATTATTGGGGGAGGTCTTCTCCGAATAGTGCTGTGCTTAAGTATCTTTCTCCATGATCTGGGAGTATTACAACAACTTTTTTTCCTTTGCCAAGTTTTTTTGCTACTTGCTGTGCTGCATGGAATGCTGCTCCTGAAGATATTCCTACAAATATGCCTTCCTTTAATGCAAGTTTTCTCGCGGCTTCGAATGCATCCTCATTTTTTACCTTGATTATCTCATCATAGATTTTTGTATTCAATACTGAAGGCACGAATCCTGCACCAATACCTTGGATCTTGTGCGGTCCTGCTTTGCCTCCTGATAATACTGGAGAATTTTCAGGCTCTACGGCAACAATAAGAACTTTTTTACGAGATTTTTTCTTAAGAACGTCTCCTACTCCTGTTATTGTCCCTCCTGTGCCTATTCCAGAAACAAATGCGTCTATATCTGGAACCTGTTCTAATATCTCTTTTGCTGTTGTTCTCCTGTGGATTTCTGGATTTGCTAAATTGTCAAATTGTTGAGGCTGGAACCACTTATTTTTTTTGGATAGTTCTTCTGCTTTTTTTATTGCACCTGTCATTCCTAATCCTTCTTCTGGCTTTACTAATACGAGTTCTGCACCTAATGCCTTGAGTATTTTTCTTCGCTCAATGCTCATGCTCTCCGGCATTGTTAGAATCAGTTTGTATCCTTTTACTGCAGCAACAAAGGCTAAGCCTATTCCCGTATTTCCTGATGTTGGTTCGACTAGAGTATCTCCCGGTTTTATTTTTCCTTCTTTTTCTGCTGTCTCGATCATTGATAATGCAATCCTGTCCTTGACAGAACTCATTGGATTGAATGATTCAAGTTTTACATATATCGTTGCAGAATCTTTGTCAACTAATTTATTTATCTTAACAACTGGCGTATCGCCTATTAATTCCAGTATATTGTTTGCTACTTTTGCCATTTTATCCCCCCGAATATTTTAGATTATATAACAAAATCTCCTGCAATCTCAGGATAGACTTTTGTTACTTGAAAACCATTTTTTATTGACTGGATTATTACATCTTCCTTATCCCTAAAATTGTTTTTGCGAACTATATCTACGGGAATTCTTAATCCTAAATTCAATCCCCAACGGGTTATTTTTGCATTATATCGCTTAACATCCATCATGATATCAATTGATATCAATACAAGTATTTAAATATTTCGATAGTCAAGAATATATAATGAAAAATAGAACACAACAACCTATTCAAATAAAAAACCTCGGAATCCTCTAGAATCAAGTAATGGGTATAGCCCCACCCAGATTATAGCTATGTATATAAATTAAAAACAAAAAGGGTAAATAGCCCTTCTAAATCACCAAAATATATGGATAGACGATAAAAAAAGGATTTGTCGTGAAATATCGCAAATAGGATATATGGACAGGCCGTTAGTGATGGTCACTGGGCCTTCATGCAGTAACACCAAATTTTGGGTATATCCCTATGGCAGTTAGTTCTGCTTGTTTTTCTGGTGGTAGAAGGTGCCATCCGTAGAGGAGTATTGTTTTGAATGTTTCGACGTCAATTAAGATCTTGTTTTCCATAATAGCCTAATAGCTCAAAGAATTAATTATTGTATGTCGGAGGATGTTATACAATAGAACATAGTCCTGCCCATAAAGACAGCACATGTCTGAAATGGTATGGACAACAAATAGAGTTTGAAGAGATAAATACGCATATTTAAATACGCGTCAACTAAACTGTAGTATGAACCCTGCCTTTAAAAAACCCGAAAAATCATCAAAAAATAAAAAGATGTCTTTATCTAATAAACCCATTTCTACCACAATCAAAGTTGCAGTAACAAAGAAAGATTTGTCTCCTTCCAAAACATCTGCAATTAATCAATTTCCTATTGTAGGCATAGGTGCTTCTGCAGGTGGGCTTGAAGCATTGGAAGCATTTTTTAAAAATATGCCTGAGAATAATGGGATGGCATTTGTAGTTATTCAACATCTTGATCCTACACGTGTTGATATTATGCCAGAAATATTACAGCGAATTACTCCTATGAAAGTTCTACACGCCAGTGATGAGCTCGAATTAAAACCCTGTCATGTATATGTAATACCGCCTAACAAGAGTATGTCCATACTAAATACTAAGTTACATTTGTTTGATCGTGTTGAATCACGCGGACTTCGTTTACCTATTGATATATTCTTTAGTTCACTTGCTTCTGACAGGCTGGACGCAAGTATAGGTATTATTCTCTCAGGTATGGGTTCCGATGGAAGTCTTGGAATAAAAG
>Ga0182027_10012813_pt1 | contig 11752 bp, 7 predicted proteins | sample 712E1DmetaG_FD_121300 | JGI IMG/M metagenome (GOLD analysis project Ga0182027, IMG submission 121300) | Permafrost microbial communities from Stordalen Mire, Sweden - 712E1D metaG (Illumina Assembly) | ecosystem: Environmental > Terrestrial > Soil > Wetlands > Permafrost | place: Sweden...
AGCAGACGGTGTCGGCCGCGCAACTGATTAGTGTTCTTGAGCAAGAGCCTAGCATCCTGGAAAGCATCAGGTCCTTCGTTGCCCAGCGAAGCGGAGCGGATTCAGCAGCAATCACCGATGAGATGATCTTTGAGCGCATTCGCCAGGACGCGGGTCTGCGCGAATTAGTCACGAAACGCCTGATTGCGAGCGGCTACGGTCCAAATTTTGTATCACTTAACGAGGCTCCCCGTGCTGGTTCGACCCGATCAACTGTACCGCAACAGCTTTATCAGAATCCGGACAATCCACAGGCTGAGCATCGGCAGAGTCCGTATCGAAACATGCCGTCGTTATCCGATCTCTATTCGCAGTTTCCTGTCGTGGGAACGAAGCTGCGTAGATTTGGAAGCGACGCATTTCTTGTAGGTAATGGCGGTAGAAACGGCGGTGGCAATGCGAATGAGTTACCGATGGATCTTCCGGCCGGTCCCGATTACATTCTTGGGCCAGGAGATGGCCTGACAGTAAATATATGGGGCGGGCGCTCAGATCGACTGAACAGAATCATCGATCGCCAGGGCCAGATCGGACTGCCTGAAGCCGGTACCGTCATGATCGATGGAATGACGATAACGCAGGCAGAGGCTGCGATTCAAAAAACTCTCGATACGCAGTTCCATGGAGAGCACGTCGAGATATCTCTCGGTCGTCTTCGCACTGTTCGCGTGTATGTTGTGGGCGATGTGCAGCGCCCCGGCGCCTATGACGTAAGTTCACTTTCAACGCCACTGAGCGCATTGTATGCGGCCGGAGGCCCGACGAACCAAGGATCGCTGCGGGTCCTGCGCCAGTACCGCGGCAAACAACTAGTCCGTCAATTCGACCTCTACGACTTCTTGCTGCGAGGCGTACGCTCGAACGACGATCGTTTGATACCAGGCGATACCATCCTTGTGCCACCGGCCGGACCACAGGTTTCAGTTGAGGGGACGGTACGCAGACCTGCTATCTACGAACTGAACGGCGAGCAAGGACTGAACCAGGTGCTCGATCTTGCCGGGGGATTGCTGGTTTCTGCGAGTCTCAAACAGATCAGAGTCGAGCGAATCGAAGCTCACCAGGGCCGCACCATGTTCAGTCTGCAACTGCCGGACAATCTGGACGAAGTAGAACAGAAGCTTGCAGGATTCAAAGTGCGGGACGGTGACGACGTCGTAGTCTCGCAAATCATGCCCTATAACGATCAGGCAGTCTATCTTGCAGGGCATGTCTTTCATCCTGGAAAGTACCCATATCGCGATGGAATGACTTTGAACGATCTGTTGCACTCGTATCAAGACGTAATGCCGGAACCGGCGGTGCATGCTGAATTGATTCGTCTGCAGTCACCGGACTTTCGGCCAGTGACCATAAGCTTCAACCTTCCTGACGTCCTGATTGGCAATGAGTCAATTCCACTACGTCCCTTCGACCTCATTCGGGTATACGGCAGATATGAGGTCGATGCACCCGGCGTCACGATCAACGGCGAAGTTCTTCGCCCGGGCAAGTATCCAATGTCTGAAGGGATGACCGTGACCGATCTAGTGCAGATGGCCGGTGGATTCAGACGGAGTGCCTACACGGATGAAGCCGATCTATCGAGCTATAGCATTGAAAATGGCCAGAGAGTGCTGATCAGCCATTACGATGTGGCGGTGCAGAAAGCGCTCGCTGGGGACAGAAATGCGGATGTCGTGCTGAAGCCCGGGGATGTCGTCAGTATTCGGGCGCTGGCTGGTTGGCAGGACATCGGCGCGACAGTGGCAGTAACTGGCGAGGTGGAGCACGCCGGCAGCTACGGGATCAAGGATGGAGAGCGTCTCAGTTCAGTGCTGAAAAGAGCGGGAAGTTTCAGGAAGGATGCTTATCCGTACGCAGCGGTACTGGAACGCGTGCAAGTCCGCGAACTAAACGAACAGGTCCGCCACGAGATGATCAACAGAATAGAGGAAACGCCTGTTGCGGTCAGCCCGAGTTCGACAACCTCAGGGCAAACCGCGGAGGATATGAGAAAGTCGCTCGAAATGCAGCGCCAACAGATGCTGACAAACCTTCGTAACCGTCCTGCTAGCGGCCGGCTTGTAATCAACATTTCTTCGGACATAAGCAAGTGGGAAAATACCCCCGCCGATCTAGAAATGCGTGCAGGGGACAAACTGCTCATACCCAAGCGGCCGGAATTTGTGGTTGCCAGCGGCCAGGTGTACAACCCAGTGGCAATAACCTACGTTCCAGGTAAGAACCTTAGGTGGTATCTCCGCAAAGCAGGTGGCGCAACTCGTTCCGGCAACAAGAAGGACATTTATGTGCTTCGCGCCGATGGCTCGGTTGTGCCACGCGAAAGTGGCTGGACAGGGAATAACTTCATGAGGCTGCGTATGCGGCCCGGCGACACAATCTTCGTTCCCGAGAAAATCGTCGGCGGTTCGAAGGTCTGGGAGCAGCTCGCGACAACCGCACAAATGCTGACAGCCGTCATGATTCCTCTTGCCGTTACAGGAGTCCTCTAGCAATGCGGGGAGTGTTCCCTAGACAAGTTCGACAATCTGGCCATCTGCGACTGCGTTTGCCAGGAAATCAGCAAGCGGTCACAGAAACGAAGAGCCCCGACTTGGTCAAATCGTAAATGCAGAAGTTGAACTGGCGGGTAATGCACGGGATTGATGCTTCCCAGTTTACAAGAGAGCGACTAGGAAATGGACGATTCTGAAAACATGACACAGGGTTCGGAAGATTTGACCGGAGTAGATCATCGTGACTCAGCCAGCGCCGAAGAGCCGACCGAAGCCCTGAGTTTGAAAGTTACTAGCTTTCTTCGGTTGTGCTGGCTGAGGCGGAAAACGGTCTTTGGGATTTGTGCCGTTGGCATCCTAATCTCAATTGCGATTGCTGTCGTTGAGCCGAACAGATATACATCGACTACGACCTTTATGCCTCCTGACAGCACTTCAGCATATTCCAACGTAATGAACATGATGACATCGAACAGCTCGGCGGCTAGCCTGGGTAGCCAGTTACTTGGTCTTAACATTCCAGGCGACGTATTTGTGAGTATTATGCAAAGCCGAAATGTTTTGGACAGCCTTATTGTGCGCTTCGATCTTGTCCATTACTATCATTCGCACCTAATGATGGACGCGCGTCAATCGTTGGCAAGCGATACTAAAGTTGAACAAGACCGAAAAAGCGGACTAATATCGGTTGCTGTTACGGTCACAAATCCCGAACTTGCTGCGAACATTGCGCGGGGTTATGTCGTGGAACTCAATCGCGTCTTGAACGATAGCAGCGCTTCCGCCGCGCGGCGCGAGCGCGTATTTCTAGAAGGGCGTGCTAAGGAAGTCAAACAGCAACTTGACGATTCCTCGAAGGCTCTGAGCCAGTTTTCAACCAAGAGCGGGGCAATCGACATCCCCGCGCAAGCAAGATCCATGGTGGATTCTGGGCTCAGATTGCAGGCAGAACTAATCGCCGGCCGCAGCCAGCTTGCGGGTCTCCGCCAGACCTATTCTGAGGAGAACCCTCGGATTCGTGCGGCCGAGGCGCGAAACGCCGAGTTGCAGCACGAAATCGAGGTAATGGGCGGGTTCGATCAACCACCTGGCACGAACAGCGATGCCAAGAAAGGCGCCTACCCTTCAGCCAATGAATTGCCTGGTTTGGGTCTGACATATTATGACCTGGAGCGAAAGGTGCGCATGCAGGAAGCGCTCTGGGAGGCTTTGACCAAGCAGTATGAAGTGGCTAAGGTCGAGGAGGCTGAGCAGACTCCGGCAGCTCGTGTTTTGGACGTGGCCAATGTCCCTGAGCGAAAGTCAGGTCCCTCCCGCCGGCTTATCGTGATGGCTGGCGCGGTACTTTCTCTCCTCGTGGCCGGCATCCTGGTAGTTGTGCAGACTGTATGGGAGGGAATGGATCCGCTGGAAGAGCCCAAGAAACTGATTTTAGAGATTTCCGGTGCTGTCATGGATGGTCGGCACTGGTACTGGTCCTTGCCTGGAATGCGTCGTGTTCGCAGGCGCCAGATGGGTTCATGACAGCCTTGATAACTCGTTTCATCTGAAGAATTACTTCTAGTGCAGAAGAGGCTCTTCTCGAACGAGCGACATGAGTGCATCCAAGGCGCAAACGCAGTGAAGACAGAGGCCGTGAACGGTCGATAGGAAGGGTGATGACGTTCACCTTCACGCGCATCCGCGCATTATTTCACCGCATAAGTAATAACAGGATCACCCACAATGTGATCGCTCTTTATGGAATTCAGATTGCCACGTACGTTGTACCGCTTTCTGTAGTCCCCTATTTGGCCAGAGTGTTGGGCCCATATAACTGGGGATTGGTAGCCTTGGCACAAGCACTGGGGTTCTACGTGTCAATGGTTGTTGATTTCGGCTTCCAGCTATCTGGGGCTCGCAAGGTTGCGCGGCTACAGGAAAGCCGCGAGGATATTGAGGGTACGATTGCCGGCATTATGGGCGCCAAGATTCTACTGGCGGCCGGTTGCATTGGAACGATGCTGGTGGTGCAGCTATATATCCCATCCTTTCGCCAGAACAGTTTGATCTTGTGGGCGGGCGTACTTTCGGGAGTTGGTCAAGGCTTCAGTATGCTGTGGCTTTACCAAGGGCTGGAGCGAATGAAGAGGTCCTCGACGGTTGATATCCTCGCGAAGATTGCTGGTGCAGTTGGCGTATTTGTGTTCGTGCACAAAGCCGCAGATGGCTGGAAGGTCCTAGGTTTGCAGTGCCTATTTACCTGTGCAGGTGCGTTTGTTCTTCTTTGGATGGCTTATCGTGACTTTTCATTTCGTTTTCCAAGTGGTAGGAATATATCCGAAGCTCTGAAAGAGTCGGCTTCGATGTTTCTATTTCGAAGCGCAGTAAGTCTGTACACCACAGCAAATGCGCTGATCCTTGGCGCAGTCGCGACGCCGCTTGCGGTGGGGTTTTATTCCGGTGCTGAACGTATCGCCAGAGGGGTCATAAACCTGACCAGCCCTGTAAGTCAGAGCATATTTCCAAGAGTCAGTAATCTTGTGTTGAAAGACAGTCGAAAGGCGATAACCCTTGTGCGCCTGAGTTTGATGATCATGACGGTGTTCGGGCTGGTAGTCGGCACCGCCCTTTTTGTTGGAGCGCCATTTATCGTTCGCATATTGCTTGGGAAAGGTTATGAATCTGCGGTACCTGTGCTGAGGATCTTGTCTCTGCTCGTTCCGAGCGTCGCCCTTGGTAATGTATTGGGCGTCCAATGGATGTTGCCTCTAGGTATGGACAGGCAGTTCAATAAGATCATCATTGCCGCAGGGGTCATCAACGTTGGTCTAGCCCTTTGGTGGGCATCTCGATGGCAGCATGTCGGTATGGCGTGGGCTGTGTCAGTCGCTGAGATGATAGTAACGATATTGTTTTTCGTCGTACTAATACGGTCTGGCTTGAACCCGCTTTCTGACCGCGAGGAGTTAGTCCTGCGCATGAAGCCTAGGGTTAATGGTGAGAATTGGGTTGAAATCTGAAGAATGAAAAGACTATATGAAATAAATTAGCGAGCAGGTGGTAGGGTTCATTGCTGTGGGAATGTGCTCGAAAGGTAATAGAGTTCCGAAATCTGAAATGGGGCTGCGCTTGGAGGCTGTCGCGACGTCTGAGGGTCGCCGACAGAGTTTTGTCACGCGCAATGAGTTAGACGAGGTAGTTCTTTGTCGAGTATTGAGAATAAATCCGGTGTTCCGCTTCCAATTGTGAAGTTGGGTGGGCGGCTTGAGGGGTAAGAAATGAACGGCAAGCTAAAGATTGGCTTTGTCTCTTTGGAGGACCCAAATGATGTGACAGCGTGGTCGGGGACTCCGTTCCATCTGCTGAGTGCTCTGAAGAGGCAGGATTTATCCATCGAGGTGCTGAGTCCGCTGAAGCAGGACTTCCGTTACCCGCTATTGCCCTTCAAAATCGCTGCACGCCTAGCCGGAAAAGATGTCGAGTTTAGCCGGTTCCGCCTAGCTCTGCGTTCTTATAGCAAACAATTGAAGGAGAAACTACTGCGGCAACCGGTGGACGTGATCCTGTCCACGAGCTCCATACCGATTACGATGCTTGAATGTCCGGTACCGATTGTCTTCACTACGGATGCGATCTTTCACATGATTCCCGGATACTACGGCGGGGTTTGGAATCGGCTTACCAAAGGCAGCATAAGGCGTGGAAGGCAACAGGAGGAAGCGGCACTCGAACGCTGCACGGTTGGGGCATACGCGTCAAACTGGGCGGCCGAGGGTGCGCGGAAATTAACCGAGCCAAGTAAGATTCGCGTAGTTCCATTCGGGGCGAGCGTTTCAGTGGATCACGATCGGAGAATCGTCCAGCAATGGATTGACGAGCGATTGAGTCGGATGTCAACGGTGTGTCACCTGTTGTTTATCGGCGTGGACTGGGTGCGAAAGGGTGGAGATGTTGCGGTAGAGGCTGCGCGGTTACTTAATGAAATGGGAGTAAATACGAAGCTGACAATAGTTGGAGGCCAGCCTGAAGGAAGAGTCCCTGAATTTGTGGAGTCTCTTGGCTACGTCAGCAAGCAATCCGCCGAGGGACGAGAGCAGTTGAGAGAGTTGTACAGAAGTGCGACGTTTTTCATATTGCCAACGCGGGCCGAGTCAGCGGGTATAGTCTTTTGTGAAGCAAGTGCCTTCGGCGTCCCATCCCTGACTCTCAGGACCGGCGGAGTGGAGGATTACGTGCGCGATGGCATAAACGGTATTTGCCTTCCTTACGAGAGCAAGGCGGAATGCTTCGCAAAGAGCATAATGGAGATCATAAGAGATAAAGATCGCTATTCCGCACTCTGCCTTGGTGCATTCAGCGAGTACCAGAATCGACTCAACTGGGACACCACGGCTAGCTTATTAGTTGATTTATGCCGCGAAGCATTAGAAGGTCGAAAGGCTCAGTTTCCTGGGTAGACGAAGAGGCGTCGTTGGCCGTTCATTGCATTGTCTGCTCTCAGGAAAGTTCTTCAGTTTGCGGCCCGTTGAGGCCAGGCCCAGCATTGGCAGGCTAAGGTGAAGTCCACGGTCAGACAGATAGAGAATCAGAACAAGCCTCTGAAGCCGGAGCAAGCTGCCGGCGATGATCTTGTTGACATTCTGGTCTTTCTCATCCCTTGTCTGCGGTTTGTTCAACTGAAGGTAGTCGGCGTCTTAAGCGGTTCCGATCTGCTGATATCGGTTGTCTTCTTATATCTTCTCTTTCGCAGGAGGATTCGGATTGCGACCCCTGTAGGCAAGTGGTTGATGGTTCTTTGCTCACTGTGGCTGGCTTCACAATGTGTAACCGATATAGTTCGGCACTCGGCGTTCATGGACTATGCGCGCGGCTGGAGCAATATTGGGATGACCATTGCATATTTGGCCGTCCTTTGGACGCTGTTGTATGGAAAGCCGCGGCGGATCGTGCTATACGGATGGGGGTTGGTTCTAGGAAGTATCCTGACATTTTTCATCAGCCCCGACGACTTGATGACCGACTATCCATGGAAATTTGGGCTCTCCCTTCCAGTGACATTGGCCGTGTTTCTTCTTGCTTCGCGCAAGGACTGCCGCGACTCCTGGCCCGTCACAATGAGTGCTGTAATAGGCGTAATCAACTTCGGCTTGGGTGCCCGAGGCGTCGGGGGATTCTGCCTGGTAACTGCCCTTTACCTTCAGGTCATTCGCGTTATGCGCAGAAGAGGCATGGCGGGTCGCAAGCTGAATGCAAGGTCGGTAATGACCGTTGCCGGCTCGATCATAATTGGGTTTGCTTGCATCCTATGGGTCTATCAATTCGCGGCCAGGAGGGGAATTCTTGGTGAGGACGCAAGGAGTAAATATGAAGCCGAATCAAGTGGAAAATACGGAATACTCCTTGGGGGGCGGACGGAGATGCTGGGATACCTTCCCGCCATTTACGATTCGCCTATTCTAGGGCATGGTTCATGGGCGAAAGATCCAACTTATTTGATCGCCGAGCGTGAAGCCCTTGCCATGATGGGATACACGATCTCCGATGAGCTCTCGACCGACCTAATGGAAGACGCGATGATTCCGACCCACTCGTACATCTTTGGCGCCTGGGTTGATGCCGGTATCCTTGGTGCGCTCTTCTGGGGATGGATCTGGGTTTTAACTGCCAGGATATTAATGCAGGTCCATCCCCCTTCGCTTGTGATGCTTCCGCTTTTGACTTTTGCCGCATTTTCGTTGCTATGGGACGTTTTGTTTTCGCCTTACGGCGCGCAGATGCGAATCATTAGTCCTTATTACATCGTGCTGATATTGACTTATTGGCCTTTGACCCCGTATAAGGTGGCGGAAGGTGCGGTTAACATCGCGAAACAGCGGCCAGCACACGCGGGCGGCTAGACCGGAAACGTTGTCCAAATGACAAATCCGAGCAAGAACGACGGAGATTCATGGTACGAGTCAGCATTGTTACTATCTCATTTAATCAGGCGGAATTCCTGGAAAGGACAATTCAGTCTGTGCTGGCGCAGGATTATCCGGAAATTGAATACATCGTGGTCGATCCTGGATCGACGGATGGCAGCCGGGAGATCATTGAGCGGTATCGTTCGCGCATTTCAAAAATCATTATGCGCCTCGATCACGGGGCTGCGGATGGATTGAATGGTGGCTTTGCCGAGGCAACGGGTGAGATTCTCGGGTTTCTTAACTCTGACGATCTGTTGCTTCCAGGCGCGGTGGCAGCAGCAGCGAGTTACCTTGCTGGGCATGAAAACGTAGACGTTGTAAGCGGCCACAGTAACTTGATTGCTCCAGACGACCGCTTGTTAAGACATCTGTATTCCGATCGAATGTCCTTGAACCGATGCATCTATGGCGGAGTGATTCTAATGCAGCCATCTACATTCTTCCGTAGGAAGATATTCGACCGAGCAGGCGGGTTCCACGCAGAAAGCAGGGCGTGTTGGGATGGAGAGCTTTTTCTTGAAATGGCACGCGCCGGGGGGAAGTTTGCTGTCGTTGACGAATTCTGGAGTGGATATCGTATTCACGCTGAGAGCATGACTGGATCCAGAAGCAATTCAACGCGAATACAGCAGACTCGCGATGCGATCTTCACTCGGGTAATGGGAAGGGAACCTAAGAGTTACGATCGGTTGGTCGCCTTAGGTTATCGCGTGCTGAGGCATGTTTTGAATCCGATGGATACGTGGGAACGGATCCGCCGCGGACCGGTCTTTGGGCGTTCCGTAGATGCTTAATCTTCACTTTGCCTTAAGGTTTCAATCGGTCGGAGGCTCTTGAGGGAGTCTGCTCATAGATATCTCCAGCGAGGGTGGATGAAGTCACGACTAATAATCTCTTTTGCGGCACTGTTGCTGCCGTGGGCTCTGCGCCGTCTGGTACTCGTGCACCTGCTTGGATACTCCATCAATAAGAGTGCGCGGCTCGGATACTCGTTGATCTGTCCAGTCCATTTAGAGATGGGCCCGGGTTCGCTAATTGGGCATTTGACCTTTTGCAAGGCAGGCGTCGAACTTGTTCGTCTTGGGGAAGGCGCCGCGATCGGCAACCTGAATTGGATTACTGGCGAACCACTGGGGACCAACTCTCATTTTCAGGATCAAAAGGACCGCAGGCCAGAGTTGCACTTAAATGACCATGCGGCCATCACCAACCGGCATTTTATCGATTGCAGTGCGGTTGTCACTATTGGTCGATTCAGTACGTTCGCTGGACTTCGCTCAGCGATCCTGAGCCACAGCATCGACCTCGAGTTATGTATTCAAACTACGGAAGCGGTTTCGATAGGGGAGTATTGCTTTGTTGGTGCGATGACTGTGCTATTGCCGGGGTCTTCGCTGCCGGACTATTCGGTGCTTGGAGCAAATTCACTATTGAACAAGCGTTACAGCGAGCCCTACTATCTGTATGCCGGTAGTCCCGCTGTGCCAGTAAAGCAGTTATCGCGGGACTGTAAGTATTTCACTCGCACGACTGGCTTTGTGAAGTGATCACTTCCTTTTGATGCTTGCGCAGAAAGTGAAATAGGTCAGGGCAACTCGGAGTGCACTTTCGTCTTTTCATGGAATGCAAACGCGGCCAGCAGAGTGTATGCGATAGATTCTTCCAACAACAGGGGTGTGGAGCTGAGTGAAGATCGTAGGATTTGTTGAAGGTGCACGGGGAGACTCCCCTGGAATTGTAGGTGTGCCCCAAATACTCAAGAGCACGGCGGCTCAGGGGCACGAAGTAATTCTGCTTATGGGCGGGCTGCCTAGTTTAGGCAGCGACAAATACGTCGTGCGCGATTCTCAAGGTGCTTTAGAGAGGAAGGAAGGAAAGGGAAAGTTCGGGATCATTAGTATCAAGGCATCAAGATTCTGGTTCTTTTGTCCATCGATACTCTGGCGTTTCCGCCGGCTCGTGCGCGAGGCTGATTTCGTGACCCTGCATTCCTTGTACTCGTTTCCTGTGCTGGCCGGATACCTGCTGGCGCGGTTTCACCGAAAACCGTACGGCATCTCCCCGCATGGTGTGCTTGCCCCTTTCCAGCGCGCGGTTAGTGCGCACAAAAAGTGGATTTATAACAAAGTATTTGCCAATCGAATTCTTCAAAATGCCTCAGTGATTTTCTATAGCGCGGAGGGAGAGCGTGAGGAAGCTTCTGCTTTGAAACTGCAGCCCCCGTCGGTGCTTGTGCCTGACGGCTTTGATCCGAGCGAATTTTCCAGTCTTCCGGAACGTGGCGAGTTTCGGAGGCGTTTCTTTGATGGGTACAAAGGACCTTTGGTCCTTTTTCTAGCCAGGCTAAATGCCAAGAAGGGGTTGGACCTACTCATCGCAGCAATGCAACGTGTTATTGCGGAGAGGCCCGATGTTCGGCTTGCCATTGTTGGTCCTCCTGACCCGATATCGTTCAACAAGGAAGTTCTTCGGTGGGTCAAGGAAAATGGAATAGAGTCACAAACGGTATTGGCTGGCGCGGCTGACAGGGAAATGCGTTTGCAGGCGTTCGCCGATGCAGATGTTTATGTATTACCCTCGCATGCGGAGAATTTCGGATTCACTATTTTTGAGGCAATGGCGTGCGGTATTCCAGTTGTGGTGAGCGACACACTTAACTTCGCGTCTGATTTCGCTCGCGGCGGAGTTGGCTTCGTTATGCCACGGACGCCAGAGGCGTTCTCAGATGCGATCATTAAACTCGTAGATCAGCCGGAGCTTAGGCAGGAAATGGGCGCCCGCGGTAGGACTCTTGTGCATAAATATTCACTTGACGAGACAGGCGCAAAGGTTGCTAAAACGGTGGATAGCATTGTCCATCAAAGGCCCTTTTCCGAGGACCTGGTTCCCAGAATGGCCGCTGACTTGAGACGGTAAGCGGATCCAAATCATGACGAACCATGGAACCTCTCGGGCGTCTTCGCGCTGAATACAAGCAGAGTGCCCACAGACAACACAGGAAACACATTCAATGCAGAGCGCGCCAACTCAAATGAATAAGATCGCACTAAGAAGTGTGCTTTGGGTTTCGGTGTTTCTTTGCATTGCGGCAAGCTTGAAAGACCTTCGGGGAGCCTTCAATTTGGGCGGACGGGAAGCGGATTTTGAAGTGTACTACACGGTTGCCACCATGATCCGTCATCACGACGCTGCGGAGATTTACGACGGCGCCGACAACGGGGTAGACCCGCAGCTCCGGCGTGCCGAAATGAACTCTGCAATTGCGGA
>Ga0182027_10012814_pt1 | contig 11751 bp, 11 predicted proteins | sample 712E1DmetaG_FD_121300 | JGI IMG/M metagenome (GOLD analysis project Ga0182027, IMG submission 121300) | Permafrost microbial communities from Stordalen Mire, Sweden - 712E1D metaG (Illumina Assembly) | ecosystem: Environmental > Terrestrial > Soil > Wetlands > Permafrost | place: Sweden...
GGGTCATATATTGCCGCGTGCGTGAAGAAGGGGGAGTAATCCTTTTCTAAAACAGGGCCCTTCTCACTAAAAGGGATCCTGAAGTAGTTCTCTTTTTACTTTCGTGTTGGATACTACGCCACCATCCCCACCGGCATCTTCATCACCCTGCTCATCTTAACCCGTAAGGTCATGGGGAAAGAAGACCGGTGCTCGGCGCATTGCAAGAGAGATGACAGTTGCACTAAAAAAAGGAAAAAAATATCACGCTTTTTTCAGGAATTCAGGATGAGCTGCCAGTTCCTGCATCGCCCTCTGCTTATGGACATATGAAGGATACCAAACGGTAAAGACGATAGCGATTACCATGAAGACCCATTTCAGGTTGTCCCAGAACATAAGACCCGGGTCAGGCCGGAGCAGCAGGAAGGCGTCAATTGCCGTGCTGAGAGTGAATGCAATTCCCCAAACCGCGGTGATAATATAATTTACCCGCATGAATGGCGCGCTCCTTGCACGTTCGGGGTCGATGCCTTCCCTTGAATACTGGAGGGTGAAAGGGAACCGGACCAGCATCGTCGCCCAGCAGACGACAGTAAGGATCAGCATCGAGAGTACCGAAAGGTAGTTCGCGAGATAGTACTGTTGTAATCCGATGATCAGGATAAAGAACACAACGAAAAAAACGATCGTGACAACGGAAAGAATGTAGCCCTGGAGCAGTTGCCGGTAACTCGTCAGGACGGTGAGCACAATACCGATAATAAAGGCAAGAGTCAGACACATCAGGGGGCTTCCCAGGGGAGCTTCAGCAACAAGGGTGAACGCGATCCATGGCACGAACGCTGTAAGAAGAGATATCAGGTTCATTATAGTATGAAAAAAGGATTCGAGGAAGGATAATGCTTTTGTTTTATACGTCGGTTCCCGATTCCCGCCGGTATCATATGTTCATACCATTCCCAAGGGGAGCGGCTGGCATTCCCTGATGATCCGGGTCCGGAGTTCCCCGTTTCCAACGTTACCCGAAGATATGCTCCACACCGTAAAAGACAACGGGGAGCGTCATATATATCGCTGTACTCCAGGTGTTTCCCGCCAGTGCGAACATGATTCCCACGAGTGAAACCGCTGGGACAACGAAGTTACGGAAACGCACTTTTCTGATGTATGCCAGTTTCAGCGTTGATTCTGTCAGCCGGTGGTTGTTCGTTGCGTACCACCACTGGAGGGACATGCCTATGCCGATAAAAAGGAGATTCGCCTCAAACGTCATTGCACCGACCGGGACACCGGAAAAAGCACCGGAAAATGACGCTGAAAAGGGGAGGAGTGCGACGAACATGAGTGTCACGAGGTTGATCCAGGTAAACATCTTATCGGGAGTCCGTACTGAATGGAACTGCATGTGCTGGCTGAGCCAGAACGCCCCGAGGATAAGAAACGCGAGAGCATAATGCATGAAACCGGAATAGAGGTCGAGGAGAACCTGAAGAGCATATGCATTTGTTTGTACCAATGTCGCCTTATCCGGCACACTCAGACCGATGACAAGGAGCGTCATCGCGAACGCAAAGATGCCATCAGAAAGCGCTTCCAGCCTGCCCTTGGTGAGATGGGATTCACCAATCTCCTCATTTTCCTGAGTCATAGTCTTCCTGCTCGGTACTGGGAAGCAATCGGATTTATTTGCTTGGAATCTTTTTTTAGGAAATTCCCATGGCCAGGATACCTCTGATCTGATAGTCACCGGGAAGAGCTGGGACCTGCATCGGCGAAAACAGGTACATTACTCAGGGAGGATGGGGGGGTCGGATAGGTACAATTCGCTCTGCACAAAACAGGAATGATCCATGGATTTTCTCCGTATTTTTCCCGTTCCTCCTTCAAGTCAAGGGCCGTATAAATACAAATGTTCCCCTCCGACCCCCCCATACCTTGACCGATTTTTTTAGCCAATATTGTTATGATTTACGGTGAGAAAATGCGTGAAATGGGGAGTCGGGGAGATAGGGGGGGTCGGAAGAGGACATTTGAAATCATCGCATGATCACAGGCATGAACGCCCCGTGTAAAAATGAATCATCCGAAACTGACTCTCCGTGCATACGAATCCGTTCTGTAAGAAGGGGATTTGGGAGATCAGGAACTGCCCTACTCATGAGAAGACAAACCTGAGGGTTGTCCGGCACTGCTGGAAAATTTCATCCAACATGCAGAACAGATCGCCAGTGCTGCACATCGATGCTGAGGAAGCAGGAGTTCCACTCATAATGATCGTATCGGCAGGTGACGGGGCTTCCGGGTTCCGCGAAAAGACCGTCTTTTCTTCCTCGAACGAAGGGGCCGGGTAGATATGCATAATCCTCGCTGTTATTGTTTCCACCTGCCCGTTGACCGACGTTACCGTATAGAGTGTCCCCGCTGAATAATCCGATCCCGTGATACCGCCCGGCACCCCGTCCTGGTAATTCGTCATATCCGCGATGAGCGGAAAACCGCCAACAGTTCTCTCTTTAATAAAATCCGCATGTATATGACCCATGAGGACCAGACTGGGCTTGACGATCAGGTTTTTATCGATATCCCTCCCGAGCGGGGAGAGTTTCCCGTCCTCATCCATGTAGTAGTGCGTTGCAATAATGGCAAACGACCGGGAACTTCCCGTCAGGTTTACCCGGAAGCGGGAGAATTCATCAGTCGGGAGGGTCCTGTCGGCGTAGTTAATTCCCATAAAATCAAAATCCCCGACCGAGCTCATATAATTCGCTTCCGGCTCTCCCGTATATAAGCTATATTGCTCGTAATTCTTCCCGTAGTCCGCATCATGGTTGCCGGCAATGGTATAGACGGGGATAGTTGTATGATTCCGGGCACGGGAATACGTGTCCCATTCCTTCCGGCTGTTCCATGTGTTGACAAGATCCCCGGTGATAATGATTGCCGTGATATTATATGGACCTTTGATGGAATCCAGGTATGAAAATGTGAGGTTATAGGTATCCGGATAACTGGTGGCGAGGTTCTGGGTATCAGAAAAGTGTACTATTGAATAGATCACTGGGTGCCCATCCGACAGAGCAGCCACAAATGGAAGGATACAGCAGACAAGTGCTATCAGCAGGAGAAAACGGAGACCTGACCAGGAATACACGCTATGGCATCCTGATGGGTTGGTTTTGGACTGGATGATCCTGTGCCTGATCGGGCAGATGGACAAAAAACATGCATTATCCTGAATAAGAGCGAAATACTATGCCTGGAATGTCAGACAGATTCTTCTTCCACACCCTCATCCCGTGCAAAAATCGACCTGATTGCCTTCAAGGGTGATCGTCCCCCTGCCCGGGACTCCTTCGGGCGGACTCCTTTGAACAGGATCTCGGCCTCAAGAGCCCCCTCCTCCACGTGCATCTTCTCGGTGATATCCACAAGGGAGCCGGCAATCGCAACGGTCTTTCCCTTCTTCACCACCGGGATCTCGTTCACCTCAACCCAGATCCGGTTCCCGTCCCCGGTCTCCATCTCCAGCCGGTAGGGGGGTTCGCGTTTGCCGGTCGATACTGCCCGCAGCGTCCGTTCAAGACCCGCGGCATTGACCGGGTTGTCGGTCAGGTAATCGGTCCACGATCTCTTCGTTGAGCCGTTGGTGCACTTCAGGAGGGAACGGATCCGGGGGCTGATATACAGGGTCCGGTGATCGGGAGTGTGGGTATAGTACATCTGGCTCCCGCTCTCGAGGAGGAGCATCAGTTGCTCGTCCCGTTTGCGTATCGTCTTCTGTTCGTTCTTGACCGGCGTTACGTCACGGCCGGCGGCAACAAGGGCAACGGGAGCCTTGTTACTATCAAGAACGGATCTTATCGACCAGCTGATGCACCGCATCCCGTTCGGTGTCTGGAGCCACTGTTCCACGATGCAGGTATAGGGGGGGCGGAAGAGCTTGGTCATCTGGGTCGCAACAACGTCGGAGTACCGCTCGCCCGAAACCGGCATGAACACACTGCCACAAAGCTCGTCTTTTGCCTTCCCGAGCAGTTCGGCATAGATAGTATTGACAAAAAGGAGCCGGCCTTCAAGACTGATCTTCACGATGAGATCCTGCTGCTGTTCCACAAGATCCCGGTAGACTGCATCCGAAGTATCCATGGTCAGGGCCTCGTATTTCTGTACCGGTTCACGCCCATTATTCCGGATAAAAGGAGAGGGATTTTCTCCACACTTAAGTCATCTGCTGTGGAACTATTAATGTTGTACGATTTTCTTATGGATGCTAAAAAATACAATAATGGGGGATTATTCCTGATCCCGATAAGCCAGGTGACCGAACCAGGGAGTAATCCGCATCTCGACCCGTTTCAGAATCACGGTAAACAGGATCCCAAGGATGGCACACAGAAAAATCCCGACATAGAGTTTTTCTATTTCAAAGGTCTCCCACCCGTTCCAGATAATCGCACCGATACCATAGTTCGCTGATACAAACTCAACGCCCACGACAACAATAAGCGACATGCCGAGTGCGAGTCTGATGCCGGTAAAAATCATAGGGAGACTCGCAGGAAGTATGACCCGGGTAAATAACTGTCCTTTTGAGGCCCCGTAGTTTTTCGCAACATCGAAATAGACCTTGTTGATATTTTTCACACCAGCCATTGCATTGATCAGGACGATGAAGAAACACCCGATTGCAATCGCCATAATCTTGGAGAACTCCCCGATTCCAAAAATGATCATAAGGAGAGGAAATATTGCCAGTTTGGGGATAGGGTAGGTTGCAGCAACAATCGGGTCGAGCAGCAACCGGATTTTTTCTGATGCTCCCATCAGGAGACCGATGAGGATGCCGGGGATAGTACCGAGCAGAAAACCGGTAAACAGGCGGAAGAGCGTGATGGTGAGATTGGCCTGAATCTCACCATCGGCAAGCATCGCAATAAACCTCAGGAGGATAAGCGACGGCACCGGAAAGAATAAGGGATTTAAAAGCCCAAGACGTCCGCACAACTCCCAGAGGAGGAGGAGCCCCATAAGGGACAGCAGCGGGAGTACCAGAGGGTATACCCGGTCAGTTCTCAGCGTCACCGGTATCCTCCTGCATCGCCTTCTCGACCTCACTTCGGATACTGTTCCATATCCTCAGCCTCATGATAAATTCCGGTGTACTTTCCATCCGGGAATCACGGGGACGATCGATCCCGATCGCTATTATTTCCTTAATCCGGCCGGGTACACTGGTCATGACCAGGAGCCGGTCCCCGAGCAGGATCGCTTCATCAATGTCATGCGTGACAAAAATCACCGTTTTTTTATGCTCACTCCAGATCTTCAGGAGCTCCTCCTGGAGGATAAGCCGCGTCTGTGCATCGAGCGAACCAAAAGGTTCGTCCATGAGAAGGATTGCCGGATTCGTGACAAATGCACGGGCAATGGCGATGCGCTGCCGCATACCAACGGACAGCTCGTGCGGGTTCCGGAAAGCATACTTCGAGAGCCCTACCCGTTTTAAAAAATCCAGGGACTGTGTGTATCTTTCTTTCCGGGGCACACCCTGCATTTCAAGGCCGAATGCCACGTTATCAATAACATTCATCCAGGGGAAAACACCATGCTCCTGGAATACCATCGAATTGATGGGGCCGTAATTTTTATTTCCGGAAAAAATCACTTCGCCGGAAGTGGGTTCCATAAGCCCGGCAATGATCCTGAGAAGCGTTGTTTTACCGCATCCGCTGGGGCCGAGAATACAGAGAAATTCCCCTTCTTTTATTTCAAAGTTTACATCGCTGATGATCCGGGTTTCTTTCTCCCCTTCGCCAAAATTTTTTGTGAGATGCCGGCATTCCAGTTTCATTTTCCCTGTTAACGATTATCTGTCATATTCTGCAACATGCCGTTGGCATAGGTTACATAGCTCATATCAAACAATTGATCGTCGTTTAAATTCTGGGTGATCATTTTATTTGCGTACATCCAGTCTGTGTATTCCCTGACAGGTTGCCGGGACGGATTGCCGTCAGCTGCAACCGGCCACCAGCAGGTCTGGTTCAGCAGATCTCGGTCAAGGTGAGTATAATTCCCAATGATTGCAAGGTTCTGCTCTGTTTTCCCTTCGTTATATTGTTTCACGCCCTGAAGGTACGCAATCATGAACCGTCTGCCCAGTTCCGGGTCCTTATTAAGGATAGCTGGGCCATAATAGAGGGGCATTGGCCATCCGGGCACGAAATCCTGTCCCGGCACGAGCACGACCGCTGATCCGCTGTTTAGGGCCTGGGTGACATACGGTTCTGTAACAAGACCGACATCAATTGCACCATTCTGAAATGCCGAGACCGTTGTCGGGAAGTCCATATCCACCGTCTCGACATCACCTTTTGTAAGGTTTCCCAGAGCCAGAACACGGTATAGATCGTAATCTGAATCATGGACCGCAATCTTCCGGCCCTTCAGATCAGATACGTTCTTAACGATACCTTTATCGAAGAGATCCTTACGCACCATAAACGCATATACGATACAGGAACCCGAAGTGACACTCCCTTTATCGGCAACGATTCTGACGTTTTCGCCTTTTATTACTGCGTTGAGCAGCCCGATTTTTAACGGTCCTGTGGATGCAGCGACGTCACCGCTGACAAGGAGGGGGAGGGCTGCTGCAGAGTTCGCAGTCTTTACAAATTCCACGTCAATTCCCTGCTTTGCAAAGAAACCTTCATCCTCGGCTATGTAGAGAGGCCCGTTCGAAGTAGTGGGTTGATATGCGACCCTGACTGTCGTCATAGATGTTGCCTGTGGCACCTGCTGCGCTGATGGGGCCTGAGATACACATGCTGAAATCATTATTCCGCTGAGAAGGAATATAATCAACAAATAATGCGCTCGCTTCATTGAGATCAGTTACGTCAGCGTTGATTTTAAATGCAACTCATTTAATTTTTTTTATCGTTGTATCTTAATCAATCCGACAACCGTTTTTTTCCCCGGTCTTGTATTTCCATGGGTCCTGCCATAAGCCAGGGAAATACAGGCGGGTTTACGCTCAACGCAGACTGTTTTCTTGTTTATCTGATATTTCTACGCCAGTACGGAACCATCAGACAGGAGGGGATAGGTTAAAGATTTTTTATCAACCATACTGGTACCTGCATCATGACGAGTGAATCCGGGCATTTTACCATCAAAGATTTACTATTTAACAGAAATCAGGATCCGGACCGGAATGCAATTGAATCCCCGGGGCTTTATCCGCTCTCGTACCGTGATCTTCGCTTGCAGGTCCTTTATGTTGTAAAAACACTCAATACAATGGGATTTCACCGCAATGACAGGATCGCCGTGATAACCCCCGCCGGTCCAGAAACAGCGGTCATTATTATTTCCGTGATGGCAGGATTCACTGTTATCCCGCTTAATCCTCAGAATACGAAGCAGGAATGCCAAGTTTTTTTTTCACAACTGAAGATAAAAGCCATTATTGTGCAGAAGGATTATGAAACGGCGGCCATAGCAGTGGCAAAATCACAGAACATGCCGATCATTGAGTTGATACCTCTCGTGGGGAAAGCCGGAAAATTTGAGCTGGAACCAGCAGTAGTGCGGGATGATACAGAGGCTGAATTTGCCATGCCAACGGATATATCTCACATAATACTGACTTCAGGAACCACAGCCAGATCAAAAATCGTACTCATTTCACAGAAACAATTTTTCCTGGCCAGGCAAAAACAAATGGAATGGTTTAAAATTACGAGTGCAGACAGGTGCCTTCATATCGTGCCATATTATCACGGGATGGGTATTGGATCAGCTCTTATGAGTATATTGATTGCCGGGGGAACGGTAATCTGTACAAAAGACTTTATCCCTCCTGATTTTTTCCACCTGCTGAAGAGATTCCGGCCAACCCTTTTTATAGCTTCGCCTGCATTTCACCAGGCAATCCTCCATGAAAGTAAAAAAGTACCTCCGGATGAATTGAAAGAAAATTCACTGCGGCTTATCGTCTCGTCCTCCGCGTCACTGCCCCCCAATGTATACCACGAACTGGAGACAGTACTGGGAGTCCCGGTGATAGAAAATTTTGCCTCATCTGAAACAGGGAGTATATCCATCAATTTTCCTCCCAAATATGGATCGGTTGGTATGCCGGTTGTTGATTACCTTCATATCCTCGATGAAAACGGGACCGACCTCGGGCCTTATGAACCGGGAGAGATTGTTGTTAAAGGAGAAACCGTTTTCAGCGGATATGAGAATGCTCCCAATGAAAACAAGGCTGCATTCAGTGATGGTTGGTTCAGGACCGGGGACATCGGGTATCTCGATGATGAAGGGTATCTCTATCTTACCGGCCGGAAAAAGGAACTAATCAACAAGGGCGGGAGAAAGATCGCTCCTGCAGAGATTGATGCCGTTCTGATGACTCATCCCGGAGTCAGGGATGCAATGGCATTCGGTATCCCGGATCCCGCCCTTGGCGAGGATATCGCCGCAATGGTTGTGCCTGCCGGTGAACCGGTAACAGAAGCCGAACTGCGCATGTACCTTCTGATCACCTGGTCCAGTATAAAATCCCCCGCAGGATCTACTTTGTGGATGCAATCCCGAAGAATGCCACCGGCAAACCCCTGCGATTTGCCGGCACTGACCGATACGGGGGGTTAGGATTCCAGGGTTACTGAATCCCTATCATATTCTGCCTGAAAAATAGTAAACACAAATGATCATTTTGAATATTATCCATTGACTATGCTACACGTGGATTTTTTATGAAAAGTGAGGAGAGCCCCTGCGTAGCGGATTTGATCGTGCACGGCAATCAGGATCCGGACTCTCCGGCAATCGAGTCGCCGGGATATGAACCGCTCACGTATCGGGACCTGCGGGAACAGGTCACTTATATTGTCAGAACACTGAATGCGATGGGATTCCGGCCTAATGACCGGATCGCGATCGTTATGCCGAACGGCCCGGAAACGGCAGTCGCAACCATATCCGTGATGGCGGGGTTCACAGCCGTCCCTCTCAATCTGGATTATAAGGAACAGGAGTTTGCGGGGTACTTCTCCCACCTTGAGATTAAAGCTGTTCTCGTGCAAAAAGGATCTGATACCGCGGCCATAATTACGGCGGAAGCTCACAACATCCCGATTATTGAAGTGAGTCCACGGCAGGGAGGAGCCGGCATGGTGACTCTCGTTCCGGAAGCAGACATAACGACAGTCGAGGCGAAATTTGCATCCTCAAAGGATACAGCCGTGATATTACAAACCTCCGGCACCACTTCACAACCGAAGATTGTCCCGGTTACCCAGGAGCGGTTTTTTCGGGGTATCCAGCTGATGAACGCAAAATTTGACCTCACCAGAACGGATAAGAACCTTCATTTTGTCCCTTTTGATACTGGTTTTGGCATCGCCCACCCCCTCTGGGGCCCCCTGTTTGCCGGGGGAACTGTTATATGCCTCCGGAATTTTATCGCATCAGATTTTGTTCATCTACTCAATACGTACCGGCCCACGTATTACTGGGGTGCTCCGGCTCATCACAAGGCGATCCTGGAGGAACTCCAAAAAATACCGCCTGGCCAGCCTGCAGGCAATTCACTCCGGTTTATAGCAACGGGGAGTGCGGTCTCGTCTCCCGATATTCATCGCGGCCTTGAGTCTCTGCTGGGTGTCCGAATGGTTGAAGCCTACGTCATGTCTGAGGCATTCATTTCCCTGAATATCCCCCATAAAGAGGGATCTGTAGGTATTCCCTTCGTCCGGTATCTCGAAATTTGGGACGACAACAATATACCTGTCCAGCATGGGACAACCGGGGAGATTGTGGTAAAGGGGGAACTTATTTTCGACGGCTATGAAAATGCCCCTCTCGATAATGCTGAATCGTTCAGAGACGGATGGTTCAGGACTGGGGATATGGGATATCTCGATGACGAGGGATATCTCTTCCTTACCGGCAGGAAAAAAGAAATGATTAATAAAGGTGGCCGGAAAATCGCACCGGCTGAGATCGACGCTGTCCTGTTGTCCCATCCTGGTGTACGGGACGCAATGGCATTCAGAATTCCGGATCCCGTCCTTGGGGAAGATATTGCAGTACTGGTAGTGAAGAAGGACTCCCGGAACAGTGAAGAGGAACTACGGCAGTTTTGTCTTGACCACATGGTCCAGTACAAGGTTCCCTGCAGGATCTGTTTTGTGAATGAAATCCCCCGGAATACCCTTGGCAAACCCCTGCGGGAAGAAGGTACTCAACAATATATGCGGGAAGTTCATCCGAGAGATCAAACTGGGGGTATACTGAGGGAGGATCATCCCCTCCGGCAGACTATGGAAGAAGAAAAACTCCTGCAGATCTGGAAAGATGTCCTTGACGTTCAGGACATTTCACCTGATGATGATTTTTTCCAGAGTGGGGGAAATTCGCTGGACGCTATCCACCTCCTGATCCGTATCCAGCGGGAATACCATATCAACCTGCCTGCCGATACAATCTACCGGCACCCGACAATCCGGCAACAGGCCGTACTGGTTGCAGAAAAAAATAAACGTCACATCCAGTACCATCCTCTTATCGTACCTATCAGAAACGAGGGCGTTCTGCCTCCGTTGTTCTGTGTGCATCCAATTGACGGGTGGGTAGGTCATTACAAGGACCTTGCCAAGTGTCTCTCCAGTAATCGCCCGATCTATGGGATCCGTGCACAGGGATGGGAAACAACGGAAATACCGTTCACCTCTGTTGAAGAGGCTGCACAGGAATATATCCGCGCCATAAAAACCGTTCAGGAAACAGGACCGTACCATTGTATCGGGTTTTCCGGGGGGGCACCCATTGTCTATGAACTTGCCTGCCAGTTCAGGAAAAAAGGGGAGATGATCGCATTCCTGGGACTTGTAGATCAATCGGCACCCGCACCGGAAGTGCAGGCTTTCAAAACCATTACAACAGTCATATCCCCCACAAAGAGCCCGCCAAAAATTCCCTACATTGCCTACAAGGGATTCAAGTATTTCAAGAACTATAAAGAAACGCACCCGGACAGCAGAATATATTCTGTATTTGTCAGACTCATGAGAACCGTCTCTAAGGCGATCATTCATATCTCGGGTCCGAAATCCCCGTCGGTATTGGCACCTTCTGTTACCTATTCTCCAGAAACCGAGAAATTCCTCACTTCAACATTCCCCCCGGAACAACAGCCGCTTGTCAGGGCGATTATGAAAACCGTCATGAACTATGTCCCGTCGGATTATATCGGGGATGTAATTTTGTTCTCAACGGGACCGGACAATGTCTTTTTTCCGGGTGATCAGACACGCGGCTGGGGATCCCATATCAGGGGAAACGTGACAGTAATCGATGTGCCCGGGAATCACAACAACCTGTTCAAAGATGAGTATTGCAGGGTACTTGCCGGAAAAATAGAAGAGACCTTATCGACTTCAAATGGACTTCAATAAAACCATTCTTGCTTATCTTCACCACCGTGTTTACACAATTGGATAAACGGAGACTGCCTAAAGATCGGGTACTATCAGTGTGTCCGGCATAACCCCGTGCATATCTGGTTTGTATGATATCAGAATCTTGATTCCTTATACCACCCTCTTTCCATTCATCAGCACGAACGAATGGAAACGGGCACAGGGTTTTAACCAATCATCTGATACCAGAAAATATATACTGAGACACGGTCTCCTCCGCTTTATTATGGAAGAGTTAACTGGCAATGAACCCGGCCAGCTGACAATCAAAGAA
>Ga0182027_10012815_pt1 | contig 11751 bp, 4 predicted proteins | sample 712E1DmetaG_FD_121300 | JGI IMG/M metagenome (GOLD analysis project Ga0182027, IMG submission 121300) | Permafrost microbial communities from Stordalen Mire, Sweden - 712E1D metaG (Illumina Assembly) | ecosystem: Environmental > Terrestrial > Soil > Wetlands > Permafrost | place: Sweden...
CATTTGAAGGATTGTATGGATTGGGCGGGGCGCTGACGCATGACAGGATTAAAAAAAGCAAGGCGGCTAACATTAAAACCGAAAAACTTACATACCACATTGCGCGAGACATATGGACTCCTTAATGCCTTTTGGCTATTAAACGGCATTTTCTTGCCGTTTGAAAGCTTAAAGGGACTTATCTGCCCTTAGGCAGGTTAGAAACAATTTTTATAAGCCATAGTATAATAATCTAAGTCTGGTTCTATTGTCAAGGACAATTATTCGCTTCATAAGCGCGCCCGTCTATGTTTATGAACCGAAATTGCATAAAGAAACACTAAGAATATACATGACAGTATATGAAAATATTGTGACGGCAATCACAAAAAAGTGATTTTTTAAAAATAAAAGTGTTCGGGGAGGTAAAAGCGGCATTATTCTTTCGCTAAACAACAGCCATGCATAATATATTGAACGACAATATGTTACGGGCGGCTGAAATGACATTAATAAAGAGCCAGCTAAACAAATTTTTGACAAAACGTCATTTTTGTGGTATATTATACAATTGGAGTATATTGACAAAAAGTTATAGCAATGGCATGAAGGTCCGGTCATTTTTATGGTTTCAATTTACAATTATACCGATTACCGGAAATTCCTCAGGGACAGATTTGCCGAAATAAAGGCGGCAAACCGGTCTTTTACCTATCGCTACCTCGCGTCCAAAGCGGGTTTTAAATCGCCTGGTTTTTTTACGCAGGTGCTCCAGGAAAAAGTCCGCCTCTCCGAACGGCTTATCCCTAATTTGTCAAGTGTTTTCGAGCTTAAGCCCAGTGAGTCCCACTATTTCGAGCTCATGGTCCACTATAACCAGGCCCAATCGCATGAACTCAAAAAACAATATTTCGAGAAAATGGTCAATACCAGGAAGTCGCAGGTGATCCGCGTCGATTCGGACATGTATGAGTTCTATGACAAATGGTACTATTCCGCGATACGGGCCGTTCTGCATTATTCTCCGTTTGACGGCGATTACAAAAAACTGGCGAAAACCATTGTCCCGCCAATTTCTCCGGCCGAGGCGAAAAAGGCGGTGCTGGTGCTTGACCGCCTTGGGTTCGTTAAAAAAAATGAAGCAGGTTCTTTTGAGTTGACAACCAAACATATCAGCACCGGCGTAGACACGGACGCGGTGGTCATCAATAACTTCCTCATCAATACCCTGGACATCGCCAAAAACGCGTTTTACCAGTTTCCAAAGGAAAAACGGAGCTTTTCGGCGCTTACCGCGAGCATTTCCGGGCAGGGGTATGAAAAAATTAGAAACCGGATCAATGAATTCCGCGCCGAGCTGGTGGACATTATCGGCAAGGACAGCGGGATTGACAGGGTCTACCAGATGAATTTCCAGCTCTTCCCCTTGACGAACGCTCCCGAGGAGGAAAAGCGATGAAACGGACTGCCGCGATTTCTTGTATCTTGACATTATGCGTTCTTATCGGATGCAGCAGGAACGGGCTTGTCTCGTCCACGGGCGGAAGCTCTTCCGAAGTCGTTGGAAAGGTGCTGTATGTGAACGGGCAGCCCGCGCGTTCCGCCGTCGTGAGGTTGCGCGGAAGCGATTTTCTTGCCGATACCTCGCTTGTCGGACGGGTAATGTCCAGCGCGGACGCCCGGACCGACGATTCGGGCGCTTTTGCCCTTAATGTCGTCAAGGGCGGAAATTATTCAATCGAAGTCAACGACCTCATGGGCAATGCCGTCCTGATCGGGTGTTCAGTCAATGCAACCGACACGGTGACCATTCCGATCGACACGCTCAAGCCAACGGGGTCGATAACGGGCGCCATCGGTTCTTCCGGGCAAGGCGTGAACGTTTTCGTCCAGGTGTATGGTCTTGAACGTGTCACGCTGATTTCAACGTCTTCGTCGGGATTTGTCATCAGCGATGTTCCGAACGGCCAGTATACGATCCGGATTGTCGCCTCGGGTTCGGCCAATGCGGCCAATAAGATAGGTGATGTAAAAGTAGTATCCGGAGATCAGACGGAAATGGGCACCCTTGATCTGGCGTCGCCTGTCATTGCGTGCGATTCTTCGCGAAAACTTGTCATCAATACTTCATATTCCGGGGCGAATGTTTTCAATAACGTCTATAATTTCCCGGTTCTCGTACGTTTGCGCGCCAATAATTTTTCCTTCAACAAGGCGATGAAAAACGGTGAGGACGTCCGGTTTACAAGACCCGACAGTTCCGAGCTTCCCTTCGAAATCGAGCGATGGGATTCCCTGCAGCAACAGGCGGAAATCTGGGTTAAGGTCGATACGGTGTTTGGAAACAGCGCGTCGCAGTTCATCACCCTTCGCTGGGGAAATTCCAATGCCGTCAGCCAGTCGAACAGTTGCGCGGTGTTCGATACCGCGAACGGTTTTCAGGGCGTCTGGCACTTCGCGCAGCAGGGAAACGGCGTTGCCAGCGACGCCACCGGCAATCATTTCGACGGCATGGCCATGGGCATGAACGCCACCGCCTCGGCGCAGGGCAATATCGGTCTGGCGCAGGAATTTGACGGCGTTTCAAGTTACATCCAGATACCCGGCACCGCCAACTCGGTGTTGAATTTTCCCGAAAACGGCCATTATTCGGTTTCAGCGTGGGTAAACGCGGACACTCTTGACACGATGAACCATTGCATATTTTCAAAAGGGCATGAACAGTATTATTTAAAACAGAAATGGTCCATGACCCCGGTTTCGACGTGGGAGTTCGTGGAATACCACGATAATCAGGGATGGGAATCCACTGACGTCGCGGCCGTTTCAAATACGTGGAAATATCTTGTGGGGATACGGGCGGGAAACAAGCAGTATTTGTACGTTGACGGGGCCCTGGTCGACAGCACCTATGATGTTTATTACGGATATGTCCCCAGAAATACGGGCAACGATTGCACGATCGGAAGGTTCTTGCAATCGGTGACGGTCCCGGGCAATGACGGATTCTGCTATTTCAAGGGCAGGATTGACGAAGTGCGCGTTTCAAACGACGTGCCCGGCCCGGACTGGATAAAACTGTGCTACATGAACCAGAAAGCGAATGATGCGTTGGTCGTATTTAAATAACTTTGTTGCAACTCCATGATTTCCACCTCGTTTTTCATGAAAAAACCCCTCGTAGTCTTCGCGGTCGCCGTGTTCGTGTGCGTGCTCGCTTCATGCAATACCATGCTGGTAAAACATCGCTATACGCTGAGCCCCGAGTACGCGACGGCCAATTTGTCCGACAGAAAGTTCGTCGTCCTTTTTCCGGCGGACGAGCGCATCGTCATCAACAATAAAAACGACGCCGTAAACGCCTTCGGAGGCGCGAATGTCAAGCCTGAGTCAAGGATAAAGAAATATTACCTGCCGTTGTTCTTCGGCGAGCTCAAGTCCCTTGTCAGCGGCGATTCCTTTTTCCTCGCGGACCAGTACCGGCCCGGTTTGTTCCCCGATTCAATCGCCATGAAGGAAGTCACCTTGCAAACCGGGGACAGCGGCGCCATAACACAATATGCGCTCCCCGAAAAAGCGTCGTTGCAGGCGCGCGGGCTCGATAGCGCGGTCTTTATAATCGTCGAGCGGCTTGAGTTCAAGAGGAACAACTTTCACATCGATTATTATTGGGACGACAAATCGAGGCAGTCGGCCAATCTTGAGGTCGGTGCGCTCATTCTGATCTGGGATTACATGAACGACCGGCCCATTTTTTACGGCCCCTTGTCGGACAAGGTCGAGTTTACCTTCTCGATGCAGCGCAAACATTGGGAAGAATCCGCCCGTTTGCTCGCAAGAAAGATCGTTCGAACGGTCAAATGCCTGTGAGCGCCGGGAAGAATAACTACCGCCGGATTTAAAGAACCACTACCCCTTTTCTTCCTACTAATACTATACTATTGCTGGTATTGTTTGTTTTTTGGGATTTTCCCGGGGAATAAGATTATTTTTTATGCGTTTAAAATTGTTTTTTCTCCTTATTTTCCCCTTTTCTCTGGTTGCTCAATCCTGGACCCCGCTTGATTCGGTGCATATTAATTCCGGCAATCCCGCCTTTCCTTTTCCACAATTCCTGCCGTACCAGAACGGAACACTCGGGAACCTTGCAACGCATAGCGGGGTTGGCGTTACGCATGCCGAGATGGAGCAGACCATACGGGATGCCTATCGGATCGCGATGAACCGCGCGTCAAAGCCCGGCGGAGGAGTTGGGGGAACGGATTATGTTTATTTTAATTCCGACTGCAATTGCACCGAAGGCGACGGGTATGCCATGTTAGCCGCTGTGGCCATGGCGGACAAAAAAACTTTTGACGGATTGTGGTTGTACGTGCATGATAAATTTATGAACAATGTTCAACGATATAGCGATTGTCAAATGAATAGTCCAAGTTATATATATAGTCATCTGCCCGCTGTTTATCATATACTTGGGCAAAATTCCGCCGCCGACGGTGACGTTGATATCGGATTCGCTTTATTATGCGCGTATTATCAATGGGGCGAATTTATGGGTATCGACGACGCATGCGGAAACCCGATTTCATACAAAAAAGAAGCGTTGGCGTATTTAAAAACATTTACGGACACCATTCCCTTTTCTCTTAATAACGGCGCAAGCTATGTCTGTGGCGACATCGGTATGGACGGCTACATCAAGGGAGGCGATACATGGACCGAGCTAACGAACTGGGCTAGCAACACGGCCCAAAGCGGGTTTTTAAAGCCGCCGAACTTCGGTGGCCCCCAAACCGAGTTCATTGATTATGCGGCGCCATCGTACTACCATGAGTTCGCGGGTTTTTTATCACAACAAGGAAACCAATCGCTTTATTCATGGAACATCAGCCAGTTCCAACGTTGCGAAGCGTCGTCGGACTGGCTCATGGGAAAACTTTTTGCTCAAAGTTCTTCCACGATCCCTTTCGCAGGAAATGTCAGCATGCCCAATGATACTACCGTAACTTTTGGGAATGTTATGGCCGCCGAAGATATGCGCTTGGCTTGGCGGACCATACTGAATTACCTCTGGCACGGAAATCCAACAACGACGTGGGACCCGTTGGCGCACCAAGTAAAAACAGGGACCGCCAATACCTCCGAGCGCGACTTTGCTCAACGCTATGCAAAGTTCCTTTGGGACACCCGCCAATCGCCCTGGAACAATTCCTGCGTAACCGTTTCTAACCTTCCATATCAGCTTTGGGGCCCTTCCGTTCTCTGGACTGATTGGACTCTTAACGGGACCGGAGGAAATTTTTTCTGGCTCAACTGGATTCAAGGCACGGGCTCACCTTCCGCCGTAATTTCCCAGGATTTTAACCTTATGGCCGAAATGTACCGCCAGTGCGAAACTATCTGGGATGCACCAATAGCTGGCGATGGTTATTTGACCAGCATTCCCACATATTTCCATGAGTGGTTCCGCCTTTTAGGTTTACTGGTGCTTTCGGGAAATTACCAACCACCGTCTAATTTTCAAGCTACTTCAAACATGAAAGTATACATGGCCGTCAACAAAACCTTCGGGTTTCAAAACGATAGCGTCACCTATACCATTGACTATCGCAATTACGGCTCGCAAGATGCCCAAAACGTAGTTATTGTCGACACCTTGCCGAAAGACTTTATTTTTCTTTCCGCCACGGGTGGCGGTACATGCAATAATGCGACCAACATCGTGACCTGGAACATTGGAACCGTTTCCGGTTTTAAAACCGCTACTGGCATCGGTCCTACGAAAGGCCAAGATACTCTCAAAATCAGGGTCGGCAACCCAACGCAAACCCAATACCGCAACCGCGCGACAATTACCTGTTCCAACGGCAGCGGCTGGACGTCGAACGAATATCCCAACCGCATTACTTCGGTTATGGAACGCAACTTCCTTGACATCGCAAAACGCGCGCTGGTTGTCAAGAATTTGGTGTCGACCCCAAGTCCAAAGCCCGGGACCGCCGTTCAATTCACCATCAATTACAAGAACACCTCCGACGCGGGTTGGATCAATGGCGGCAGGCCGGGAGTGCATTTTTCCTTTTCGCAAAGCGCCGGGACGGGTATGGCAAATATGAACACCATGCGTTTCAGGCTTTTTCACGACGCCGACGAATCGTATATCGACTTCGGTAATTACCGCGTCTCTTATTTCCTGTACGATACCATCAATACTTGCGTACAGGGCGTGAATGGGTGCGCCACAGGCTGGCAAAAAACGCAGACCATTACCAAAGGAATAAACGACCCCACAACGGTCAAGCTCCTGCAGGAAATGATCACGCCCGGACAGGATTCTCTGGGCAAATGGAACCAGCGTATCGTGGTGCAATTTTCGGACCCGACCAATCCTAATAGGGTTATTAATCTTGCCGCGCCTGATGCTCTTTTGGAGCAATATCTGGGAAATACGGGAACCAACATTCATCGCGGCGGCAACCAGCCGCTTTGGCTGGTATGGTATATCAACAGCAGCTCGTGGCAAAATGTAAATTGGAGCACGAGCTGGTCATGGGACGCCAAGGCGGCGGACCCGGCGGGAGATGGAGGGTGGTTCTATCCAGTAACCAACGATTGGACCGACCTTTATAATCCTAATATTCCGGTTACCACCTGGAACCCGAAATCCTGCTCCATAGCGCCTCATGTCATCAATAACATCCTCGTCGAGGAATGGGACGGCTACACGTGGCGCAGGGTGGCGGGTAACGGGCCATTGCCCGGCCGCGACGTCGACAGCGTGGTTATCCGCGACACCGTTCCCGTAGGCCTGGCCTTAAACTCCGCTTCGGTGACGACACCTGTTGGCTTTACGAAAACAGTTTCCGGCAACGTGATCACCTGGACCAAGCCGGTCATGCAGGTCAATGATTCGGGGACCATCACGTTTTCGGCAACCGCCTCAAGTTCCTGCCCGCTGCCGACAAAGCGGCTGGTCAACCGGGCGTGGATTTCAGGATTTAACGAATCGCCGGTTTCCGACAGCGCCATTGTAACGCTTGCCTGCAGCACAGCCATTAAATATACAAAATCACAATTATGGCTTACTGACCCGGCGAACAACGTCATCCCCAGCGGCGACACGGCCCATATCGACTCCACGGTTTTTAATATCACGGTCGTCGACACTGATCGCAACATCAACAACAATGCCCGCGACACCATAACCGTGCTCGTGAGCAACCCGTCGTCCGGCGACTCGCTTATTGTAAATCTCATCGAAACCGGCAACGCTTCCGACACGTTCCGGAGCGCTTCGCCAATTACCGTGGCTTCGCAGAGCGGGGCGAACAAGATATCCACGGCGGGCGGGGAAATAGTTTACATAACATACACCGATACATACGACTCGACCGACGTTTCGCAGGCGCGCCTGGTGACCCTGGCCACTTTCCCGACCCCGGTTTACGGATGGATACTCGACGGCAACGGCGACGGCAGGGCCGACAGCGCGGTGGTCGAGTACAGCCAGGCAATGACCGCGCCGCCGGATTCGCTTGTTTTCTATTTCCCCAACCAGACGGATTCCCAGACCGTAAAAGCCGGGCAGGGGACCATGCAGCTAAGCGGCAACGTGCTCTATGTAAAGTTCGCTTCGCCATTCCCGGCCGCCACGACAAGCTTTACTTCCGGCGTCACGGGCAACGGCTGGTCCTATATCATGAATAACGGCGCGGTGAGAAGGTTCCAGTTCCCAGTTGCCGACAGCATCGGGCCGATAATCACTTCGGCGCAGGTGGTTGAGCGGGCAAGCGGCGCGACAATCGACACGCTGTACGTGACCTTTTCCGAGGCCATTGCCCCCGCTTCCCTGAAAGGCGCTTCGCTTATTCTGATACAAAACGGCGTTCCCAACGTCATTAACGTCGAGTCGGCCCAAAAGCTTACCGTTTCGCGCTTCGCCCTTGCTTTAACCTCCGGGACGCCGCAGCCCCAGCCGGGCGACTCGCTGCGCATAAACCCGGCCGGCCCCGTCCGTGATCTTTACGACAACGCGGCGAACGTGCTCAATCCCGCCGTGGCCATTACGCTCAAGCAGATCCCGCCGGGCATCATTACCGCATATTACGTCGACCGCGACGCCAGCGGCGCGGCCGACGGGTATGTTGACACGGCAATAATCCAGTTCAATAAAAAAGTGGCCTTGAGCGACCTGTCGTTCCAGCTTGACTGGGGCGTCGGGTTTGACATGACCGGCATCACGGGCGACACCATTTCCTACGCAAGCTCCGACAGCATGCGCGTCGCGATCGCGCTGAGGCTGGTGTATCCATATACGGGCGTTTTGAAAACATCCGGCGCCATGTTCGTTACAACGAGCTTCGCCTCATTTCCCGGCGAAACTAGGCAGGCGCCGGTCGCCGACAGCGCGGCCCCGGTCATCGACAGCGCGGCGTACGACGTCAACACATTCGCTGGCGGCGGGTGCGACACCCTCCGGGTCGTGTTTTCCGAGCCTGTAAACATCAACCAGGCCTTTAACCCGTTCATGCTTTCGGGAAAAACTGCCGCTTCGTATACTTTTTCACTTTCCCCGATCGCCATATCGGGAAACAGCGCCGTATACTGCGTTACCGGGGCGAGTTTCCAGGGGCTGCCGCAAACCGGCGACCTGATATGGATCGCCCCGAACAACGGCGTTAGCGACCTTGGCGGGGTTTTTCAGAACAATGGAGACAACCGGAGAGTCGTCCTTACAATCGTCCGGTCGAAAACGGACTGGAAGCCTTCCATCGCCTGCAACCCGTTTACGGCCGCTGCAGGCTCCATGTGCGCCCAGGCAAGCGGGAGCGTACCGGGTACGGCAATAATCATCAAGCCGGTCCCTTCGTCGATGACGCTTCCGGCGATGACCTTGCGGCTCCAGATTTATGACGCGCTCGGCAACAGCGTTTTTGAAAGCCAGTCGGCCCTGCCGGGCGCGGACGGCAATTCGTATTACTTCACGTGGGACGGCCGCAATAGAAACGGCCGGTGGGTTGGGACCGGCGTATATCGGGCGGTAATAACCGCCACGGATCAAACGGGGACAACGTCGAAATCCATTCAAATCGGGGTGAAACGGTAATGAACGGGAATATACATGCCGAAATATTTTAAAATAATCGCGCTGGCGTTGCTTTTAAGCGGGTCGGTTTTCGCCCAGTATACCGTGCACGTGCTCAACCCCTGGAGCGGCGACACTTGCGCGTGGCACCGGGACTCGCTGCGCATGCAGGGCAACAATATTGTCGGCTACTATCCGGGCAGCGAAATGACCTCGGAAGGCGGAAACTGGTTTTTTTACACGTATCAAACGGACCCCGGGTCTTTTACGATCGTCGACTGGTGCGGGCCGCAGGTCTACCAGGGATATATCACCTACCGTTATACCATAAACCTCGACAGCACGCTCATGAAGTTTCCCAGCGGGACCACTGAAATCTGGATCGTCATCCCCGACACCTCACAAAAGCCCATCATTTCCAACCAGCCGCCCGCGGGAAACAAGGTGGTCTATTTTCTTTCGCCCTGGGACATCGGCGCGCCGTCAATACAATTCACCGGCATGTCTCCGGTAAAAATGAAAATGGACACGAGCATCGCGTTGTGCGGATGGTTCAAATATTACTATTACGGCACATCCGACAGCGCGCAGGTCAAATTCATCAACTCGCTCGACAGCACGGTGTTTTCGAGCGTCGGGATCGGCCCCGGCAATTTCATCGATTTGTCCGGGGTCCTCAAAAATTCCGACACGGTATGGGTTTTGCCGGCATCCTTGCCGAACGGCCCTCCCTTGCCCAACGGAGCTCCCTCGGTATCGAATAAGTATCCCAACTATTCAGCTCCATGTCAACGTACGCTTCTCCTGGGGGCGACGCTTCGAGACATCGACGGCAGGTACCACCCGGATTTTAACGTTGGAGGAACGAAACCCGCCTGCGATGGACCGAACCATGATTATGGCGCTCCAACTCTGGGCATCGTAAAAGACACGCTCGGCCCCGACGGCAAACCGATGCTAAGCCCGACCAGCCCCTGCCCGGTTGATAGTTTCAACTGGTTTAAAACCGATACGCTTGCCAAGGTCAACGGCGTTGCCTATACCAATGCCAAATGCTATAACCTGCTCTTGACAAAAAATGCCGACGGCCTGTATCAATTCGATACTGCTTTCTTTTTCCCGCTTGATAGTTTTAAGTTCCTCGACCCGCTATACGACCTAATCCCCAACACGTTGTTTAGCTTAAGCGGACCGGACGTAAACGGCTTTTTGCATAATTACTCATTTACCATGCAACTGAGCGCCCAGTTCGAATATAAAAAAGGACAGACATTCGATTTCAGGGGCGACGACGATGTGTGGGTGTTTATCAACAAAAGGCTCGCCGTTGACATAGGAGGCATACACAATCCCATGGAGGGTTCCGTCAAGCTGGATTCAATAGCTCCGCTCTGGGGCCTTGTTTTGGGACAAACGTATGAATTCGATCTCTTTTTCTGCGAACGGAACTGCTGCGGTTCGAGTTTCAGGATGGTGACGTCGCTCAATCTCCGCACGAACAGCAATCTCTTCACCACATCGCAGACGCTCCCCGGAGGGAGCGGGACGCAATATAACATGTACCAGAAGATAACCCAGAGCAATTTGTCGTGCGATTTCAGCCAATCCATCGTCGATACGCAGCCTGCCGCGGTCGACTTTTATCTCACGGGCCCGCCAACCGCGCCCTTCGTCCAGCCCCTGCTCCTGCCGTCGGGAATTTCATACGGCGGCATAACGGTGCCGGGCGGAAACACCATCGTCCAGATTGACACCACGAAAATGACCGGGCTTCCGCCGGGGACCTACATAGTGCACTATTATTTGCGTTCCGACAATTCCCAGAGCGGATCGGTTTCCTTTACTCTTACTGCGCTGCCGGGGGACCATTTCGACATCCTGGCCGATACAATGATTTTCAATCCTAAAAAAGACGCGCCCGTGGACTCCATCGTCATCGGCATGTTCGATTCCACGGCCACGGCGTACGCGGTCGTTCGCGACATCAACGGCCTCTTTCTTACGGATGCCGCGAACCCTACATGGACAAGCCGCAACCAGCAGGTGGCAATGGTGAAACCATTGTCCGCCGACAGTTGTATTATCACCAAGGTTGGGGCGGGCAATACCTGGGTTGTGGTCAGCGATCCGGCGGGCATCCTCAAGCCGGACTCGATCAAAATCATTACGCTCATACTGCCTCAATATCCGGTCATCGTTTCGGCCGTCATGCTCGACACCAATGCCGACCTTGTCCCCGACATGATCTTCATCACGCTCAACGACACGTTTAAAACCAACCAGACGCCCGATTCCATCGTCTTTACCTATCGCAACAATACCTATTCCATTCCGGCGGCCGGCGCGACGATAAACGGGACGTCGATCAAGGCGCCCTTTGTCCCGACGACCGGCGTTGACGGCAGGCCTTCGGGTCAAGCGACGATCTTCATGACGACCGGCAGCGGGCCGCAAAGCTCCTCGAAAGCATTTACCGACGGCGTGGACCCGGCAATCATCGCCGCCGACGTCCTGGAAAACGACGGGGGAAGCCCCGACACGCTGTTCGCCACGTTTTCGGAGCCGGTACGGCAGTCATCCCTTGCAGGGAACCAGCTGCTCCTGATCAAGGCGGGCGCGTCCGACACGGTGCCGCTTAACATCCTGCAAGTCATCGCGAAAACCAACGACTCCACCTACACGCTCCA
>Ga0182027_10012816_pt1 | contig 11751 bp, 9 predicted proteins | sample 712E1DmetaG_FD_121300 | JGI IMG/M metagenome (GOLD analysis project Ga0182027, IMG submission 121300) | Permafrost microbial communities from Stordalen Mire, Sweden - 712E1D metaG (Illumina Assembly) | ecosystem: Environmental > Terrestrial > Soil > Wetlands > Permafrost | place: Sweden...
CGAGGGCTTTGCGGACGTCGTCGAGGAGGACGCGGGCTTCTTTGTCGGAGATGTGGCCAGCGGAGTGGTCCATCATGATGCCGTCAACGATGGTGACGAGATTGCAGCGGAAGACCCAGTCTTTTTGGGGATCGAGCTTGAGGCCCATGGCGGCGGCTTCGAGGGGGGCGCGGCCGGGGTGGTACTTGGAGGGGTCGTAGCCGAGGAGGCAGAGGGTGCAGACGTCGGAGCCGGCGGCATAGCCGGGGGGGGTGGTGCGGACGGTGCCGAGCTTGCCGGTGAGGGCGACGGAGTCCATGTGGGGCTTGAGGGCGACATCGAGGGGTGTTTTGTTGCCGAGCTCGGGGATGGGGGTGTCGGCGGCGCCGTCGGGGATGATGAGGGCGTATTTCATGGGGGCATGGTCCTCAAAAAAAGGCGGCCGGCGCTGACTAATCAGGCGGCCGAATAATTCAGGGTAGGTACGGAGAGTTTCTTGGCTCCCGGCATGCCGTGCTGGGCGAGTTCGTCGAGCTGTTCGAGCACGGGGCCGGGGTAATAGCGCTCGCCGCATTTCGAGCAGACGCCGACGGGCACTTTGTAGAAAACGTAAAGCTGGTTCTTCCGGCGCAGGTCCACGGTGACCTGTTTTTCGAGCACTTTGCCGCCGCAGAGTTCACAGGCGTCGAATTTCATTCATGGCACCTCAAAGATGGTGATTATACGCAGTTTGCCTGACTCGGTCAGCCGGCAAATCAAATGCATGTTTCGGCCGTCGAGCGCCTGGCCTTCTATGACCTGCTTGGACTTTCCGGGGCCGTGGCGCTGGGTGGCGACAACTTTTCCCGAGTAGACAGCCGACTTGCAGTCAACGATGGTGAAGCCGTCGTTTTCCATCTCTTCCATGGCGTGGCTGGTGAGCTCATAGCGGCCCAGTGCGATCTTGCGTCGAAAGTTACCGATTATCGCAGCCATTCTTCTTAATCCTTATCCCAGAACTCGTATCCGCACCGTGTTGGCTGTGATGCTCTTGAGCTGGTCAATCTCCGCCAGCGCCTTGGCCACGTGGCCATCCTGGGCTTCGTGGGTGGTGATGACGATGGGGACGCTTTGGCCGGATTTGGATTCGTGCTGGTTGATGCCGGCGAGGGAGATGTGGTGTTTGCCGAGGATGTTGGCGATCTGGGCCATGACGCCGGGAACGTCCAGGGCGGTGACGCGGAGGTAGTTGCGGGAGACGATGTGGCTGGTGGGGACGAAGGGGAGTTGTCGGCGTTTGCTGAGCAGGGGGAGGCGCTGGAAGAGGAGGGGGGCGGTGCCCAGGGCGATGTCGATGATGTCGGCGAGGACGGCGGAGGAGGTGGGCTTGCCGCCGGCGCCGCGGCCGTAGTAGAGGGTTTCGCCGGCGCGGTGGCCGGTGACGGAGATGGCGTTGAAGGAGCCATGGACGTGGGCGAGGAGGTTGTCCTGGCTGACGAAGGTGGGGTGGACGCGGAGGGAGATCGCAGTTTCGAGTTTCGAGTTTCGAGTTTCGAGTTGTGTGGGAGTTTTCTCGCCGATGGCCAGCAGTTTGCAGACGTAACCGAACTCTTTGGCGAACTTCAAATCAATGTCCGACAATTTGTCTATGCCCGATATTTCAATCCTATTGAGTGGCACCTCAGCGCCGAAGGCGAGGGAGGAGAGGATGGCGAGTTTGTGGGCGGTGTCGGTGCCATTGACGTCGAAGGTGGGATCGCGTTCGGCGAAGCCGGCGGCCTGGGCTCCGGCGAGGGCGTCGGCATAGGACTGGCCGTGGGTGGTCATCTGCGTGAGGATGTAATTGCAGGTGCCGTTGACGATGCCGACGACGCGGGAGATGTCGTTGGCCAGCAGGGACATTGAGAGGGCCTTGATGATGGGGATGGCCCCGCCGCAACTGGCTTCGAATTGGATACAGACGCCGGCCTTCTGGGCGGCGGCGAAGAGTTCGCGGCCGTGGGTGGCCAGGAGGTATTTGTTGGCGGTGACGATGTGCTTGCCGGCCTTGATGGCCTGGAGTACGAAGGTGCGGGCGGGTTCCAGGCCGCCGAAGAGTTCGACGACGACGTGGGTTTGCTTGTCCTTAAGGACGGGGGCGAGGTCGGCGCGGACGAGTTTGGCGGGGACGCCGGTCTGCTGGATGCGTTCCTGGCTTTTCTCCACGACGTGGCGAAGCTCAAGCGTGACGCCGGCGCGCTGGCGGATAAGGGCGGCATCGTGGAGAAGGCCATCGACGACGCCGGCCCCGACGATGCCACAACCGAGGACCGCGACGCCGGTGGTACTGGAACGCTGGGAAGCTGCCATTTGTATCTCCGAAAAAGTGGAGTGCGTAGAATACCGTCAAGTGGGCGAGGCGCAAAATGGGCAGCCCCCGGCATCTTTATGTATTTATTGCCTATTCCGCCACGCGCAGGACGGTCACATTCGCCCCCAACTGCGTGTGCATTTCCTCCACGCCGCCACCACCTCCCGGGACGAGCGCGGCGATCGATTCGCGCGTGACCGCCGGGTCAAAGCCGTAGCTGGCCCGCAGGCGATCGACCTCGGACCAATTCACTACGACATATTGCACATGATTCGTGCGGAGCCAGGCCACGGCCTTTTTGGGGTCTTCCAGCGCCTGCACAAACGGATGGTTGTCGAACACGGTGAAGTAATCCACATCGCCGATGTACTTCCACGCCCGGGACTCGCCGACGAACAGGATTTTTTGGGGGGGGATTTCGACCGAGCCATCCGGATGCTCAATCACCTCCGCCATGTTGTAGACCTGGGTGAAGAGTTCCCCAATGGGCGGCGCCGGCGGCGGCGCGGCGTTGTGCTGGGGCAGCATGGCACCGCCCAACAGCCCCGTTTCCGGCAGCAGAATGAACGCGGCCGCCAGCGCATGCAGGGCCACGATGGTCCCGGCCACGATGCGCAGTGCCGCGACGGGGATGGCTTCGCGGGCGGAGTGCAGACCCTGCACGCCCCGGCCCACGAGGAGCGCCAGCGGCACGGCGGCGGGCAACAGGAAGCGGCCCTGCGCGTGCGTTGCGAAAAGCCAGGCGAAAATCTGCACCCCGAGCATCGCCAGCAGCAGCCCGGCTTCGGTTCGACCCGGCCGCGTGATGAACGCTCCGGCCAAGGCCAAGGGTACGGCCAGCCACAGCAAGCCGAGGCGTTTCCACCATGTATCGAGTTGGGCTGCCGGCGCTTCGTTGCCGTTGAGCAGCGTGTAGAACATGGGATAGGGCTGCACGGACCATTGGCCATCGAGCAGGGAATTGTCGGCCAGGGCACGCAGACGGGCGGCGGGGGGGCGGAGATTTTCCGGGGTGGCGTGGCCTTTGTCGAAGCGGGCGGATTGTTCGGCGGTCCAGCCGTCGCGTGGCAGAAGCGACGTGGCCAGGGGGAATACGGGATTGCCGCCGCTGTAGGCCGCGGCCCGCAGCGCCCAGGGCAGATAGACGCCTGCCGCGACGGTGGTGGCCAGCAGGAGCAGGCGGAATTGCGTTTTGTCTTTTACCCCGCGCACCAGATAGAGGAGCGCCACGGGGAGAGCGAAGAAGACGCCTGCCGTCATTTTGCAGCCGACGGCCAGGCCCAGCAGCAGGCCGACGAGTATGCCGCGTGCGCGCCGATCGGTCGCCGCGCCGGCGTCCCAGGCGGCGCCCAGGGCGAGGGTTCCAAACAGGAGCATTCCGGCCTCGTTGTAGGCGAGCGATCCGGTGACTAGGGTCCAGGGCACGCCCAGGAAGAGGAGCACCGCCACGGTGCGCCCGGTCATGCCGAGCCAGGGTTTGTCCTTGTCCCCGCCAATTGGTATCAGGGCCACCGCGCCCGCGGCCAGAAGCATCATGAGCGTGTGACAGAACTGCGCCGGATAGGTGCCTCCGACGTAGCCCGTGGCGCGATCGGCACCCAGCGCGACTTTGGCGAATTGCATGAGCAGGAGGTAGAGCATTTCCACATTGGAGGGGAAGTACGAGTAGACGTTATGTGTAACGGGTGCGGTGGAGTTGTTGAGGGCGTATTCCCGGGGGAGTTGGAGGTGATATTCCATCACGTCGAAGCCATAGGCTTCGGTATGCCAGAGCGAGCCGGGGGGAAAGGTTGCGGCAATCAGGAGAACCGCCACGGGCACGGCCGCGGGGAGGAGGAGCCATTCACCGCGATGCGCCCGCCGCGTGAACAGCGAGCGGTCGAATCCTGCGACAAAGCGCCGCGCGGCCAGATAGCCCGTCGCCACTGCGGCCAGTGGAATCGCCAGCAGGGGCCAGGGATTGCCGGTGGGTTCGATCAGGTGCGCGGTCCCCAGCACAAGCGTCGCCAAGGCAAACGTTCCCAACCCGAGTGCCGTCGCCATGAGCATCCGATAGCCTGTCGGCCATGGGGAGTTGTCAAAAATGCCGCGTCGGGCGAAGGGCTCGGTCAGCAGCAGGCCAAGCATTCCTGCCGCCAGAACCACCGGCAGGACAAACACCCAGAAGGCGAATGTGGCAAAGACCGCTCCCGTCTTGTCCCCCGCCACCGCCCAGAGCGCCCCCGCGCTCAGCAAGAGGGCCAGCGTCATGACCAGCCAGCGCGGGGGAAATCTGCGCAGCCACGGCCCAGGCCCCCCGGGCTGCTTGGGTGCGGTGGGCTTGGATTTTTCACGCGCCATGCAAAGGCCCTCTTCGCCGGCCTGCCCATCAGGCCGTTTCGCACCTGCAAACATGCAAGCGCGTGCCAGTACGCCAAACGTCGAATCAATGGGTCTAATTGCCTAAGCCCCGCCTGCCGAGCGGTTCGTCATTGCACTTGGCGATATCCACCACCACCAAATCCACCCGGCTGCGGCCTTGCCACTCATCCATGCGCGGCTCCACGATCAGGCTCACTTCCGTGCCGACGGGCAGTTCCGGTTCGATCTCGCCCATGCGGAAGGCGATGCATCGGGCGACGTTCGGCGGGCGGGACACCGTGAGTTGCAGATGCGCCCCGGTGGCACCGACGCGCCGGGGCGGGGCGGAGAGGCGCACGTGCTCGATCAGGAAGCGCGGGCGGGGATTGCCGCGGCCGAAGGGCTCCAGTTGGTCGAGGAGCGCGATGACTTGCGGGTTGCACTCAGTCAAGTCCAACACGGCATCCACGGGCAAGGCGGGCACGAGTTGTTCATCCGTCAGCCGCTGACGCGCGAAACTGTTGATGCGCTCGCGGAATGCCTCGAGATTGGCCAGCGCCAGGCGCACGCCGCCGGCCATGGCGTGTCCGCCGCCGGAGATTAGAAGATCGCGCACATGCTCGATGGCCAGGTGGAGTTCAAAACCTTCGATGGATCGTGCCGATCCGTGGCATTCCGTGTGATTTTTGAACAGGACGAAGGCGGGGCGGTGATAGAGGTCCACCAGGCGCGAGGCGACGATCCCGACGACGCCGGCATGGAACGACTCATCGGCGGCGACGAGCACGACATCCTCGGTGCTATTTTCGATTTGTGATTTTCGATTTTCGATTTGGGTGCGGGCGATCTCGGCCATGCGTTTTTCTGTGGCTTGGCGCTGGCGATTTTGCTGTTCGAGCCAGGTGGCGATTTCCTGGGCGCGGGGGCCGGTGGCGGTGGTCAGGAGTTCCACCGCCTCGCGGGCGTGGCCCATGCGACCGGCGGCATTGAGGCGGGGGCCGAGCGTAAAGCCAATGGCCATGCAGTCGATTTTCTTTTCACCGCCGCCATATCCCGCTGCCGCAATCAACGCCCGCAGCCCCTCGAAACGCGTCCGCATCAACTGCCCGAGGCCGTATTTAACCAGGATGCGATTCTCGCCCACCAGTGGCACGACATCGGCGACGGTGCCAAGAGCCACCAGTGCCGAAAACTCAACCAGCAAATCGCGATAGGCGGCATTGACGCGTTCCGCATTGCAGAGCTTCTGCGCGATGGCCCAGGCCAGCTTGTAGGCCACGCCGGCACCACACAAGTCAGGGTTGGGATAAGGCGTAGCGGTGGCGGCAAGGGGGTCGAGCGGATGGCGGCGGGGGTGGACGATGGCGTACGCGGGGGGGAGTTGGGGGGCGAATTCGTGGTGGTCGGAGACGACGACATCGATGCCACGATCGCGGGCGCGGGTGATAGGCCCCACGGCCGAGCACCCGCAATCGACCGTCACCAGGAGCTGGGTGCCGGAGTTGATGAGAGTATCGACGGCTTCGGCGTTGAGTCCGTAACCTTCATCGACACGGTGCGGGATGTAGTATTCGACTTTGGCTCCCGCGGTCATCAGGGTATGCCAGAGCATGGCGGTGCCGGTGATGCCGTCAACGTCGTAATCGCCGTAGAGCGTGATTTTTTCCCCGGCGCGGACGGCCCGGGCGATGCGCTCGGCGGCGGCGTCGATGTTGGGCAGAAGGGCCGGCGGATGCAGGTCGCGGAAATGCGGATCGAGGAATTGGGCGGCCGCGGGGGCGTCCGTGAATCCGCGGTTGATGAGGAGTTGCGCGACGAGCGGCGGCAGGCGCAGTTGCCGCGCGAGTTGGCCGGCGGCATCACCGACAGGTGTCGGCAACACCCAGCGTTTGCGGCAAAAGGAAGTGGCGGAGGTGCAGATCATCCATGATCCCTTGGAAAACGGCGTAACGCTCCAGAGGCGGAAATTGTATCAGGGATTGTCCGGCGATGTCACGTGGACGAGACGCTGACGCGACGGGGGCGCGTGAACGCGGCGCAAAAGAACCCCCGATGGTGTACACACATCGGGGGATCGGGAGGAGGACAAATGAAGGAGGGGGCATCAGACGGGCGCGGACGCCGTCACATTGGCCGTACTATAGATGGCGGTAAAGAATGTCGGGCGATCGCCTTCGGAATCGTTTTCAACCTCATTTGAGGTAACGGTCGTGGCGGCGGCAGTGGGGGTGGGTACGGGCTGTACAACGAAGACGGAGATGCGATAGGTTCCGGTGGCGGCATAGGTGTGGTCGCCGGAGACGGTGTAGGAGCCGTCTTTGTTCAGGGTGACGGTGCCCAGGGAGTGGGATTTGTCGCCCCAGTTGATGTAGGCCTTGAAGGTGGCGGGGTCGGTAGTGGTGTCGGTGGAGGGGATGGTGAAGGTGCCGACGGGGCCGGAGAAGGCGGTGCCGACAGTGGGTGTGATGGTCACGCCGGTGAGGGAGTTCTGGGTGACGTTGGCGGTGGAGACGACGGTGAGGAAGGGGGCGGCGGCTCCGGCGGCGGGCTTGGGCACGTTCTGGGTCACGGTGATGGTGACGGTGAACTGGCCGGAGGACTGATAGGCGTGGAAGCCCTTGACGTGGATGAGGCCGGATCTATCGACCACGAGGAAACCCCGCGTGGCGGCGGTGCCGTCGCCCCAGTCGATGGAGACGGAGTAGCCATTAAGTTTGGGTGGGATGACCGAGGAGGTGATGGTGGCGATATCCTGAACGGCGGGGAGTTCGGAGTCGTGCATGGGAAGGCCGACGATCTGGGAGAAGGTCAGCGGATTGCCGGTGAGATTGGTGATGGGCGTGGGCGTGGCGTTGTTTCCGCGGTGGAATTCGGCATGGGAGGAGACGTGCAGCCAGGCGGGCGGCGCGGCGTGCAGGGCCGCTGCCGAGAGAAGTGCCCGGGGCTCAAGGGGCTCGAAGAAGGGGATCGACGTTGCACGGCGCTTACGGGAGGATGAATTTGCCATCATGATAGTCTCCTTGGAATTGAAGAACATCAATCCTTACGGCGATACTATTCAATGCAGATTTACAGAGTCAATTGGAAAGTGTCTAAACTTGTCGAGATTCACCAAATACAAGGCAAAGGGGGGGGGAGCATGGGTGTCCATGTCCGTACTCAGCTCAACAATAAGAGATGGAGTAGTCGGGAATCGGCTCAACGACCAGGAGGGAAATGAAGAACTTATGAGATGATGGGGTTTCAAAGCGTGGCGAAATAAGCCAATGTGAAACCAGAGCGCATTTCCTGCCAGTCATGGAGTTCCATGAATGAAACGGATGCGGGGACGATGCTCTGAGGATGCGAGATCGCTAAGGACGAGATTCTCCCGTTGACGCCCACGGTGGCGCGCCGCTGGATTACTACGTCAGGGTGTGGCCACTGAAGCGCGATCAATCCTTCTTGGCGGCGGCGGGCTTGCGGCGGCGGCGACGGCGGTTGCCGTAGGAACCGGCGAAAATCTTGCCTTTGCGGGAGCGTTGGTCGCCTCGACCCATGATGTGGTCCTTTCTGGGGAAACAGGTCCGCGCGGATGCCGGTGACGGGAAAAGCGCCGGTGGACGGTCATGCACAGGCCGTCGGGCGGGCATCGGCAACTGGGAAACGAGATTCCGCGCGGGCACAATGTGTCATCATACCGCGCCGCGGCCCTAAAAGGGGCATGAAGACGGCAGATGATGAAATATTTCGCGGGATCATGCGCCAACAGCGCGGTGATGGCGCGCCAATATGTTACAATGGGCGGCGGCACACATAGACAGGTGCGGCCATCTTTTCCGGATCACCCGGATTCTTGGAGCAACGAATGAAAATATCAAAGAGTTCCCCTGCTAAACCGCGGCCCGTGCCGGTGGGTTGCCTGGCGGCCAAACTGCTGGGCCGTTCACGCACGGCCGGCGTGCCGTCGTTCACGGCACGGGAGATGGCCATGGCCTTTCCCGGCTTTCATGCGATGGAACTCGACAACGCGCTCAACGAATTGATTGACAAGGAACTGCTCAAGCAGCGCGGCCGCGAAGAGACGGCCACCTATTCCCTCACCGACCGCGGGCGCGAGAGCCGGGTCGTCGTGGACTGAACACCGCCTGAGAATCATGTTGTATGGCGTGCGGCTGATGTATTTGCCGGCGCGCCTTTCCGAAAAGCCGACGAGAACGCCGGCACCACCTACACCCCGTTGGCTGGCACGGCGGCAACCCCGGCCGACCAAGCCTCCGCGGCCAATTCACACAACAACTCGACGGTGCGGATGCGCTTGGGCTTGGCCTGCACGCTTACGCTGATCTTCAAGGCCCGCCGGCCCCATCCCACCATGGCCTTGCAGACGGTCATGTCCGGCGTTTCTGCCGTGATGAGTTCCAACTGAATCGGATCGTCCTCATCGCGGGCGATCTTGAACATCCGATTGCCGTTGCCGCCGCCGGGCAGCAGAAGATGGCGCTCAATCGCCTGGTCCACGACGTTGGGCAGATAGACGATGATGGTGCCCTGGCGGGTGTCGTCGAGGGCAAAGACCTGCAGGCGATACTTGCCGTCGGGAATATGGAATTTCACTGATTGGCCGCCGACCATTTCGATGGCATCGGGCGCCAGCCGTCCGAGGCCGCCGGCCAGGCGTTTCCAGAGGACGCCAAAGCCATCGAGTTCTCCGCATAATTCATCGTGCCGCTCCGCCGCCGCCCGGCCCTTGACTGATAGCCGCGACAGGAATGCGTCGTATTGCTCTTCGACATGCGATGCCATGGTCGATGCGCCGCGCCGTTCCTGGGTGTGATGATTCGCCACGGAAGCCTCCGCGGTTCCGCCAGACCCAAGGGCCGCGGGAACCGCAACTTGCCTTTGCCAATCCATCGCATCGGGAAGGCAAAACCCGAGCAATCCGGCTGTTACAATAACGGCCAGTGCGTATTGTACCAGTTGGCCCGGCCAATAGCGCCCTTTATCCGCGATTTCGTGATTTACGGCGGGCGAGTACAATCTGGTATGGCCTATCCGTAGTGCCCTAAGAACAAGGAGCTGTGTGATGCAAATGCGGACTTTCGTGCGGTCGGTGGTGTTGCAGGCGTGTGTGGCTGGGGTGCTCGGGAGTGCCGTTCCACAGGCGGGCGCGGCGCCGGCGGCGAGTCCGTCCGACCAGCCGGTCGTGCTGGCGCGCGATGCCCGTGGCACACCGGACCAGCGGGCCGATCAGATGCTCAAGCAGATGACCCTCGAGGAAAAGGTCTCGTTGCTCAGCGGCAGCAATTTTACGACGCATACGATCCCGCGGCTGGGGATCACCGGCTTTGAAATGTCCGACGGGCCGCAGGGTGTGCGCAACGGGCCGGGGAATATCAACCAGGCGTGCCAGTTCCCCTGCGGGGCGGCGCTGGCCGCGACGTGGGATGCGAATCTGGCGACCGCCTATGGAAATGCCATGGGCTTGGAGGGCCGGGCGCGGGGCACGCACTATCAGCTTGGGCCGGGCCTCAACATTTGCCGCGTGCCGGTGAACGGGCGGAATTTTGAGTATTTTGGCGAGGATCCGTATCTGGCGGGCGTAATCGCGGCGAACTGGACCAAGGCGTGCAGCGCCCAGGGCGTGGTGCCGACGATCAAACACTATGCGGCCAACAATCAGGAGACGCAGCGCAATTCCGTGGACACGATCGTCGATGATCGGACGATGCACGAAATCTATCTGCCGGCGTTCAAGCGGGCCGTGCAGGAGGGTGGCATCGTTGCGGTGATGTGTTCGTACAATCGGCTCAATGGCAATTACGCGAGCAACAGCGACTATCTGCTGAATCAGGTGCTCAAGAAGGAATTCGGTTTCCCGGGCTTGGTGATGTCCGACTGGGGCGCATCGCACAATGTGACGGATGTGGCCAAGGGTTTGGATTTGGAGATGCCCAGCAACGCCAACCTGAGCTGGGCGAAGATCCAGCCGGCGCTGGAGGCGACTACGGTAAAGGAAGCGGATATCGATAACGCGGTGCATCGCTTCCTGCGCACGGCATTTGCGATGGGCTGGCTGGATACCGGGTGGGTGCAAAAGAAAGCCGGCCTACCGCTGGATTCGGCGGACTCGGCAAAGGTGGCGCTGGATGTGGCACGGTCGGCGATCGTGCTGCTGAAGAATGAGAAGGCGGCGCTGCCGCTGGATCGCTCGAAGGTCAAGACGATTGTCGTCGTTGGGCCCAATGCCACCGCGGCACAGCCGGGTCAGTTGCCGGCCAATTCCGGCGGCGGCGGCAGCGGGGCGGTGACGCCGTTCCCCACGCATAATGGCGAGGCGGATTATTTCCAGGGGATCACACTGGCCGCCGGCGTGAATGTGAACGTGAAGTATCTGTCGGTGCCGGCGCCCGATTTCACTACGCTGGCCAATGCGCGGACGGCCGCCGGTGGCGAAGCGGGATTGACGCTCAAGGTGCAGGTAACGGGAGGAGGGGGGGGGGGCGATGCCGTGACGATTCCGCCGACGGTGCAGAAAGGGATCAATGCGACGTGGACGGCGGGGCAGTTGCCCCTGAGCGTGCCGGCGGGACGGGATGCGACGTTCACCTGGACCGGCGTGCTGGTGTCACCGGTGGACAGTGATTTTGAACTGCGCGTCAACGGCAACCCGACGGTTACGCTGGACGGTAAACGCGTGGCGGCGGGTGACCTGGTACACCTGACCAAGGACAAGGCCGTGGCGATCCAGGTGGAACTGGCGGCAGTGGCCAATCCGCCGGCGGGCCGGGGTGGACGCGGCGGTGGCGGGGGCCGGGGTGGTGCGACGCCGAGCGTACAGGTGGCTTTGGTGCCGCCGGCACCGGACGCGGCGCAGATGAAGGCGGCGGATGCCGTGGTGGTGTGTGTGGGTCTGAGCCGCAACTCCGAGTCGGAAGGGCGGGATAGGGCCTTTGAACTGCCCGCGACGCAGCAATATTTGATTCACGCGGCAACGGCGGCCAATCCACGCACCATCGTCATCAACAACAGCGGCGCGGCGGTGGGCATGACCGGCTGGCAGGAACAGACTCCCGCCATCGTGCAGGCGTGGTACATCGGCCAGGAGGGCGGCACCGCCATCG
>Ga0182027_10012817_pt1 | contig 11751 bp, 6 predicted proteins | sample 712E1DmetaG_FD_121300 | JGI IMG/M metagenome (GOLD analysis project Ga0182027, IMG submission 121300) | Permafrost microbial communities from Stordalen Mire, Sweden - 712E1D metaG (Illumina Assembly) | ecosystem: Environmental > Terrestrial > Soil > Wetlands > Permafrost | place: Sweden...
AGGACACCCGCTTTGGGGACAACGGCGTCCTGTTCATGGCCGATTGCGGCGTCATCCCCGAACCGGATGTGGAGCAGCTTTCCGACATTGCCGTGTCCACCGCGCAACTGGCGCGCCTCCTCTTGGGGACCCGCCCGCGAGCGGCCTTGTTGTCTTACTCGACCAAAGGCAGCGCGACCCATCCTTCGATCGGGAAGGTGCAGGCGGCGACGGCGCTGGCGCAACAAAAAGCGCATGCGCTGGGCCTGGAGGCGGATTTCGACGGCGAATTGCAGGTGGACGCGGCGCTGGTGCCCGAAATCGCGGCGCGCAAGCTGCCCGAAAGCCCGGTGGCCGGACGCGCCAATGTGCTGATTTTTCCAGACCTGAACGCCGGCAACATCGCGCACAAATTGCTGCAGCATGTCGCCAAAGCCCACGCCTACGGGCAAATCCTGCTCGGCCTGGACCGCCCGGCCGCCGATGTCTCCCGCGGCTCCAACGCGCACGACGTCCTCGGCGTCGCCGCCATCGTTGGCGTGCAGTCCATCCGCTACGAACTCCTCCATCCCGAAACGGTCCAACCGGAATACAGCAGCCAATTATAATTGAATGAACACGGTTACCCCGCGAGTTTATATCGCCGCCACACGGCAGCATGACGGGAAAACCACCGTCTCGCTGGGCTTGCTGGCGGCGTTGCAGAGCATCTATCCCCGCATTGGCTACATCAAACCGGTCGGCCAGCGGTTTGTGGAAATTGAGGAGAACAAGATTGATGAAGACACGGTGTTGATGGACCAGGTGTACCGCTTCAACTGTCCGCTCCTGGACATGAGCCCCATCGCCGTCGAGCCGGATTTCACGCGCAAGTACCTCCAATCCTCCAATAACGAGGCGCTGGTGAAAAAAATCACCAAGGCCTTCGACCGCGTGGCGTGGGAGAAAGACTTCGTGGTGTGCGAAGGCTCGGGCCACGGCGGGGTCGGCGCGGTGTTTGATTTGTCCAACGCGCAGGTCGCCAGAATCCTGGGCGCCAAAGTCATCATCATCAGCCAGGGCGGCATCGGCAAGCCGATTGACGAAGTCTATCTCAACCAGGCGGTCTTCGAGCGCGAGGGGGTGGAAATCATCGGGGTGATCCTCAACAAGGTGCTGCCGGAGAAGATTGATCTTATCACCGATTTCGCCCGGCGCGGCTTGAAACACAAGGGCCTCGAACTCCTGGGCGTCGTGCCCTACCGCAGCATCCTGTCCCGCCCCACCATGGACTTGATCCGCGAGGAATTGAAGGCGGATTGCTTGAATGCCGGGGCGCCGGCCCAGGGCGTGGTGGACAGCGTGATGGTGGGGGCGATGGCCGTGCAGAACGCCATCCGCCACTTTCAACGCGGCGTACTGGTCATCACTCCCAGCGACCGCGTGGACATCCTGCTGGCGGCGGCCATTGCGCCGACAGACCCGGCCCAACAACTGGCCGGCGTGGTGCTCACCGGCGACTTCCAGCCCCAGGCCGATATCGCCCGCATCATTGAGAAGCTCCCCTTCCCGGTGCTCCGCGCCTCGGACGAGATTTACGAAGTCGCCTCCGCCGTGCATAACCTCATTGTCAAGACGCGGGCCGCCGACACGGAAAAAATCTCCGTCATCCGCGACCTCATCGCCGCCCATGTGGATGTGGCCAAAATTTTGCGCGCCCTGTAAAAACAACAACACAACCAATATGAAACTGCCCTTTTCCTTGAATCCGGTTCTGGAGAATTTGCCCGTCTATCAACCCGGCCGCCCGATTGAAGAAGTCGCGCGCGAATTGGGCCTGCCGCCGCGCGGCATCATCAAGATGGCGTCCAACGAAAATCCGCTCGGCCCTTCCCCGCTCGCGCTCGCGGCGCTCAAGGGCGCGGCCCGGAAGTTGCACCTTTACCCCGACGGCAACGCGTTCTATCTCAAGCAGAAACTCGCGGCCAAGCTGCGCGTGGACACGGCCAGCCTCATCCTCGGCAACGGTTCCAACGACGTGCTGGAACTGATCGCGCATGCCTTGCTGGCGCCGGGCGCGGAGGCCGTGATGTCGCAGTATTGCTTTTTGGTTTATCCGCTCGTCACGCGCCTGCTTGGGGCCAGTCCGGTCATCGTGCCCGCGCGGGATTACGGACACGACCTGGCCGCGTTGCGCCGGGCCGTCACGCCGCGGACGAAGGTGATTTTCGCGGCCAACCCGAACAACCCGACCGGCACGCTGGCCGGGGCGGAGGAGTTGCGTCAACTGATTGACAGCGTGCCGCCCGAGGTTGTAATCGTGCTGGACGAGGCTTACGTCGAGTTCCTGGAACAGCCGCAGGACCTCATACCGCTGGTCCGGAGCGGCGAAAAGCCAAACCTGATTCTGCTGCGCACCTTCTCGAAAATTTACGGCCTGGCCGGCTTGCGGCTCGGTTACGGCATCGGCCATCCCGATTTCGTGGCCGCGCTGGAAAAAGTCCGCCAACCCTTCAACGTCAATTCCATGGCCCAGGCCGGCGGCCTGGCCGCCCTGGACGACGAGGCGCACGTTCAAAAGACCCGTCAAAATAATTCCGACGGCCTGAAAATGTTCGAGGCCGCCTTGCGCGAAATGGGGGTGGAATACGTGCCCTCGTCGGCCAACTTCATTCTCCTGCGCGTTGGCGAAGGCCGGCGCGTCACCGGCGAAATGCAGGCCCTGGGCGTCATCATCCGCCCAGTGGACAACTACGGTTTGCCCGAGTGGGTGCGCATCTCCATCGGCACCCCCCGCGAAAACCAGCGCTGCCTCAAAGCCCTGCAGAAAATACTGCGCAAAAAGGTGTGAGCCTGGTCAACTTGGGAAAAAATGGCAGGGCGAAATTCGCCATACCGAAACCGTCTCGCGGTCGCAGTGTTAAGTTGGATATGTGCCGCAACAATAGAAAATCGGGTGGATTTACGCTGACGGATACGATCGCGCTTGTTCTCTTTGTGGTTATCCTGGTCCTCGGTGCTTTTGTGCTGCCTCCTCGCTATGTCAACCACGGGACTGGGAATAGATCTCCAATTAATACTTGCATCAACAATCTCCGCATCATTGATGGGGCAAAGGGGCAGTGGGCCATGGAACACAACAAACAGAGTACGGACACTCCAGCCGCCAGCGACATCCAGCCTTACATGGGCCATGGGCCTGCCATCGAAATGCCTTCTTGCCCGAATGATCCCAAGCACACTTTTGCCACCAGTTATTCAATCAACAATGTCGGCAGCGTGCCGACATGCAAAATCTCTCCGACAAATCACGTTTTGCGTTGACCCAATTCCGGTGCTGATTTGCCCTTGGCAACCTAAAATCAAACATGAGCCGCAACAATAGAAAATCGGGTGGATTTACGTTGTGGGAAATATGGATCGTGGTTGTGCTCATTGTGCTCGTTGCGCTTGTGGCTACGGCTTTGATGCGTCCGAGCTACATCCTCGACCGCAATATGATGGTGAATGCTTGCATCGGAAATCTCCGGCTGATTGACGGGGCCAAGGCGCAATGGGCCGTTGAACATGACAAACACTCGACGGACATTCCAACCGCAAGCGACCTCCAGCCCTACATGGGGCGCGGTTCCGACGGAGAATTGCCGTGTTGCCCGAATGATCCCAAACAGAGGTTTGACACCAGTTATGCCGCCAACAATGTCGGCAGCAAGCCGGTCTGCAGAATCCTCCCGACCAATCACATTTTGCCCTGAAAACGCATCCGGGCCGTCGCTGATGCCGGAAATTTTCGGCCCGGCGGGATCGCTCGCATAGGTCCCATTGGTCGTATAAGTCCCATAGTTCCTATCCGACGGATCGGCCTTTCTTGGCCAATCAAACCACGATGTTGACCAGGCGCTTGGGGATGATGATGACCTTCTTGACGGGCTTGCCTTCGAGGAAGGGCTTGAGCTTCTCGCAGGCCAGCGCGGCGGTCTCCACTTCGGCGGCGGTCGCGTCGGCGGAAATAACGATGCGGTCGCGAAGCTTGCCGTTGACTTGCACGGGCATCTCAAGGGTCTTCTCCACGAGCAGCGCGGGATCGAATTTCGGCCAGGGCTGGTAGGCCAGGCCGGGAATCTTCGGCCGCCCACCGGCGGACATCGCGCCACCCGATTTGCCTTCCGCCGTCAATTTCTCAAACAACTCTTCGGCCAGATGCGGCGCGAAGGGCTGAAGCAAAATCAGGAAGTCGCGCAGGACGGATGCCGGCTTGGTTTCCCAGGTGATCGCGTCGTTGACGAACACCATCAGGGCGGAAATGGCGGTGTTGAAGCGCAAGCCGTCCAGGTCTTCGGTGACTTTCTTGATGCAACTGTGCAAGGTCTTGAGCTGGGCGGCGCTCGGCTTGGCGTCCTTGATCTCCGCGCTGAGTTGAATGCTCGCCAGCGCGGACGCGCCGCCGGCGGGCTGCGCGGTTTGGGCCTGCTCGAATTCCGTTTCGCTCCCCTCATCCACGAACAACCGCCAGACACGGCCGAGAAAACGATACACCCCTTCGACGCCCCGCGTGTTCCATGGCTTGACCATCTCCAGCGGCCCCATGAACATTTCGTAAAGGCGGAAGGCGTCCGCGCCGTACTCTTTCAGGATGTCGTCCGGGTTGATGACGTTCCCTCGCGACTTGGACATTTTCTGGCCGTCTTCGCCGAGGATCAAGCCCTGGTTGACCAGCTTGTAAAACGGCTCCGGCGCGGAGACATGCCCCAGATCAAACAGGACTTTGTGCCAGAACCGCGCGTAAAGAAGATGGAGCACGGCGTGCTCGATGCCCCCGACGTAAAGGTCCACCCCTTGATGCGTAGCGGCGCTTGGCAAAGCGCCGCCATTATTTTGCGGCGAATTTCCATTCGCCGCTACGGATGGAGGATTAAGATTAGGATTAAGATTAAGATTAGGAGCGGAACCCATCCAATAATTCTCCGCCTCCCTGCCGCAGAAGGCGCGCTCATTGGCCGGATCGGTGAAGCGCAGATAATACCAGCAACTCCCCGCCCATTGCGGCATGGTGTTGGTTTCGCGCGTCGAGCCGTCGGGCAGGCGGACCCAGTCGGCCGCGCGCGCCAGCGGCGGTTCGCCGGTGGCGGTGGGCTTGAAATCGGTAAGCTGCGGCGGCAGCAACGGCAGCGCGGATTCCGGGAGGGCCTCGTGCTGGCGAATCCCGCCCGCGCCGCATTTCCAGACAATCGGGAACGGCTCGCCCCAATAACGCTGGCGGCTGAAAAGCCAGTCGCGCAGTTTGTAGTTGACGTTCTTGCGGCCCAGTTTCTTTTCCTCAAGCCAGGCGTTGATGGTCTTCTTCGCCTCGCCGGTCGGCAAGCCGGTAAGGAAACCGGAATTGACGCTCACACCGTCTCCCACGAAGCCGATGGATTCGCACCTTTCGGGCGCTTGCACGACGACGCGGACGGGCAGGTTGAATTTCCTCGCGAATTCCAAATCCCGCTCGTCATGCGCCGGAACGGCCATAATCGCGCCCGTGCCGTAAGTAGCCAGAACATAATCGGCGATCCAGACCGGGATTTTTTCATTATTGACAGGATTGACCGCGTAAGCGCCGGTGAAGACGCCGGTCTTTTCCGTGGCAAGCTCGGCGCGCTCAAGGTCCGACTTGGAAGCCGCCAGCGCCTTGTAATCCGCAACCGCCCGACGCTGTTCCGGCGCGGTAATGACCTCCACCATTTTATGCTCCGGCGACAGCACCATATAAGTCGCGCCAAACAAAGTATCCGGCCGCGTCGTGAACACGCGAATCCGTAAATCCGCAATCCGCAATCCGAAATCCGCAATTTGAAACTCCACCTCCGCCCCCTCACTCCTTCCGATCCAATTCCTCTGCATCTCCTTCAGCGATTCCGTCCATTGGATATGCTCCAACCCCTCCAGCAGCCGCCCGGCGTAAGCGGTGATGCGCAGCATCCATTGCCGCATCGGCCTGCGCGTGACGGGGAAGCCGCCCACCTCGCTCTTGCCATCCACCACCTCCTCGTTGGCCAGCACCGTGCCGAGTTGTTCGCACCACCAGACCGGCGCTTCGCTCACGTAGGCCAGGCGATGATTATCCCGATGAAGTCGGCGCTCTTCGGGAGACGGGTTGCCCGGCGGATCGGGCAGCGTTTCGATTAGCTCGGCCTTGTTCGTGGCCGGGTTGAACCAGGAATTGTAAAGCTGCAGAAATATCCACTGGGTCCATTTGAAATAGCCGGGATCGGTCGTGTCAACTTCACGGCTCCAATCGTAGCTGAATCCCAGCGACTTGATTTGCCGCTTGAAGACGGCGATGTTGCCCTCGGTGGTTTGCCGGGGATGCTGCCCGGTGCGGATGGCGTATTGCTCGGCGGGCAGCCCGAAGGCGTCCCAACCCATCGGGCGGAGCACATTGAAACCCAGCGCGCGGCGATAGCGGGCCAGGATGTCGGTCGCCGTGTAACCTTCCGGATGTCCGACATGCAGGCCGGCCCCGGAAGGGTACGGGAACATGTCAAGTATATAATACTTGGGCGGCAGCCCGCCGGCGCTGACCGGGCCGCGCAGGCCGTGCCTTTTGGCAAACGGATGCTCCGCCGGAATCGGCTCCAGCGGGTTCCAGGCGCGGAACGTGGATTGCGCGTCCCAAAGGCCCTGCCATTTGGCTTCGATCACATCAAAGGGATACTGTCGGCGCATCGTCCGGCCCTATGGTTTTCCCTGCGGAATCACGCCTGCCCGAATCAGTTCCTGCAAATGCGGGGTGATGATAAATTGACAGTACGCCCCGTCATTCGTGTTATGATTATAGTAATCCTGGTGGTAAGCCTCCGCGGAATAAAAGGCCTTCAGGGGGACAATCTGGGTGACAATCGGGGCCTTGAAGCGTTTGGCGGCGCTTGTCTTGGAAGCCTCGGCGGCCTTCCTTTGCTCTTCGCTGCTGTAAAGGATGATCGAGCGGTATTGCGTGCCAACGTCGTTCCCCTGCCGGTTCAGCGTCGTCGGATCGTGCGCCTCCCAGAAAATCTCCAGCACCTTGGCGTAAGAAAGGACGGCCGGATCATACGTGAGCTGGATCACTTCGGCATGGCCGGTCGTGCCCGTGTGGACTTGTTCGTAAGTGGGGTTGGCCACCGTGCCGCCGGCATAGCCGCAAACCACGGACTTGACGCCGGGGATGCGTTGGAAAATGGCCTGTCCGCACCAAAAGCAGCCGCCGCCAATGGTGGCCGTTTCCGTTTTTGCGGGCGCGTTGGTGGATCGGGTTTGAGCATTCATATCGGGGGCCAGCCAGCCGAGCAGCGCGGCGGCGGCGGCCAGCGCCAACCACCGGGACGGCTTGTCCGGGCAAAAAGCAAAGCGTTTCATATTCACTTGCAACAACATGGCCTCTCCAGCCGCAAGTTGCAAACCAATCTTCCAGGTAGGGCGTCCCGATTCTGCATCGGGAGCCGCCCAAAAATTCAGGGCGGCGCAGCAGCGCCGCCCTACCAAGATGGCGGAGCTTTTCGTCCTTTACCGCCAATTGCCAAAATCCGCATTTTCAGCTTCCAATTTCCTGCGGCTTGCCCTATGATGAGACTGAATGAAATCCTATTTGTCTGCGGCTTTCCTCTTCGCCGCCCTCCTCGCCGCAAAGGCCGGCCAGGCCGTCATCACTTCCGGCCTTCATGACCTCACCATCAATGCCGGGTCCACCGCCGATTTCACCGTAACCGCCACCGAAGCAAGAACTTACCAGTGGATGTTTCAAGGGACCAATATCCCCGGCGCGACAAAATCCCAGTATCTCATTGCAGACACCGCCACCAATCAGGCGGGGGTCTATTCGGTGAGGGTCGGCGGTTCCACGGGGACCAACCTCACCAGTTCGGCCACCCTGACCGTGTTGCAGGGCACCATCGTCAATTTCCAAATCACCAATTTCCCCGGCGGCTTCGCCAGCAACCTCCTGGTCGAACTGTTCGATCACGACAAACCGGCCACCGTCCAGAATTTCCTGCACTATATATATTCGGACGCCTATCGGAACATGTTTCTGGACCGGCTCGTGCCGGGTTTCATTTTGCAAGGCGGCAGTTACGACGCCGGCGACCAGACCGATTCCACCAACACTCCATTCATGCCGACCAATGGCGTCACCGGGCTGGGCGGCATCTTTAACAGTTATGTTGAGCCAAGCATGGACCAAATCAAAAACCCATACCTGCCGCCGCAAGTTGACAGTGAATTTTATGTGGGGCCCAAGGTCAGCAACACCAGGGGAACCCTCGCCCTGGCCCTGCCGCCCGGCGACCCGGATGGGGGGAATTGCTCCTTCTTTTTCAATCTCGTGGACAATCCCAAACTGGATACCACCAACACTGGCGCCGGCCCGTTCACGGTCTTTGGCCGCGTCTTGAGCGCAACGAATTTCGTCCTGAGCGGAACGAATTTCTTCAACAGCGGAACGAATGTCCTCCAATACTTCGACAACAAAAAGGAATTCTCCTTCCCGGCAAGGATTCCCTACCACGAGGTTTTCACGACGAACATTTCCTATACCACCAATTACACCACAAACCAAACCACCTTCGTTGTCACCACCAATATTGTCACGGAAAAAAGCCGCGTCACCAACATCGTCTATGCCAATGTCTTTACCAACGGCCTCTTCAGCGATATCATTGATGTCGCTCAACCGCCCGCTTTCACCGAGATGCCGGTCAATTTTCATGGAACCCAACAGCCGTCCGATGCCAGCCTGTTCTTCGTGAATTTCAGTTTCCCGGATACCAACGCGCAACCGCTCATTGACACCAACCCGCCCACCGCCGCGATCACCTTCCCCCCGCCCAATCTCATTTTGACCAATGGCATCCCGTTCACGCTGCGGGGTACGGCGCAGGCCGCGCTGGGAAATACCGCCCTTTCCTTGGATCGCTCTGTGGTGACAGTGCCGGAAACAGCGCAGGGTAATGTCGGACTGGCGACCATCACTTGTACGCTCAATGGGCTGGTTGGCCAGTTTGGCCCTGCTACGGTTTTTGCCATCGGCGCCACCAATTGGGCCGTGTCCGTAGGCATTCTGCCACCGGGGCCTTACAATATCCTCGTGACAGCCCAGGATGGCGCTGGAAACCGGGGACCCCAGGACGGCACGAACGACGGGATAGCCTTTGTTAAGCAACAAATGACTATTAGCGCCGTCCTCATCAACGGAAATGGCGCCGTCTCCGCGACCAATCTCACCAGTGGCGGCTTCGTCGGCGATGCCGTGGGCGCTTATCTGGCGGACGGCACCGATTACGAGTTGAACGCGCAGCCCGGTCCGGGCCAGCTTTTTCTCAATTGGACCAGCGGGACCAATCTGATTTCCTTCAGCTCCAATCTCGACTTCCTCATGTCCAGCAATCTGTTCGTGACGGCGAACTTCATTTCCAACGCCATTCCCGGCGGCATCTCTTTCACTTATCCGCCGCCCCAGGGCAACACAACCAATGGCAATTTCTCGATCCGGGGCCTCATCAACGGGCTGACCAACACGCCGGTCACCCTCCAATGCCGGCTTTTCTCAGCCTCCAACCTGGCCCCGGTCGGCAAAGTGTTGCGGACCACCGGCGCGACCAACTGGTCCTTCCCAATCACCAAACTGCCGCTGGGTCATTATTTTGTGCAGGTCGAAGCCACGGACACCGCGGGCCAATCCACTCTCATCACCAACGATTTCACCGCCGGCCTTCCCAAGGCCAATGAACCCCCGCTCGCGCTGGCGGCGGCCTGGCCCGGCCTTCCCCTCACCGTCTATACCAGCGGCAACGGCCGGGGCACTCTCAAAGCCGATTTTACCGGAAGTTATCTCGTGGAGGGCGGGCTGTATTCCATCAAAGCGGTGCCTGCGCCCGGCTCGGTCTTCGATTCTTGGAGCGCCGGAACCAATTATAGCGACAACCCGCAGATCAACTTCATCATGACGCCCGGCCTGGTCCTCACCGCCACCTTCATTTCCAACGATTTCCCGCGCACGGTTTCCAACCCGATTCTCTTCACCTATCCCGTCGCTGGCGCGAAACTCACCACCCAGTCCTTTGAACTGACCGGCACGATCAATCCGGCTCTCTCCAGTCCGCTGATCACTTATCAACTCTTCTCCGGGTCCAATTCCGTGGCGCCGCCCAGCACCAACGTCAACATCACCACCAACGCCTCCAGGCTAACCAAGCCAACCTGGTCGGCCAGCCTGACCAACCTCCCGCCCGGCCACTACACCGTGGTGGCGTCGGTTTCTGATGCTCTGAAGCGCAGCACCCTGGTTTCGGAGAGTTTCCAGATTCTGGCCCGCTTGACACTGCAAATAGACCCGCCCGGATTTGGCAGGCTCTCCTCCAATTGGACCGCGCCCTACGTCCCCGTGGGAACCTCCTGCACCCTCACGGCCAGGACCAACGGCGGCTATGTCTTTGCCTTCTGGAGCAACAGCGCGGCCGTGTTCACAAACAACCCGCTCACGTTCACCGCCAACACCAATTTGACCCTCACCGCCAAGTTCGACACCAATTATTTCTTCAACGCCGCCGGCTCTTACTTCGGCCTCTTCTATCCGACCAATCAGGACAGCGTCATCACCTCCTCCAATTCCGGCTATTACAGCCTCATCCTGACCAGCAACGGCGTCGCCAACATCAAAGTGTGCTTCCCCGGCTTCACCAATAGCGCCGCCTCGTATGCCTTCCCCCTCTACACTCCCTCGGGCATCGCCAGCCAGGGCTTTTGGTGGAATGACCAGCACGGCAACTTCGTGACCAATAATGTTCACTTGAATTTGACCAACGGCGCCTGGTCCCTCACCGGGTCCGTGCTCACCCCCGGCTTCTCCGCCCCTCTCACAGCCTATCGCGCGGCAACCAAACTCACGGCCAACAGCGCCGTCATCCCTGGAACTAATGTCTTCCGCATCCCCGGCGACCACACTGGAACCAATCATTATCCCGGCGGGGACAGCTACGCCAAGTTCACCCTGGCGGCCAATGGCGCGCTCTCCCTGATCGGCTATCTGGGCGACAACACCTCCTTTTCGCAGAGCACCAAAGTCGCCACCATCAACACCAACGCCCTATGGCCCTTCTATGCCTCCCCCTACGGCGCCAGGGGAATTATCCTCGGCTGGATGACCAATACCTCGCCCACCAATTTCGAGGGGACAGTCGTCTGGATCAAGCCGCCCAAAACCGGCGCCTACGAGACCAACGGATTCGGGGTGCTCGCCGATGCCTTTTCCGCAAACTGCATTCCGCCCGTCAGCCAAACGCGCTATCGGATCGTCTTCAGCGGCGCGGCGTTGCCGAACCCATTGACCAACACGCTGACCGTCGCCGCCAACGGCCTGCTCACCGTGGATGCCAATCAAAATCCCAATTTGAATTTGAAGCTGGCTTTTATCACCCCGGGCGCAAAAACCGGAGCCTTGAGCGGCTCTTTCACCGATCCGTCCAGCAAGAGCGCTCATAAATTCTACGGCGCTTTCACCAGTCCGGCCCAGGGCGGTTCCGGTTACTTCCTCGACACCGACAGCCAGACCGGCTGGTTCGAGATCACCGAAATTCCGTGAGCGGCAGCCGGACCATTCCGCCGGGAACCGCGTTGCTGATCGCCACCCGCAACGCCCACAAGGCGCTCGAAATACGGCAAGTCCTCCCCGCCGGTTTCCATTTCCTCACCCTCGATGATTTCCCCGGCGCGCCCGCCGTCGTCGAAGACGGCGCCACCTTCGCCGCCAACGCCGCCAAAAAAGTCACCGCCCTGGCC
>Ga0182027_10012818_pt1 | contig 11750 bp, 9 predicted proteins | sample 712E1DmetaG_FD_121300 | JGI IMG/M metagenome (GOLD analysis project Ga0182027, IMG submission 121300) | Permafrost microbial communities from Stordalen Mire, Sweden - 712E1D metaG (Illumina Assembly) | ecosystem: Environmental > Terrestrial > Soil > Wetlands > Permafrost | place: Sweden...
GCCGGCGGAGAACCGGGGCGCTATCAGCACGTCGGCGAGCGGGCTGTCGACTATCTGCTCGGCGAGCGCCTCGTCGACCGCGCCGCTCAAAGCCACGACCCCGCCGAAGGCCGAGACAGGATCTCCTTCCAGCGCCAGTCGGTAAGCGGTCGCCAGGTCCCCGGCGACGGCGACACCGCACGGGTTCGTGTGCTTGACGATCACGGCCGCTTCGAGACCCGCCCCGAAGCTGAGGCCCTCGGGACCGACCAGCTCGCAGGTGAGCTGCCACGCCGACTCCGCGTCGAGGAGGTTCAGGTACGACAATTCCCGCCCGCCGTGTTGGCAAGCGCCCTCCCACCATCCCACCGGGTTGCCCCGCGACCGGTAGAGGGCGGCCTTTTGGTGCGGGTTCTCGCCGTAACGAAGCTCCTTGGCCCGCTCGAGCACGACGTGCAAGCTCGTCGGCAATGGGTCGGAAGCTCCGCCTCCATCGGACTTGTTCTCGTCCAACCATCGAACGATCGCGGCGTCGTAGGCGGCGGTGTGGGCGAACGCGGCACGCGCCAGTCGGCGGCGCGTAAATTTGCTCACCACGCCGTCCCTGCGCAGCTCTTCGAGGACGAGCCCGTACTCTCCTGGATACACGACAACAGTGACGTGCTCGCTGTTCTTCGCAGCTGCCCGAATCATCGTCGGACCGCCGATGTCCATCGTCTCGACTGAAGGCTGGGTCTCAAAGGGATACAGGTTGCAGACAACGAGGTCGATCGCGGCGATGTCGTGGGCGGCAAGGTCCTCGAGGTGCGACTTCATCGAGCGGTCGGCCAGGATGCCCGCGTGCACAGCCGGGTGAAGGGTCTTCACGCGTCCTCCGAGCATCTCGGGCATGCCCGTGAGCTGAGCGACGTCCATGTGCTCGATCCCAGCAGCCTCGAGGGCCTCGCCGGTGCCCCCACTCGCCACGAGCTCGACGCCGAGGCCTCGAAGGCCCGTCGCGAACTCGACGAGGCCCGTTTTGTCGTACACAGACATAAGAGCACGCATCGGCGAGGACGATACCAGTGCGCCGGTGAGAAAGGCCGAGCGCCGATCGGTCCTCTTGACACAGCGACCGGGCAGGAACACTGATCGCCCGGACTTGGCTCAGGCCGGCTCCAGGAAAGGTACTCTCTTCCTAGCGCAAGCCTGCAGCTGCGACATTTCGTTCGCAACGCTCGACCGACCGCTTCAGGACCGACGAGGAGTATTTTGAGCGAGGACCTCCAAGGCGTGGGGTGGTGGCTCGCGACCGACGGCAAGTGGTACCCGCCGGACCTTCATCCGGCTGTGCGCCATTCGCATTTGGGCGAGCAGGAGCGGATCGCCGCCCTGCTTGACGCCGCGATCGGCGTCGCCCAGGTCCAGGACGAGGTCTCCGCCCAGGTCGGCCCCGGTGTCGGGGCTGGGTTCTCCCGCGGGCCCCGAAGCGACGAGTCCGGTACGGACAAGGCCACAAGCGACCGGAGCACCGACGACAAGGCCGGTTCGCCTCACGCGACAGAACCTGTTCCACCTTCGCCAGGCCCTGAGACAGCGGGTTGGCCGTTCGAGACGCGCCCCGCGTGGGCGCCGGTCACCTCGAGACCCGAGTCCTTGTCGCGACCGGGCAGTCGCGAAACCCCCGACATGAGGCGGCCCGAGTTCCGCCCGCTCATTGGAGCCGACCGTCGTCTGTCGGAGCCGCCCGCGAGCTTGTGGCCGACTCGCCCGCCAGTCGAGCCGGCGCCACCGGTTCCCAGGTGGACGCCCCGGACCAAGTCCGGACCCGTGCGCCCTGGTGCTCATGAGCCGGATTTGGCACCTGCGGTGAAGCAATCCGGCGTGCAGGTGCCACAGGCCGTGCCGGGGACGCCGGAAGAGGCGCCACTTAAGGCGGCGGTTGTCCCGCGCCCGCCGGTTGCACCCGACAAGGCACCCTCCGCCCCGGCGCGCGAGGTGACGACGCAGTTCTTGGCGCCGGCGCCGCCGTCGATCTTGTCCTTCCAGCCCGATCCGGTTTCGCCACAGGAGCTGATGCCACCTCCCGTTTCAGACTTCGTGACCGGCGGCTTGCCACCGAGCGCGCGGCGGCGGCCCTCGACGGCGCGACCGGATTCAGACCTGCAAAAGGCCGTGGCCGGCGCGGTCGCCCGAGCTGCGGCCCAGGGCCCGCTCATGCCACATGGACAGGACGAGCCGGCAGTGCGCTTGAAGGTGTCGCAGCCCTCGGCGATGTGGCCCGAGAACCGCCCCGCGACGCTTCCGCTCCTCGAGAGCACCGTCGCTGTCGCCGACCCCGTCGAGAAGCCGGCGGCGCCAGCGGACCTCGAGCAAGTGGTTCGCGCAACAGCCGGACAGCAGGTGAAAGACCGCCGCGAGGAACCGGCCGTACCGGCCAACCAACCTGCCGCTGCCGCCGCGATGCCCAAGCGGAACCTCTCCCGACCAACGGGCGCGCCCAGTGCCGCAGACTCGCCGGCGCGAGTTGAGCCAACCGGGCCTCACCTGGTCGAGCCGGCGACGGGCGTCCCGCGGTCGCGCGAGTCCGATGCAGCGTCCTTGGACCTCTCGAGCGCCGTCGCGAATGAACCCGAGCCGCGGGCGCCCGAGCCGTCCGACTCCGAGGCCCCGTCGTGGCCCGTCGGTGAGCGCCGCTCGTCTGCCCGCCAGGCACGCAAGCCACTACCCGCTGCGCTGCAGGCGGCGGTCTCGGGCGAGGTGGCGCGGCCCGCTCCGGCCGAGCCGAGTCCCGAGGGGGACGCGGCGAGACAACCTTCCGAAGCACGCGGCGCCTTCCCCGGTGGCGCCGCCTCACGCACCGCTGGCGACCCAGGACCAGACGCCAAAGGTCCCGGCATCATCCGCCGCTACGGCTCGGCCATCGCCATCGTCACGCTCTTTGTCGCGGCCGCCGGCGCGGCCGCCGCCATCGCCGCGTTCAGGGGCCCGGTCTCCCCGCCCCCCCTGTCGACGCCGGCCCAGGTTCAAGCCGCCGCCAACGCCGTGACCTTGAGGACCGGCGATCTCCCGCCGTCGTGGCACGTGTCCAGCGGCGGTGCCGCCGAGGCTTACGGAGTCGGTTCGGTGCTCGTCGCGCCCGCGCTCATCCATGCCTGGACTGCCACGCACCAGGGGTGTGCCAACGACATCGACATGCTGAGCACAGCGATCATGCCCTCTGTCCCCGGCGCGTCGGCTGTTGCTTCCACCCAGGCGACCGCACAGGACCCCCTGGGTGGTACTTGGCAGATCGCCGATGCGGTCGCCTTCTACCCCACGGCCGCTCAAGCGAGCACCAATCTGGCAGCGATGCGCTCGCTGGTCGCACAGCCCGGCGCGCGAGCTTGCATAAGCCAGTACACGGTCTCCGCCCTCATGTCCGAGATGACACCGAGCTCGCACATCTCACTGATCGTGTCTCAGCCGCCGGTTCCGGTCCTCCCCGGGAACCCGCCAGTATGGGCGCTGGCGATAAGCGGCACCGCCACCTCGGGCCAGATCGTGGTCCCGATCCGTTTCGAGGTCACCTCGTTCGCCGTCGGCCGAGCGCAGGTGTCCTACGCCGCCAGCTCCAAGCTCGCTCCGCTTCCTGCCAGTCTCGACGAGGAGCTGCTCGTCACCTTGGCAACGCGAACCGAGCAGCAGGCCTCCTGAGGCGAGAGCGCTCCTCTCACGGGCGGCTCTCAGGCGAGATAGCTGTACAGCGGCATCTCGTTGGTGAGCTCGGCGACTCGCAGGCCAAGGGATCCGTCCGGGTCCTCTCCGCCGTTCGCCAGCGCATCGGCGAGGATCGCCCCTACCTCTGCGAACTGCTCGCGGGAAAAGCCCCTGCTGGCGAGCGCGGTCGACCCGAAGCGCAACCCTGAGCAGTCCGGTGCTCTGTGAGGGTCGAATGCGAGCGCTATCGCGTTGGCGGAGATCCCTATCCTGTTGAGCTTTCGCAGCGTCGCCCAGGCCTCGCGACCACCCGGTGCCAGATCAACGAGCAGCTGGTGAACGTCGGTCCCGCCGGTGACAACATGGGCCGCGGTCCGGCTCTCGGCCTCTACCAGCACCTGTGCGATCGTCCGAGCGCCTTCGAGGGTGCGTTCCATCCGTTCGCGGAACGCCGCGGTCGAGGCGAGCTTGAAGCTGACCGCCTTGGCGGCGATCACGTGGGGAAGCGGGCAGCCTTGTTCACCCGGATAGACGGCGGCATCGACACGCTCGGCGAGGTCTGCTCTGCACAAGATCGCCCCGCCGCGCGCGCCGCCGAGAGTCTTGTGAACCGTCATCGTGCAGATCTCGGCAAGCGGGACCGGGTCGGGGTGCAGCTTTGCAGCTACCAGACCTGCGAAATGCGCCATGTCGACCACCAACGCGGCTCCCACCTCGTCGGCGATCTCGCGAAACCGCGCAAAATCCAGGTGCCGGCTGTAACACGACCAACCGGCGAAGATGACCTTCGGGCGATGAAGGCGCGACAGGGTCTCGACCTCGTCCATGTCCACGAGCCGGTCGTCGCGCCTTAGGTGGTAGGCGAAGGCCTGATAGTTGCGCCCGGCGAAGGTCGAGGTCGCACACTGGCTCGGGTGTCCTCCGTGCGCGAAGTCGAATCCGAGCACGACGTCGCCGGGATCGCACAAAGCGTGCAGGGCAGCGGCATTGGCGTTGGCGCCTGAGTAGGGCTGGACATTGGCGTGCTCCGCGCCGAAAAGCGTCTTAGCGCGACCGATCGCCAACTGCTCGACGACGTCGACCCACTCGCACGTGTCGTACTCGCGCGCGGCCGGATAGCCGTCCGCGTACTTCGCCGTGAGGACCGAGCCCTGGGCCTCGAGCACCGCCCGCGCCGGCACGCTCTCGGAGGCGACCAGGTCAAGGGTCGAACGCTGGCGGGCCAGTTCGGCGTCGATCGCGGAGCTCAGCTCCGGGTCGATGTCCTCGAGTACTGCCTCGAATGGACCATCGGCCCGAGATGACGCCATCGCGGCAAAGCTACCGGACCACGACGGGAACAGGCGCCGTCACCGACGCCGAGCGTCCCGGCACAGCCGGGACCTGAGCCGCCAGGCGTCGTGCCGCGGCGTGCCTGAGCGACAAGGCGAGAACCACCAATGCGGCAGCCGCGCTCACCACCCCTCCGCCGATCATGCCCCATCGTGCCCCGAACTCTTGGGACACCCAGCCCACAAGTGGTGCACCCAGGGGCGTACCGCCTGCGAAGACCAGCATGTAGATGCCCATCACACGCCCGCGCATCTCAGGCGCAGAGGCGAGCTGCACGCTGGAGTTCGCTGCCGTCGAGAACGTGATGTTTGCAAACCCGACCGGAACAAGGACTATCGCGACCATGAGGAAGCTCGGCATCAGGCCGACGCCGATCTCAAGAAGCCCAAAAGCGATCGCTGCGAAGATCACAAGGCGCGTCGTCGGGTACCTCCTGCGGGCACCGAGGAGCGCCCCGATTAACGCGCCCACAGCGAGAAGCGACGACAACAGGCCGAACGACGCGGCTCCGCGGTTGAACACGACCTTGTCGATCAGAGCCAGCGTGATCTGGAAGTTGAGCCCGAATGTCCCGACTACCCCTACCAGCACGACGGGAATGAGCAGCTCGTTTCGCTGCCTCACATATGTGAGGGCCTCTTTCAGATTGCCCTTCTGGCGCACCAGGCGAGGAGCAGGGAACAGCTCACCGGAACGCATCATCAAAAGCCCGGCGATGACAGCGATGAAGGACGCGGCATTGCCGAGGAAGGCCCACGCCGTTCCGACCCCGTCGATCAGAAGTCCGGCTGCGGCGGGCCCGAAGATGCGAGCCGCGTTGAACGTGGCGCTGTTGAGGCCGACCGCGTTGGGTAGCTCCTCGCCGCCGACCAGCTCGGACACAAACGACTGGCGAGCCGGATTGTCTATCGCCGTCGCCATGCCGAGCGCGAACGCGAACATGTAGACGTCCAACAGCGTCGCTGCGCCGAGAAGATCGAGCAGTCCGAGCGCGAGCGCTAACAGGCCCATCGACACTTGGGTGGCGATGATGAGCTTGCGCTTGGAAAAGCGGTCGGCGATGACCCCGCCCTGCAGGCCGAAGAACAAGATCGGCAGGAACTGCAGTCCCGTGGTTATCCCGATCGCAGCCCCGCTGTTGTGGCTCAACCGCAGCACGAGCCAGTCCTGACCGACGCGCTGCATCCAGGTCCCGGTGAGCGACACGAGCTGGCCGCCCGCGAACAGCCGGTAATTGCGGATCCTCAGCGAGGAGAAGGTGCGCTTCACGAATCTGCGAGCCTTTCGACAATCGGTGCCGCGACACGAAGGGCCGCACGCTCTTCGGGCGTCAGCTCGTCCAAGCGCCGCGCCAACCAGGCCTGCCTCCGGCTGCGGTCTTCGGCGAGCAGTTCACGTCCCCGGGCGCTGAGGGCTATCAGGCATTGGCGCCCATCGGTCTCATGGGCGTGACGGTGCACGAGCCCGAGCTGTTCGAGAGCCGCGATCACCCGCGTCATCGACGGCGGCTGCACGCGTTCGGCCGCGGCCAGATGCGTGGGCGACAACGGGCCTTCCCGCTCGATGGTGCCGAGGGCCGAGAGCTGGCTGACTGTAAGCCCTTCGCTCTTGCGTTCGCTTCGCAGGCGCCGCGCGAGGCGCATGACGGCGATCCGCAGACTGCTCGCAAGCCCGGAGACATCCTCACTTGCATCTTGGTCCGCCAGCTCGAGTTGCCTCATATCCTTAGCATAGCTCATTAGCTACGCTAAGCAGTCCAGCTCTTCAACCCGCCGAGTGGCTGACGGGCCGGACGTCGAATCCCGCTTCTCTCACAGCGGCCACGACCGTCTTCGCGTGCTCTCGGTTGCGGGTCTCGAGAACGATGTGGACTGCCGTCTCGCGGACCTGCAAGTCGTAGCCTTCCCGCAGGTGCTCCACGGTGACGAGGTTCCCGCCGCTCTGGCCGATACAGGTGAGCAGGCGCGCGAGGCTGCCCGGGCGATCCGAGATCCTGACGAACAGCACGACTCGGCGCCCGGCGTTGGTCTCGTGGCGGCGGATGACAGGCGCGAGCAGGCCGGTGTCCACGTTGCCCCCGGAAAGCACCACGACCGTGGTACCTGAGTCGGGCGGGGTGACCAAGCCCGTCATGAGTGCCGCCGCGCCGACGGCTCCTGCGCCTTCCACGACGAGCTTCGAACGCATGAGCAGCATCACCATCGCGTCAGCTATCTCGTTCTCGCCGACCGCCACGATCTCGTCGACATGCCGCTCGATCAGATCGAGGGTGATCCCGCTCGGGCGTTTCACCGCAATGCCGTCTGCCAAGGTCGAGCTGCTGGAGATCAAAGGAGCCCTGCGAGCTTCGTGCGAGCCCAGGAACGGAGCGCAGACCGCGGCTTGGACAGCTACGACCCGCACATGCGGCGCCAGAGCGTCGATGGCGCACGCGATGCCCGAGGTGAGCCCGCCGCCGCCGAGCGGGACGATGACCATGGCGAGGTCCTCGACCTCCTCGACCAGCTCCAGCGCCAGCGTGCCCTGGCCGGCCACTATCGCCGGATCGTCGAAAGGGTGGACGAAGTGAAGACCTGTCTTACGAGCGCGCTGTTCGGCAAGCACGACACAGTCGTCGAGCGAGTCGCCTTCCAGGTGCACCGAGGCGCCATAGCCGATCGTGGCGTCCGCCTTGGATATCGATGCCTCAGCCGGCATGTAGACCTCGCAGGCCAAGCCCGCCGAACGCGCCGCGAACGCGACGGCCTGGGCGTGGTTGCCTGCCGAAGCCACGACGACGCCGGGCTTGGCGTCCGCGCCCATGGCAGCGATCTTCGCGGAGGCTCCGCGGATCTTGAAAGACCCGGTCCGTTGGAGGTTCTCCGCCTTCAAGACGACTCGCGAGCCGGTGAGCTCGCTCAGGACGCGGCAGTCGTAGATCGGCGTGCGCACCGCGATGCGCGCCACCGCCGGGACCGCGGCCTCGATGGCCGCGATCCCGATGTCGCTGCTTACCGGCTCCCCCCCGGTCATCGCCTCGTCCTAGAGGGTCCGGACGAGCTCGACCATGAGCTCGCCGGCCTCAGTGGGATTGAGCGCCACACGCACGCCTGCGGCCGAAAGGGCCTCCATCTTTGCCTTCGCCGTGCCTTTCGAGCCCGAGATGATCGCGCCGGCGTGGCCCATCTTGCGACCGGGGGGAGCCGTCACGCCCGCGATGTACGCGACGACCGGCTTGTCCATCGAAGACGCGATGAACTCCGCTGCCCTTTCCTCGCCGTCGCCTCCGATCTCGCCGATCATCAGTACCGCCCGGGTCTCCGGGTCCGCCTGGAAAGCCGTGAGCACGTCTAGGAAGCTCGAGCCGGGCACAGGGTCGCCGCCGATGCCCACACACGTTGTCTGGCCGACGCCCTGCTGGGACAGCTCGTGGAGGGCCTGGTAGGTCAAGGTGCCTGACCTGCTGACGACCCCGACCGGACCACCCGGCAAGGCGATGTCGCCGGAGGTGATCCCGATGTTGCACTTTCCGGGCGAGATGATGCCCGGGCAGTTCGGACCGATCAGACGCGCGTCGGGGTAGTCACGGCGCAACCGCGCGTTCACGAGGGCCTCGTCCTTGGCGGGAATGTGCTCGGTAATGCACACGATTACCCGGATCCCTGCTCCCGCGGCATCGAGGATCGCTGCCGGGGCGCCACGTGGAGGCACGGCGATGAAGCTCGCTGTGGCTCCCGTTGCGCCCACCGCTTCTGCGACCGAGTCGAACACGGGGATGCCTTCGACGTTCTGGCCGCCCTTGCCAGGTGTCACCCCGGCGACCACCTTGGTTCCGTAGTCACGGTTGCGAAGGCCGTGAAATCGGCCCTGGCTCCCGGTGAGTCCCTGCACGACCACGCGGGTCGTCTCGTCGACGAAGATGCTCACAGCTTCGAACCTCCTTGGGACCCGGGCGTGCCAGCGAGCTCGACCGCGCGCCGCGCGGCACTCAACATGGTCCGCTCACTGATGATCTTCTCCGAGGCGCGCTCATCGATTATCCGGTGAGCTTCGGCCGCGTTGGTCCCGTCGAGGCGGAGCACGATCTGCGAGGAGATGTCCACCTGGTCGAGCGCAGCGACGATGCCTCTGGCGACGTCATCGCATCGCACGATCCCGCCGAAGATGTTCACGAGGATCGAACGGACGCTCGGATCGAGGTTGATGACCGCGAGCGCGTTCGCCATGACCTCCGCGTCCGCTCCGCCCCCTACGTCGAGGAAGTTCGCCGCACTGCCGCCGACCTGGCGCACCATGTCGACGGTGCGCGTCGCGAGACCGGCTCCGTTGGCGATGATGCCCACCGAGCCGTCCAGGGCTATGTACGACAGCCCCATGGACTTCGCGAGGCGCTCGCGCTCGGTCGAATCACCCAGGTTGTCGATCTCGGCCCATTCGGGGTGGCGGAACGCCGCGTCGTCGTCGAGAGTCACCTTCGCGTCGAGGACACGCACCTCTCCGTCGGTAGTGAGCACGAGCGGGTTGATCTCGACGAGGTCGGCATCGCCTTGGATGTAGCAGTCGTAGAGCTTCAGCAAGATCTCCGCGGCACCTTCTCGCGCCTTGGGATCCAGGCCCGCGCGCTCAACCAGGTCCCGCGCCGCCTCGATGCTCAGGCCGTCGAGCGGGTTGACGTGCAGGCGGGCGATCGCCTCGGGGTCTTCCGCGCCGACCTGCTCTATGTCGATGCCCCCCCGGGCCGACACCATCGCGAGGTGCAGCTTTGCCGATCGGTCGAGCGTGAAGCTCGCGTAGTACTCCTTGGCGATGTCGGTCGCCTTCTCGATCCAAAGCCGGCGAACGACATGTCCCTTGATGTCGAGGCCGAGGATGTTGCTCGCGTGCTCGGTGACCTCGGCGGCGGTGCTGGCGAGCTTGACGCCGCCCGCCTTGCCGCGACCGCCCACTTGCACCTGGGCCTTCACGACTACGGGATAGCCGAGCCTTGATGCAGCGGCTTCGGCTTCGGCCACGGTGTCCGCGACCTCTCCGGGCGGGATGGCCATGCCATAGCGCGCGAAGTACTGCTTGCCCTGGTACTCAACTAGGTCCACCAGTCACCTTCCTGTCGGTCGTTGCAGTCGCTCAAAACCGCTTCGCTCGCTAATCGCCACTGACCCCCGGCAGCTCGCCCGCTCGCTCTCGCGTGTCGAGCGCCTCCTCGAGCCACGACGCGATCTCAGGCAGATGGGCGCCCGGCGTGAACACGGCGCTCACGCCCGCGGACTTCAATACCTCGATGTCGCGCTCGGGGATGATCCCGCCCACCACGACGATCACGTCCTCTAGGCCTTCGGCCCGTAAGCCCTCTATCACGCGCGGGACCAGGGTCAGATGCGCCCCGGACAGCAACGAGAGCCCCACCGCGTCCGCGTCTTCCTGCAGGACGGCGCGTACCACCTGCTCGGGCGTTTGGTGCAGACCCGTGTAGATGACCTCGAAGCCGGCGTCGCGCAGCGCCCGGGCGATTACCTTGGCACCCCGGTCGTGGCCGTCGAGACCCGGCTTGGCTACGACGATGCGGTAGCGACGTTCCATTCCCTGGCGATACTAGGCAGCACTGGGTACCCAAGGCCCAATCGGTCGCAAGGTGGCTTCAAGAACCCACCGCGGGGAGAAGGACGAACGCGATAAGACCGATGTGAAAAGCCGCGGCGAGAACGACACAGGCGTGGAAGATCTCGTGGTAGCCGAACACCGCGGGCCACGGGTCGGGACGCCTGCGCGCGTACACGACCGCGCCGAGGGTGTAGAGCAGACCGCCGGCCATCAGCAGCGCGAAACCGAGGACGCCGAGGTAGTGGAAGAACTCCGGCATGGCCCCGACCGCGATCCAACCGGCGGCGACGTAGGGAAGTGCGACGGCCCACTTCGGCGCGTCCAACCAGGCAAAGCGCATCACTATGCCCGCCACCGATGCTCCCCAGACGAGCCCGAGAACGATCCAGGCGTCAGTGCTCGGAAGCGACAGGCCTGCGACTGCGGTGTAGCACCCGGCGATGCAGACAAAGATCATGGAGTGGTCGGCGCGGCGCATTCGCCGGCGCGCCTTCGGCGACCAGGCGACACGGTGGTACAAGGCGCTCGTCGTCAGCATCGCTGTGACCGAGAAGCACGCGACAGCAGCGCACAGCTCGGACCTGGCACCGTTTGCCTCGAGACCGACTAGAGGGCCGACAACGAGCATCGTGAACGCGCCGATCTCGTGGAACCATCCCCGCAACAGCGGCTTGGGCTTGTCCACTGCCGGTGCCTTCGCTTCGGTCACCTGACCCACAGACGAACTCTACCTACCGGTCGGTAGGGCCGCCAGCCGGCTCTGGCGGTCCCGCCTCGGCCTGCGGCCTCTCGATCGGGCTCAGCGCGAGAAGAAAGCGCTTCTCACCGAGCTCGGGGAAACGGATCGTCGCCCGGGCGTCCGAGCCCTCCCCCTGCACCTCGACAACGACCCCCTGGCCGAAGCGGGCATGCACCACGGCATCGCCCGGGCTGAGCTCGAGGCACTCGGCTCCGCTGCTCGCGCCTTGGCCCTGTGGACTTGCGCGCCGGGCGCCGGCGCCCGCGCCGAACACCATCTTGGACCCGGAGCCGACCAGCGTCGTCCTGCCGGCGCCGGTGAAGGTTCCCCGGCCCGTGCCTATGACGACCCCGTCGCCGACGTCTTCGACCAGCTCCTCGGGGATCTCCTTCAAGAACCGGCTCGGGAAGCTCTGCTGGATGCTGCCGAACAGCAAACGGCTCCA
>Ga0182027_10012819_pt1 | contig 11749 bp, 10 predicted proteins | sample 712E1DmetaG_FD_121300 | JGI IMG/M metagenome (GOLD analysis project Ga0182027, IMG submission 121300) | Permafrost microbial communities from Stordalen Mire, Sweden - 712E1D metaG (Illumina Assembly) | ecosystem: Environmental > Terrestrial > Soil > Wetlands > Permafrost | place: Sweden...
CGAGTTGAAGGGCCGCGGTAAATTGTTCCCGGCGGATATGGAGGCGTTTGAATGGAGTCACTTCCAAGCCGCAGGATACCCTGTTCCCGTGACGGGCATCGTCTACCGGCAGATGCTGGCCGACCTCAATGAGGGACGAGTGGCGATCTAGGGCGATGGCCTCTGAGACCACGCTCTGCAAGACGGCTCGAGGGTGCCGACGAAATGCCGACCAGACACCTTGCCACAGTTCAGCACGGTCGGCCACGAAGGCGCAAGACGGCGTCTGAGAATCTTGGACAGTGCAGCACAATCGGGCACCGTCGCATACCCCTTGACAATATAGAAGCTCACTTTTAATCAGGGTGTCGTTGGTTCGAACCCAACGCGGCCCACCAGAAATATGCCCATGTGCAGCACTTTTCGCGCCTCTCCCCCGCCGCCAGTCCCCGCCAGCCGACCAAATGCTGACATCTTGTCGCCGCGACACTCCGGCACGGTCGCGCATGGACGTCCATTGGGCGGCACGCGTCAACACGGGAGTAAGACAAAGAGGGGGTGCGTCCGCCCGAGCGAGCGGAGCGCTGAGGCCCGAGTCTAGAAGACCGGCAGTAAGTCGGCGATCGCTTCGGCGGCGTCGCGATCCTGCTGGGGCAGGACGTGCGAGTAGACATCGAGCGTCAGAGCCACCGTCGAGTGACCCAAGCGAGCCGAGACGATCCTCGGGTTGACGCCACTCGAGAGCGCCAGCGTGGCGTAGCTGTGGCGCAGGCCGTGCAGCGGAATCGCCGGCAGGGCGGCAGCCTTGAAGTGGTCGCGGAAGGTCTTGCTCACTTTCCAGGGATGCAGAGGCTCGCCATTCTCGCGCGTGAAGACGAAGTTCGAGTTGACCCAAGCTTCTTCCCAGTCGGCCTGTTCGTCGGCCTGCCGGGCGGCGTGGGCCTTCAACGCCTCGAACGTCACCGGGTCGAGGGCGATCGTGCGGCGACCACGCTTGGTCTTGGGCTCGCTCATCTGCGGGATGCCGTTGACGGGGATCCATGAGCGCCGGATGGTGACCGTGCCGGTCTCCATGTCGAGGTCGTCCCACTTCAGGCCCAGCGCCTCGCCACGACGCATGCCGGTCATGGCCAGCAGGCGCCAGAGCGCGAAGAGACGGTCGTCGGCGACGTGGCGCAGGAAGGCGCCGAGCTGTTCGCCGCTCCAGGCGGGCAGCTTCTCGGAGTGCTCGGCGCTCACTTTGGGCGGATCGGCAGCATCGACCGGGTTGACCGTGAGACGCCCCCAGCGAACCGCGTCGCGGCAGGCGCGGTGCAGGACGGCGTGGACGCGACGCACCGAGGAGGCCGAAAGCGCGCCCTCGCCGTGGACGCGGCCGTGCTCGGCAAGGTGGGCGTAGAGGGAGTTGATGGCGCCGGCTGAGAGTTTCTGCAACGGCAGGTTGCCCAAGCGCGGCACGATGTGCTGCTTGGCGAGCATCGTGTAGCTGGCGTGGGTCGTCGGTCGCAGGGTGCCCTTCACTGTCGGCAGCCACTCGTTCAGCAAGAACTCCTTGACGGTGACCTTGGTCGGCGCCACGAAGGTGCGGGCCTCCAGTGAGGTGAGGATCTTGGCGAGCGCGGCCTGGCACTCCTTCTGGGTGCGGTAGCCGCCCTTCGTGACCCGGCGACGCTCGACGGTCTCGTGCAGCTCACCGCCACAGTGCGGGCAGCTCACTTTCAGTTTGCGCTCGACCCAGACGCGCCTGCTGCAGACGGTGCAGCGCTGGGCATCGGACTTGCCCACGTCGACCAGGTACTCCCAGGTCGATCCCCGTGGGCGGGTGGAACCCATCATGGTTCGGCTCCTTTCTCTGGCTCGCGGCCCTTCGGCCGCGCGCCGGCCTGCCGGTAGCTTGAGCGCATGGCACGCTCGTTGGCGTAGGGGTGCTGGGGGTGGACGGCGTTCCAGCGCTCAAGTAGCGCCGCCCAGGTGACGGAGCGCTTCTCCGCTTGGTGCTGCCTTTCGTAGGCGACGAAGCGCACAAGCTCTGACGACCAGACCGTCTGGCGAGCGCTGGGGTCGGTCGGCAGGTCGTAGTCGCGGTTGCGCGCCCGGCGATAGAGAGCTGCGACCTCGTCGGGTGAGACGAGCCCCGAGCCCACCGTGATCACGTAGCGCCGCGAGACGTGCGGCAAGAACGCCGGCTCGCCGTCCACACCCCGCGCAACCTCGACGAGCGAGGGGTATGCGGTGACGAGCAGCACCGAGGGCAGCTCAGGACGAAGGTCGGCGAGCAGCCACTCGGTCGTTTCGCACTCACGACAGCCGGTCGCCTCGGCGACCCGGCGCGCGAGGTCCCGCAGGTTGGTCAGCTCGTGGCAGCTTGCCGGGAAGGGCAGCGGTCGGTCCTCGCCCATCAGGCCACGCACCAGCAGCACCTCGTAGCCGCCGGAGTCGTTCTGGCGCGCAATGTAGGCAGCAAGCCACCACAGCGCCTCTTCGCGATCACGAAGCTGCCTGAGCTCTCTGTCGTCGGAGCCGTCTGTGAGGAAGCGCTCGTCACCGGTGTGCCAAGCCATGGCGGCACGGTTGGTGGCGGGCGCGCCGGGGCTGAGGGGGCGCAAGCCAAGCATCAGGCGGGTCCCATCGCGCAGCCAGAAGAAGCTGCCAAGGACGCGGTCGAGATGAGCGCTGGTGTAGTCGTGCCAGGGCTCGCTGGCAAGCGGCGAATCGGGCGCCGGTCGAGTTGTGCGAGCTGCATCCCCCCTGGCCCGTCGGGCGTTGCTGAGAAACGCGGGTGCGTAGCGGCGCATGTCCACGACGTCGCCCACAGCGTCGCGGAAGTCCCGGGTGTCGAGCTCCTCGATGGGCCCGTACTTGTCTTCGACCCACTCGAGCTGCTTGGCGGTGAGGGAATCTTCGCCGCGTTTGGCCAGCTCCTCATCGAAGCGCACCCGTGCCTCTCGTCTGTCCTCGTCCATACCGCCTCCAGACTACGCAGGACACAACCTCACTGAAGTAGTGCCTTCTACGATTACTCGGAAGGCAAGCGAACGCAAGGAGCTTCGATGGTCCGGTTACAGACGATGGCGAATCTCGTCAGGGCGACCTCGAGACGAGCTGATTGGTCGGAGGTATGTCATGGCTGAGGGTGCTCGAGAACCCGACCCGACGGCTCTGAGCCGGGCTGAGCTGGTCGTCTACCTGCGCGACCACCACGTTGTCAGCCTCTGGCCCTTCGCGGGCAGGGCCTTGAACCTCTCGCGCAGCTCGACCTACGGCTGCAGAGATATCCCCACCCTGCGTCTCGGACATCTGCTCAAGGTGCGCAGCGTGTGGCTTGAGGCGACGCTGTTTGGAGGCGAGTGAGACCTTGGCCTCTATCGCTTCACCATCGATATCCTCAAGCGGCCCCCTGACCGCCATCGATCGCGCCTGTGAGGGCGACCGCAGGTGGTTCGAGGCGCACCCCGGCCAGGCGCAGCGGCTGCGCCGGCCTATGGCCGGCGAGTTCCATCCCTTCGAGGGTCAGACGGCGCAGCCTCCGCTGGTCTTGGTCCTTCAGATCAGACCGGGCCTTCGCGTGCGAGCCGGGGCGCCTCTGTTGCGATTCGACGCCGGAGAAGAGGCGCCATGAACGCGACCCTGCGGGATGCTCTGGCCTATGCGACACAGGGGCTCAGGGTGTTCCCCGTTCATGCCACCGACGACTCGGGGGCTTGTTCGTGCGGCACGCCTGGCTGCGACTCGGCCGGCAAGCATCCGCGCACGCGTAATGGCCTGAAGGATGCCACCATCGCTGAGGCGATCGTCAGAGGCTGGTTCGGTGGCGCACCCAGGGCCAATATCGCCATCTCCACCGGCGCCTCCGACCTCGTGGTGATCGACATCGACGTCAAGCACGGCCAACCGGGGCTCGAGAACTGGGGCCTGCTGGTTTCCCTCTTCAGGAACGAGTATGGGATCGACCTAGAAGACACCTGCGTCGTGGTGACGCCCTCGGGTGGCTGCCATTACTACTACCGCGCCGCGGGACAGCGGGTGGCCTGCAGCGCCGGCAAGCTGGCCGCGGGCATCGATGTGCGCGGCGACGGCGGCTACGTCGTCGCACCGCCGTCCAGAATCGCCGGAATCGCCTACTCATTCGTTGAGGATCATGGCCTCGATCACGTTCGCGATCTGCCGAAGGCGCTCGCCGAGCGTCTGACAGACATTGCGCCAATCACGGACGACCGTGCCAAGAACGCCTCCATAGCTGGTGCGCCGATTCCCCAAGGGCAGCGTAACGATCGGCTCTTTCGCGACGCCTGCGCGATGCGTGGCAGAGGTCACACGGAGACAGAGATCCTGGCCGCCCTGTGCGAAACCAACAGGCGCTGTGACCCTCCGTTGTCCAATGATGAGCTCCGCCGAATCGTTACGAGCGCCACAACATACGACTCGGGGAACGCCTGGCCCAGCGACTCTGGCGCATCCGCGACCGAAGCGACAAAAGCGACCGAAGGTCAGGTGTCCGAGCTTCGTTGGCCAGGGTCGCTGGGGACGGCCGCCTTCCATGGCCCTCTGGGCGACCTTGTGCGCCTCCTCGAGCCTTGCAACGAAGCCGATCCCGCAGCTCTCCTCACGAATGCCCTTGTTGCCTTCGGCTCGCTCATCGGATCCGGTCCTCACATGCGCGTGGGGGCCGATCTGCACCCGACGCGCCTCTTCGCTGTTCTTGTCGGTGAAAGCTCCAAGGCACGCAAGGGTATGAGTCAAGGACCGATTCGCGACGCGCTTACCGACATCGACGCTCCCTGGCGGGAGCGGATCATGGACGGTCTCTCCTCGGGCGAGGGGTTGATCTGGCAGGTGCGCAACCCCATCAAGAAGCTCGTGCCCAAGAGGGGCAAGGACGGCGATGGGCCCGAGGAAGAGATTGTCGATCCCGGAGTCTCCGACAAGCGCCTCCTCATCTCAGAGGGCGAGTTCGCCCGCGTGCTTAAGGTCATGGGCCGCCCCGACAACACGCTCTCGCCGATCCTTAGAAACGCCTGGGACACCGGTGAACTGCGCAGCCTGACCAAGAACTCCCCGGCGAACTCGAGCGGCGCCCACATCAGCCTGGTGGGCCACATCACCCGTAGCGAGCTGCTGAGCCTCCTCAGTTCGACCGAGGCCGGCAATGGCTTTGGCAACCGCTTCCTGTGGGTCTGCGTCAAGCGCTCCAAGGTCCTGCCCTACGGGGGCACGCCCGACGGCGAGAAGATCACGCCAATCATCGAAGAGCTGGGGTTTGCTCGACGATTCGCCCTTGGCGTCGAGGAAGTCCACTGGGGCGAGGATGCCAGACCCCTCTGGGAGTCGATCTACGGCGAGCTCTCCGAGGGCAGGCCGGGGCTGGTCGGCGCCTTGACTGCCCGGGCCGAGGCACAAGTCCTACGGATTGCTTTGATCTACGCCATCGCCGATTGCTCCAGTGAGATCAAGCGCGTACATCTTGAGGCCGCCCTTGAAGTGTGGCGCTACTGTGCGGAGTCGGCGATCTACATCTTCGGCCAGCGTAGCGGAGACTCGGTGGCTGACGAGATTCTTGGCGAGCTCTGCAAACGGCGCGAGGCCATGGATCGCACCGAGATTCGGGACCACTTCCAGCGCCACGTTAGCGCCGCGCGCATCGATGCTGCGCTCGAGCTTCTGCTCTCGCTGAAGAGGGTGCGCAGGGAGAACCAGCCGACTGCGGGCCGCCCCAGAGAGGTCTGGTATGCGCTGTGAGCTACCTTCGGTCGCTTTTGTCGCTTCCATCGCAGGCGGCTTCCTTGCCAAGCCTTCAGTCATGAAAGGACGGTGGTCATGGCCGGCTCTCTAGAAACCGTGCCCTGGCGTAACCGCATCAGCGGCAGCGGCACCGTCAAGGTCACAGAGGCCAAACCTCATGAGCTGAACTTCCGGCTCCATCCGGCCGCTCAGTCGCAGGCCCTGGCGGCCTCGCTCGACAACGTCGGCTGGGTGCAGCAGGTCGTGGTCAACACTCGCACCGGCAACCTGCTTGACGGTCACCTCAGAGTCGAGCTTGCCCGCCAACGCGGCGAGAACGAGCTGCCCTGTCTCTATGTCGAGCTCTCCGCCGAGGAGGAGCGTCTCGTCCTGGCGAGTCTCGACCCGATCGCAGCGATGGCTTCGGCCGACCGCGCCAAGCTCCAGGAGCTGCTGACCTCGATCCAGAGCGAAGACGAGCAGGTGCGCGGCCTGCTCGAGTCGATCGCAAGACAGGAGCGCATCGAGCTGCCCGCTGTCCCAGGCTTGGTTGGCCCCGACGCCGTCCCCGAGCCGCCTGATGAGCCTGTGACCAAGCCCGGCGACCTCTGGCTCCTGGGCGAACACAAGCTTCTCTGCGGCGACAGTACGAAGGCCGAGGATGTGCAGCGCCTCATGGCCGGCGAGCGCGCCGCCCTTATGGCCACCGACCCGCCCTACCTGGTCGACTATCAGGGCGGCGCTCACCCGGCAAGCGAAGCCAACCAGGGCGCCGCGAGCCGCGACAAACACTGGGACACCTACATCGACCACGAGCACTCGGTGGCCTTCTACGTCGACTTCCTGCGTGCCGCCCTGGAGTGTGCCCTGAGCCCCGATGCCGCCGTCTACCAGTGCTTCGGCATCATGAGAACCGAGGTCATCTGGCAGTCGTGGCGCGAGGTCGGGCTGCTGCCCCACCAAGTGCTGATCTGGCTGAAGAGCCGCAGCGTGCTCACCTACAGCCACTACATGTGGAACTACGAGCCGCTGATGTACGGCTGGCGCGAAGGACACATGCCCGCCACCAAGCCTCCGGCCGACGCCAAGGCGGTCTGGGAGATCTCAAGCGCGATCGAAGACGGTGCCGGCTCGATCCATCCCACGATGAAGCCGGTCGAGCTCATCCGCCGACCGATCGGCTACCACACCGCAGCCGGTGATCTCATCTACGAGCCCTTCAGCGGATCCGGCACCGCGATCATCGCCGCCGAGATGAGCCGCCGCCGCTGTTACGCGCTCGAGCTTGCCCCGGCCTTCGTCGATCGGGCGGTGTTGCGCTGGCAGCGATTCACGGGCAAGGAGGCGACGCTCGAGTCCGATGGCCGCGCCTTTGCCGAGATCTCTGCCGAGCGCAGCCAATCTGCAACTGAAGGCCAGTGAACTCCGATGACCGTGCGCACAGGACAAGGCCGCAAACGCAGCCTGGCGATCGCCGCCCTGCTGAACTCCCCGACGATCGCCCACGCCGCACAGACGGCCGGCATCAGCCAGTCGACCCTGACGCGCTGGCTGCGGGAGGAGGGATTCCTGCGTGAGTACCGCCTCGCTCAGCGCGAGGCCCTTTCTCAGGCGATCGCCACCCTGGAGGCGGCGGCCGGCTCTGCCGTCACCGTGCTACGCGCCGCCATGCTCGACCAGAACGCGACTGCGGCCTCGCGGGTGGCCGCCGCCAGAGTCATCCTCGAGTTCTCCTTCCGCGGCGCCGAGATCGCCGACCTGCAGGAGCGCCTCGAGGCGATCGAGGCGCAGTTGGCTGAGGCGGGCCAGCAGTGAGTGTGCGCACCTACGCGACCCGATTGGCGCGTGCCGAGAGGGTGGTCGATGCCCGGCGTCCCAGCGGTCCCGACCTGCCCGCCGTCGTGCTGCTCTCCGTCGATGCGGCCGGCGTGGGGCACCTGGAGTCGGTCGTCGGCCCCTGGCAGGGCTGTGCCAGCCGCGGCTGGCCGCAGGAGGCTTACGAGCCCTTCGCCGGTGACGAGACAGAGCTCGACGCCTACTACGCCCGCCATGGCTGGCAGCCGCAGCGCACCATCCTGCTGCAGCCGCACAGGGGAGGCGGGCTGCGGAGGGCAGACCATGAGACGTGACTGGCAGCGGCGCCTGCAGCGTCTCGAGCAGGCGGCCGCCGCGCTGCCGGGCGCAGGACCGCAGTTGGTCGTCCTCTACGCACTTGAGGAGGGCTATGCCTTCCACTCCCCGAGCGGGCGGCGCTACGACTGGGCCGGCCGGGACACCTGGCCGGCCTGGGACGACGGGCAGTGCTACGGCTCACTGGCGGAGGCGCAGGCCCACCTTGGCGCCTGCGGGGTCGAGCCCAAGACGATCGTCACAGTAGAGTACGGCGAGCCGCCCGCGGAGGACTCGACGCGAGGGACGCCGTGAGGGCGCGGTCCGGGCGTCGGCGGGTGGTCGGCGAGAGTCGCCCTGTGCAGCGAGATCAGCGGCTGCACATGTCAGGGTGTGATGTGTGGCCAACGGGAGGGGGGCAGCCTGCAGCCTCATCGCGTCAACCATCATCTCCTTCGGAGCGTGCCCGTTCCGGCAGCCGCCGTTTCGAGTGCTCCTGGCGTATTGGCGAAGGACATCTCAGTCGCTAGGCGAATCCGTCGTCATGGCCTGACAGAACCTGGGTTCCCGTCGAGCCGGGCCTCGCCAGTCGCGAGGTCGCTTTGTCGAGAAGGGCCGTTCATTAGCAGCGGCCTTGCCACGGAGACGAATTAACTTGCGCAGACTCGTTGGGCTTCTGGCCGCCTACCTGGGCGCCACGGTACTGCTGGTGGCACTGCCGGCCACCTCAGCCGCTGCCCCGTCGATTGCCGCAGCGCGCGCCCAGGCTCGCCAACTTCAGGCACAAGTCAACACCCTCGACAACCAGATGGAGGTCGTCGTCGAGCACTACGACGCCGCCACCCAGCAGCTGGCCGCCGTCGAGGCGAGTATCGCGACCAACCAGGTCCAGCTCACTCGTGCCCGCTACGATCTGGCCCTGGCGCACCAGCTTCTGGCGTCCCAGATCGTGGCCATGTACAAGACCCCGGTCACGCAGTATATGGACGTCGCCCTCTCCGCGCACAGCTTCAACGACCTCGTCACGCAACTCACCTTCTATGACAAGCTGGGCCAGCAGTCCGCGGCGACGGTGCAGCAGATCGACGTCATCAAGGCCGCCATAGAGCGCAGGCGCGCGCACCTGGTGGCACAACGCGCCCGGGCCCAGCAGCTGGTCGATCAGATCAGCTCGCAGAAGTCTCAGATCGAGGCCTCGCTCACCCGACGACAGCACCTGCTACGAAGCGCTCGCGTCGAAGTCCGTCGCCTGATCGTCCAGATGCAGCGGGAGAAGGCCGCGGCTGCCGCGCGCGCTGCGGCTGCGGCGCGCGCCCAGCAGGCGGACTTCGCCGCCGGGGGCGGCGCCCCCGGCGCTGGCTACTCGGGCGTCGCCGACATCAGGATCGCGCAGCGCTATCTCGGTGTCCCTTATGTCTGGGGCGGGGCCAGCCCCGCCGGCTTCGACTGCTCGGGCCTCGTGATGTACGTCTTCGCCCAGCTGGGCATCTCGCTGCCCCACAACGCTGCCATGCAGTTCACCTGTTGCACGCCGGTGCCTCGCTCAGAACTCCAGCCCGGCGATCTTGTCTTCTACGGCTACTCGGCGGCGAGCATCCACCACGTCGGTATCTACGTGGGCAACGACACGATGCTCGACGCGCCCTGTACCGGTGAGGTCGTCCAGTACGACACACTGTTCAGCGACTTCTATAGCGGCGGGCGGGTCAACTGAGCTGTCCTGGCATCTCGTGCGTCACGTCTCGACGACTTGGCCGAGTGAGAGGCCGGCTCCTGCCTGGATGGGCGTCATCCACCAGCCAGAGCCGAGTCGCAGAACGACAAGGAGTCGGTCACAGCACCGGCCGCAGCGACCAGGTGGTTCAGATCCCGGCGACATGCGGTAATAGCCTTCCCAAGTTCAAGGCTCCAGCGGAGGTTCTCTGACGGTGCGAGCGCGCTTCTGGGTGGGCGGCGTTGCCACGGTCGCGGTGTTGGGCGCCCTGGTCGGCGCGGCGTTGCTCGCCTGGCCTGCGCCCCACCTTGAGCCAGCCAACGACGCGCTGGCTCAGGTGGCGCTGCCCGGATTTGCCGGGCACCTGACGGCGGTCGAGGTGCACTCGGCCACTGGTGCGCCAGTGCCGGTGCAGCTGCGCCAGGCGAAGCTGTGGCCGCTGGGACAGGTCGCCGCAGGCGAGCGGCTGACGGTGGTCGCCACGGTACGTCGCCCGAGCTGGGCCGGCTGGCTGGTCGGTCACACTCAGCACCGCAGCTTCACAGTCACGACGCCCAGCGCGCACCTGCTGGGCCGCTGGCTGCAGGTGCAGGCCGGTGCGCCGGTCACGGTGGCATTCGACGCGCCGGTCGCGATGATCTCATTCGGCGGTTCGCCGGCGCGGCTGCTGCCCAGCCCGCGGGCGGTTGTGGCGCTGGGTGTCGTGGCGCGGGGCTCGCGCAGCGCGGGCTCGGTCGAGGTGGCGGCCGCCGCTCGCCCCTGGGAGCGCCTCTCGGCTCCGCTGCAGGTGAGCTGGTTCCCGGCACGACCCTATCCTCAGCTGCTCGTCGAGCCGAGTCCGGCTGCCAAGCTCGCACCCGCTGACCGCGTGACCCTGACCTTCTCCGAGCCGCTTGCGAGCGTTCTTGGTTCGACGCGGCCTCGAGTGTCCCCCAACACGCCTGGCCACTGGCTGACGCTCGACGCCCACACGCTGGCCTTCCAGCCCAGCGGGCTGGGCTTTGAGCTTGGTACGACAGTGCGCGTCGAACTGCCCGAGAGTGTGCACCTCGCCGGCCAAGCAGGCGCCAACCTGACTCGCACGCTGCGCTTCCAAGTACCCCCGGGCTCGACGCTGCGTCTGCAACAACTCCTGGCCCAGCTTGGCTATCTGCCACTCGACTGGCGGGCGAGTCGCTCCCACCCGATGTCGCTCGGCGCCCAGCTTGCGGCTGCGGTATCGCCGCCTGCCGGGCGGTTCACCTGGCGCTATCCACAGCTGCGCGCCATGCTGGGATCGCTCTGGCAGCCCGGCCAGTATAGCGTGCTTGTGCGGGGCGCGATCATGGCTTTTGAGTCAGACCAGGGCCTGGCCAGCGACGGTGTGGCAGGACCCCAGGTGTGGGCCGACCTGCTGCGGGCCGCCGTTCGTCACCAGATCGACCACCAACCCTACGACTACATCGAGGTCTCGACGGGCAGCCCCGAGACGCTCTTCGTCTGGCGCGACGGACGCATCGTCTTCCAAAGCCCGGCCAATACCGGTATCGCAGCGGCTCCGACGGCACCTGGCATCTACCCTGTCTATGCGCGCTATCTTTCGACCACGATGAGCGGACACAATCCCGACGGCACCCCCTATAGCGATCCCGGCGTGCCCTATGTGGCCTACTTCAACGGCGGCGACGCCGTCCACGGCTTTCTGCGCGGCTCTTACGGATATCCACAGAGCCTGGGCTGTGTCGAGCTGCCCTACGGCGCCGCCTCGGTGGTGTTCAACTACGACCCCATCGGCACGCTGGTCGGGGTCGGCTGACGCAGCGCCTCTCGGCGGCCTTGGTTCGCGGTCAAGGAACTGTTCGCTCTGTGAAGCTCTGCGAGGCCCGTGACGTGCCTTGTCGCTCGAGGGAGACGATCGTCTGTCATTTCGTTAGCAACTTGGAAACGGTTAGCGCCGCCCAGAGGCACAGACTCGGGCGGATGTGTCGCGCGCCGCAGCGAGCACCGTAACACGTGCGCCGCTCAGCTGTGGACAAGGCAGCCTCCGCTGCCTGACCGCGCTCCGCCCTCTCTGAGTCCGGCGAGCTTTGGTGATTCAGTTCGGCTTGCGGTCTGGTGAAATGTCGCGGTTGGTCGGCATCGGTGCGAACGGGTACCATTCGCCCGTATGCGCCCGTCCAAGAGCATCGTCGCCGTCGTTTGCCTTGCAGTCGCCTTCGCGGCGGGCTTCGGCCTTGCCACTCTGCGAGA
>Ga0182027_10012820_pt1 | contig 11749 bp, 11 predicted proteins | sample 712E1DmetaG_FD_121300 | JGI IMG/M metagenome (GOLD analysis project Ga0182027, IMG submission 121300) | Permafrost microbial communities from Stordalen Mire, Sweden - 712E1D metaG (Illumina Assembly) | ecosystem: Environmental > Terrestrial > Soil > Wetlands > Permafrost | place: Sweden...
AAGTCAGAAAGGAAATGGAATTTTAAAACTGTTTTTCGAAACCGCCGTTAAAAAACTGGCGCTGACCGCTTTGCATAAATCCGGACCGATATTTTCAAGCTCTTCCCCTTTTAGCTTGGCTGCTGTCCGCATCTCCCCGTCATGCTTTATCTTTGTAAATCCCAATTCTTTTAAAAACCCGGCCAGCGGTTTTAAATACATCGGAAAGTACCACAGATTGTTGCCGGTATTTTTGTACGCTGCTTCCAGAGTCTCGTAATCCCTGATTCTACTATTTAGAATTCTTGGTGTAGCCAAATGGTAAGTCGACGCAGAATGCGGAGATGGTTTCATTTCATCGATAATTAATATTTTTGACGAAGCTTCCATTTTTTTTACATAATCTAAAATTACTAAGAATCCGTTAATTGGAATATAAGCTCTTTGATTTTGATGCAAAATCCAGGCAGAAAAATCAAAAGTATAATTTTTTGTTCTAAAAATTCCGTCCTTGAAAAGGATTCCTCTTCGCTTTAAATTATTCTCTGACAATAGAACTTCTTCCAAAATTCCATTGGCGATTTTTACACCAAGCATGGCATTATTAACAATTACTTCGTTTGGCATGCTGTCCAGACTGTAGGCGAAAATCGTCAGATTTTTTTGTAGATTTAGCTCCGCAGCTGATTTTAAAAGAACAAAGTTTTGCGGTTTATTTTTTTGAATTTTCTTCCACAAAGACCGGTTAATTTCAATTCCCGTCCAGTTTAACTTTACTTTTCTTTTTTTGGCCAATTTCAGCACTTCTTTGCCTAAAGAGCCGTCGCCTGAACCAACTTCGACGATTAAATTGAGAGAGTTTTCCTGGCAAAAATTAAAAATTGCCTGCGGCCAAACTTTATTAACAATAGTTTTGCCAAAATCGCGGTGAGTATTATAAAAACCGTTTTTGCCGCACATTTCCTCCGTAATAAATTCCCCGAAAGTTAATGTTCCGCCCTTTTCGAGGCACAATTTTTCCAGATCTTTTGTGAGTTTGCTGTTTGGTAGCTGAACTTTCTGCAAGTGGAAATTTTTAGCTTCCCAATCTTTTAAACTTCTTGACGGAGTAAGTATTCTCGCTGCTAAAAATTTAAGATAATCTCTTAATTCTCTCATTATGTGATGGCAAAAGTGTGTCCTCGGGGAGAGTCGAACTCCCAACCTCAACGTCCGCAACGTCGCGCTCTATCCATTGAGCTACGAAGACTTGTCAAGGCTATTATAGCATTACGGAAGTTAAGAATGAAAATTATTTGTTTTCCAGAGGAAAATTTTTACTTAGCCAGTCGCCGGATTTTTCCATAAACGTCGGCTTGACGTATTCTCTAAAAGAAAGGTAGGGAATTAAAGCCTTTTTCACTTCATTTTTTTCAACGCTACCTAGTGTCAAAATTAATTCTCCGGGAAGATAAGCCTGAGTGCGGACGTGAACCGTTTCCGCTCCGTCAATCTTTTTAAAGTAAAAGTCATACAATTCTTTCCAAAGAAAAAATCTGTCCTCAATCATAATCCCCTCCGTACTGATTCTGTACTTAAAATCTTTTGGCGGAACGGTTGCCAGGGCAAAACTGACAAAAACAAGTGCGACAATTACCACCATAAGTAAATACTGGGAGAATAAAAACAAAATTATCTCCAAAAGCAGCATTATTAAAAGCGCGGTTAAATAGAACTGTTTGGTTCTTTTTTGAAACGGCCTTCCGGGAGCTGTCCATTCGAGCGGAGCCGGTTCTTCCATGTTATAAGAGCTTTGGGTTTTTTCCTGATCTTCTTCGGGCATAGTTCTACTTTAAAGCAAAGCCGATTTTAAGTCAAGCAAAAATAACACTCAACTTTTGACAACTAACTTCTGGCAATCAATCCAAAGTTGAATTATAATAAAAGCCTGGAGGAGTGCAAGAGTGGCTTATTTGGCCGGTTTCGAAAACCGAGCGAGTCGTAAGACTCACACAGGTTCAAATCCTGTCTCCTCCGCTAGTTGATATTTTATTTGAAAATTGCTACAGTAAAATTGTTCTAATTTAAAATTTTAAATGCGACATATTTTATTTTGCCCGATAATTTTGTTTGTCAGTTTATTTATCTTCTTCCTCTCGTTTTCTCCAACACAAGCCGCTTATCGTTTTGCTAATTTCAAGGGTCGTCCACCAATCCATCAATTTGGCGGAGTCAGCCTAGCGCCTGTTGGCTTATCACCCGACCAAATTAAACACGCTTATAATTTGCCCGCCAGCGGCGGAAGCGGCATAATCGCCATTGTCGGCGCTTATGATGACAAAACCATTGAAAAAGACTTAAATATTTTTAGTCAGCAATTTAATTTACCGGTTTGCACAACCGCAAACGGCTGTTTTACCAAACACGCCATGGGTACTACTGGCAATTCCGGCTGGGCGATGGAAACATCACTGGATGTGGAATGGTCGCACGCCATTGCTCCGCAGGCTAAAATTTTACTGGTGGAAGCAAAAACGCCGAGCGGCAAAAATTTACTTGACGCAATTGATTATGCCCGAAAAATAACCGGCGTTGTGGCAGTTTCGATGAGTTGGGGTGGGGCGGAATTTTCTGATGAAGTTTCTTTAGATAGTCATTTTGTTGACAGTTCGGGAAAAATTACTTTTTTCGCCTCCTCCGGTGACAACGGCAGTGGCGCCAGTTGGCCGGCAGCTTCACCAAATGTAGTGGCGGTTGGCGGCACAAAACTGACTTTTTCCAAAACCGGCATTGTTTCTTCCGAGACGGCTTGGAATGGCAGCGGCGGAGGAGTCAGTGCCTATGAACCGGAGCCGCAACATCAGGCTGATTATGCAATTACCAAAGCGCAAGGTCACCGGGCAATTCCAGATGTCTCTTATAACGGGGCGCCTGAGTCCGGCTTTTCCATTTATAAAACAACCGGAAAATCCAAAAAAGGCTGGTATGTGGTTGGTGGCACGAGCGCCGGAGCGCCGCAATGGGCCGGCATTAAAGCGCTGGGGCTTTCGGCGGATAACGATAAATTCTATGCCGATAAAGCTTCTACGGGTAATTCAAATTTTTTCCGTGACATCCGTAGCGGCAGTAATGGCGATTGCGGCTATTATTGTGAGGCCCGGAAACATTATGATTATGTTACCGGTTTAGGCAGTCCTCTGACAACCACTTTCTAGCTATTATAACCAGGCATATACTTCGCTTGCAATATTATAGGATATGTGGTAGCATTCACGGTTAGCACCTTAACAGTGGAAAGGGATACACGAAAACCAAACGACAACAGCGTCGCTTTACGTTTACGTGTGGTAACACCGTTATAGAAAGGAGAGTTTTAACAAAAGTCAAAGCGTGATCGATAACGGAATTCATTGTGTCCATGCAGTCAAGATGGTTTAACCATCATACACAACACTACACAGGAGTTCAGTCATGAGAATCATTCGCACTGGTAGTCCGGTCTTCACTCTCTCGCAAGTCACTGATTTGCTCACAGCAGGAGGCTCAAGCCTTGCCGCTGTGTCAACTCAACTGCGAGTCAATCGTGATTCCAACACGGGAATCGCTCAGAAGCTCTCAGCCGAGGCATCAACGGAAGAAGTCCAGGCCAAGAGGGCTCGTGAGATTGCGGTCGCGCAGGCGAACGAGAATCTCAGGGTCAACCTTGAAACAGTCGCTCAGAAGCGAACCGATGCCGCTACGGCAGCACAGAACGCTCAGAGCGCCAACGCCCTGCTGGCCCTTCTGCCTGCTCAGTCCTGACCGATCAACGTCATCAACATCCAGCGCTCCGCTAACCCTTTCCTTTTCCTAACCATTTCTTGCCCACTCACTTAAGGCGCCGGTGGAGGGTTAACTTCGTATCGCAGTTTTCTGCACTTGTTGCAGTTTCTCTGCTTTACTTATTTATCCCTCCACCCTTTATCCTTTTTCTCTACAAAACGCTTATTATTTTCACCCAAAAATCTGCTAATATAAATCTATGGCATGTTTTTTAGCGCCCGCAGCAACTGCAATAATCACCACCGGTCTTAAGAAAAAAATCGCTCCAAAATATCACTTGGAGTGGCTAAACACTATGCTTTGGGGCGGTGTTATTATGCTAATCGTTGACCATATTGCCAACGGGGAAATTGTTCCCTATCCACCATTTTTAACCGCCATGCAAAAAGCCAACGGAATTTCGACAATGCTAAGGGAAATAATCACCGTAGGTGGATTAATGACGCTTGCGATTTTTGCAGTTTGGGCGACAATGGTTTTTGTTACCAATAGAACCAATCATCAAGCGCACGAAAAGACCATTCAGGCTGCAACTGCCTAGCTTTAAGCTTGCTTTCAGTTTTTTATTGGATTCTCTTTATGTAAATTCTTTTGCAGTTCTGCGATAATAAATATATGGACGACATAATTCAAGCACAAAATTTAACTAAAACTTTCAAGGATTTTACAGCCGTTGATAATGTTTCTTTTAACGTTCCGAAAGGCGAAATTTTTGCTTTTTTGGGACCAAACGGAGCCGGAAAAACCACCACCATTAAAATGCTGACTACGCTCTTAAGACCAACTACTGGAAGTATAAAATTGAACGGAATCGATACTGTTCTACATTCTGAAAAAGCCCGCAAAACTTTTGGCATTGTTTTTCAGGATCCAAGCTTAGATGATGAGCTTACGGCCATGGAAAATATGGAGTTTCACGCTGTACTATACAAAGTTCCCGGCAGGGAAATAAAAGAACGCTTAGAAAAATTCCTTAAATTCGTTGAACTTTGGGACCGCAGAAACGATTTGGTAAAGACTTTCTCCGGCGGCATGAAAAGAAGATTGGAAATCGCCCGCGGACTTTTGCATAAACCGGAAATCTTATTTTTAGACGAGCCAACTCAAGGGCTAGATCCGCAAACCAGAAATAAAATCTGGGAATATTTGCAGAATTTAAATAAAGAAACGCAAATTACCATCTTTTTTACCACTCATTACATGGAAGAGGCCGAGCAAGTCGCCCACAGAGTGGCCATTATGGATCACGGCAAAATAATTGATGCAGGGTCGCCGGATAAACTCAAAGAGCAAACCCAAACAAAAACTTTGGAAGAAGCATTTCTAAAATTAACCGGAACAGCCATCCGCGATGAGGAAGCCAGTGGTATAGATAAATTAAGAGGACACGGCAGAATGTGGAGGCATTGATAATTATGAGCGCAGTTTACATTCTTTGGAAAAGAGAATTAATCAGGTATTTCCGCTCTCGGGCAAGATTAGTTGGCTCATTGGGCCAACCATTACTCTTTTTAGTGGCTCTGGGCTTTGGTTTGGGGCCGGTTTTTGCAAAGGCAGGCCAGGGAAATTACTTCCAGTTTTTAGGCCCGGGTGTCGTTTGTATGGGAATTCTTTTTACCGGTGTTTTTGCCGGAATTCAGGTTATTTGGGACCGTCAATTCGGCTTTTTAAAAGAAACTTTAGTAGCCCCGATTACGCGTTTTGAAATTATGCTCGGCAAAACTCTGGGCGGCGCAACAGTTGCTTTTGTTCAAGGGGTTTTTGTGTTAATTTTATCAATGCTTATCGGCTTTAAGGTAGAACATATTCTGATGATTCCCGTAGCTTTAATTGCAATGTTTTTAGTCGCACTCTTTTTTACCGCCTTGGGAATTTCGATTGCTTCCGTCTTGCAGGACATGCAAGGATTCCAATTGATTATGAATTTTGTCGTCCAACCGGTATTTTTCTTATCCGGAGCGCTTTTCCCCTTGTCGGGAGTTGTCAGTTTTCTTTCTATAATCTCTGCTGTTGATCCTCTGGCTTATGGTGTTGATGCCGTCCGGGGAAGCTTAACCGGCATCACGCATTTTGGACTGGTGACGGATTTTACTGTGCTTATTGTAATTTCCGCTGTAATTCTGACTATCGGAAGCTACCTTTTTTCAAGGGTAGAGGCGTAATATGAAATTTGAATTTTCCGCCGGCGGCGTGGTCATTAGGAGATCAGAGGTCAGATCCTTCGACCCCGAACTCAGGACCGAGGGGGATCAGAAGTCAGAGATCTTGGTGCTGGTTTCCCAACACTCTCAACATCACGGCTGGGTTTTCCCCAAAGGCTTAATCGGCGACCACATTGAAGGAGAGCAAAAAGAAGATACGGCCCTACGTGAAGTGGAAGAAGAAACAGGCGCTAAGGGGAAAATCATCAAACCGTTAACGCCGGTTGAATTTTATTATGTTTTTGAGGGCCAGAAGATTAAAAAGACCGTTTATTATTTTTTAATGGACTATGTCGGCGGCGACATCACAAAACACGATAACGAAATGGAAAATGTCGAATGGCTACCAATAGAGGAAGTCGCAGCTCGTTTAACTTACGATTCGGATAAAAAAGTCTGGCAAGAAGCAAAGGAATTACTAATTTCTAATTTTTAATTTCTAAAAAACCGCATCATAATAAATCCGCATATGGCGAATAAAGTAAATTTTATGTAAAATACCATTGAGGAGGGGTCGCATAGTGGCCTAGTGCGCTTGCTTGGAAAGCAGGTATATTCGCAAGGATATCGCGGGTTCAAATCCCGCCCCCTCCGCTTTCACCCGCCGAAGCCCAAAGGGCGTAGGAGGGCTTCTCGGGTTCCAGCGGACGCAGTCCGCCTTTACAATATCCGTTAAATAGCTTGCAAAAGAGAGAGGATTTGTTCATTGTTGAAAAAAAATTAAATTGGGTATACAATAACTTACACGTGAATCAAAATATAGTATTAATCAAAACAGCTAACCTTCTTAATCTCGCTTAGAGAGGCGGAGTTGTAGTTGTTTGCTATAACCCGCCGACAAGCGGGTTTTTTTATGGAAAATTATGAGTGCTGAAATTAAACCAAATCAGGTCAGAATATTTGAAACCACCTTGCGGGACGGATTCCAGTCTCCCGGGGTAAATGTCAGCCCGGAACACAGATTAGAAATTGCCGGTCTGTTGGCCCGGATGGGCGTGGATATTATTGAAGCAGGATTTCCCATATCGAGTCAGGAAAATTTTGAATCAGTCCGCGCAATCGCACTGGCTGTTAACGGCCCGGTAATCTGCGGCTTGTCCCGCACCGGTCCTAAAGACATCGACCGCTGCTGGGAAGCTGTTGAACCTGCCGGTAGCAAAGGCGGCGCCCGAATTCACGTGTTTATTGCAACCAGCGAAATTCACATGAAAGATAAATTACATATGACGCCCGAAGAGGTTGTGCGTCATGCCAGAGAAGCGGTAACAAGAGCCAAACAATATACTCCGGACGTTGAATTTTCGCCGGAAGATGCTTCCCGATCTGATTTTAATTTTATGATGAGGGTCGTTTTGGAAGCAGTCGACGCCGGTGCCACCACCATTAACATTCCCGATACCGTAGGCTACGCCCAACCAGAGGAATTTGGGAAACGAATTGTAGAAGTTAAGCGCCGCATTGATGAGCATATTGGAAAAGATGTCGTGGTGTTATCGGCTCATTGTCATAATGATTTGGGGCTTGCCACCGCCAATACTCTAGCCGCCGTCATGGCCGGCGCGCGCCAGGTTGAAGTAACCATAAATGGTATTGGTGAAAGAGCGGGAAACACTTCGCTTGAAGAAGTCGTTGCTACTTTACTCCACCGTCCGGATTTCTATGTGGCAAACGGAGCGCCTTTATTCACAAAAGTTGACCCGCAATATATCTTCGAGGCGAGTGAATTAGTAGCAAAAAGGTCCGGAATGGTTGTACAACCCAACAAAGCTATCGTCGGGATAAACGCGTTTGCACACGAATCAGGCATTCATTCTGCCGGAGTACAAGCAAATCCATTAACGTATGAAATTATGAAGCCGGAAACATTTGGGCAACGCCAAACAAGAATAGTCATCGGTGCAGAATCCGGTCACTCGGCTATTATTAGTCGTGCGACGGAACTGGGATTTGTTATTAAAGACAGCGACCGCATAGCCTTAACCGCTAAGGTAAAAGAATATGCAAATGAAAAAAGGCGGGCGCTAGCGGATACAGAATTAGAACAGATTTTTGCTGCATTCACCGGCGAAGTATTATCCGAGAATATATTCACGGTTGAACACCTTAATCTTTCCAGTAGCGATCAAAATTCGGAAGCTGAAATCAGAATGCTTATGGGAGGGAAAGAATGCGTAGTTAAAGGTCATGGCAACGGACCGATTGAGGCAGCTATTAATGCAATTAAAACCGCTACCGGTTTGAACATAGATATTTTAGAATGGTCCGGTAAATCTTTGGAGGGAGGCGCCAAAGCGGACAGCGGATCAGAGGTTACAATACAGGTTGACGGAAAAAGGATTAGCGGATATGCCGAGAATGAAAGTGTTCCTTATGCGGCGATTTATGCCTATGTTGCCGCTTTAAATACTGCCAGGCGCACTCAGCAAAGAACAACTAAAGTCTCTTAATTTTTTAATTCCCTTTTAAATTAAGATCCGGTTTTGAGTCATCCACAACCACTTTCCCTGATCCGACAGTCGCTGCCACTGCTCCTTTTATAAGCATCATTAATACACTTCCTTTTTTCTTTTTCTTTGCTTTATCCACTTCTTCTAAATACATCGCCAAAGCCCATTTATCAATCTCTCTATCTGTTGTTTGTACCCCTGATTTTTCCAATAGCTCTTTTGCCTTGTCTCTTGCTTTCATAAATTCGATAGACGCTCTGATGCGTCCGCTTATTTTCCCCTCACCTTCTATAAGCAGTGCTTGAGCTTGTCTGTAATAATATTTATCCAGTAATTCCCTTTGTACGGATTTATCCTTAAGGTCCTTACCCTCTTTGACAAATTCGGCTCTCAAGTCATTGTAAACCACTGGTATTTCAAGATATTTTGGGTCAGGATTATAAAAATCTGCTTTGTCTACTTTTTCGTCTCGACTGTTTTTCCTAGCCTCTGCAAATTCTGTTATTAAATCCTGATCCGGTTCCTGTGGTTTTTCTCTGTCCGAATCTAATTTATCGTCATATCCCAAAGCCTGTCTTACTTGGGCTAACTTAGCTGCAACTTCCGCTTCGGAAAGTGGCGGCTCATCGGCATCTACATCCGATTCTCCTGTTACTGCAGGATTTGCTGGCGCAGTATCTATTGTTGGCGCTGATCCTACTGTTTCCTCCGCGACTTTAGCCCCGGCTTCAACAACGGAACCTGCCGGCGTTGGCGCTGCATTTGCTTCGGGCATAACCGACGTTGTCCCCCCTGCTTCAATTGGTGTTCCTGCTCCGTCCATAATTAATCCTCTCTTTAAGTCTAGGTTAGATTAAATCTGTTTGTCAAATCGACCTAAACTCTTTATGAAAGAATTTTACCTTGAATGCAACTTAAAAGCTTGATAAAAAGATTACAAAAACATGATAAAAAATTATTTGCTCTCCTCCCTTAAGCTCTAATTTCGAGCTTAAGGACGTCGCTCGGCGTCGTTTCATTCCGCCTCGCTCCGCTTGACTTATTCTCGAAAATAATCCAAACTAATAATTGTGAAGAGACTTACTGCTCGATTATTTTTTGTATTTCTATTCCTGCTTGTCTCGTTTCTTATTTTTAAGCCGGCTGTTTATGCCCAAGAACAAATTCAAGCCATTCAACCCCAACCAATTCAACAAGCTATGTCCAATACTAATCCTGATGTGCCAAAAAACCTGCATACTTTTACGCAAAATGTGATGATCGAAGTGATGTCGGCAATGATTTGCCAGATTTCCGGCATTGACGTCACTAATACTTCTCAGAGTTGTTTAGGCGTTGATCCGCAAACTAAAAAAATCGGTTTTGTTAAAAACGGTGGAGGCTTAATTGGCGTATTACAAAATTCAATTATTACCATGTATACTCCGCCTCTTCATACGGGCGACTATTTTAAATATCTGGCTTCAAATTTCGGCATCAGCAAGCCGAGCTACGCCGCTACACCACCTCAAGACGCAGGCTTTGCTAGTATAAATACTTTAACCAGTATTTGGCTTGCCTCCAGAAATGTTGCTTATTTATTCTTTGTTTTAATATTCCTGATTATTGGTATTGGAATAATGTTGCGCATCCATATTGACCCCCGAACAGTTATGACTATCCAGAACCAAATTCCCAAAATAATTATCGCGCTTGTTTTAGTTACTTTTTCCTTTGCCATTGCCGGACTTTTGATTGATTTAATGTATGTAATCAGTTATCTTTTGCTTGGAATTATCGGCTCTTCCGATGCCTGCACCACTAGCAAAACCGTTAATTGTATTGCTAGCCCAGCCAGTTTTGTTTTTCAGCTAGTCTCTTCCGGTAATCCTTTTGACGCGGCTAATAACGCATTAACCACCCATGGGGGAGCCTATGGACTTTGGGATTTGGCCTGGCAACCGGCTAATGCAGCCAGTGGATTTGTTAGCAGTATGCTTGATAATCCCGGCGGACGTCTTATTACCACTTTTCTAGGCGGTATCATTGGATATGTAATAGCGCATACCATAGCTACGGCTACTTCCGGATTGGCAGGTATGATCAGTGGTATTGTTATGGGAATTGCCGTACTCGCTACAGGCGCTACCGAAGGAGCGGCTGGACCCATGATGGTGGCTGCTCCGGCAATATCTAATTTTATAACCGGCTTACTTACGACGGGAGGAGCCATTGCCGGTGCTGCGGCAGGACCACAGATTGTAGGAGCTATTGGCGGCACTATCACTTTTTTGATTGTTTTATGCGCGGTTTTAGTCACGCTTTTTAGGCTTTGGTTCCAGCTGATAATGGCCTACATTCAAGTTCTAATAAGCATTGTGTTTGCGCCGATTTGGATTATGTTAGGACTTATCCCCACCAGTAAAATCAGTTTTAGCACCTGGATCAGAAATCTTGTCGGCAATTTGTCTTGTTTCCCTACGGCTTTAGTTATGTTTCTTATGGCCAGAGTTTTTACGGACGCGCTTGCAGGAAACCCGACTGTTTTCGCTGCCCCCATGGTTGGAAACCCCGGGGATGGCAAAATTTTTGCTGCGATAATCGGTATTGGAATCTTTTTAATGACGCCGTCTGCGGTTACTCAGGTTAAAAATGCTATCAGCGGATCCAGTGGCATTACTTTTGGCGGAATCGGAGCGGGACTTAGCAGTGGCGCTGCCGTTCCGATGGCCGGTATTAAGGGTGTTGCCGCTGTTAATATGAAGACGCAAGTGCCGGGTGAGGCTGCCGGACTGGGCAGAGGACTTGCTAAGATGTTTGGCATTGGTCCTTAAAAAGCATGCCTATCTTTTATCTGACTTTTTTGTCTCTTTCCCAACTTGAATAACCATCGCTGGAATAAGCGCTTTTAGAAATAAGTCTCTGAAAAATGCCATCAGCCATCCTCTCATTTTAACTCCCTTTTTCTTCTTCAGCCAGTCATCCGTATCGATCATTTTTAATATACCATTTTTATCTCTAAATGTTTTTCTGGAAATTCCAATCGTCAGTGCCTCATTAATAACCTCTCGCATTGCAAATTCGTCATAAGCGATTGCTTTTACTCCACCGTATTTTTGCGCCAGCGAATCGGCAACCAGCAGTTTACTGGCAATTGGCCTAAAAAGATTGTCTTTTGCCAACCACCGTTTAATGCCTCCCCCCTCTCCATATTTATCGGTATACTGTCCCCCTGCTTCCCAAAAATCCAACACCGACATAAAAAATGGCATTACCGAATCCTGAGCCGCCTCCCATCCATTTGGAGCATCTATTGCCACCATCATTTCTTTTAAAGCTTTC
>Ga0182027_10012821_pt1 | contig 11749 bp, 9 predicted proteins | sample 712E1DmetaG_FD_121300 | JGI IMG/M metagenome (GOLD analysis project Ga0182027, IMG submission 121300) | Permafrost microbial communities from Stordalen Mire, Sweden - 712E1D metaG (Illumina Assembly) | ecosystem: Environmental > Terrestrial > Soil > Wetlands > Permafrost | place: Sweden...
AAGTATATACGGTAATTACCACGATCTCATCCGATTCTTCTTTGATTACCGGAGCGACTTGTTTTATAGCGTAGGGTTTGCCCTGCCACAGGCCATTATACGGGAAATTGAACCGGCAAAGTACTCTCCCCAGTTTGGCAGGCTCCCGAGCGCCATGCTGTATCGCCTCGGTCACTTCCATTTCATTTGTGCCCCTTTCAGAACACTGTTCCAGAGCATGTTTGGTCAGGCGCACGGGTTTCATTTTGGGCGAACCTCTCGATAAGCTACCGTTTCGTTCTGGATAACATTATACTCCCTCTTCATTTCCTCTACCAGCGGCAAATGATTTACATGGAAACCCTTATTCCAAACACAAAAACGCCTGCGGAGATTTTTGGATCCACAGGCGTTTTTTTGTGTATTACTTGGTCTCGGTCTCGTGACCGGTTTTGATTGTTCCTACTACTTCGCCTTCGGCGATTGAGCGGGAGACTTTCAGCAAGCGGGCTTTCACCCTCTGGCCTATGTATTTTCCGCCGTTCACGAGATCGATCATGTATCCGTTCGTCCAGGCGGCCGCCCTTGGCAGGCTGACGAATGGGTTTCGCACTACGTCACATTCCACGACCTGCGATTTTCGATAGGAGAGCATCTGCTTCTCTATCTCCTGCAAATCGCCCGGAATAATCTCATATTTTTCGATATGAAGCTCCGGGTTGGCGCGAACGTATACCGCGCGGCGAACCTGCTTTTCGATGTTGTTGATCGTCTGTCCCGCGCCGCCTATTAGATATTCCGCGACTTCGGGATGCGCGGACAACAGGTACGCTTCGTCATCAACTTCGGCAGCCATTTTCCTCAAATCTCGTTCCATCTGTATGCTTACCGATTCGGACGAGAGTATCGTTCCATGGCCCTGACAGTACGGACAGGCTTGATTGATGATCTCTGAGATCGTCTCGCCGGTTCGTTTTCGCGTCATCTCTACCAGACCCAACGGCGTGATGTTCGAGATTTTAGTCCTGGTTCGATCCTTCTTGAGAGCTTTATCCAACAGGCTCACAACGTGATTTCTGTCCCTTGCGCTCGACATATCGATGAAGTCGATAATGATGATTCCTCCGATATCGCGCAATCTCAACTGCCTGGCTATTTCGGACGCGGCTTCCTGATTGGTTCTCAAGATGGTTTCGGACAAACTTGTACTGCCGATGAATTTCCCGGTGTTCACATCTATGGTCGTCAAAGCTTCCGTCTGGTCTATGGTCAGGTGTCCGCCCGACTTGAGCCAGACTTTGCGCTTGAGCAGCCGATCCAATTCATTCTCGATGCTGAAATGCTCGAAAATTGGCTCGGGATCATCATAAAGAGTCAGCCTGGATCGCTGTCTGGGCGATATCAACTTAACCAAGTCGAGCGCTTTCTTATACTCAGCTTGAGAATCGATAAACATCTTGTGAACATCCGATCCGAAAACGTCCCTGACGGTTCGGTAAATCAGACTTAAGTCCTGATGAACCAGGCCTGCCGACGGAGTTGTCTTCGAGGCGTCCTGAATCTGCTTCCACATACGAAGCAGAAAATCCAGATCGTCCGCCAGATCTTTCTCAGTCTTGCCTTCCGCCTCGGTTCGAACTATGAACCCGGAGCTTGTCGGCCTGATGTTTTCGGCAATCTTCTTCAGCCTATCGCGTTCATTCTTATCATCGATCTTTCTCGATATTCCGATATTGTCAGCATCGGGCATCAAAACCAGGTATCTGCCCGGCAATGAAATCCGAGTGGATACGCGCGCGCCCTTGGTGCCGCGAGGGGCTTTCACTACCTGAACGAGTATTTCCTGGCCAACTTTGATGAGGTCTTTGATGTTAACGTTCTTCGTGACTTCCTTTTTTGCGGCGGGGAATTCATCTCCCGCTTCAGGAAGGACATCTCCGGCATAAAGAAACGCATTTCGGTCTAGTCCGATATCGACAAAGGCTGCATCCATGCCGGGCAGAACATTCGCCACTCGGCACTTGTAGATACTGCCGGCGACCTGTTCTTCGCGCTCAACATGGAGTTCGATAAGCTTTCCGCCATCGATAACCGCCACGCGCGTCTCGCGTGTTCCAACATTGACTATGATTTCTTTTGACATATTTCACCTCCTTTCTGTTTCATTTGGCACATTACTGTCCAAAACGTTACTTAAAATAAGACGGGCGCATTGTCCGCCTGATCTCCAAAACAACCTATTCACGAGCCGTCTGTCGCACTCTGTGTACGCTGCCGACTCTCAGGTTAGGTAATACCTTCGTCATTGCCTGAACGAAATCTTTAGGCCCGGCGCCTCCGGAGTGGCCGTACCCTAATGTCACGAGTATAGAGAGATCGCCGTTTTCTTCTTGGGCTGCCTCGGCGCTCAGAAGGTGCGGGCGAATTTCTACTTCTTTCGTTCCGCCGTCCGCTATGTTTCGCTTGACTCGGATTGATTCAGAAGAGAATAGCTTTGCGATAGCTTCTTTCACGCACGTAAGATCACATCCGTTACAAGAAGCCGACATCCGAAATTCCGAAGCGTTCAACTTCGAGATTGGCGATTTAACGCCCTCTATGACGATTTCGGCGGCCAGTACCCGAATCCCCGGCGGCAGTTGCGAATTCAGCGCTGCCTTAATATCAGACGGCTCAACTGGGCCTGTAAGTTCCAATTGAATTCGATCGTCTTCGCTGGTAACTCCAACTCCGATGGCCGAACCGAATGACATACGCGGTCTGGGATTGAATCCTTCCGAATAAGAAATCGGAATTTTCCCGCGTCTGAGAGCGAATTCAAACGTCCGTATCACGTCTCGATGCGAAAGATATTTTACCTCTTCGCCCTTTTTGAGAGTCAGCATTACGTGGAACATCAGTCGCCTTCTCCAATACGAACCGCGTTTTGGCAGGCAGCTATCCTGTTTATACCACATCCGACGCATTTATCGCTTCGGCAGTCGAGGGTTACAGTCCCGGTGTCCGCGCGTTTGTCCTCTTGGATAAGGAATTGCTTAGTCACACCGCAATCTATGTGGTCCCAGGGCAAAATCTCGCTATAATCGCGCCGCCGATTCGCGTAAAAGTCGGCGTCCAAGCCGTTCTCTGAGAGTGATTCCATCCATTTGTTGTACTGGAAATGCTCACTCCAGGCGTCGAAGCGGCAGCCTTTTTGCCAGGCGGTAAATATTACGCGGCCCAAACGCCTGTCACCACGGGATAAGACCGCTTCCAGGCGGCTCGTCTCGGCGTCGTGCCAACTCAGGGAGACATCTTTGCTTCTCATGGCGCGCTTCAGAAGATTCTGCTTTCGCTCTATCTCCTCGATGGTATCTTGCGCGCGCCATTGGAAGGGCGTGTGCGGCTTGGGCACTAGGGTTGAAACGCTGACCCCGACCATCGGCCTGATCCGCATTCGTCTGCCCACTTGTGCCACCGCCATTGCCAGGGTTGCAATAGCCTCGATATCCTCATCCGTTTCCGTGGGCAGGCCTATCATGAAATAGAGCTTGACCCGTTTCCAACCAAAACGAAACGCCGCCTCGACAGCGCCCAGGAGGTCTTCCTCTGAAACATTTTTGTCGATCACGTCGCGCATTCGCTGGCTTCCCGCTTCCGGGGCCAAGGTCAGTCCTGACTTCCGAACCTTCTGAATCTGGGATGCTAGCGCTATGCAGTCGGCATCCGCTCTTATAGAGGGAAGGGAAAGGCCAATTCTTTCAGGCTCATACTTCTCCGTGAATGTCCGAACAAGGTGTTCTATCCCCGTGTAATCCGCCGTGGATAGCGACATCAGGGATATCTCATCATAGCCGGTGTTCGCGCACAGATTATTCGCAAGCTCCAGGAGCTTCTCCTGAGAACGTTGTCTAGTCGGTCGATAGACCATTCCCGCCTGGCAGAATCGGCAGCCACGGGAGCATCCACGCATGACTTCCAGCGATACGCGATCATGCACCGTTTCAACATAGGGCATAACAAAGGCGTCAGGATATTCGGCGGCATCGAGGTCTTGCATGAATCGCTTTGTTACGGCGGCCGGACCTTCGGAATCCGAAGCCCTGATTTCCTTGACTGTGCCGTCCGAGTTATAGGAGACTTCGTACAGACTTGGCACGTACACGCCTGGAATCTGAGCCAGCGCTTTCAAGAGAACATCTTTGGCATCTGCCCGATGTTGCTTGAAAATGTCGATGATTTCATGGATGACTGCCTCACCTTCACCAATCACAAAGGCGTCTATGAAGTCAGCCATCGGCTCCGGGTTAAATGCGCAGCATCCGCCGGCTATGACGAGGGGATAGCGTGAATCGCGCCCAGAGGAGAGAACCGGTATACCGGCGAGGTCCAGCATGTCCAGGACGTTGGTGTAAGTCAGCTCATAGCCCAGCGAGAACCCGATGATGTCAAAATCCTTGATCGGCGTTCTGCTCTCTAAAGCAAAAAGAGGCAGCCCATGCTGCCTCATCTCCGACTGCATGTCTACCCACGGCGCGAAAACCCGCTCCGCGACCGTATCCTCACGCTTATTCAGAACGTGATACAGGATACGAACCCCGAGGTTAGACATACCGATTTCATATGTATCAGGAAACGCCAGAGCGAAGGTTACGTCTACTTCGGAATGCTCTTTCCGAACGGCGTTGAACTCGCCCCCAGTATATCGCGCCGGCTTAGTTACGCGCGGTAATATCTCATCGAACAAATCAATCATAGCCTGGTTGCCGGACAAACAAAAAGCCGGCGAAACCAAATCGCCCTTATAGGCGGTTCTCGTCGCCAGCGTACTCAAGTTCTTATTCTGATCCTCATCGTGGAAATTATACCATGACAGGTATCTGATGTCAATTTTGAGGGCTTTTCTGTCGGATTTAAGGAAGGAATTCTCGCAAATTAGGCGAATAATAACTTGGTTTGCTCAAACGTATATTGGGGAGATTCGGAGGGCGCATGTCACATGAAGGCAATTTCTGCTGCGTGCAAGTCACTGTTGTTGGTCTACCTATTGCTTGCCGTCACAGGTAGCGTATACGCAGATGGTACGACCGTTGCTGATATGGTTGAGCAGGTCAAGAAATGCGTGGTGCTTGTGACTACAAAGGATGCTAAAGGGGTTGTGAAAACAGGTACTGGTTTTTTTATTTCACCTAGTGGTTATCTGCTCACGTGTCAACACGTCGTAAGCGGGCCGGAGTTTAGGAAGGATTGGACGGCGTTCAAAATAGTGACAATCCAAGCCCCGAAGTCGAAGCGCGAGGAGGCTATGGTTGTTGAGTCGATAGGAGAGTACGACGTTGCACTGCTAAAGGTCACTGGACACTCTCATTATTTCCTGAACCTTTCGCTGAAGAAACCAAGGCAGGGTGACGAAGTATATGTCCTTGGATATCCCCTTGGTGGAGCGTTGGGCGGCGACCCTACCCTTACTAGAGGAATAGTCAGCGCAGTACGTTCCGGAGGAGATATCATACAAATCGATGCAGCGGTGAATCCTGGAAATTCCGGAGGGCCTGTTTTAGATTCGACTGGTCAAGTGGTTGGCATTGCTTGGGCTACCCTAAAGAATGCCCAAGGTCTGAACTTTGCTGTGACTGCAGAAGCTTCGCGAGAGTTATCTTTCAAGACTACGCCGGACTGGGATGTGGCCTATAGTAGCTATTTACGCAAGGAAGAATTGGGACCCACTGCACGCGACTGGACTGGATGGGGAACCGAGGCAAGGGTGGCGTTTATGGAAGGCGCGGCATCGACGGCGCGCCTGATAGGAATGTGCGCAGCTTTCAAAGGTTTTGACGATTCGTCTTCGACTGATATAGAAGCTGAATTCGACACAACAGGATTGAACTTGGAGGAAATTAGGACGTATATGGACAATTATATCAGTACCAAGAATTTGGATGAACCCCTGATAGGCGTTTACCTAAAAGCAATAGATACAGCCAAGTTCATGAATTACGCTGTGTTAGTCCTTCCACCGCAATGAGCAGGATATATCGCCTAACCACGTGAGCTACCTGGGCGATTACACATCCATAAAAATCACCCTTATCTGCCCATCATAGTCATTGCAGCACACAGTGGACATGTCCGCCTAGTAAGGCAGCAGAGCTTTTCAAGTTGATATACCCTTGAACTACTTAGTAGGCGTATACTTTTCGATTCTATTCCTTCTCATGTGAGGAGACATCTTCCCTGCCGGTGAGTGTGGCGATGTTGACTTGCTTCTCGCCGATGTTTACTGCGAACTTCCAGCATCCGTGCGTTATTGCTCTTCTTCTTCGGCTTCGGGTATTAGTGCTTGTTGTCCTTGGCCGCCTAGCTTGAATATGGTTTTGGCGTTTTCGCTTAGGATTTTCTCCATTACGGTTTTGGGGATGTCGCTGTTTTCGATCAGGGCCAACATGCAATCCGGGTCTGAGTATGGGAAATTGCTTCCGAAGACGACTCTGTGCAGGCCGAAGTTCTCTATGGCCTCCTCGATCTTTTCCGCGTCGAAGGAGCCGGACGTCTCCACGATCATGTTCAAGGTCTGTCCGCAAGCCATCATTCTTTTCCAGTCTTTGCCGCCCATCTGACCGATTATGAACTTGATGCTGGGAAACTCCTTTGCCATTTGCTCCGCCGCCGCAATCGCCTCGCCGTTGGCGACGTTCACGAATACCGGTTTGCTGAATCGGCGATGCGCGTTCAGGATATCCCTGTAATCATGCACATTTGGGTACGGGAGCGACGCGCCGTCGAACAGTGCTAGAGCCAGAAATTTACGGGAACTCATGGCGGAGCGCATGATCTGCACGGTTTCCTTCGGGTAATTGGGATTGATGACGAGGTAGCCATATAGCTGATCGCTGGTCTTGATTGCTTCGAAAAGCTCTCTGTTGCCCAGGCGGAAATCGGCGTCGACCGCCATTTTGGGCACCAGGATCGCCGTTTCGATGCCGTATTTCTGCATGGCCTTCAACACGCCATCCGTGCCGAAAGGTCGTCCGAGGCTATCATAACGACAAAAATTCATACGAGTATCGATCATCACTTGGCCCCCAGTACGCGCTTGATGTTTCCGCCGAGTATTAGCGCTTTGTCCTGATCCGATAAACCGGAGTTCAATATATGGCGTAGCGAACTAGCTATGGACCGTCTCGGCGCGCCGGATCCGAAGATGATTCTTTCAGTGCCGATTCTCTCAGCGATCAATTCCAGTCCGCCGGGAACATGCAATTCGTGGGTTTCTATCATGATATTGGACGAATCTGCCGCGACTGCCAGCGTTTCGCTCAAGACATCGAGAGAAACGCCGCAAAGTATAACGGGAGCGGGATATCCAGCCACCGCGTTTCCGATCATCGTGGGTTCGCCGGAATTGGAGGCGTCGATTTGGAATGGAATATTCAGAGGAGATAATTGTTTCAAAACCTCTTTGAAGGCCGCTGAACTGATCTCCCATTCCTGCTCGATTGGGAAGAATCTGAATATTCTGAAGCCCTGAGCCTTGATTGCCTGCATATCAGCGGGCGATCTGAAGTAAGTCTTTGGGTTCACCGTCGCGACCGGCACAAGGCGGTTGCTGATCTTCATGGACTCCAGAGTAATCTGGTTGCCGGTTTGGCTGTCATGGAATATGGCAACATTGGAAATCGTCAGGCCGGCTGCAATGTTGTGCTTGTCCATCTCCTTGACCAGGCTCTCGACGGACATTTCGAGTCTGTGTTTCGGGTGGATGCCTATGGTAGTATTCGCATCTATGATCTGAATGTTTTCCAAATCTCTTCCCTTTTGCCCCAATACGTAAAACGGTTAATCAGCGGAAGCAACAAGTTGCTTTAGTTTTTCCAGGTACGAGTAGTCGGTGAGGTCAAGGTGAATCGGAGTGACGGAGACCTTTCCGCCAGCAACGGCTTTGACGTCCGTTCCTTCTTCAAGGCCGTCGATGACAGTATCGCCGCCCAGCCAGTAGTAGGCCCGACCGTTAGGATCTACACGCTTATCTACGGTGCCGGAGTATCTGCGCCGACCTTGTGTGGTGACTTCGATTCCCTTAATCTGATCTCTAGGCAGAGCCGGGACGTTTATATTAAGAAGTGTGTCGGTCGGAAGGCCATCTTTGAGAATTTTCTTGGCGAGGATGGCCGTGTACTCAGCCGCATAATCGAACGAGATATCGTCGCCGTAGGAAGCGACTGATACGGCAATGGAGGGTATGCCTAGAATCACACCTTCCATAGCGGCGGAGACCGTGCCGGAGTAGGTGAGGTCCCAACCCAGATTTGGCCCGCGATTTATCCCGGACACCAGCAGATCGACTTTCCCCTGGACGACGCCCGGGACGCCCAACGAAACCGAATCGGATGGGGTTCCGCTGCATGCGTATCCGTAGGAGCAGTCCGCCAGCTTCACTCTGGTCAGGCGCAACGGCTTGTGCAGAGTGATGGAGTGGCCACACGCGCTTCTTGGTCTGTCGGGAGCTACTACCCAGACTTTGCCGATAGAATCGAGCGCGGTCTTCAGCGCAAGTAGACCGTCGGCATGAATGCCGTCGTCGTTGGTGACTAATATGTTGATGGTTTCGCTTTTACTCATAATGCATGAGGCCGAGCGCGATTTTCCGAAAAATGTGCTCAAGCCTCTCGCATTATACTATAGCCCCTCCACGCAAGGCAACTTTCACCCAGGGCTTACGCATTAAAACTGCTAAACACAGGAAATACCCTAGAAACGCTGGTTTTTGTGCAAGTTGCAATCATTTATATCCACATATATCAACCTGCAAACTAGCTCTTTACCATGTTTGTAGACCTCAAGTGATAAGAGGCAACTTAGGTTTTGGAGTCATTTAGAGTTGATTTTACCCCGAAAATTTTTGATGCGTAAGCCCTGAACTTTCACCATGTTGTGCGAACGGTGTAATCTACCTTAACTTCTCCATCCTTGGGAATATCAATCGGGATTTCTACCTTTGAGGCATCCTTCTTGAAGTATTTGTGTGAACACTCAAGGATATTCCAGTCATTGAACAGATGCTCTATCACCAAGACGGATACGGGCACGGTCTTGTGGTTGCGCACGCTGATCTCGAAACTCTCTTCGACTGTGTGATTGTTTATTCGGCGGAAATTCGTTCTCGTGTGCTCGCCCACTATGTCGAAGGCGTCTCCGAGGTACAGGCGTACCTTCTCATCCTTGGGAGTGTGATCTATCTGGTCTTCGCCGACAAAATGCTGGTTTGCGTCCGTCTCCTGCTTGTAGACGCGAATTATTCCCTTGGGAAGCGGGATACCAAGGTTGTTATCCTTGCTGTTCATGATCTCTACTATTACATTTACTTTCTTGTTTGGGCTAGCATCATAGCTTTCACCCGGGTGATAACCGGAGTCAGCCCACTGTCCCCAGAGAGTCTTCATGCCGTCATAGATGTAGGTCTTCTTTGCTGGAATATTCGCCGCGGTCATGAGAGTAATCTGCTTGGTCTCTTTGTCTCTGACGGTGGTTTTGCCGTTGAGGGTGTATAGGTGGTATTCGAAGACGGATTTTTCCTGAAATTGTGGCTGCATGCCTTCACCAAACCCGTTCCGGAGTGCCCCCCCTAATGCCATAGTTCTTGGCGCTTGCTCAACCCTGTGAACGTCTCCGGCCATGAGGTTGAGAGACGCATTCTCGTAAGTAGTGCCGCTGTTGTTGTCGAGAGTGACCCATCCGGTGAGATCGACGTTCTTGTCGAGAGGGTCTATCACCGCGACATAATCAGCTTTCCAGGTAATATAGTTAGCCAGATAGGATATTTCTGTTTGGTGCATTCCAGGCTTGTCGGTTTCAAGCTTCCAGACAAGAGTCGGGCGTGAGACCAAGCCTTCCGGCATTTCGGCAACTTCGATCTGGCCCTCGTACTGATTCAACATCACGATGCCGTTTGCGGTTTGAATTACCAAACCATTACTTTGCGGGAAGAATGCTACCGTGCCTTCCTGTACCTGCGGCATCATCACCGAGGCCGGGTTCAGGAGTATTCCTTGAATTTCTTCGACGGATCCGTTTACCATTCTTCGAATCTTGACCTTTTTTCCTACTGATTTGTTCAGGATGGTGGTCGGCTCGATTACGTCATACCGATAGTTCTGTTCTCTCACTACCACGGAATTCGGATCGGTCTTTGATTTGAAGGCGACCGTGTTCGCCTGGATGGTCGATGCTACATCAGGGACGGAGATGAAATTGATTCCCTTGACTAGATTCATCTCCCGCTCTTCTTTGACCAGCGCGAAGTTTTGGTTGTAGATGGTAAGCTCGACCTGTGATGGCTTGCCGGCCGTCCCATCCGCGTAACTTGGTGAAACCAAAAACAAACTTGCCGCAATCAACAGTAACAGCTTTTTCATGACGTGATCTCCTTTCGAGTTATCCACTAGTGATTAGTTCCCTGAGCCGCAGTTGCCTTCAAAGAACTTTCCGACTAGCCGCCTGAGTAGTCCCGGCTTTAGGACGACCGCCTTTACAGGGCAGACTTCCTGGCAGCAGTAGCAGCGGATGCAGGCGGAATAATCGATCTTCAAGCGATTTCCCTTGCCGGTTATTGCGTGGGTCGGGCATATATTGGCGCATGCGCCGCATCCTACGCACACCTCTTGCAAGAATGATGGACGATATGTTAGCTGATTTCTTAGGAATCGGTACAGGAATCCGGGTACTCGGCAAAGCGTGTCGCCGCTCGGCGGCAGCAGGAAATTAGAGATTGCTATGCTTTCTATCGGCATACCCACGACTTCGATATCCGAATCGGCAACGGCTCCGAGTCCCTGCTCGTTTGCCAGGCGCAAGGTGGGAACAGATAATGGATCGACCCCGACGATCCTGCACGCGACGGCATCCAGGGCAACAGGGTCTGCTGATGCAAGAATCAGGCCGATTTTTCTGGGATAGCCCGCTGAGGGACCGTGCCCTTCCATAGCGACAACCGCGTCCATGATTGATAGCTGCGGGCGAACAGCGCGCAGGACGTCGACTAAAATTTGCGCGAATGTCTCCGGCGAGTTTCCGGCTTGGAGATGAAACTCGGCTTTTCGGCGTCCGGGGATGCAGCCGAAGAGATTTTTCACAGCGCCGGTGACCTTGGTGAGCGCGTGGGTCTTGAATTTTGGGATATTGATAAGGAGGTCTGAGTCAGAGAGGGCTTTCGTTAGCAGAAGTCGTTTGAAAACCTCTGCTCCCTGAATCTCTCGGTCTTCGGCGGCGCTATCGAAACAAACGGTGGCTGCGCCGGAATTGGCGGCGGCTTCTGACATGCCGGTGATTTTCAGGAGACGCTCATAGCCCTCTGTGGTGTCGCCACCTACGGCTGGGCTGTCTCCGATTGAACAGATGCCGCCCGCCGATGCTGCAAGTCGAGCTACTGCTTCCACAACCGATGGATGTGTCGTGACGGCGGATTCAGGTGGATGGGTCGAAAGGAGGTTCGGCTTGAGAAGGACTTTTTGCCCCGGCTGAATGAATTGCGCCATGCCGCCCAGAAGTTGGACGGCCTCTCCCACCGCCGTGGAGACGGTGGAAGAGGTGTAGTCATCGCACTTGACAACGGAAACAGTTGATTTCAACCAAAGCCTCGATACTTAGTCAACTGGCGACTCGCCACTCGCAACTCTTTACGCTCCGAACTTGTCTTGCACGTTCATTAACTGCGTAAGGATGTTCATGACATCGGTTCCGCGGACTCTGAAGAGGCTGCCGCATACTACGGAACCCTCGTCATATGCCTTTGCCG
>Ga0182027_10012822_pt1 | contig 11749 bp, 8 predicted proteins | sample 712E1DmetaG_FD_121300 | JGI IMG/M metagenome (GOLD analysis project Ga0182027, IMG submission 121300) | Permafrost microbial communities from Stordalen Mire, Sweden - 712E1D metaG (Illumina Assembly) | ecosystem: Environmental > Terrestrial > Soil > Wetlands > Permafrost | place: Sweden...
GGAAGAGATCTACGACGACCTGCTCGGCGACCTGCATTCCGGCGCGTTCTGGGAACCCTATTACAAGTCGGCAATCGCCTATACTCAGGAATTGTCGAAAGACGTGCTTCAGCGCGGAAAGCGAATTGCGTAGTGCGATATGATCTGCCGGTATGCGTTGTGGGCGCGGGCCCGTCGGGCGCAACCGCCGCGAGAATCCTGGCGGAACGCGGCTTTGGCCGCGTTGTTCTTCTGGAAAAGAGCACCTGGCCGAGGCGCAAGGCCTGCGCGGGCGGCTTGGGGCCTCGCGCAAAGGAATGGCTTGACAAAGAAGGCCTGCTCCCGGAGGCCTCCAGCGCGGCGTCGAGAATCACCAGCCTCCGCTTTACAGCGCCTTCGGGCAAGAGCGCCCGTCTTACCATGAACCGCGAAATGGCGTTTGTGCTCCCGCGCGACTCATTCGACGTTATTCTTGTAAACAAAGCAATGCAGGCGGGCGTCGATTTCCGGCCCTCCACCCAAGTGACGTCCATCCGGCAGGAGAGCGGCGGCGTTGTTCTTGCCACGTCCGGCGGCGAAATCGAGGCCGGCGCGGCAGTGGTTGCCGCGGGCGCGCTCAACCGGGCGACGGAAAACGATCAGGCGCGGGAAGACTGCGCTTTCTCGATCATGGCGCGGTTTGCCGACTTTCCGCACAATCCCGCGGAAATAGAAATGATATTCTGCAAAAGCCTGTCGCCCTACTACGCATGGCTTTTCCCGGAGCCGGGCGGCTTCGTGAATGTTGGACTTGTGGCTGGCAAGCGACGCGTCAAAGCCTCGCTGCACGAATTGTTCGACGATGTTCTGGATCGCCATTTTGATTCGCGTTATGCCAGGGCGCGGCAAATCGGCAGGCGAGTCGGCGCTCCCATCCGGTGCCCGGGTCGCATAGGCCGGGTTGTTGACGGACGAGTATTGCTCGCCGGGGAAAGCGCCGGCCTTATTCACTGCCTTACCTGCGAGGGAATTCCGTATGCACTAGAAAGCGGCGAACTTGCCGCCGCCGCTCTGGTTCGCGGCGCTGCCGGCGGGACACGGCTCGATGTCGAATCGCTTTTATGGTATCAGCGTGCGATTGAGCGGCGGTTCTCATGGCCGATTCGAATGTCGTCGCTGTATCACCGGTTCGTGGGCAGCCCTGTATTCCCGCCCGCGGCTCACGCGGCAACTCACCCCTTCTTTGAACGGCTGTCCGCTTTTGTGCTTGCATAGGCGTAACCATGGAACCTTCCCTTGCTTTCGTTTGTGAAGCAATAGACAGCTCGCTTCACCGCCTTGCCGGCCTTCAGGGCGGGCATGGGGAGTGGGAAGGTGAAGTGATATGGTCTCCCCTTATTGCCGCCCAATACGTTATTGCCCGCTCTTGCGTGGGCAAGAACGTGCCTGCCGGAGAACGCGACGCGTTCCTCACGTACTTTGCGCAGCAGCAAACCGACGAGGGCGGCTGGGGTTTGCACCCGGAATCGAGGTCAAATCTTTTTGTAACCACCCTTGTGTACGTTGCCCAAAGAATGCTGGGCGCGCCGAAGCACGACCGGCTGCTGGCTGCGGCGAGGGACCTGATACGCAAACTCGGAACGCCCCTGGCGATTCCAACGTGGGGCAAGCTGTGGCTTGCTTTCTGCAACCTTTACGACTTTTCGGGAATCTTTCCAATTTTGCCTGAACTGTGGCTGCTACCGGCCTGGCTTCCGTTTCATCCCTCGCGGTTCTATTGTCACACGCGACAAATTTACCTTGGCATGAGCTATCTCTGGGGGCGAAGGTTCCGGTGTCCGGTTGATGACATGTGCCTTTCCCTGCGTGAAGAGCTGTACGGCGTTCCCTACGAGTCAATCGATTTCAAGCGCGGCCGAGGCCTGGTGTCTCGCCGCGACTGCCGCAGCGCGCCCTCGGCGTCGCTCAAGGCGGCGAATGCGATCTTCTCGATCGCGGAGAAATGCATACCAGCCGCTCTGAGGCGGCGCGCGTGCGAGCGGACCCTGTCGCTTATCGAATTCGAGCAGCGGTCAACCGAATTTGCCGCACTCTCTCCTGTCAACGGGCTGCTCAATGTGCTGTCCCTGTACGCGGCAAATTCGAACCACACCCAACTTGCGCCGTCGCTTGACGGCCTTGCGCACTGGCTGTGGTGCGACGACGCAAATGGCGCACGGCTGTGCGGCGCGCGCAGCCAGGTGTGGGACACCGCACTTGTTGTTGAAGCCGCGCATCATGCCGCAAACAAGGCCGCGTTCGGCCCGAATCTCGCGGCAGCCGCGGCATACCTGCGGGTGAACCAGGTTAAAACCGAACTCGACGACGGCGCAAAGTACTTTCGCTCGCCGCGGCTCGGCGGCTGGTGTTTCTCCGACGCGCGCCACGGGTGGCCGGTAAGCGACACAACTGCAGAAGCGCTGTGCGCTGAGCTTGATTTGCGCGAATCAGGTATGGAAATGGTTGCGCCGGAAAACCTTGATGCAGCGGTGCGATTCCTGCTCGCCCGCCAGAACCGCGACGGCGGCTGGGGCTCATACGAACGCCGGCGGGGAAGCCTGCTGCTCGAACGTATGAATCCGTCGGAGATGTTCGGACAGTGCATGGTGGAACATTCCTATGTGGAGTGCACCGGTTCGGCGCTGTGCGCACTGGCAAGGTTCGGGGCAGCATTTCCCGATCATTGCATGACAAAAGCTATTGCAAGCGCCATCCGGCGCGGGCAACGATATGTCATCCGCGTCCAGGACCGCTGCGGCGCATGGAGCGGGTTCTGGGGCGTCAATTACACGTACGGGACCATGTTCGCGGTGCGCGGACTTGTGGAAAGCGGCGTTTCGCCAAGCCTTCCCGCGATCCGCAAGGCCTGCGACTGGCTTGTTTCTCATCAGAAAGCCGACGGAGGCTGGGGAGAGCATTGGACCGGCATGGTTGAAAAACGGTACGTGGAGCATCCGCGCAGCCAGGCGGTGCAGACCGCATGGGCGCTTATGAGCTTACTACTTGCAAAGGACCCGCGCCGAGAGGTCGCGGACAGGGGAGCCGCGGTGCTCGTGGACCGGCAGCGCGGCGGCGGATGGCCGCGCGAGGCTGTGGCAGGCGTGTTCTTTTCAACCGCAATGCTGCACTACGATTTATACCGCGAATACTTTCCCCTGTGGGCGCTGGGGCTTTACAGGGAGGCAAGGCAGGAAAAGGAGAATTGCTAATGCTGGAAGGGCCTCACCCTCATTCCAATCTCGCGCGCTCGCTTTGAGCTAGTACGAATTTGCTTTCAAGATGATTCCAAGCAAGAGTGTCATCGCGAGCGCAGCGCGGCGATCTCATACGGTTGAGATTGCTTCGTCGCGGACTCCTCGCAATGACATACAATCAACTTGAATGCAACCTAGTATAAGATCCGCCCAAATCCTTATCTTCTCCCAACCGCACATCCCCGGGGAATAGTATTTTTACTTCCATTGGGTTGGTCCTTTGCGATATCAAGGATTGCGAGGACAGGACAATGCGAAAACCGCTTTTCCCGTGCCGGGTCAAATGGAACGAAGTTCTATTCTCTCAGCATGCCTCCGCGCGCTTTTCCTGACAGTTTCGCTTCTTTTCTCAACACCATCGGCCGATGACGAATCCGACAGTCTGCTCTATTATCTGTCGGCACATGGTCCGGACATCGAGCTCAGCCGTTTCATCGAGAGGGGAGCGCCTGTCAACTCGCGGCGTGCAGACGGCCTCACCCCGCTTCTCGCCGCCGTACAGGCCGACAACCCGTCAACAGTTTCGATCCTGCTCCACCACGGGGCCGACGCCTTGGCGGCCGACTCCTCGCATTGCGACGCCCTGTTCTGGGCTTTACAAAAGGGTTTCTACCCGGTGGCCGATGTTCTTCTCGATCATGGGTTGGATGTGGACCGCCCCAATTCACAGGGCAATTCGCCGTTGATGTCCGCGGTGATGCGGGGAGATCTTGCAACCGCGAACTACCTTCTCGGCCGCGGCGCCGATCGGACACGAAAGTCTGCCGAAGGGTTGACGCCCGTCAAGGTCGCGGCGCGAAACCACGACACCGCGATGAAAACACTGTTGACGTCGTACCGGCCGGTGGAGCGGATCAAACCGGATGCGCAGGCGGCCGGTAGCGTCGCGACAGATTCCGGCCGTACATTTACAGATGCAAGCGAATTTCTTGCCGCAATCCAGGCCGGGCACCGAAGCTTCCGGTCGTGCTCTGCGACCGGCATGGACCTCAAGGGCATCCGGCTGTACGGCCTCGATTTCCGCGGAGCCAACCTGTCCAACTGCGACCTGCGCGGCGCAGACCTTCGCTACTGCGACCTGAGCGGCGCCGCACTGCGAAACGCGTTCTTGCGAGGCACCGACCTCCGGTACGCGAAACTGGACAATGCCGATTTCGGCAATGCCATGCTTACCGCGTCGGACCTCCGCGAAGCAAAGGGGTTGACTTTCGAGCAATTACGGGGCGCGCGGAACCTGTACAAAGCGAGGGTGGAAAGCGATATCGAGGAAGTAATGCAGCGCGAATTTCCCAGGCTCTTCACGGATCCGGGCGGGGCGTGGCGAGCGCAGAGCAGTGAGGAATCGAGTCCGAAGTAATCGCCGGGTCGGCAAATATTGTTTCTTGCCACGGTGAACAGCGCGACCGCTCTCTACTTGACGAGAGGCCAAAAAAGATTGTATATTGCGGGTTCGGACGGACACATAAATAGGGAGCGCGGAAATTTGTTACGGTAGTTCCGGTGAGTTAGCAGGAAGTGAAGCACCGCGGACGGGAGTCCGCAGTGCTTTTGTTTATCCGCAGTGGGAAACCATACAACAGCAGGTACAATCTGGCCCGAATCAGGGCTTTTGATAGTCCTTCAGGAAAATCTGCCGCACATTGAGATCGCTGTACTTGCCGGCGCCCGGGAAGGGAATGTCTTTTTGAACGATCACTTCCGCTTCATACGTATTGCCGGAGGTGAGCGAGCCCTGAGGCACCGTGACAGGCGACGAAAGGTCGGCGCTTACCGACATTCCGCCTAAACCGGCAACGCTGCTTACCACCGGATTGGAAATGTCGGGCATGTCGGTTGCGTCCACGGGGTAAAGCACGAAATCATCTGCTGTCCCTTCGTTTACCCAACTTACGCTCGATCCGTCGGCGGCAAGGGAAATACCGCCCGGCATGGGCTCGGAATCCGCGTACGTCTTGCCGCCGCTTGTGACGGTCACGGCAATCATGTCGCCGTTCGTTACCGCTGAGGCTGGAATCTTGTGCTGGTTCGTGGTCACGAATTCGTCATTGGCATTCACCCAGGCAAGTGGATAACTGACGCCGTTGATAGCAATCGAGACGGACGCCGTCGAGTCCTGCACGCTGGCGGATTTTTCAACGCTGACGGATGCGGTAACCGTCGTCTCAACCGCAACCCCAATTGATGCCAGCAATTTTGTCTGGACAATGGACCAGTCAACGGTTGCGTAAATGATGGGCGCCGATCCGGTAACGCTGAATGCTCCGGTTTCGTCGTTGTAGTTTTGCGAAACGTAGTCTTCAATTCTGAGTATGCAGGTCGAACTGGGGAAAGAAATTACACTGCCGTTATCGGGCTCAGATCCGATCACCCAGGATGCCGATGCCTGATCCGCCGGGATGGACTTTGTAAACACCTCGCCGAAGCTTTTGCCGCCGTCGGTTGACAACGTGATATGCATGGATGTCACCTTGTCGGGATCGTATTTCCAGGAAATGGTTGCGGTTGTGCCGTTGGTGAGCGTCTGGCCCGCAACCGGCGACGTGATCACGATGTACTTGACGGAGAACGGCGCGCTTACGCCGGCATCAAATGCGGCGGCGTTGTCTTCCACTTTTACCTGAAAGCTGTCGGTATACGACGAGACCGGCAGAACGGCTTTTACGGAATTGTTGTCTACTTTTACGGCTGTCGTGAATACTTGCCAGCCGGCTCCCTGGTTGTAGTTGTACGAGAGTTTTGCGTTTGGCACGGACTGGCTCCACGTTATTAGAAGGGTATCGCCGGCCAGGGTCTTTTGTCCGCCAGAGGGAGATGTTATTGCTATTTTTGTCTTTGCCTGGGTCGGGCTGTTTCCGCAATTTGACAGAAAGAGAGCCGGCACAACCAGCGAGGACACTGCAAGAGCAATCTTCAGCGTTTTCATTGCTTGAACCTTCCTTTACAGTATGGGAGTTGCGTGTAATTGTTCTGTGATCTAGAACAGCGACGTCTTAAAGCCCGCAAAAATCGACCAGCGATGAAATACGTCGTTCCAATCCGGACCGCGTGACCAATCTTCCATGGGCTTGATGTTGTACACATCTCCAGCCTGCGCGTTTGTGGCGGAAGCAGTCTTGGCATGGATCGGAAGGTACGCGGCGACAAAGATCGGGAAAATCGTCTTGGACAATTCCAGGCTGTAGCACAGCGTTGCGTTCCAAACCTGATTGTCCGGGTCGGGCGTTGGATTGTAATCCGTTGTGCTCTTAAGTGAAGGAATCCACGCAACGCCGAGAGGCGCGGAAAACATGAGACCAAAGGAATGGACAAAATTCTCCATGCCCGTATACCCGTAAAACGCCGAGGCTGCAACACTGGGAGGCGTGTATCCGCCAAGATCGTTTTCACCGTACGGCTTGAAATAATATACGAACCTCTTCTTGTCTGCGGCTGTCATCAGGTCGAGCTGCTGCTTACTGAAATTGTAGTACTGATTCTTTCCGTGAACGTTGATCGCAAATGGACACGAGCCAATCACGTCGAGCAAAATCATGCCCTTGTCCTGGTCAAAGGTTTTGCCCAAGTCGAGGCTCAAATTGTAAAGACCGGCCCCGAGCTGCAGGCTGGTCGGCAGATACTGATTGCCGAGGTCCGAACCGTATGTGGCTGTAAAGGTGCCGGTGGGCACCGAAAGGGTAAAGTCGTAGCTGAGATCGCCCGAAAGGCCGAACGAATTGATGAAATCGAGGCGGAGGTCGCCGAGCCCGTTGTTGATGAGCCCGGTGATGGGCGGTGAATTTGATTCCGCCTGCAGGTAACCGGTTTTGGAAGCAAAAGGGACCGTGAGCGCCAGGATGCTGGTGTAGGTCGGCTTGAAACTAAACCGCAAATCAAGATCGTTCGTGTTGGATGTCTTTGTCGCCGTAGAAGAGTACATTCCCTGGATGTCAAGCTGTCCGGTGCTCATGGTTTTGCCTATCCATTTGGCCGTGGCTCCTCCGCTGCCGCCTGAGCCGCCCGCGCCGCAGCCGCCTACGCAAGCCCAGGGCGTTGTCATGGCGCCAGGCAGGCTCGTGTGCGGAGCCCGCAAAGCGAGCTCCCACACCGTACAAACCGAAAGCGCAGCCACAACAAGAGAGGCTCCCGCCGAATGCCGCCGTATGCAGGTGATGATCTGTCTCATGGTCAGTTCCCTCCGATATAGACATACGGTTTTGACGAGCTTTGGAATTGAAGCAGGGCGGGTTTTACATTGAGCAGGAGCGTGTGCCCGGTAGAAATGGAAACGAGAAAACAATCGTAGGTCAAGCTAGATTTGGTTGCCAACACGCAGAATACGTCCGGAATATTTGTCCACTTCGGGCACTGCCATTCGCCGCTTGCGTAGGCGGGAAGCATGGTTATGTCGAAACCGGTTATGTAGGTATTATTGGTGTCGGCAATAAAGACGAACTTATGTTGCCCCACTTTTCCCGTGTCTTCCGGCGGCAACTGATTAAGCTGCTCGTGACCGCCGATGTTGAGGAACATCATCCTGCCGGTAAACACGGAATCGGGCGTCATTGACGGATTGCATGTCTGCTGGCCGGGGTTGATTGCAAAGAAAAGGCTTGTACTGCAATTGTAAATGTAGGCGCTTGAATATCCCGTGCAGATGTATGTCCCGTTTGTCGACATCCCGCAATAGAACGGATATGACGCGATCAAGGCCGGCGATCCGATTGTCTGGCCTGTTGCCGGATCTACCCTCTGCTTGTAGGTGTGATATCCCGTGAGTGTCGTGCTGGTGCCGATAAGCATGATGCCGTTTGCATCGGTGTAGGTGATGTACAGACCTTGATTATCCTTGTAGAAATGCGGCTCACTTCCCGACCCGATGAGAATCGGCGTTGCGCCTGTGTCAAGCGCCTGGCAGTAGAGCTCGGCCTGGGTTCCACTCCTGAGATAATAGGTCACCAGCGCGCCGTTGGGCGAGAGTATGGGGCACCATGCGTCCCAGTCCGATCTGGTGTTGTCTTTCTTGATCTCCCGAGGCTCCACCACAGAATCGTTGAAATTGACAAAGTAAACCGTCTGGCTTGATCCTGTGGATGTGAGGGTATAGGCGAGCTTGACAGTGGCATTCGGGTTGCCCACGAACTTCGTTATGGAATCTTTGGGGACAAACGCATTGGGCGGAGGCGGAACTTTGGGCGCCACGAACTCCGTGGGTTTGTAGGGGAAATTCTCACAGGAAAACATCAGGCACAAAGCACAAAATGCCAGGACAGGCACGGCTGCCGACTTCAATGTCACCGAATCCCCCTTTTTACTCTGATTTTGCTCCAACGTAAATATATCTAGGGTGTACATCCCTGCCGCAACTAATTTCCTCACCGGCCGGCCGCTCTGATCGCAGTCAAGCGGCTTTGGCTTGGGACAAAGGAAGGGGGATTACTTTTCAGGCGCCGGCCAGCTCAAGAGTCCGGTCTCGGCAACAAAGCAAGTTTTCGACCAGGCTCCGGTTCGGTGAGGCGGCATTTCCCACCTTACCTGACGTTCACCCACCGATACAAATACCGCCGGCCGCCTTCACCATTGCCTGCCACCAGATACGTTCCGGATTTCAAAGCATGCAGTTTCTCCCATATCAAAACGGGGGAGTTCTGCGCGCTGCTTATGCAGGCAAGCTTTCTTCCAGTCAGTGAATAAATTGCAATCTCCCCGTGCAAAGCACCCAAGGAACTCGGCATGGAGTACGAAGCCGGCTTGTACGGATTGATGACTCCTATGCCGGCGCGTTCCCAAATCGTTTCCTTGAGCCACGTAGTGTCTTCCTGGAATCCGTCCGGCACTTGAACCCAGACGAATGGATTGGCGAAGGTGATTGTGGATGTCGACGACGTATCCGTGCTTTCAACGAGTTTTATGTAAACAGAATCCTTCAGGTTGACAAGATATATCGACTCGGTGTTTTTGGTATGGTTCCAGCCACCTGACACAGCGAACAGCCTGTCGACGAGCAGGCTTGCGACGGCATAGTACGGATGGTTCGACCATTCGGGGTTATTCCACTGCTTTCCCACTGCTTCACCAAGACCTTGCGCCGAGGCCAGGGGCACAATGAGCCTGTCGGCAGGCATATTGTAAACCCTCAGATCTTCGGCGTCGTACCGGGAAAGAAACAGAAGTTGATGCTCTCCCCACGTACCCAGAAGCGGGTGATAACACTTCGCGCCCGTGATTGCGGAAGAAGAAAAGTCGAAAAACAGCATGGTGTTCGTGAAGACCCTGCTCGCGGAACGCGACGGGTTGCACGAACCGACTGTGACAAAGGTGTCAACATTCGTTCCGTTTTTCAACACCCGCATGGTGTGGATCGGCTGAGGCGTGCTGGTGCCGGACTGCAAGTCCAGCATGAATGCGTTTGGTCCGCCGTCCCAGGCGCTATTCAGATACCTATTGTCCCACGACAGCCCGCCGTAGTAGCTCCCGGTGTTGCAAACAACCTCCGCAGGCCCCGGGATGCTATTGACGATTCTTCTCTTTAAGGTTTGTCCGGCGGCATAACAGGCCTGCTGCGGGCAGGTCACACTTGTCGAATAGATGACTTCCGGTGTATCGGATGAGGTGTTCTGCACGAATCTGGGCACAAAACCGGTGTCTGCTATTTTGACGGGCGTGCCGGAAACCGCCAGTGCCTGCATCCAGGGAGTCGCTGTTGTTGAGGATGCGCCTTCTGCGTTAGAACCGGTCTGGTAGGCGATCCAACTACCGTCCGAAGAGATGACGGGCAAATATGCCGGGCCGGTGAGGTTTATTTTTGAAATTTGCGGCGTTGCGGCGGAGAAATCGACAAAGTAAAGGGAGTCCCGGCACGCAAAGACGACCCTAACCCTGGCAGTTCCGCAAAAGGCGGTAAGCTGACCGGGGGAGGCAGCCAACCGGGCTTTGATCTGCGCAAACGACTGCGCAACGAAACAAACAAGGATAGCAACAATGACGCCCGAAAGGGCCGGAGGTGTTCTTCTATTCATCACGGTCTTTCATTTTGTGCAGCGTGAATAAGCACGAGAGAATAGCCTTCGGCGTTTTCTCGAAAAGGGACCACGCCCTTTGGGCGTGGTGCACAATGTTACGCTAAAGCGCTGTCGCGCTTTTCTTTGATTTCGCGGGTTTCTCACTACCGTTTCGTAAGGGTTTGGTAGTGGTGCTTCGCACCATCCATTGTAACGTATGCCCTTTTACCCGCTCATCAAAGCCACGGCCTGTGGCCGTGGCTCTTTACTTACGGTTTGATCCGGAAATAACAATCCGAATAATCCAGGATTCCGGGACTGTTGTAATTGGAGATTTCAATCAAGCATGAATCGGTTACGCTGCCGACCATAGTTTCGCCCTGTTGCATGGAATCGGGAATAGTAAAGATCAACGTATCGACAGCGGAGTTTCCTTGCAGGTATTTAGTCAATGGGTCGGACGGCGGCATCAATTCGTACGGCCCGATAACGATAGTAAACAATGCTGAACCCGAAAGGTTGGACGCTACTAACACCGTACACTGCTGGCCGACATGAAACGTCTCACCGCCGTTGGGAGAAATGATCCGGTACACCGTATCAGACGGATCCGGAGAATCAGGACAACCCGTTGTCGTCACCGTGAGCCTTGCTGGTGTTGACGTCACGCTCCCTTGCGAGTTGGCGATCACCACGTCGTAGGCGCCGGAGTCGGGAAACGTAACGGAACCGATTGTATAATTTGCGCTTGTCGCGCCGTTAATGTTCACGCCGGCCTTGCGCCATTGATAGGTGGGCACAGGGTTACCACTATCGACGACCGTAAACGTTGCGGACTGGCCGGCGGTGACTGTCTGCGACACCGGCTGCATGGTGATGGCAGGGGCCGAAACCGCCGGCCCCGTGGGCGTCTTGTTGCAGTAACAAAAAATGCCTACCAGAAAAACTCCGACCACTACGAGGCGCCGGTTCACGCCGCCCCGCAGAAAGACAAGGACATTGCTTGACATGAGCACACCCCTGAGCGGAAGAAAGACCATGCGATTCACAATCAACGGCCGACGACCATGCGCTTCATCGCTCCCTGCGGCGATACGGAATAATAGATACCCGGGATAAGTTTCGGCATGCTCTTGCCGTTTGACACGATGCGCCCTCTGATATCGACGATATAGTGCGTGGTGGAGGCGGAAACGGATCCGGTCATGCGACCGTTCCCTTCAAGCGGCGAAATGACGCCCACTGCTGTCGTATCGATCCAGACGGCCGGGGCGGACAGGAGCGTATTGTGACTGATCGGGGCCAGCGGTCTGAGAATCCTGGTCCAAGTATTGGTAGGATAGTAAACGAGCCAAATTGCGCCTGTATCAGGTGTTTTACTGCGGATAGCCTTATTCAATGAATCAGGGGTAATATTATAATTGGCCATACCCAAGTCTCCAACGATGTATTCCTTATTATTGGTGTAGTTCCAACGTCCAAAATCAGCCCCGAAATCGCTGGTTTTAGGATCCCCGTCAA
>Ga0182027_10012824_pt1 | contig 11747 bp, 8 predicted proteins | sample 712E1DmetaG_FD_121300 | JGI IMG/M metagenome (GOLD analysis project Ga0182027, IMG submission 121300) | Permafrost microbial communities from Stordalen Mire, Sweden - 712E1D metaG (Illumina Assembly) | ecosystem: Environmental > Terrestrial > Soil > Wetlands > Permafrost | place: Sweden...
GCGTACTAGTTGAAGTACACTCATTGGTTGTACAGCTTATAAAGTTCCAATGAGAATATCCGGATGGACAAGAAGAAGAGGTACTACTTTGACAAGATGCTCCATTCCATCCGCATTCATTAGGGTTGTAGGCTCCCGAACTATTGGCAACGATCCCAAGGCATTGTTGGCAGGAACCGGAAAATAAACCGCAAGTGCTGGAAGCCGGTGGGGTAGGGGTAGGGGTTAGGGTTGGTGTTGGGATAGAGGCAGCACATTGATCAGTTGAGCAACCCGACCAAAACCAGTGAGAATATCCTGATGGACAGGAAGAAGTACCGTTTTCGCAAGATGCTCCATTCCATCCGCAATTATAGGGAAAACCGGTAGTACAAGCGCTACAGTTGCTATAATCGGAGCAAGACGTGGTGCATACTGTTCCAGCTGTTGCAAAGCATGTATAGTTACATTCGCCATAAAGATCATATTGCCATCCGGAAATAGAAGTACAACTGAGGAAATTGTAAAAAGAATAACCGTCAGGATTACAATCTTCAGCGCTGCATAGATAGTCAGTGGCTTTTGCAAAAGAAACAGCCCTGAAAGAAAAGATTAAGAGTACAGAAATAAAAATTAATAGTTTTGTTTTCATGAATTAATCGGCATCCGGTATATTGTTCCGGTACCGTCGGTGGGAATTTGTATCCGTACAGACTTTACTTTATTTCCATTCGGAGCGGTAAGAGGTTTGGCAAGTTCAATGTCAATAAGCCATACCTGCAGATTATCGTAACGTCCTTTTAGATTTTTTTGAACCTCCGGACTCAATTCCAGAAGACCGATTGCTATCTTTTTTACCTGACCCTTGGTATTGGCAACAGCAGTTTTTACTGCTTCCGGGCAGCTTATTTTTGCGGGATTATTAAGAAAAGGCTGGCAAAGATCAGGTGATTTCTGGGTTGAGTTGGTATTTTTTATTGGCAGATTGTCTGTCGGGGTAAAGGCGATTATAGTCAGGATTATAAGAATGACAAATAAAACCAGAATAATAGCAATAAGAAGAGGTTTATTATGGAGAAAATCCTGTTTCACACATTTATAGTAGTAAATGTAATAAGGAATTGCAATATGGGATTAGTCCTGAAAATTTTTAAGCCACAAGTTTCATGTTTACGGGCTTTATTTTATATCTTTTAAAGGCAGTAGGCAAGATTAACAGAGGAGTCTAAAAACCAGAAGCGGCAGTGCCGCAGCAAACATCGGAACTGCTGGGACAAGAGGCAGATGATGATTCCACATAGCCACTTTTCAATATACAATAATTATGGGGCATACACGATGCACCAGTATAGCTGCTGCAATTACGAGGACTGCAGCAAACATCGGAACTGCTGGGACAAGAGGCAGATGATAATTCCATATAGCCACTTTTCAATATACAATAATTATTGGGCATACACGATGCACCTGCAAAGCTAGTGCAGGCGGGGGAACTACCCGAGGAACCGCCTGGGGTTGTGGATGAGCCGGAACCGGATGAAAAAGTGGGGAAACCTGGAATTTGCAAAATATCAACACCTATTGTTCTTAGTATGACAAAAGAAAATATGATAAATAGAAGTCCGACAATCGCCGCCGTCAGCTGTTCGTTGGCAGCCTTGACTGCTTCAGGATTTCCCTGGGAAGTCATATATCTATATCCCGCAAGTATAATTAAAATCAAAGCAATTCCTCCGGCAATTCCCAAAACAATGTTAAAAATGCTGATTACAAAACTTGTGGGGTCAGTCTTTACAATTCCAATGGCAGTATCTATGGTAGAACATTTTATCGGTACATTATTTTTTACATCAGTTGCAGCGGTGTCTGGGGTTATGCCGCTTCCGGTTGCGGTTATCCATTGCGCACAAGGAGGAAGAGACCGAATATAGCTGGAAAGACTAGGATCTACCATGCATGTAGAACCTTCATTGTCAGCGGCTAGTGACATACAAGCTAATCCGTAAGGGCATTTAAACAAAGGATTATCTTGTTGCGTTTCATCGCAAGGGCCGCCCGCTAACGCTACAGATTGCGTTGCAGTGCCGGGATTGGCCAGAACACCTGGATCCAATGTGGAAACTAAGGTAATACCAACATCTCCTTGTTCAACAACGCAATTAGTAGGTCCACCGCTACGTGGGAAAAGGTGAAGTTTTAAATTATAGGTACCCGCAGGAAGCAAGATGCCCCCCAAAATATAGCTAACGTCTGCCCTTGGTCTTCCAAGACTATCATTAACCATTTCACTTGCTAACACGGGTGTGTTTCCGTTAAACAAATTCAGATGAATATCAATATCTTGGTACGCTTCAAAGTCTTTATCTGACATTGAACTTTTACCCCATTGAATGGTTACTTTGAATGAAGTACCAACACCTCCTTGGGTTGGGGATATTGTGACCGGAATCTTAGGTATATCGACTGGGCTACACTCAGCATTAACTTTGAGAGAAAAAAAAGAAAGAAATAAAAATAAGAATAGAGGTAAAAGTATAAAATATTTTCTCACACTTTCATCGTAAACAGTTTTGATAATTTTTGCAAGTTGTCCATTTTTTGTCAGATTGAAATGTCAAGATTATTGGATATTTTGGGAGTAAACTGCAGGCGTTATGCAGGAAATAAATAGACAAATACAAGCTAAAGAATTGACAAGGCAAACGCAAAAAGCGTATTCTAATGGCATAGATAGTTTTATGGCAGAAAATAATGGGGAAATTAAACAACCAGTAGTAACGCAAACCATTGAGGACAGACAAAATCAAGTATTGGAGACGCCTCTTGAAAATTCTAATCAAACAGAAAAGATAGATCTTAACAAACCAGCAGCCAATGTCAGAGAAGCGTTCGAGAATAAGCCGTTGGAAGAGAGAACGACAGAAGAATTAAAAATAGAATATCGACAATTATTAAGAACAGAACAAGAAGGAATGGCTAAGGCACAGGGGTTTGCAGAAAGACAGGAAATAGATCCAGAAGTTCAATCCGGGTACGGCCTTTTAGGTGATGAACTTAAAAAACGTGGCGTAGATGTGATGCAAAGTGTTTTTCTGGATGCAACAAAAGCTTCAGCAGAAGAAGGACATCCTCTTAGAGATCTTGGCGCATCTTCAGCGACCCCAAATATTATTGACAAATCTGGAATTACGAATGCATATCTCTTAAGAGAATTAGTCGCAATAGACAATTTGGCGGAGGTAGGAATGGAAGCAGAAAATCTGTTGACGAAGGCCAATATGAATATTTCTTTAAGCAATGAGGGGATAACTCCTGCAGAAAAAGCACAATTCGCCAGAGAAAAACAAATTGCTATAGACAGGATAAAGCAAGTAACGAAAGAAGTTATTAAACAGAATAAGAAGGAAATGGATGCCAACCATAGGCCGTCAGGTCTTTATGGGGAAAGAAAATTAACGGAAAACGAAAAAAATACGATAAAAGAAGGAAATAATAAAGAGGCCTTAGAAAAGTTATTTAATAGAATGTTTGATAGGGTGGACACCCGGCCCCAGGCAGAATTTAGTGCAGCGTTCGGCAGTATAGGAGCTTTTGAGCATGATGAATTTGTGAAGACCTTTAATGAGGCAATAGCAAGATATAAGGAAATAGGCGAAAGGCCAGCTACAGATGACAATGGGGTTCCGATACCGGGGGGATTAAAGGGAGTCGAGCAAGCTGAGAAGCTTGATTTCTTTCTTCAGCAGTTTGAAAATGAAAGAGCGGCAAGGGAAGTAATCCATAATGCCTATTACGGTGTGCTGGCGGGGCTTGACACCGAAAAAGTATCCGGTTTCATAGATGGTTTTTCATCCGGTTGGGCGGACTTAGCTTTCAGCAAAAAGGGAGTAACTCAGACAATGCATTTCTATGAACAGGCCTTGTTAATAGTTAGGGAAAGCGCAGGAGGATACTTAAAGCCTACAGAGGTGATAGGGGAAATGAAAAATAATACTAAGGGTAAAGTTAATGATCTCACCAAAAAATTATTGGAGACAGCAAACAAGAATCATACTCTTTTTGTAGATAAAAAGGGAGAACCGATTAAAACTGAGGATGGTGAATTTCAAAAGCTTGAACCGTGGCAGATTGATAGGGCTCTTTCTTTTGCCAGAGGCATGTCAATTATTACAGGTAGAACAATAGAGATAGCTGCAAGCAGTATCCTGCCTGCCGGTTCCACTGCATTTTCAGATCTGTATGCACAAAGGATTATTTCAGAGATAGCTCCTTTTAGACATGCCTTTAAGTTCAGTGCTGATAAGAAATATACGCGTGTTTTAGCCTATCTTATGGATAGAAATAGGAATCCCTGGACACCTAAAGAGCTTATAGAATGGGAAAACATGGAATTTGATAAAAAAATAGAGGTGCTTAATGGTCTTGCTTCTGACGGAAAAGATCGTTTTTTCAGTGTCCTAAACCCCTTTGAGATAGGGGGAATCTTATCAAGAACAGGATGGAGAGTGTCTGCGGACGGAGAAGTTAATATGATAAACGATTTAATTCAAAATGCAGGAGGGAAAGCAAAGCCGGATAAATCTTGGGATAAAAAAAGAACGGATACTTGGAGGAAAGAATCAGCGGATGAAGCCTGGATAGGAACAGGAGTTCAAATAGAAAGAAAAAGAGGCAATCTGGCGAAGGGAAAAAGCAAGAAACTCGATGACATAAAGAATTTTGATACAGCAGTAAAGAAAACCAGAATACAGCTGGGACTGATTGCAGACAGAACTCCTTTGCGTTTATTTCTAAACATTAGAAGTGTGCAGGAGGCGACTCTAAAAAGTTGGAAAAATATGGAAGAAATTCAGCCAAACATTGAAGAATTGGTTTTACTACAAGAAAAAGCAATTCAAAGCAAGCAACCGCTTGATATAAGCAAAGCCTCGAAAGATACCCAAGAATTCGTTAGTAAGATTAGAGAAGTTTGGTATGGAGAGAAAAAACAGCAATTTGACAAAAAGGTTGACAAGGACGGCAAAAGGGAATCAGATAATTGGAATAAAGGAGAATTCAAAAACTTTTTTAACGATCTAAGGGATAAAGATTGGAAAGTTCCCTATACTTTTGGAACAGAGGATGTCCCGTATGACGAATATGACTTTGAAGCTACGGGACCTAGATCTGTTGCCAGAAGGTGGGGAGATATGAAAGCTGCTGCTGGAGCTTCTAAGGCATCTAGGGAGTTTGTCGAAAAAGTAGATCTTTATAAAAATCAAGAACAAATAGTCGGAGAAATGCGTAAAGTTTTTGACCAAATAAAAGGATATAATGAGGATGATGCGCGTAAATTTACCTTAAGATTGGCAGAAGGAGTCATGAAATTTTATGAGAAAGACTTTAGGCATAGATTACCACTTGGTATAGGAACCTTAATGGGCATAACTAGCGGAAAATCTTCGGCAGCACAAATAGCTTATGGAAGAGGGGCAATGGCTTGGGATGAATTGCAGAGCAATGAATTCACGCGTTTATTAAGGGATAATGGTATGATAACCGTAGAAGAGCAACAAAAATTACAGAAGAAAGCCGGAGGAGGAAAAAAAGAGGTAGCCTGGTCTTATGCCCGCACCGTCCTTCCACTTCTTGCGCTTGCGTTGGCATATTATTTATATACACAAGTAATAGAGGAGGAAAAAAAGAGGTAGCCTAGCCTGGTCTTATGCTGAGGGGGCTCCCCCCTTCGTCTTTTTACTCTTTCCTACAATAGGAAGCATCCCTATTCCAGTGTTTATTCCCGATATAGAAAGACCTATTTGACCGGCCTTATTAAACATTGTTGTCGGAGAACCGGCCATGATTGCTGCTCGGACACCCAAACCAGTCCTTGGAGTTTTGAAAGCCTGTTTTAATAAGCCAATAATGTTAGGCGTTATAAGAATAATTCCAAGACCGATTAGTGACCCTATGGCATTAGTTGATAAGCGAGCACCTATTAAAGGAGGAACGAATTCTCCTTCAACTTGGGTTGTGCCAAAAGAATCAATAAAGACTTTTCCCAACAGAAACATAACGATAGTTGCCGGAAAAGCAAGCAAGTTTGCACACATATTCTTAAGCCATCCACTAAGATTAATTGAACTTCCGGGAATAATACCGCCGATAATCCAAAAAGGCGCCAAAACAACCCCCAGCAGAATTTCAATGTAGGCGATAATAAGGCTAAACCAGAGCCGGAAAAGAGCAACCAGCAATGCTACCGCAATTACTAGGAATGCAATTAAGCTGGCAACTGTTCCCATAATATCGCTTGGGAAAAGAGCTCCTGCTGTAGCTCCTGCCACAGGTATAAGAGAATTAATAACATCGCCTATTTCAGCTCCTATTGCTGCTCCAGGTATAGCTCCAACTCCTCCAGCGGCTAATCCAACCAATGCTCCAATTGCTCCACCGACTCCTTCGAAAATACCCTTACTATTATCGGAAACAGTTTTTCCGACAAAATACCCAGCAATACCTACTACAATTCTGCCTGGCGGGTTATCAAAAAAAGGACCTATAAAGCTGCCTACAGCACTTGCTGGGTTCCAGACAATATCAGCCAACCCCAAAGCTATACCTGATCCTCCGTTTCTTCCTACATGTCCTACGGCAGCAAAGGGATTTGTGTCGCTAGTAAGCTGCGCTACAATTCCTGTAGTTTGTAATTCTGTATCCGCAGAAGCTACAATATTTCCCGCTAAATTTATGCTGACATACATCATGTCTATCAAAAAACCGGCGATTGCATAAGAAAAAGTAATCATTAAAATTCCGATGATAATTTTTGGAATTTGATTTTGAATGGTCATAACAGTTCGCGGATCAATTTTTATACGAAGCATAATTGCCAGTCCGACAATTATAAATACAATTACAAAAACTAAATAAGCGATATTTCTAAAAGCAGTCCAAAGACCAAGAAGTGGAGATAATGAGTCAAAGCCTGTTCCTGTCTCTTGGGCATAGGTTTTTTTGAAAATGCCGAAGTTTGAAGCAAGATTTCGAAAATAATCAGAAGTACGAACAGGAGGGGTATAAAGAGCAATAATCATGTTGCCCATAAGGCCAATCGCTCCCCCTTTTTGGGTGGATGGTAAAAACCCTATTTTTCCGGTATTTTGATCAACGCCAAGACAAGATTGTTTTGAATTTATTGGATCAATTCCCGTGAGCTGACAAATTAAAGAACTCATTGTTTCAATCATTACGGTTTGTGTCCGATTATGCAGGTTATCCTGCACATCAGGATTGGTGCTTGCAGCAGAATAATTGCTTGTTGGTGCGGTTTTTGCCTGAGCAAAAGCAGAAGGTGTAATGGAAGGAAGCAAAAAAGTAAAAAGAAGAAAAACAATTAAAGATTTGATTAGGACAGAAATTTTCATTATATTTAGTTTGTCTTATTTTTTGTTTCCTGTCAAGCGAAGGTAGGGGGATTCTCATCCTGCGAATGATCAACCGTAGGTTAAGAACCCCAAAATACCCCTGCGGGCAAGATGGAATGCTTTTAGAATTGCTAACTGATTAGAAATTATAGAATATCCGGAGTGTACATTGCAACAAGTGCAACAATTACTGCCTTTTTCAGGTACACAGAAAGAATAAGATTATTTAGCGGTAGTTGTTGGGGGTTCTATGGTTGGGGGAGCCGACTTTAATTCATCTTTTATTCCGTCAGTCGCTTTTTCTGATGATACTTCATTTGCGGGAATAGGTTTTTGTGGTTCTTTTTGTTGTTCAACTGTAATCAGTCCAGCATTACTCAGCTTTTTTTTGAATGATTCAACATCTTCTTCTGTCCACACCTCTACGGCTTTTGACACTTTGTCTGGATTCTTCGCAAGCCCCTGCACTACATCTGCAACATTTCCAGTTAATAGTTCTGTTACTTTTTTATCTCCAGTAGTCTCTGCCCATTTAACATATGCTTCGACTAAATTAACGGCTCCCGCCTGCCGATCAACATTCTCAGATACTGCACTAACCTCACCTGCAAGCTTTTGAAATTCGGGGGAAGTTGCAGCTTCTTTAAGCCTCCAACCTGTTCGAGTAACCATATCTCCGATATCAAATGGATTTGCTACTGCTGTAGGTGCTTCTGCACCAGAATTCTCCTTAACTCTCCAGCCTGTTTTGGAAACCATTTCTCCTGCAGCAACTGGCTCCAAAGCCGATTTGAAGGCCTGACCTTCCGGCACTCCTGCATCTACTGGTTCTGTTGCCATATCAATTATTAGTTTGTACTAAAAAAATTATTTTGTCAAGTATTTTAAAAATCAGGGCGGAGAGGACAGGATTCGAACCTGCGGTAGTCTTACGACCACATCCGCTTTCCAAGCGAACGCACTAGACCTCTATGCGACCTCTCCATTTTAAATTAAACTTTTCGCCTCGCTCCAGACGATTTTATCAGATTTATAGGTTAATCTTTCTTCAACTTTGTTTTTCGGCAACCATTCGACATTTTCCATTTCATGATCGTGTTTTGTAATATCCCCATCAATGTATTCCATTAAAAAATAATACACTGTTTTTTTTATTTTTTCTTCATCCATCACAAACCAATAGGTAATTGGGTTTAAGGCTCTTATAATTTTCCCTTCCGCTCCCGTTTCCTCCTTGACCTCTCTTAGTGCAGTATTCTCCTTACTTTCTCCTTCAACATGATCTCCAATCAGGCCTTTGGGAAAAACCCAACCATGATGTTGAGAGTGCTGGGATACCAGAACAAAAGTCTCGCCATCTTCTTTTTTATAAACTACGCCACCCGCTGAAAATTGTAATTTCATGCATAAATTATATCTTATATACTTGACTTTTGCATAAGTTTAGTGGAAATCTAAACAAGAGAGGCTTTTCCTTTGGAAAAACAATAATTTTCTTGGCTTGTCAGCAAAAGTTGCATTTGTAAATATTTTCTGCATATACTTAAATGTGGATGATCTTGCGGCATTAACCTATCAATTTGAACATTTATTTTTAAAAAGGATTATCGAGGGATTACGCAATAAAGGCATTAGCATTGTTCAGGCGAAAGAATACGCAAATGCATTTTTGGCGATTGAGCCTTTTACTTCGGTTGAAGACGCATGCGCGAAGATAACAGAATTTGTTGCGCAACACACTGCGTTTGTTGAATTAAAAAATTATATGGTTAATTACCAAAACCAAAAAAATGATCTGGCCAAAATTGCCAAAATGAGAGAACATATCAGACAAAACAATATTGATGCGGCCCTAGTGGTCGCCAAAGCTTAAATATGGCAATAGAAGGATCAGTGGCAGTAGCAGTGCCAATTACTGAAGTAACGGTACCAGCAGTGAGAACCGGAATGGAAGGAGCAACTGGAGGATTATCAGTAACGCCCGATGTTAAAGCGACATCAAATCTTGGTCACGAAATTGGAGATTTAGAAAAAGGAGATATTCCTGAAGCTCACGCTGACGCAGTTGACGCTTCAAGTCTTGCGGAAAATATAGACAAAAAAGCTGCTGTGGACCCCCACCAGACTCTTGAATCTGTTGCAAATCTTAATGATTCTGGGCTTTTGCCTGGCTCTATAGAAGTTGGCAGTGGAACAAAAATAGAAGAGAAAAAACTAGGAGCAGAGAATGGCAAACAGGAGCTAAAAGTAGACCTTAGCGGCCCAAATTCAGAAAATTCAACCAGCGTGGGGGATAACAATCCCGGCGCGGCTGAACAACCAGAAACAACTCCAAAACCGGAAAAAGGACAAGTAACGGAGGCTCCAACAAAGGCTGAGAAATGGAAGAGAATGGCAGCGGCCGTAGAAACGTTTAGGGACAAAGAATTAAACGAAGCGGTTGAAGCATTCAGAATAATGAAAGGCTACAAGCAGCCCGAAAACATATCCACACAGGCTCAACGATCTGCTGAGCAAGAGAATTCATCTAAGACAAATGTTGAGTCAACTCAGGAAAAAAAAGAAAACGAAAGCTCAGATACCAAAGCTAAAGATAAAGTTGACAATACAGCCGGACAACCGAATGAAATGGGTTCCCCTAAACCTTCAGAAAACAATAATTCAAATACAAGTGGTGATAATACAACAAGAGTGGAGGACAAAACTAATGTAACAGGACAAATTGATGCTCCTGAAAGGAAACCGGGGGAAACCATTGAGCAATCTGAAAAACAGCAGGCAACAGAGCACGCGCCGAGGGTCATAGACAGCCGGACGGAAAAAGATTACCATGCTGCCGACGAGAATGCTTTGGAAAGAAAAGCAGGGGAAACAGATGAACAATATGAAGCAAGAGGGAGAGAAGTACGGCAGGCGATTGAAAAAAAAGTTTCGGACGGTACTGCCACTGAAAACGATAAATCTTGGCTGAAAGGGGTAAACGAACTAAACAAAAATAAACAGGAAGAAAAACCACTTCCGGGTGCCGAAAATTCAAAACTGCAAGAAGTATCACAGGTCAGCGAAGAACAGGAATACCTTAATCAGTTACATGCTGAATATAGTGCGCAGGCAGGGAGAAACTTGCCTCCATTCACCGAAGCTGCGATAGCTGATATTTTAGCTTCAAAAAAGGATATAGACCGCGATATGCATCTGGCAAAAAGTAAGGGTGAAAAAACGGCCGTAGTAAATCCAATCACTCCCACTGCGGAAGCTCCATTTATTCCCGGTTATGGGCAGTCAGAGCCTGGAATTATGCCAGACGCAGGAAATCTTTTGGCAAATCCAATGGGGGAGGCAGGAGAAGGATTGCGTGGGACTCCAGCCGAAGGAATGGAACTTGATCCGCGATACGAAACTATCAAAGGCGAATTGAAGCAAAAGTGGCTGCAAAAACATCCGGGACAAGAATCTATTGCGGCGACAGAAGAAGGTCAAAGCTATATTCTAGGTTGGCTTGATCCTGAAAAGCGAAATTTGCCAACTTTAGACTCCGACTCAAGCATGGTTTTTAGGGAGAAATTTCCGGGCGATGCGAAAGCATATGACATAAAGGAGGACTCAAGAGTATATGAAAATTTTAGCAAGGATCCTGCAGTTAGAGAAACAAATGGCGATATTTTAGACTCTACAAATTCGGATTCAGATGTTCTTAAGTCGCCGGGTTTGGAGCAGTGGAATAAAGTTTATAGCAGGGAAAGTTTTAATAAGTGGAACAATTTTGTTGATAAGTATCCCGATAAGGCAAAAGCATATGCAGACAAAGGACATTCCGAAATTAAAAGAGTCCTGGAGGGGCGTGAAAGATATAAACAGGAACAGGGAAATAATTCGTCACCAAAGACGGAGGGTAAGGAGCAAATAAAAAATCTCAATAAAGATTCGTCAAAGAAATCAGAAGAAACTGTTTCTGCTGACGTCCAGAAGCGTTTTCAGGAATTGGAAAGCAAACTAGATAATCTTACTGTGGAAAATACAGAATTGAAAAATGAAACGAGGCAGATGAAAGCCGCCATGAAAGAAATATTGCCTACAATAAAGACACTTCTTGAAGCAGAACAAACAAGAGAGCAGGAGCCAACAAAAAAAAGAAATTTAGCGAAATTACTTTTAGCGCTATCAGCTGTTGCAGCTTATTTTGTTTTTGAAGAATCGACAGGAAAAATGATGCAAGAAGGAACTTAAAAAATTAATTAAGTGTCCTCGGAGGGGATCGAACCCTCAAATCTTCAGGTTCGGAACCTGACGCTCTATCCAATTGAACTACGAGGACTCATTTTTAAGGCGGAGGATACAGGATTCGAACCTGTGCCTCCCTTA
>Ga0182027_10012825_pt1 | contig 11746 bp, 10 predicted proteins | sample 712E1DmetaG_FD_121300 | JGI IMG/M metagenome (GOLD analysis project Ga0182027, IMG submission 121300) | Permafrost microbial communities from Stordalen Mire, Sweden - 712E1D metaG (Illumina Assembly) | ecosystem: Environmental > Terrestrial > Soil > Wetlands > Permafrost | place: Sweden...
AATAGAATTTGTTAAGTCTCATGATAGTCCTCCTTTTTTCTTCCTCCCATAGGTTAGCATAAAACCTCTTGCAAACTGGCAATAAATTGCATATATTTTGCATACATTTTGCGAATATTTAGTTAAACCTACGTATTGAATTATGAGAGACATACTATGTTAGACAAATATATATTTATTACCTTATTAGATTTATTTCATTAACGAATAATGTCTTGTTGAACGTAGGAACCATCTGTGGTTTGAGTAAAGATAAATCTATTAATTTCAACTATGAAAATAGTAATGGAGGAATTACTCAATGGCAGAATTAATGACCGTGGAAGAAGCGGCCAATTATTTACGGGTCACCGAAAAAACGATATATTATACTCATTGATACTTTATCATTTCTTCAGATGTCGCAAAATACTATCTTGTTACCATTGAACAATTATCGGATGTTCGCCGCTTCGTGCTCTTTATTAAATTGGCAATTTAATTTGTTGAGTTAGTGCTGGAAGGTGTAGACGAAGCAATATTTATCACCTCTGCACATACATCAGGATGTTCGCCAATTTATTCGGATATTCCTCAACGATAAAATGATTTGAAATGGACAATTGTGCAATGGCCACATTGTCTGCGTGATTTCGGTTTTTCTTCTAGTTACCAACAATGTACTCAATAATGGCACCTGTCTTAGGAGAGATTTCCCCGAGTTTACTTCCGAAATTCTCAGTAAACCACAGGTCGCCATAGGGACCGGTAGTAATACCATAAATTCCGGGGGCAACAGCGGGGAGATTGTACTCGGAGATAATGCCTGTCGACGGTGAAATATTACCGATTTTATTTCCAGCAGATTCAGTGAACCACAAGTTTCCATCAGGACCAGTTGTAATCCCGCGAGATTCGGCATAGGGATTATGGGGACTAGGAATGCTGTACTCTGTAATATCACCCGTTTCAGGAGATATTTTACCGATTTTGTTTCCAGCATATTCAGTGAACCACAAGTTTCCATCAGGACCAGTCGTAATTCCGCAAGGATCAGAATAGGGATTAGGAATATTGTACTCGGTAATATTACTCGTTTCAGGAGAGATTTTACCGATTTTATTTCCACCAAATTCAGTGAACCACAAGTTGCCATCGGGCCCGGCGACAATACTAATGGGAAATCCATTACTAGGAATATTGTACTCGGTAATGTCACCTGTTGCCGGAGAGATTTTACCTATGTTGTTTTCGCTGGCTTCAGTGAACCACAGGTTACCATCAGGACCGGCAACAATTCCATCAGGCATAGCATAATCACTAGGAATATTATATTCGGTAATGGCACCTGTCGCCGGAGATATTTTACCGATGTTGCTCGCATTTGTTTCGGTGAACCATAGATTGCCGTCAGGACCGGAAGTGATGCCGTTAGGCCCTGCCCTTTCCGTAGGAACATTGTATTTTATAACGTTGCCGTTATACGCAGAATATTTGACGATTTGGTTGGCATTTGCTTCCGTGAACCACAAATAATAATCGGGACCGACTGTTACGGGCGACAGGTAAAGGCCTGGGGGCGCATCAGCTGTAACAGGTAATTCTCCCGGAAACGACGGGATGGTAGTTGATAATGTGGAAATAGTAGTAGCGGGAGTGGAGAACGTGGTAATGGACGTTGTCGTAGAAGTTATAGTACTGATACCGGTAATGGCAGCAGTTGTTGATGGGGTAGTCTTAGTGTGAGTAGTGGAAGAAGTGCGGTTGCATCCTGCCAACCCCATTAAAACCACGATACAAGAAACACCAATACCGAAAATCCGTAAATTTTTGTTAATCATAATTTTCAATTAGCCTCGATATTTCTCCTTAAAAGGTTAATGGAATTATTACTGGAACCGTTTTTCAGATAATATTGATTGATCATGTTATTAGCAATAAATTTATATTCATCACTATTGTACATAATTATGCTAAATAATTGTACCTCTTTTCTGATCAATTATTTTATTTTATAACTTGCCAAGAGTTACCTGGAAAATAGTAATGATTTATTTTTCGGCGAGTTAAATTGTCCCCCTTTTTTCTTTCAGCGAAAGAGTGGTCTGATTATAACGTAACGTTAATTGAAAACTAAAACATAAATTGGCCAGCAAACAACGATTGTTTCTTTCTAGAACAACTTATTCTCCCGGGGACCTATTGTATGTATATGTCCCCGGGAGAATATTTTAGGATATTAGGAAATTCTGCCTATCATTGATACCTTGGCACCAAATTGAGAATCCAAGAGGCAGTCTGATTACCGGCAAGGTGTCCATAAATAACTCCCGAAGCTGAGTATGGTAGGCCACCAATTATTAGACCTGGTATATCACTAGTCCAGTTTACCCATTGATGTGAGGATGTATACCTCCGGGCCATGGAAGCCGAAATAGAAGCCGGGAAGTATTGATTCCAACCTACGTTCCGGTTAAAATTCTCGAACCAAACACTTGTGTTGCCATCGTTGGTCAGACTTGTACCCCGTGCGTGATATTGCATGTAGAAGTCGAAATCCCCACCAGCTGAATAATCTTCTGCACACAACCACCAAACGCTATCTGAGTCGGAGCCATTTAAATAACGAATAAAATATCCATAATCATGATCCGGTTGGTAGCTGAGATTCATAGGATGAGGATGCAATCCATCCGCGTCGGTTGCATAGACATGCTGACAAGTTCTGTCAGAATTGTAAATCTGACCAACTTGAAGGAAGTAGCGAGCAACATTGATCCCGGTAGTCATCCCGTTGAGTAAAAAATAGCTACAGACGTCCTGGTCCGGCCCTATGGTAATTCCCGGCATATGGGCGGATAATCCTGTATTACCAGTATCATTATCTCCGACATACGCAATTCCGGCGTATTGTAATGTAGCTGGAGAAAAAGTATTTCCTTTATTTACAATGTTTGCTGTAAGATTATGCGGTTGAAAAGGACTATTCTTCCTCCAAGACTCACTATTTGCCGCATGGATTGAATCGAATTGAGCTTCTGAAGCATTGGGACCCCCATATACTTCGATCATGTCTCCCGGTTTGAGGAGCGATCCCATTGATTCAACATTTGAGGAGAATTTGTTTGCAACCTCCTCCATCGAAGATGATGAATTATCTAAAAGAGTAATGATCCTTTCTCCTGCGATTAATGAAGGAGTGTTTGCGGGTGTTTGTATAAATATGACAGGGAGGCCATTGATTGACTGAGGTATAGGTTGATTAACTGAGCTGGCGGAAACAGGCAAGCCTCCACTTGTCACTAAAGCAGCAATACATAAAACAGATATTACTACGAATATTATTTTTTTCATTGATAATTATCCCTCCTTTAACAATTTATTTATCATTTTATTGAATCTTTCTGATGTACTACCTATCATTTAGGTAGTGCCATATCTTGTCCACCTGCCACACTCCATGGAGCTTATGGAGTCTCATTTTAGCCTTCCTTTTATAAAAATCTCCGCTGAATACCAGTCAGCTTGCTGGCGGGATAGAAGCGGCCTCGTCCGTAATCTTGTGGGGTGGCACACTTTCCCCTAATGCCCCACAGAAAACTGTCGGGTTTTTTACTTTTAAAATATGCTAGCAGATAACCTCTGATAAACCGTCGATATTTCACTGATATTCTGCCGATAAATTGGCGATAATTTGATAATTTGTTGACTTTTAATATACTTTAGTATACTATGATAGACAATTATATTAATGAATAGCGAATCAAATGTAGTAAGGTAGATCTTTTAATTTATCTTTACAAATAGTAAAGGAGGAATCGCTGGGTGGCACAATTAATTACTCTTGAAGAAGTGGCTAATTATTTACGGGTTACTGAAAAAACAATATACCGTTTATTAGATAAACGAGGTATCCCGGCGACCAGGGTTGGACATCAATGGAGGTTCGATAAAGCGGCCATTGATACCTGGTTAAACCAAAGTTCGACAGAGGCAGGAGCCCGCATTCTTATTATCGACGATGACAAGACAATTTGTTCCCTTTTTAAGGACACACTAGAGGATGAGGGTTTTAGAGTTACAACGGTTAACGATTCTCACCAAGCGTTGGAGTTGGTGAAGGAAGGGGATTATGCATTGCTTTTCCTTGACCTTAAGATGCCGGAAATGGATGGGGCTGAACTACTAAAGCAGATAAGAACAATCAAACCTGAAATGCCAGTAACGGTAGTAACTGGGTATCCTGAAAGTGATTTAATGATGAAAGCTCTCAATTACGGTCCTCTTGGGGTAATGAAAAAACCTTTCAAATCGTCTGATGTTCTGACTAGCGTTAGAAATTATCTCCGTGTCAGTGTGCCGTATAAATAGGTTTTAATTAGTAATTGTTACTGAATTAAAATATGAAAGTGAAAATCGGAAACCATTGGGAATTGTTCTCGCTAAGCCGGAATTTTTAATAATCCGCTAATAATATCAATTATTAATTCAAAATAAGGCAGGAGGTCGGTACATGAAATCGCAGGCATTACAGGAACTGGTAAAGAAAATCTACAGCGATGAGAAAATCAGATCCCAATTCATCTCAAACCCAGATAGTGTCCTATCTAAGTTTTCACTTACTGAGGATGAAAGGAAAGCGGTACTGAAAACACACACTAGGTTAGGGCTAATGACTTCCGATTCTGCACAATTAGAATCAACCATCGAACCAAATATTTGGTGGTTCTAGAACTTAGTCGTGTAAAATCATGTCGAGAGAGGAATTGACTAAACAACTCAGGAGTGAGATTGAAATACTGCTTGCTCCGATCTCTGATGAATCCAGCTTATACAATTTAGTAAAACAACCTTTGAGTAAAATTATGCAGGATTCAGATTATGAACATGCATGGTTCCTTCTACCCCTGATTGTTTGTGATGCCAGCTGCGGACGCTACGATCAGGCAATGTCTGCCTGCGCAGGTCTGGAACTTTTAAAAGCAGCTGCAGAGGTGTTCGATGACATCGAGGACGCAGACTCTGCGGATTCACTACCATCTAAATATGGCACCCCCTTAGCGTTAAATGCCGCCAGCACCCTAATAATCTTGGGAGAGCGTGCGTTTACTCGCCTTAAAAGTAGGGGGATAGATAATGTGGTTGTAGTTAATCTTATAGATAAGGTGAACTCCTATTACTCGACTGCTTGTATAGGACAGCATTTGGACCTGTCTCTTACTCCGGAAGAAGCTGTTCAGGAGGATATATATTTAAGAGTAATTGAGATGAAGTCAGCTTCTATATTAGAATGTGCCTGTTTTTCTGGTGCGCTACTTGCAGCAGCAAATCAGGAATTAATTAAATCTTTTACAATATTTGGTCATAATCTGGGAATGGCATCGCAAATAGCTAACGATATTAAGGGTGTTAGGCATTTGAATGATATCAAGAAACGCAAGATAACACTACCGGCAATCTATGCCCTGAGTCAAACGGATGGCGAAACTCTTCGTTTATTACAGACGGCATTTTGCAAACGTCCTTCTGGATTTTTATCTACTCCAGACCAAATCAAGGATTTGCTGTTTAGCACCGGTGCCATTCAATACGCAACTATAAAGATGGAACTGTACAAACAGCAAGCACTGCATACCCTTGCCAAATTAGAACAAGCTGGTGTTAAGGTTGATCAACTGAAGCAATTTTTGGAATGATTTCGGCGGATTTCACATGAACCAAGGCGATAATATTATGGGGAAAAGGTTACTATTCTCGTTATTTGGTTTGTGCATTATCTTAGTTTCCCTGACTTTCTTTGCTCTAAGTATAAGTAAGCCATACTTGGGGATTGAGTTTTCTAAAAGTGCACAGGGTTGGGTCGTCAGAGCCGTGGACGCTACGGGACTAGCTAAATCACATGGTATAAGTGTGGGGGACAAACCAATAGAGATCAATGGCCAACCAGCTCAAATATTCCTGGAGAAATACGATCAAGACGGTACGGTTTGGGGACTCTTCATTAGTGAATTGACCGTTGTTGATATCCAAGGACAATCCAAATCAGTTTCCCTCGAAGGCAATTCTCCGCCTGCTGCATCGAAAATAGAGTTGGCATCTTGGCTCGTTGTCTGCATCGTATTCTGGATAATAGGGTATTTTGTCTTCCTTAAGAAACCTAAGAATACGGCAGCGTTGCTATTATATATTTCTGGGATTATCTTGGGACTAAGCTTCAGCGCAAATATGGGCGCAGCAAGATCAATTCCGACAGCGTCTTACCTTTCAGCGGCCGCTTCTCTTATAGGTCCATGGCTTCTCGTTCATTTTTTCCTTGTTCTTCCCGAGGGAAGCACACGGCTTCATAGTAATCCTCGAGTGTATCTTATATATCTGCCAGCGTTGATAACAATAGTACTTTTCTTATTAATCGGCTATCACGATGGACAACCTGTTCTGTGGTTCCGGTCTCTGAGATTGTTCGAGTCTGGAGCAGGATTCGCTATTGCGGCTGGCATAGCAATCTTTAATTATGCTGGAGCTATCTCTGTCAGGATAAAACAACAAATGAAGATAGTGTTAATTGGTTGCCTTGCTGCATTAATTCCTATATTGGTTCTAAATGTGATTCCTCAAGCTATCTGGGGTCAGGGAAATGCTATTGTACCGGATGGATTCAGCATTCTGTTCATTGCATTTATACCAATCGCGTTAGGATATTCTATACTAACCCAAAAACTAATGGACATAGATCTTTTCATCAGAAGAAGCGCAATTTATGGTCTGATTACAATAGTAATGGCAGCTATCATAACTACTGCGATTCTCGCCATTATTACCTTCCAAAAGTTCTTAGGAAGACCCCAACAGATTATCATCGGTTTGATTCTAGGCGGTGTTGCCACTGCTCTCTTCGGCCCGGTAAAAAGTGGTATTGAATTCGTTATAGATAAATATCTCTATAAAGATCGGTACGACTATCGTCAAATTATCAAGAGCCTTAATCCTTTATTGAATTCAGCAAAGGATTTTTCAGATGTGTCACGCCTAATAGTTGGCACCACAGTTCAAACGTTGAATTTAGCAGGTGGTTGTTTATGTATTAAAAATACCGATGGGGCATTTGATGTCAGCGCATCGCAGGGCATATTTGTTGATATGACAAACCAGAAAAGGCTACTAAATTTATTGTCTCAGCGGAATATTAAAATTGAGTTCCCTAATTCAGCAACAAGACAGGACATTATTTTATCGTACCTGATCCCTCTTATAGCAGGAGGGAAAGAGATCGGCGTTCTCTGTCTTTCACCAAAGAACTCAAAACAAGATTTCTCATCAGACGACTTATTTCTATTGGAAGGCATAGCTTCAGTGGCCGCCATATCATTACGTAGTGCAATTCTGGTACATGATGTTAGTATACGGGACACTTTTGTTTCTATTGCGTCTCATGAATTGCGCACCCCGCTCACGTCTATTTTAGGTTATACTGAACTCTTAATTAACAAGGATCCTCCAGAATCTACTCGAAAACGCTGGCTTAAACACATACTTAATAACAGCCAAAAGCTTACCGACCTGATAGACGACTTATTGAACGTCACACGCATTCAATCGGGCAAAATCATCATGAAATTGGAGAAAGTGAATTTGTCTGACATATTTGAAGAGCGGGCGGCAATCGCGCAAGAAAGTACCAGTAAACACAAATTTGTGGTTGAAATCGAGCTAGGCTTACCTGCCATCTTGGTAGACCGCGATAAATTTGGGGAGGTTATCGGGAACATACTTAGTAATGCGGTCAAATATAGTCCAAATGGCGGGAATATCACACTTTCAGCCCGATATGAACTGCAGAGTCATTGTGTAGTGGTCAGTGTCATTGATCAAGGTATAGGAATCGGGCCAGCCGATAGAGAATCCCTTTTCACCACATTTCATCGAATACAGAGACCAGAGACCCAGGGGATTAGAGGGAGCGGAATGGGGCTTTACATCGCTAAAGAATGGACAAAAGCAATGGGAGGGGATATCTGGCTAAAAAGCGAGTTAAATAAAGGCTCCACCTTTTTTATATCAATTCCAACACAAGATTTTAAGGATAGTTTTAAGGCATTAAGTTAATTGGAAGATGATTATGGTTCAGAAGATACTAATAGTTGATGATGAAGAAAATATAAGGGGACTACTACAGGAAGTTTTACAAGCGGTGGGGTACCAGACTTTCGAGGCAACCAGCGGTGCCCAAGCCATCCATTTATTTGAAGCAGAATCACCTGACCTGGTAATTCTCGATATTGCAATGCCTGGTATAAGTGGTTTCCAGGTTCTTCGTCAGCTTCGTCTAACCTCAGAGATACCTATCATCATGCTCAGCGCCAGAATAGATACGATTGACAAAGTAGAGTCCCTTCAACTAGGCGCGGATGATTATATTACAAAACCTTTTGAAATAGAAGAAATGACAGCGCGAGTTGAAGCAGTGCTCCGGCGTAGCGGGGAAAAACCTGGTATTTCTGGAAAGTTGGCCTTTAATGATGGGCGATTGATGATTGACTTGACCAAACGATGTGTAGCATTAGAAGGCAAAGAAGTGGAATTGACGCCAAAAGAATATTCATTGCTTCGGGAACTAGTTCTTTATGCCGGGACCGTCTTGGAATATCAGCGTCTGCTTAAGAATGTATGGGGCATTGAATACGAGAAAGAAAAGAATTTAGTTCAGGCAGTCGTAAAGAGGCTGCGAAGCAAGATAGAAGTTGATCCCGAGAAACCTGAATACATCTTGGCAGTTGATGGCATAGGATACCGCTTCAAAGCAATTCCATAGTATTTTGGAACATTAACTATGACGGTTTCCAGTAACGTCTGTATTTTGCTTTACTCACACTTTAGTGCTCCCAGATAATTTAACACCTCTTTCTGAAACCATGTTTTTATTACCAGACAAATTTTTGCAGGAATTAATAGACGCGAAATTATTGCCTGCAAATGATTATTAAATACTGTATTAATTTTATTCCGTGCATAAATTGGCAAAATATCTACAAATTATCGTTGAAATATCAGCGAATTGTCGCCATTTTGTTGGTGGTTTTGTGCTAGTCTATTTCAGAACCAAAAAGGTAGGAGTAAAATGAGATTTCAGAAGCTCTATGGAGTGTGGCAGACTGATAGCATATACTCTATTTTCATAAGAGGATAGGCCAATTCAATTGTTTTAAATATTAATTATAGAAAAGGAAACAAAACTAATACAAAATATAAAAAAGGAAAGGAAAATGAAGACAAAAGGAATAGTTGTTTGTGTATGCATGGCTTTAATGATGTTAAGTCTTCTGCTAGTGCCAGCATCAGCAGCAGCAGCCCAAACAAATGATACATCAAAATCAGATATTGGATTGGCAAGACAATCCGGCCAATCTTTTGTTAATGAAATTGCCATAACAAATTCAAATTTGCCAAATTGGAAAGGTGCCACTATAACAACGCTTCAACTGTACCATGACCTCACAGGTACAATTGATTCTTATATGTTTGCCATTAGCAGCGGTAATAAGATAGTCGGTCACGTTTTGGTTGGTAACAGTTCATACGGTTACCCGATATTTGAAGCGGGAGAGGCTGCTCCTCCAACAATCCCTTCAACTTCTGACATAATAGTTTCTATGCAAAAGAGCTTTGGAGTGAATGTTTCCGGGAAGAATATTGGAAACTTAATCAGTCTCTTATATCTTGGGATAGATGAGCAGTATGGCGTATATAGTATTAACGGCGAACTTGTAGGAATCAATCTCGTATATGGCGACGCGGTGAAACTGTCTACAATGAAGTTTTCTTTGCCTTCCCCAATTGAATATAAGAGCAATCAAGTAGAAGCTAACTCTACGCTAACGGCAGAAGCCATGTCGGTTCGCCCAATGTATACAATTAATTTTCTCTTTATGGGTTATTACTCCAATTCACCGAACCGTGTATGGTGTGGCCCGTGTTCAGGTGTTTCAATCGGCCATTATTTTAAATGGTACAGCGCTACCGGCCACTATTATCCCAATCTCCCTGACGATGATTCGATGTACGATGTCCTTTATTATCAGATGCAGGCAGCACCTTGGGTACTTCCTCCTTTATATGGACCGGGATGGGTATATATGGCTCAGATATATGGTTATAATAATTTTAGAGCGCATTGGTATACCCAGGTTGGCTCGTCACACTACTTTGCTCACATAGTGCCGGATATCGATAAAGGGTGGCCTCATGCCCTTTGTTGTTACCCGCAATCAGCTCATTGGCGTGCCATAAAAGGATATGATTACAGTAATGGAACGCATAAGATAATCTGTACTAATTCAGCGACTAGTGATAGTTGGGAGTACCTCAATTGGGATAGTTTGCCTTCCACCTTCCATGACACAGTCTGTCTACATGATGACGGTAGTTAGTATCAAATCAGCTAGTAGGATATGAACACGGTTATGTTTCATCGGAGAACAGGAGGTTAGGTACATCATGAGACTGCCTCCTGTTCCCATTTATCAAAACGGATTACTAATCTTTCCAAAATGCATCATTATGATAGAATAGAATGCAGTCATCCCCTTCGGCGGTGGTCATTATTTGCCCATTTGGAAGTAGGACACAGGCTTACTGTAGAAACAAATACTCGCATGACTTTTTCAAAACAGGAAGAGGCCAATGAACAAGAAAGTAGCAAGATATATAGTGGTTTTATTATTGGTAACTTTTGTAGTTGTTCCTATAGGGTGTATTTTCAGGGGCAAATTTGCAAATGACCCTGTAAAGTGGTCTTTCGTAAACGGTGATGGATCCTGGGATAGCAATTCCCGGAGATGGACTGTATATCTGAGCCCCGGGGAAACTAAATCAATAATAATACGACTTTACAATTCTAGCGCTCAGCCTTTAGTGGTTTATACTGTACCGGTTGGGCCGACAGATACGATATTGCTTAGTCCCCAAGAGAGACTTCATATCTTCGCCGGTGGAAGCATGGATATTACACTTACAGCGACTGCCTATGAGATAGCCACATCAGGCTCCCATAGATATATCATGAATTATGGTAATAGTTTTAATGACATGGAGCCGTGAAGATAGCCAACGAGTTATCGCTGCATTTCGTTTCTAGCAGATGTCTATTTTTGGATGCAGCTCTCCCAATGGCCCGCTTCGTTTACTCAAGTAACAGTTGTCCAAAACGTTACCCAACATTCTACTATTTTGTTACCCACGAACAATTATCGGGATATTTGTTTCGTCGTAGATATAGCTACACAGAGGCGAAAGGGTATGCGTTGTCAATGGTGTAGTATTGCCATTCAAAGTTACTGCGAATAACAGCCAAGATTCCGGTCGCAGGGGTCCGATAACGGATGTTTATGAACTTGGAATAACAAGGGAATACTCGATAACGGTTCCATTCGCCGGGGATATTTTGCCAATTTGGTTTATAGAGTTTTCAGTAAACCAAAGGTTACCATCAGGACCGGCTGTGATTGCGTAAGGGGCGGTGTAGTCAGTTGGAATACCGTATTTGGTAATTTCACCCGTCGTCGGAGACATCTTGCCGATTTTATTTTCATACACATCAGTAAACCACAGGTTGCCATCGGGACCAGCTGTAATCCCGTAAGGGCCAACAAAGTCACCAGGCAAATTGTACTCGGTAATGCTACCCGATGCCGGGGAAATTTTAGCGATTTGGTTGTCATTCAATTCTGTGAACCATAGGTTACCATCGGGACCGGAAGTAATGCCATAAGGG
>Ga0182027_10012826_pt1 | contig 11743 bp, 9 predicted proteins | sample 712E1DmetaG_FD_121300 | JGI IMG/M metagenome (GOLD analysis project Ga0182027, IMG submission 121300) | Permafrost microbial communities from Stordalen Mire, Sweden - 712E1D metaG (Illumina Assembly) | ecosystem: Environmental > Terrestrial > Soil > Wetlands > Permafrost | place: Sweden...
AAGGATGCGGGCGGGAGCGGGGCACAGCCGGGCGAGCCGCGCCGTGAATTGTTCCACGCGCGAGTGCAGCTTCCCATTCGGATGGTATTTACTCCGCCAGCCGCGCGCCTCGCGGTTGAAGAGAGTCCGAACGTCGGCGGAAGGCGGAACCTGCCCCCTGCGTTTTGCCCAAGGGCCTTTTTCCCCTCTGGCCGTCCGCTCCAGCACCTCGACGAAACGGGCGGCAATCTCATCCCACGTAGGAGCCTGTGCCAGCAGGCGCCGGCCATTGGTGACGAGGCGCTGGCGCAGGTCCCCATCTTCCATCACGCTGGCCATCGACCGCGCGACGCTGTCGGCGTCCAGCGGGTCAAAGTAGATGGCCGCATCCCCGCAAAGGTGATGGGCAAAGTCGCGGTCGCTGGTGAGGATCGGCAATCCGAAATACATGGCTTCCAGGTAGGTGCGCGAAAAGGATTCCAGCAGAGTTGGAAAGACCAGGGCATCGGCGCGACGATAGACCTCGGGCAGCATCTCGCTCGGGACTGGACCGATATTCTCAATTTTTCCCGCCGCCTCGCCTCGGTCCAAGCGCTCCAGCAAAAGCCGGGCGCCGGGGTGCTGGTCCGGTGCAATGGTAATCAGACACTTTGCGGATCTGCCCGTATACTTCGGCAGTTTGCCGACGGCGTCCATTAGGACATCGATATTCTTGTGTGCGTAGTAGTGAGCGAGGCAGAGAAACGTAGAGGGCCTTGCGCCCTGGTTGCTGACTGAAGGTGCCCGAAAACCGTCTCCTCGCGGCTTAACCGAAAACGTATTGGGGATAATCGCCACGCGGTCAGGATCAATGCCGTACCGCCCACAAAGATGGTCTTTCATGATCGGCGTTTGGGTAATGATCGTCACGCCGTTATGGAGATTGCGATACGTGTGCCTGCCGTAAGCAGTGACCATCTCCTCCCTGAGTCTCCGGCGCGACTCAGCCGCAGGATCGCGATAAACCATCCAAGCGTTTTGCAGAAGCACTGCCGTGGGGCAGCCGGGTTTCCGCGGCGGGAAATTCCCCAAACAAAGGAGCGCGTCCGCCTTTTCGTTGCGGCAGATTCTGGGAACCGCGTGATTCAGGAGGCGTGCCCGCCGCAAGAGGCCGGAACCTCTTGCGCACACGGTCGTGCGGATGTTACCGCCCGAAATGGAGTTGTAGGGAACCAAATCCGGCACGATGAACGTGAATTGGTGTTCCTTATGGCCGGCAAGGCTCGCCATTAGGTCGAGCGCGAGTTCCTTGCCACCCGCAACAGTTAGACCGACAGCTTCGATGACGAATTTCAACCTCGCACCCCTACCGCTGCATGAGCTGTATCCAGTCCCCGCCTAAGCTCAAAACGGAACCGACCTGGATATCCCAAGCCCCTTCGCAACATATAAAATAAGGTTTCGACAAAAGGGCTTAACGTGTGCCGCAAAGACCGCACAGCGTCCGCGTTCTTTCTGAGAAAGTAGTAATTGTTTCTGGCAACCCAATGTTCGTATATGAGAAACGACTGAATGCCGCTCCTCCCATGCTGTCCACCCGCCGAATTGTGCTGGCCCTTGTAGTGGAAGGCCGGCGGTGCGTCAATCAAGTACAGCTTTGCCCCATGATGATAGGCCCTCAAATAGAAGTCAGTCTCCTCGCGAAATGCGTTGCCTCGATAGCGGGTGTCAAAACCTTCCCTGAGGAGCAGGTCCTTGCGAATAAGGGCCAGAGTATGGAGCCAGGGAACCACTGTGGGCTTTAGTATTCCGAGGTCTGTCCGGAGCGTAAATTCCCAGAGATTGACGAAATCCGAAGCAGACGACCCGCAGGACAGGCTGGAAGTGGTTAGAGGAACGGGTTCGACCACCGTAGTGGTTAGCCAGTATGCGGCCGCTGCGTCTGCACCACCTGTTGCAAGGAAGTCGAAGAGGGTCTTGATATGTCCCGGAGAGAGATACGCATCATCCTCTCCGAAGAAAATGTAGGGATACGAAGTTGCTTCCACCCCGATCATTCTTGAGCGCGGCTGCTGGAGACGATGGGGATTACGGACAACTCGAAGCTGGGTCCCTTCGGGTGCTTTGACCCGGCTACGGGCTAGGACGGACTCAACCGGTTCGCTGCTTGCGTCGTCCACAATGATGACTTCAGAGCATCCATCAGCGAAGTACGTGGGCAAGAAACGCGCCAGCAACTGGGCCCGATTGTATGTGGGGATAACGATGCTTATTGGGAGTGTCATGAGAAAGTCAACTGCACCGCTTCGCGACCAGTTCGGGGACTAGGGTCATCGATTAGAGGCTTCCCCAAGCTTCGATAGAGAACCTCCCACTTGCCGGTCACGGAAGAAACGCTATGGTTGTCCGCCGCGAATCTCCATGCTTCCCTTCCTAAAGATGCCGCGAGGGTAGGATCTGAAAGAATGACCTTCACTGCCGAGACGAAATCTTCTGGAGTGTCGCAGACTAAGAAGTGCCTACCGTCTACAGCCTCGACTCCCGAGGCAACATTTCGGCTGACGGCCAGGGGAACTCCCACGGCCATCGCCTCTAGAAGCCTCGTCTTTGTTCCAGCCCCGCTATTTTCAAGGAACAATGCAACAGAAGCCTCTCTCAATGTTGCGCTATAGTTTTCGACCCATCCGAGATACTTTACATTTGGGTACGCGGTAATCTCTCGTAAGAAGGATTCATTGGCGCCACGCCCCACAATCTGGATGGAGGCATCGAGACACTCGCTTCCCAGCAAGGGGCGTGCAGCGGACATGAAGTCTAGGACAGCCTTGCAGACTCCTGGCCTAATGAAGCTTAGGGGAATCGTGATGGTCTTTTTCGCCTTTTCATGGAAATCAGGTTCCGCGAACGAGCGCGGGTCAACCGCCAGCGCCACCACCTCAACACGGGCGGAAGGACAGAGCCTGCGAAGATATTCCTGATCGAGCCGGGATACAACATGGACAACTTGACCTTGGTATGCCCGACGCTCGTACCGCCGGATTGCCCTCGCTGCCAGCGCCAACCGAAGAGATCGGAACCAAGATGATGCACTTTTGGCTGAGCTCATGTAGCCCAAGGAGACCGCGTCATTCACCGAAAGCAAGACCTTGGGATGCTTAATCCTGGCCGCAAGCCAGACGAGGTTTATCATGTCGATGTGAATCGCGTCGTAGGTGGTCCGAGCCAGTGTCTCGAATAGCATGTTCTCGAATTGGGGATTGTCGTAAGCTCCGGATGAGATCAAGCCCTTTCGGAGAAACCCACTCAACTTGGTCACGAGAGTAGAAGGACGTGGAGTAAAGAGGCCCAGAACCTTTACTCCCGGGCAGTGTTTCAGGAATTCCTCTACATCCTTTTGGTCAGGAGGCTCCGCAAAGGAAAGAACGTGGCATTCCGAGCGGCGGCTGATCCCCTGTAGGAGCGCAAATAGCTTCATGCGCTTCCCGTTGATGGGAGGATATGGAAACTCCTGGAGGAGGAAAAGAATCTTCAATGCCCAATTACCTGAACGGCCTGCCGGCGTGACGCGGACGCGGTCCACCGGATTTCTTCGCCAACGGTGACCCACGCGGGGATGCTATAAATAAAGCAAACAGCAGTCAGGGGGAGAAGAACCTGGGCAAATACAAGGATCGTTTCATCGATGCCTACAGGGAGACGGAAGTGCGTCATCATACAAAAAGAAAGGAAGTAGAGGAGCCCGATGGCTCCCCCTCGCACCAGCAATGCAGAAAGAAATCGCAAGAAAAACGCGGCAAAGGCTGCCGTGAGAACAACGCCCAGCCAACCGAATTGCCAGTAGGCAATCCCAGACGTAATGACCCCGCCGTTGTTCCAGGGGGTTCCACGGTATTCCATAACGCGATACCAAGGCAGGCCTGAAACCATATCATTGTCCGAAAGGGGGAGAGGCTTGGCACGCCAGAAGTACCTTGGCACTGGGGCGAGCACGGCCCCAACAAAGGGACGAAATGTCGCGAACTCGTGCGAATTCGCGGCTTCCTCCGCCAGAAGTCCGCCATCCTGTGCCGCATCCAGTCGGGTGAGGTACTTCTCGGCCCAGGTCTGAAAGTCCAAATCTCCGCTTTCCGTCTCTTCGTTTTCAACAATGGTCCACGCTTTGTCCCAAAGGGACATGCCGACATATTCTTTCGCTTGCGCACGATATCTGACAATGGCAGAGGTGAATATCGAAAGAAACAAAAAAGAGCCAACAACGTAGGCGACAGGCTTAAGGCGCTTGCCGGAAGCAAAAAGACAGGAGCCGACACCAAGCCCCACTTCCAAGACGAGGCCACGCCCACCGGAGGCTAATGCCATAAGGCAACTGTAGGCGAACACCGCCCACAGAGCAGGATACAGCCAGATAGGAACTGTCCGCCTTGGCATGTAAAACAGGAGCACGCAGACCGACGGAAAAAGCACGCACCTGAAGATAGTCATTTGGATGCCGTTCACCGTCACATCCGGACCAGATAAACTATTCCGAATATAGCCCCCAGCGGCCTCGTAGCCACTGCTACTCCAGGGTCCCCACAACAAGCCGTAAGCGACCCCCGAGACGAGCGTGAGGAGCACCAGAAGCTGAGCCGGCCGAGGCAGGTGCCCGAGACTGCGCGCCACACTATCCGCAAGAGGAGTGCGCCGCTTGAGACTGAAGATAGTAATGAAAACTCCAAGAAATACTATTTCAAGAAGCAGACCAAAACACCACGTGGAGAGGGGGGAGCCGTATTCAAACACATCAAACCGACCGGTAAATAGCACGTAGTAAGCAGGGGCCAATGAAACCAAGAAAGTGCTGCTCAGGACAAAGAGGAGCGCGACATCTCGCGGGTTGCGCCGCCAGGCTACTAGGAATTCCTTGGCGAGATAGACGCCCTCTCCTGTGAGAATTACCACCAATGCTGTGAAGGTAAACGAATCCATTCGATTGTCCTAAAGAGAATGCTTTTCGACTGTGATTAAATCCTGCGGCCTCGTCGGGAGGCGAATCAGAATGTTCTTCCGGAGAAAGGAGGCTTCCGAACTTCCCACGACGCCCGTTGCAACGAGCGCAGCAACGTACACCAATCCACCGAAGACGCCAGCTACGAGCAAGTATCCGAACTTGGCTGCAGTGAGACTTGCGCAGAGTACCGGGGTCACGGCTAGAAGGGCGGCTGCGTAGATCATAGCGGAGTCCCTCCAGGGGAAGGTTGATGCCACTATAGACTGGATGTAGACCAGACCTACTACTACGGCAAGCATCTGGGCGCTACAATTGGCGATCGCGGCGCCGACGGCCCCGAACCGCGGAATGAAAATCAGATCCATAATCAGATTCAGCAGGGCTACGGCGGTCCCGAACTTGGCAATAAATCCTTGCTTGTCCGTCGCGTAGATCAACGAGGAGGCTACCCCACCCATGGTTGTGACGGCTACCGTGGCGAGAAGAATCTGTAGGATAGGAACCAGCGGAAGATAACGCTCGCCATAGATAAGGCTGACCGCGGGGCGGCTGAGCACGATTCCAAATAGAGCCAGGGGCACAATTCCCATTTGGATATATTTCAGTCCGTTGGTGTAGATCGCGCGCAAGTCTGCCAGTCCCGAGCGACCGTAAGCCTCAGAAGAGAGCGGCATTAGCGTGCCGGTGCATACGTTGGCAATATCACTTAGCTTTCCGGCCAAGGCGAAGGCAATACTATAGAAAGCGATCTGCGGAAGGCTCGAAAACCACTTGAGGAACAAAACTTCCGAACGCTGCCATACCACGGCGTTCAGAATTAGAATGTAGGATACCGTCCAGGAAAACTTTCGGACTCGGTGAAACTCTTTGTTCATCGCCCCTTTATTAAATGCAGATGAGGGCCATAACAAGGCCTTCCTCACCGCAAAGAATCCCACCGCGAGTCCAGCCGTATCCCCAACCAGTATTGCTGCGACCATTCCAACTGCCCCAGAATGGGACGCCGCGGCCAAGAGGACGCTGACGACCTCGGCAACCGCAATGCAAAAGCTGACAAGGGCCATCCGGTCGTAACGTTGAGCGCCCGCCAAGGATCCTGCCAGAGCCTCCTGAACAGCCCTGGGGAGGACTAGCACCGCACCAATGAGAAGGACTGGTTTGTAACTGCGTCCAAATGCAGCCGCTGCCATCGCCGCTATGCCTGCGACGACAAGGGCAAGCAGAAGTTGTGTGAGCAGAAGTCGCCGGCCAACATTCGAGGCGGCTTCAGGGTCGCCGCGCCCCAAGTGTTCCGAAATGTACTTTGCGGCGGCGCTCGGCAGGCCCAGGTTCGCCAGGATCCCCAGCAGGGCGACCAGCCACAGCGTGAACCCAAACACACCCATACTGGTGGGGCCCAGAGTTCTCGCTACTACGACCGAGGTGCAAATGGCCGCGAGCATAACGGCTGCCTGCCGCATGCCGTTAAACAGCGTATTCGTGAGTGCTCTTTCTGCAATGCTGGTTTTTATCAAGGAAGCAATGGAACGGGACCTAGATCATAGGAGCATTATCTTAATGTCATGTAAACATTACCATGCGGATTGATTGCTGAAACGATCAGGAAAATGCCTTAGCGGCCCTGAACGAGATGTCGAATGCCTGAGCGGAGGACCGCAAGGAGGGGCATCTTTCTTTGGGCGGCCAAGTACAGCTCCTTGGCTTGGACCTCAGCCATATCAAACGATTTCACTCCATTTTGAGTAAAAAGCCCTACGCAGTAAGGCCGAAGGTTTTCGTCTCGAAATTCCTTCAAGCTGAATCCCATCTTGCTTAAGTCCCTCTGCAACCAAACGCTTTGATGGGCCTGGAAGGGATTACCCCCAGAAGCCTCCTGCGGCCAGTCTTGCCCCATCGGAACAGACACCAATACCCACTTGGACGAATGGGCAATCATCTTCCTAATTAGGTTCTCGCCTTTTTCCCTCTGGAAATGTTCGATGACGTCGCCCGCAATGATCATTTCGAACTGCCCTAGCGTATCTATAGCCTCGACTGCGTCTCCAATGTGGACTGCGTCATAAACATGGCGGTGCACAGCAGAAATGTACGGTTCCCAGGCCTCAATCCCTTCGATATTGACCTCCCATGTCTCCTTGTAGGGGCGTCCCTGGTACACATCCAGGTAGTCACGTGCAAGGAATCCGTAGATTCCGAAGCCGGTGCCTATATCCAAAATGCTCTTAGGGCGAAGCTCGCGCAGAACCTGCGCGACATACGATAGATGCATCCAGCATGAAGTCGGCAATTCAGTCCTCTCTTTGGGGGCTAGTGTCCGCCCTCCGCCATAGAACACTAAACTGTGCCCCATCCGCAGGATAAAGAAGGGCAAGCCGACGAGCTCGTGCTTGCCATCGTTTTCCCGCTACCCCTTCGAATTCTGTCCCCAGAAAGCCGTACGTCCGGGTGCACATAGGAATGAACCCAGGCAGATACATAGCCGATAGCATACTAATATCAAAGCCTCGCGACCCCATGTCAAACGGGTCGGAGTGGATGGGAGGGACGTGGATATCCACAAGCTGGCGGATCGCGCCTCTTGTCAATGGCTGCTGGATGATATTGCGCTTGACTAGCAATTCGCTAGCCTTGGACTCCAAAGAGGAAGTCGATGAGTGCCGGAGAACACGAACTGCTCGGTGCAAGTATCTCGCCGGGTTAAGGTAACGAAGTTTATTACGTCGGCGCCTTGATTTCTGGTATCCCTCAAAGAAACGGATACAGTTGGAGTTGGCGTAGAAACGCCTTGAGGGTTCATGCAGCATCATATATGCGCCACCGGGGACGAGAAGCTTTCGTAAGCTTGCGAAGAACGACCCGAGATCACCAACGTGATGAATCACCGAACAGGTCATAACGACATCGAATGGCGGAAACGTCCGGCTCAGGTGTTCGATATCTCCTTCAACGAACTGTAGGTTAGGCCGGGCGTGGAATTTCGTGCGGCAGATACCCAGCATGTGAGGGGATATGTCACTTAATACGAGGCTGGCAATCTCGGGGGAGCGGGCTTGCAAAAGCGTCGAAGACGCGAATCCCGTGCCGCACCCTACATCCAATACCCGCACGGCTCTCCCAGCATACCAATCTGCGATTAAGCTGGCGAAGTCATGCAGATGGGGAGTCACCTGGGTCGCGATTTCTTTATGTATGCCGTCGTAGAGAGGCGCCTCGATTTCGTGGTACGTATTGCTTACCTTCCTGATGAATTCGGCGGGAGAGGTTCGCGCACCACACGACTCCATTAGGTCGAGGAGCATCGGTGGAAACGTTTTGTCCGATCGGGCTGTATCAGTTTCCATGATTTTCCAAGTCTGGCCTACTTCGCAAGACTCTTTTATGAATCTGGACCACAGAGGCAGCCACAACCGATTCCTTGAAGTGATCAACAGCATACTGCTTCGCTGCAGCGCCGACAGACGCACGAAGGCTTGGGTTTGACAGCAAGCCGCCCAGAGTGTGCGCCAGAGAGCCGGGGTCATTCTGCCGTATGATTACGCCATTTTTGAGATGCGTGATATTCTCGGCGAAACCGGAATTGCGTGGGACAATCACTGGCCTTCCGCAGGCCATGGCTTCTGCACAAACAATACCAAACCCCTCCCATCGCGAAGGAAAGATACAAACATTCGATTCGCCATAGATCTGGGGGAGATCTCCCGGCGGTCGGGCTCCCAAGAACTCAATGTGGGAAAGCGCTTCGCCTGCGACGAGGGAACGGAGATAGTTGAGCATTGAACTGTTCCCCGGGGCGGTAGGCGTGTCGCTTCCCACAAACCGAAGTCGCGCTTTTGGGAAATTCCTGAGAACCTCCAGAAACGCTCGGACAAGAATATCCGGACCTTTTCTCCACTCCAGACGTCCGACGAAGAGTAATACAGGGCCTTGTTCGCCTCGCGCCGTAGGATGCGGAGGCACATCGAGAAAGGCCTGTGAGACTGGATTGGGAATCGTCACGATATCATCCCGACTCAAGCCATGCACCCTCAGCGTCTCCGTGGTTGTCCCGGTTGATATGGAAGTTATTGCATCGGCATGGATAATCCCACGCCTTTCTATCCGGTCGATTAGAAAATCAGTAGCTGCTTCCTTCAGGGAAGTCGGGCGGCCATTGTTAAGCGATCTGACCAGTGAAGTGCAAGTGTGAAGCCGTACCACCACTCGAAAAGGTCTGGAACCCCCTGTAGGAAGGAAAGCAGCGAGCCCACCGAAATCCGGCGCCTCCAAAATATCGAGGTGAAGCTCTCTCGCCGTGGAAGCTAAGCATCGTCCCAGCATCATGGTGGGTCCCCTTCCGACGGGAAAAGGAAAGCGGTTTGCCTTGCGGGGAGCGACGATGACAACCGGAACAGCACTCGTCTCGTCACGCGCCATCGGTTTGGGGTTACAAAGCAAAACAAAGGTTTGATGGCCCATTCGCGCCATGCTGGCAGCCATCGCTTTGACGTAAACCCCAATCCCACCATAGGGGGTCCATCCAGGGTATTCTGGCGTCGCGAACCCAATCCGGAGAGAATTTGGTTGGTTCATTTTATTTGAGTTTCGCCGAGCCAGCGCTGATGAAAAACGGCTGGCTAATTACGGCTTGATATTCTGGATCTTGACGTCACCCCAATATCCCCCTGTCCGGGTGACTTGTGGCCCTATCGCCTGGCGCTGCCCATTGAGAGACGGAAGGGCAATCGCACGTACTCCAGCGTTTGGTGTACTCATATTCGTCTCGAGGAAAGAGAGGGAACCCCCGGAGCGCTGGCCGGTCAGGTCGAAAATCATTCTAGGAGCATCCTCATTGCCCCCGGCTCCGAAGAAAGAGAGTTGCCCACCTATAAAAACCACGTACGCCCCCCCGGAGTTCCAAACCAAAAACGGCTCGCTGGTCTCGGCCCATTCGCAATACGCACCGATGAACTCGACAGGGCCCACAAATCCTGGCTCAATCTTGATTGAGGTGACGTGGTCGCGGGTCTGTTCGAATGTGGGGCGTATGAATGTTGCTGTTCCATTGTAGAGATCCAGGAATGTCTGACCCGGCCTTGCCGTGTAAAAAGTAATGTTCTCAAACAGATTATTGAACGTGTCTTTTCCCTGTTGAACGATATGCGTGGTATTCGCACTTGAGATCACGTTATCGACCGAATTCTCCGAGACCTGGTTGTTTTCCGGTGTACCCATTTCTATCCCGATATTGAAACCTTGGACCTCGATATCATGGATGTGGTTTTTTTGAACCGGGTCTCCATAGCTGACTACAGGACGACGGAGAGAAAATCCGGTCCCTACTCCCGCATTCGCACTTTCAAGCTTGAACCCTTCGAGCACACATGACGCTGATCCCCTCAGTTCGATGACCCGTGCTGAGTTGTTTTTGGCTTCATAAATCAGCGTCGCGCCATAGCCCATGACATGGAGATGAATCATGTGATCGAGCAGAATCACGTGATTCCCATAAGCATCCGAGCTCACGGCGTTTAGAAGGTACTTGCCCGGCGGAATCGTCAGCGTTCCTCCGTGGCCACTTCCTATCGCCGCAATCGCGCGGTTCAGGCATGGGGCATCATCGGCGATTCCATCGGCCGCGCACCCAAAACTCATGGCGTTGACTGTTCCGTCCTTTGGCGAAGGAGCCTGCGGTTTGGGGAAGGCGCTAAGGAAATTCACGCTGCTGCACACCAAAAGAACAAGAGCAAAAGGTAATTTAAGGAGTCGATCGATTTCCACGGAGCTATTGACGAACATGCGGTCTGCCTTCGCTCACGGCGAGAACGGCAAAGTGAGCGTTCAAGAGGCGCGATGAGAGCCATGGACCTGCAACCCTGGACAGCCAGTAGGGGGTGAGCCCTCTCCAAACTGGCCAATGGTTCCTCGTATAGTTGAAAACAATGGCTTCTTTGTTGTAGGGCGAGTACCTGTATTCGCGGACGATTTTCCAGCCGGTACTTTCAATCAGGTTTCTAAACGTTTCCCTGGAGAAAAACTGGACGTGCCCTGAGAGGTTCACCGCTCGGTTTCTTCCAAGTAGATTTGACTTCAGCCATGAGGTCGTAAACGGAACCGGTTGGTTCTCGAGCGGCACCTCAGCCACCATGTATTTGCACTTTCCACGGAGGCTGCGCAGCAGTGGCCGAGGATCGTGGAGGTGCTCGATGACGTGTGAAGCAACCGCCAGGTCGAAGGTCATGCCCAGATCGGGAGCACCTGCTTCGAGGTCATGACACGCAGTATCCACTTGGCTGCCATTTCTCTGGCGGACGTACTCTAAAGCTTCCTGGGAGCCGTCGATGGCGAAGTAGCGCTTCGCGAGGCGGCGGCGCATACACTCCTCCAGCACACTTCCGGTACCGCATCCCAATTCACAGAGCGATTCGAGCGGGGCGGCTAAGTCGGCAACCAGGGTTTGGATGGAGTCGGCTTTAGGCCTGGCTCCGAACTGAAGCCACTGGGCTTCGAGTTCTACCGACCTCTGGTAAATATCTTGGTAGTGGTTGGCGCTTTGGGACATTCACAGCCTCGTTTTGCGCTTTTATCCGAGAGCATTGAGGGGATGCGTCCTAACCTTGCGAGTTCGTCGCACTGGTTCCTAGAGCCGCGCAGACCACGAACCATGCGGCGTTGGCGGGCATGTGCAGATTGAAGTCGGCGAAGCTGTGGACAAGAATTCCGCAGCAGCCGATGGCGGCGCCGAACTGCATCCATCCGGCGGGGTAACGGAGCCGCTCGCGCAGGTTCCGGAAGGCCAGCCAGAAGAACAATCCGAGA
>Ga0182027_10012827_pt1 | contig 11743 bp, 10 predicted proteins | sample 712E1DmetaG_FD_121300 | JGI IMG/M metagenome (GOLD analysis project Ga0182027, IMG submission 121300) | Permafrost microbial communities from Stordalen Mire, Sweden - 712E1D metaG (Illumina Assembly) | ecosystem: Environmental > Terrestrial > Soil > Wetlands > Permafrost | place: Sweden...
ATGTACTATTGTATTATTTACAATTTGCCATTCATCATCCAAAACAAATTTATTAAATAATGCGTTAAAGAAAACAACGAAGCCTATTAGAAATATGTATATAACTGCTTTTTTTGCGGTAAATGGAAGAAATAAACTTTTAAAAGTAAGTTGTTGTTCGGGCTTTTGCATTATTTTATTTCTGGAGCAGATTTTTTAGAGTCTTAGGATTAAAAATCCGATAATTAAGCCGGCCGCTATTATTACTACAACAATCGTAACATTAAAAATAATTCCCAATTGAATAATTTTTCCGGCCGCTGGATTTCTGCCAAGAGCCTCAACGCCTTTGGCAGCTGTTCGGCCAAAACTTAAAAATCCTAATGCCAGGGATGCAAGAACAACGCCGGCGGCAACAATGTATTTAAAAATTGGGGCTGGGCCATCTTTGGTTGGCAAAAGGGCTAGTTTTAAAAGATCCGATAATGTACCGGCAAGCGTTGGTTTTGCATTAAAATAATGTAGTTCCAGGTTAACAGCTATTTTATCGATTTGTTTAGGGTTAGTACTTGTATCATCCTCTAAAGCTTCTCCTAAAACATAACCATCTTTAATTGCTTTAACAGCAACACCCGGGATAGTTGAAGTGGCTAATTGATCGCCTCGCTTAATCGCTCCTTGTTGAGTAGAGACTAAAATATAAATTGTTCCAACCGAAATAATCGGTACTCCGTTTTGATCACCGGTTGAATCCAAAACAATCGCGGCATCTCTGGAAACAACGCCTAAAACTTGAGAATCAAAAGGAATTGTTGAAAGAACCGGCCCGTCTTTTGATGAAGAAATAATACTTCCGTCTTTAATATCCTTTTGCGCAACATCAATTATATGAGCAACTCCTAAAGTTGCTGCTCCTTCGACGGCTGTTGTGGTATTAGCGGATCCGGTTGCCGTTTGCGCTAGAGCAAAGTTGGTTGCAGTTATAAGGAGACAAAAAAAACCGATTATAAAAATAAGAAATTTTCTCTGCAACAAAAGCATATATAATAATCTAATTATACCTCATTTATTGATTGTATAAATTTACTTTCCAAGAAGAATTCCAACCAACGTTTTAAGGGGCATTGTTGCAACGCCAATAACAGTATCGGCACCACCGTAGTATATATAGATTACGTCATCAATAACGACTGCACCGCATGGAAAAACTACATTTGGAACAATGCCATTTAATTCATAGGGTTTTTCCGGTTCAAAAACCGGCTCGCTTGTGCGGGCCAAGATATTTTTTGGATCCTCATAATCCAAAAGCATTGCACCGACTTTATAAACAAAACCCGGATTAGAAACAGCATGATACAAAAGAATCCAACCATGTTCAGACTCAATAGGTGGGGCAGAAATACCTACTTTTACATTGTCCCATTTATCTTTTCTGGCTTGTGCGATAATACCGCCGGATAAGAATTTTTTCTCCGGAAAATCCAAGTCTCTAAGTTTGTCCATCCAAATGACATCTCCCAAGCGATGAAACGCAATGTAGCCGTCGCCTTTTACTCTTTTAACGATGCAACAATCTTTATCATCTACTCCGGGAGGAGAAATAAGCTTTGGTTTTTCCCAGTCCCAGTTTTTCTTTAAAAAATCATTAACAGCAATTGATGTTAGAGCCACTCTTGGAGGATTTACGCCGTCGTAAGCTGTATATGTCATAAAGAAGCGGTCGTTAATTTTTGTAATTCTTGGATCTTCGCATCCTGAATTGCCTGTTGAATGTATTTTCTTTTCAAAATCTTCCCGCGGAACATAAATAGGAGAATCTAATCTTTCATCAATATGCAGTCCGTCTTCGCTTGAAGCGTAGCCAAAAACCGAAGTTCCGTCATCGCTTTGAGCACGATATACAATATGCACTTTTCCCCCTTCGTAGACTGCTGCGGGATTAAATGTGCCTTTCTTTTGCCAATCTAATTCCAGAATTGGGGCGATAATCGGATTTTCTTCAAATCTGGTAAATCTGTCAGTGTCGGTAGATGGGATTGAATAATAAGAAACGCTGTTGGTATTTGGTTTTAAATCATCAAGCAAAGCATCTAAATCACAGGTCGCAACAGCACATTTAGTATCGGCGGCGCCATAATAAACAAGTAATTTCCCATCTTTAACTAAGGCACCGGACGGGAAAACAACATTCGGAACATTTCCTTCAAGTTCATATTTATCTTGGGGAACAAGCAGCGGCGCCTGGGTTCTACCTAAAACTTTACGCGGGTTATCAATGTCTAAAAGCATTGCTTCAATGCCAAAAGTTTTATTATTGGACATATAATTTTTAATATAAGAATATAAAACAAGCCAACCTTGATTTGTTTTAATTGGCGGAGCTCCCAGTTCTACCTGGTCGCGCGCATCGCGAAGTAAATTAATAATATGATTATTGGCATTGTCATACCAATGTGTCCAAAAAACCGGTGACCAAATATCGTCTTGATTTTCAAATTCCGCAACAGCGATTTTTGCCGGCGGTAAATCTGTGTGCATGGTTAAAAGCGCTGCCATTTTTCCGTTAATCTTTTCCGGAAACAAAGCCATCGCTTTTGAGTTAAAAGTTGTAACAGGGTGCTTTTCAAAAGTCTCAAAATCGCGGGTTATAGCAAGCGCTAATTTTATTCCGAAAGCTTTAAATGGATATTCGGAAAGAGCGGTATAAAAAATATAAAATTTTCCATCAAAATAAGTAATTCTTGGATCTTCGCATCCATATATTTCCCAATTTTCCGTCGGAAAAATTATTGGTCTGTGATCAACGAAATGTATTCCGTCTTCGCTTTTGGCATAGCCGATGGATGAGACTTGCATGTTTACGCCGTTTTGTTGTTTTGGATAAGACAGCGCGCGATAAACCATGTGATAAGTACCATTGGCATAGACAACGCAGCCGTTAAAAGAACCGTCATGTTCCCAGTCATGCTCACTATGTGGCGTAAGAATTGGATTTTCCGGAACACGTGTTAGCGTAACCATAATTAATCTTATTATTTGTCACTAAATTGTGGATTCGCAATCTTTGTCAGTTTTGGTTCTTGATGGTTTTTCATCTCATCAAGGAACTCGTCCAGGTTTGTGGTGGCAGCGCAAACAACTGTATCGGCGCCTCCATAATAAACATTTAAGTTGCCATTCATAATAACCGCTCCACATGGGTAGACAACGCCTCTTTTGAAACCGTCATTTTCATAATCTTCATCAGGTTCAATAATTGGTGCGTTAGTTCTATATAAAACCTTTTCAGGATTATTTTTATCGAGCATCATTGCTCCAATTTTATATCTATGAGGATCTTGATATCCGACCGACTGATAAATCATTAGCCAACCATCTTTTGTCTCTAGCGGCGGTGCTCCGGCCCCAACTTTTTTGCTGTCCCAAGCGTTTTTCCTGGGAGCAATAAAATAATCTCCCTTAAGGTATTCATTAAATTCTAAATCATCAAGATAATCAACCAAGATGTTCGGATAAATTCGATGGAAGACAACATATTTCCCATTAATTTTCTTAGGTAAAATAACAGCGCTTTTATTAATCATGCCGGGAGCCGAAATAAGCTTTGGTTTTACCCATTTGTCCCACTGCTTTTTCAAGAAGTCTTCAATGCCGATAGAGGAAATAGCCGCTCTTGGGTGAGTTGCCCCGTTGAATGCGACATAAGTTAAATAAACTCTATCGTCTATTCGCGTAATCCTTGGATCCTCAACTCCTCCATAGCCGCCGCCTGAGGCAAAATGCTCCGCGAAAGAATTGAAACAGTTTCCTCCGGGAGTTTCAAAAGGTTCCCTTGGGATATAAGCCGGTTCTTCAGATCGCTCATCAATTGTTACTCCGTCCTTGCTTGCGGCGTATCCTAAAACTGATAAATCTTTATCTCCAAGCGCCCGGTAAAGAAAATGGACTTTTCCATCCTCATAGATTGCAGCACTATTAAATGTTGCCCGTGATTCCCAGGGGCGATCACTGCGTGGGGCAATAATTGGATTATCTTTATGCTTTTTAATTAATGTCGAAAATACTTTATTGTATTTTGTTTCGTGTATAACCGGTATTTTGCAGGTAACTGCAAAGATGCTGGTATCGTCAACCATCCAATAAAGAATAAGTTCGCCATCAATAACTACACTGCCAAGCGGCGTAAGTCGTAAGTGGCTAAATTCCACCGGAGTTTCCCAAATAGGAGTATCTGATCTAAAGACACATTTTTCCGGATTTGTTTTATCAAAATATGCAGCTCCAACAGAATAATTTGTTGTTTTACCGGTATCTTGTTTTATGTAGTAGGTTAGCAAAAGTAAACCATCAATTTCATAGACGTTGCCAATCTCAAGATCTTTATTGTCAAAATAATCTTTTCGTGGTGTAAGCACAGCTTTCGTATTTGGTTTCCATGTCTTAAGATCGGCTGAAAGGGCTATGCTAATATTTTCTTCGCCAAAGTACATTACATAATGGTCATTATGTTTAAAATCAGACACGATAACGGCAGTTTCTTTAATCTTGTTAATTTCTCCAATTTTTTGCCAACGGGTTAAATCGGTTGATGTAGCAGCGAAAACCTGGGAATTGGTTCTCGAGTCTAATTTATAAGTCATTAAGTATTCGTAGCCTTGTTTTGTAACTCTGAGGTTTTTCCAATTGTAATCTTGCTCTTCTTGTTGTCTCTGATCAAAGACAAAGGCATATTTTGCTTTATCCGTAAATTTAAGTCCGTCGGAACTTGTGGAGAATTTGAAAAAATAGTTACCGTTTTCGCTTTGGCAGTAGTAGAGGATGGATTCCTTATCTTGTTGGGCAGTACCGATAAACTTTATCATTAAATTATTTCTTCTTATGTTTTTTGCACATAATTAAACGAGGGTAAAGAATCCCTCTATTTCTAGTCAACAGTATCCGGCTTGAGTTGTCAATATCTAAATGAATATAGGTCTTAATATTTAACGTTTTCAAATAAAGTGTTAATTTGTAATCAAGACCACATATATTTAGTGTTTTCAATTACTGAAAGCACAACATGTAGAGTTATATAAATAATACAGACAGGAAAAAGGGTAATAGGAAGGAGGTTGACAAACTATGAAAAAGAAATTATCTGAAATAGCTTTAAGGATAAAAAATGCTCTTGGAAGCGTAAGTAAGCTCTACTTTTCCCAATTTATGTTATAGGCAGAATTGTATGCGCTTAAGGAACTCGGACCTTTTGCATATACAACATATTTTAGCGTATTTCAGATAATTTCTTGTTTCAAAAAGAGTTTAGTAGTTAGGAAGGTTATAAAACCGAAGTATTTCTCTATTTAAATCCTCTAATCTTGGGATGAACAAAGGCTCTAAAAATATCTCCTTTGGAAATAATATCAATTAGATTTCCTTTATCTCCTACAACCTGCAACCGACTAATATTTTTAACTTTCATAAGAACACATTTATTATACTTCTTAGGTTTATAAGGTTAGATTAATTGAGCTGAGATCTCAGCAATGTACTTGACAACATTTTTTAGATTTGGCATGATTTATTCATGGCAACAAAAAAGAGGGCGAAAGCCCCCAAAAAACCAAGCTACCAGAGCTTGTTTGTGGCTCATAAAAATTTAACCTGGTTACTGCCAATCTTCGTAGTTGGCGTACTGGTTTTTCTTTATGCGCTAACGATTTATAGGTAGTCTTTATTCCTTCAATTAAAGTTTAACTTCGGGACTTATTTTTTGTGGAGAAGAAAAGGTTAACAGTTGTATTCAAAAGTGATATTATAAATATATGTTTACTAAAGATAATATCTGGAAATTATTAATTGGCTTATCGATTCTGGGCATATTGCTTGCAACCTACCTTTTTTATAATTTCCTCACCAAACCGCTATTTGAATCCTGTTATCTTAATAGTCATATAAATTGCGACGCGGTTACCAAGGGCTCTTTATCAACGCTTTTTGGCATTCCGGTTTCTTTAATCGGTTTAACCGGCTACATTGTTATTCTCTTATCGTCAATCTTTAAAAAGAAACTATTGGTTTTAGGTATGTCAACTTTTGGGATGGTTTTTTGTTTGTCTATAACTTTTCAAGAAATATTCAAGTTAAAAGTTATTTGTCCGGTTTGTTTGACATGCCAATTAGTGATGCTCATAGTTTTCTTATTGGCAATATACTTAAATACTAAAAAGCTAAATAAAAGTGAATAAACTGCTCAAGTTATTGTTATCAATTATCCTTTGTGAAGGAGTGGGTATATTGGGATCAATTTTTACAATTCCCTCAATTACTACTTGGTATTCTCACTTAAATAAGCCTGTCTTTAATCCACCGAATTGGATTTTTGGTCCCGTTTGGACAATCCTTTATCTTTTGCTTGGAGTGTTTTTATATTTAATTTTGGAGAAAAAATTTAAAAAAGGGAAAAATAAATTTTTAATCGTATTTTCAGTACAACTTTTTCTTAATTTTCTTTGGTCAATAATATTTTTTGGCATGCATCTGCCATTAGTGGCTTTTATTGAGATAGCTTTTCTTTGGGGGTCAATAGTTTGGCTAGTAATAAATTCCTGGACGGTTTCAAAAATATCTTCGTTAATCTTGATTCCGTACCTTTGTTGGGTGAGCTTTGCAGCAATTCTTAATCTGACCGTGGCGCTTCTAAACCCCTAATTTTCAGCTAATTTTAAGTATTCTTGGTATAATATAACCTTAATGAAGATACTAGTTATTGAGGATGAGCATAAAATTGCAAATTTGGTTAAACAAGGCTTGGAGCAAGAGCGTTTTGTCGTTGATGTAGCATACGATGGAACAAGTGGCTTTGATCTTGCTTCTTCAGAGCCATACGATGTTGTTCTCTTGGATAGGCTTTTACCTGGAATAGATGGTTTAGAAATTTGCAAAAAACTTCGAGCTCAGGGAAACCATGCTCCGATCTTAATGCTAACCGCAAAAGGACAAATTATGGATAAAGTTGAAGGTTTAAATAGCGGAGCAGATGATTATTTAACGAAACCTTTCGCTTTTGAAGAATTACTTGCCAGAATTAAGGCGTTAGTTAGAAGGCCTAAAAATACATTGAGTAATATTTTACAAGTTGAGGATTTAACTCTTAATACTGATACCTATGAAATAAAACGGGACAATACTTCAATAACTTTATCATCAAAAGAGTTTGCTTTACTTGAATATTTAATGCGTCACCAAAATAGAACTTTAACAAAAGAGCAAATTATAAATCATGTTTGGAGTTATGATGCGAACATACTACCTAATACGGTTGAAGTTTTTATTGGGTATCTTCGCAACAAAATTGATAGACCATTTAAGGACAAAAAAAATCTTATTAATACAATCAGAGGATTTGGGTATAAAATAGGATAATAATATGTTTCATCATGCTCGCTTAAAGTTAACAGCCTGGTATTTATTAATAATAATGGTAATAAGCATTTCGTTTAGTGCTTTTATCTATTTTGGGGCCGCCAGGGAATACGACCGGATTTTAAGAATTGAACAATATCGGGTTATTCACCCAATGCAACCGGGGATAATGCTTCAAAGGCCGCCTAGCGATACTGACCTTTTTTCTATTCCTGTTCCCTCTCAGCAAGATAATGAATTAATTGAGTGGGCTAAGCTAAGAGCTTTGGAAGCCTTGTTTGGTATAAACATAATAATTTTGTTTCTTTCTGCGTTATCGGGGTATTTTTTGGCAGGGCGGACACTAAGACCAATTAAAAATATGCTTGATGAACAGAATAGGTTTATCACAGATTCTTCGCATGAGTTAAATACGCCGTTAACATCTTTAAAAACTTCAATTGAAGTAAATCTTAGAGATAAAAGTCTTAATAATGAGAAAGCAAAAGAAGTTCTCAAGAGTAATTTAGAAGATGTAAATAATTTACAATTTCTCGCAGCGGAGCTTATTAAATTAACACAATATCAGGATCAAAATAATAATAACTTTTTGTTTGAAAAGCTCTACCTTTTAGATATTGTTGAAGAAGCAATTGAAAAAGTAAAATCTCAGGCAAAGAAAAAAAATATTTCCATTAAACTAGACATTCCAAAGACGCAAGTGATGGGAGACAGGAGAAGCCTTACGGAACTTTTTATAATCCTTCTTGATAACGCAATAAAGTATAGTCCAAGCAAAAAGTTCGTAAGTGTGAGTGTGAGAAAACCGGATTCGAAAGTGCAAATTCTTATCAAAGATAATGGGATAGGAATTGATAGAAAAGATATTCCGTATATTTTTGACCGGTTTTATAGGGCAGATAAGTCGAGGACAAAACAAGAAGTAGTAGGATATGGTTTAGGTCTTTCGATTGCGAAAAGAATTGTGACATTGCATAATGGGAGTATAGTGGTTGATAGTGAAATCGGAAAAGGGAGTGTGTTTGCGGTAACTTTACCGAGGGTTAAATAATTTTAAGCAAACTCTCAGCTTATATTTTTAGAATTTATTAAATGAACATTATAAAAGCACTTTTAACAAGAATAAAAAATTTAGGGACAATTAAAAAAATTGTCTTAGTAATAGTGATTATTATAGTCGGCGTTGTTATTTATAGAAGTTTAACTACCTCTAAAAGCGCAACTCAATATCAAACAGCACAGGTTACCAGAGGCACGTTAGTAGTCTCCTTAACTGAAGCGGGGCAGGTATCAGTTGCCAATAAAGTTAGTGTTGTAACTCAGGCTAGCGGAATTGTTAGCAATGTTTACGTTAAAAGCGGACAAACAGTAAATGCCGGTGATAAGATTGCGGACGTAACGCTTGATACCGCCGGACAACAACGTCAGGCACAGGCCTATTCTTCTCTTTTATCCGCCCAAAATAATTTGCAAAATGCAAACTCTCAACTTTACTCGTTACAAAATACACTATTTGTTACAAACCAAAAATTCATGAATGATAAAGGTGTTGCAAATCCAACTGATCAACAAAAAACAGACCCTGTTTACATAGAAGAAAACGATAGTTGGTTAGCGGCACAAGCTGCCTACATAAATCAATCTAACGTCATTGCTCAGTCTCAAGCAAATGTTAGCAATGCGTCACTTGCATATCAATTAACCTCAGGGACAATTACCGCCCCAACAGCAGGAACAATCGGCGACTTGGTTATTACTAAAGGTATGCAGGTTGGATCAAGTAATACTACTGCCGGATCATCGACAAATACATCAAATCAGGCGATAGCCTCGATTATTACAGGTAATGCTACTGCGGTATCGGTTAGCGTCGCGGAAGTTGATGCTCCACAAATTCAGGTTGGGCAAGCGGCAACAATCACGTTTGACGCACTTCCCAATAAAACTTTCACAGGAAAAGTAATGGGAATAAATACAACCGGAGCTGTCACTTCCGGCGTAACAACTTATCCGGCACTAATTCAGTTGGATGATACTTCTGATGCAAGTATTTTACCGAACATGAGCGTAACCGCGAATATAATTACTAAAGTAGATGACAATGTATTACTAGTTCCTTCATCTGCTGTGCAAACAGTCGGAACTGCTTCAACTGTTAGGGTTTTGAAAAATGGACAAGTATCAACTGTTTCGGTCCAAGTCGGCGACACATCAGATTCCCAAACTATTATTACCTCCGGACTTTCCGAGGGGGAATCGGTGGTAACCAGTGCGATTTCTACATCTACAACTTCCACTACTACATCGTCTCCGTTTAGCGGAGGGTTAAGGCTTGGTGGCTTTGGCGGCGGTGGAGGGGGAGCAACAACAACTAGAGGAGGAGCAAGCGGTGCCGCAGCAGGAAGATAACTATGGATCAGATTTCTATTTTACACGTCAGAAAAACTTACAATACTGGAGATGTTGAAACAGTCGCTCTAGACGATATCTCTTTTTCGATTAAAAAAGGAGAATTTGTTGCCATAGTTGGCCCTTCGGGTAGCGGAAAATCCACTCTCATGCATGTGCTTGGCGCTTTAGATACCCCAACTTCTGGAACTTATATTCTTGACGGACAGGATGTCAGTAAATTATCCAAAGATCAATTGGCTGAAATCAGAAATAAAAAAATCGGTTTTGTTTTTCAATCTTTTAATCTTTTACCGCGTACAACAGCGGTCAAAAACGTAGCGCTTCCGATGATTTACGCAGGCATTCCTAAAGATATTAGGATAAAAAAAGCAGAAGAACTTTTAAAAGAAGTTGGGCTAGGCGATAGAATGGCGCATACTAGCAGTCAGCTTTCCGGAGGTCAAATGCAAAGAGTGGCGATTGCCAGAGCTTTATCTATGAATCCGGCAATTATTTTAGCAGATGAACCAACTGGAAATATTTCAACTGTTCAGGCAGAAGAAGTTATGAAGATTTTTCAAGGCCTACAAAAACAAGGGCATACTCTGGTAATTATTACCCATGAACCTTCAATCGCTGCCTATGCTCAAAGAACGATTTATATTAAAGACGGCAAAATTGAAAAACAAACAAAAAATAAGAATATATAATTTATGGATTTTTTTGAATTATTAGTATCGTCTTTTGAAGCACTAACTTTAAATAAAGTCAGGACTGCTTTGGCAGGACTTGGCATAGTTATCGGAATTGGAGCGGTAATCGCTTTAGTCTCGTTGGGTCAGGCAACACAAGCATCCGTCCAGAATTCAATTCAGGGATTAGGCGCAAATTTACTAACTATTTCTCCTGGGTCGCAAAAAACAGGAGCTGTTCAAGGTGGGTTTGGTACTAGTCAAACGTTAACCTTGGATGATGCTAATGCAATTTCAAATGCTAAATATGCATCAATTAGTAAAGTTTCTCCGGAAATATCAAGAAGAGGCCAGGTAACAGCAGGGAGAAATAATACCAACACATCTATTATTGGCGCAACAGCGAATTATTTGGATGCACATAACGTTACCATGAGTTCCGGAACATTTATAACAGACCAAGATGTTCAAGGGAATAGGAATGTGGCAGTTGTTGGACCAACTGTTGTTACAGATCTTTTTGGAGGAGGAGATCCTACCGGACAAACAATCCGTATTAATAAAATTCCTTTTACGATTATTGGCATTACTGTCTCAAAAGGGGGAACGGGATTTGCTAATCAGGATGATATTGTTTTTGTCCCCATAACTACTGCTCAAAAAACCGTTTTTGGTGTAGACTATGTTTCAAGCATCGCCTTATCGGCAGCTTCTGCTAATTCGATTACTCAGGCAGAAAATGACGCCGGTTATCTTTTATTACAAAGGCATAAAATAAAGGATCCGACCCAAGCTGATTTTTCGATGTTTTCTCAATCGGACATTTCAACAGCTGCGTCATCAGTAACAGGAACCTTTACTGAGCTTTTAGCCGGAATTGCCGCCATTTCTCTTTTAGTTGGTGGAATCGGAATTATGAATATCATGTTGGTTACAGTTATTGAAAGGACGCGAGAGATTGGACTCAGAAAAGCATTGGGAGCAAAAGATAATATTGTAGTAGCTCAATTTCTGATTGAATCAATAATTTTAACAATAGGAGGAGGATTAATAGGAATGATTTTAGGAATTTTATTGTCATATGTTGTTTCGTCATTCATGAGCTTACCTTTTACGATTTCTATTACTTCAATATTTTTATCAATTGGAGTATCGGGCGGAATAGGAATATTGTTTGGTTGGTATCCGGCTAAAAAGGCAGCAGATTTAAGTCCAATAGAAGCATTACGTTATGAGTAAAGGGGGTGAAAATATGAAAAACAAAAATATGATAA
>Ga0182027_10012828_pt1 | contig 11741 bp, 7 predicted proteins | sample 712E1DmetaG_FD_121300 | JGI IMG/M metagenome (GOLD analysis project Ga0182027, IMG submission 121300) | Permafrost microbial communities from Stordalen Mire, Sweden - 712E1D metaG (Illumina Assembly) | ecosystem: Environmental > Terrestrial > Soil > Wetlands > Permafrost | place: Sweden...
GCCCTCGACCCGGCCGGTCTCTCGGTCCCAGGCCACTCGCGCCTTGAGCTCCGCGAACTCGTCCGACGGATAGGCGCCGGCAAGCATCCCGAGAACGGCCTCGAACGCGTCTCGCGTCAGGGTCTCGAACGGCGCCGCGCGGCAAACCGTGTCGAAGAGTTCGTCCGCCGTCCAGGCCTCGCGAACGGTCATGGCCACGATCTGCTGGGCCAGAACGTCGAGCGGGTTCCGGGGCAGTCGGGTCTCCTCGATCTTGCCTTCGTGCATCCGGGCCGTGACCACGGCGGTTTCGAGGAGATCGCCGCGGTACTTGGGGAAGAAGACGCCCCGGCTCGGCTCCCCGACCTGGTGACCGGCTCGTCCGACCCGCTGCAATCCGCTGGCCACGCTCGGCGGCGACTCGACCATGATCACGAGGTCTACTGCGCCCATGTCGATGCCCAGCTCGAGCGAACTCGTGGCAACGATCGCCGGCAGCCGTCCGGCCTTGAGCTCTTCCTCGATCTGGACCCGCTGCTCGCGTGCGAGCGAGCCGTGATGGGCTCGCACCAGTTCCTCGCCTGCCAGCTCGTTGAGCTTGTTGGCCAGCCGCTCTGCCAGCCGGCGAGAGTTGCAGAAGACGATCGTGGAGTGGTGCTCGCGGATGAGTTGCAGGATCTGCGGGTGGATTGCCGGCCAGATACTGCGACGTGCCTCCGGCCCGACTGTCGCGTCACCGGGCTGCTCGCCGGGCGGCCGCATCTCGCCGGGCTCGGCCATGTCCTCGACCGGCACGCGGACCGACAGCTCGAGCGTCTTGCGCGAGCCCGTGTCCACGATCTGGACTTCCCGCGACTCCCCCGCCCGGCCCGGCCCCACGCCGCCGAGGAATCGGGCGATCGTTTCCACCGGCCATTGCGTCGCCGAAAGCCCGATCCGCTGCGGCGGCCGGGCGGCCAGCTTCTCCAACCTCTCGAGGCTGAGGGCGAGGTGCGCGCCTCTCTTCGTTCCCGCCAGTGCGTGGACCTCGTCGACGATGACGTACTCGACGCCCCGCAGGATCTCGGCCGCGCCGCTGGTCAGGATCAGATAGAGCGACTCGGGCGTGGTGATCAGGATGTCCGGCGCGTGGCGGACGAGCTGGCGCCGCTCGCCGGTCGGGGTGTCTCCGGTTCGGACGCCGACCTCGATCTGCGGCAGCGGCTCGCCCCGATTCCCGGCCGCCAGGCGGATGCCGGCCAGCGGCGCCCGCAGGTTGCGCTCGACGTCGTAGATCAGGGCCTTTAGAGGCGAGACATACAGGACACGGACTGTTGCGGGCGCTTCACGCGTCGCCACCGGGCGCGGCTCACGAGCCAGCCGGTCCAGCATCCACAGAAAGGCGGCCAGAGTCTTGCCGCTACCGGTGGGGGCGTGGATCAGGGTGTGGCGGCCGGCCGCGATGCTCGCCCAGCCGCCGACCTGGGCCGGAGTCGCAGCGGCGAAGGCGGAGCGGAACCAGTCCGCGACGGCGGGACTGAATGGCTCCAGCGGGTCGCCGCGCGGGGGTGTCGGCGTGGTCGGGGCAGTCACGAGGGGCAGTATATTCGGCGTCGCGCCAATAGATCATGCGTTCTATGTCGGCCGATCAGGTCGCCGGCATCAGCCTCTCGCCGACGACCTTGGCCACGTGGCGGATGATCTTCCAGCCGGCAGCAAAGCCGCGGTCGTGGTCGGTATAGACGGAGAGGATGTACGTCTCCCCGCCCAGAGTCACGATCCCGGACGTATTCACAACAGACGTCCCGGTGCCGTCGAGGGCCGTGGTCCAGCCATCCTTCATCGCGATCGTCGCCCCCGCCGGACTGCTGTCGCCGATCCCAACTCTGCCCGCGGAATCGATGTGTTGCATGTATCCGAGAGCCTGCGCCCGATGCTTGTCGTTGAGGACGGTGCCCTCGTGGAGCTTGGTCAGCAGGGCGACCATCGTGGCCGGCTTGATGGTGCTGTGGCCCCACCAACCCGGCTTGTTCGGCACGAGTCCGGAGATGCCGACGCTCTTCATGAAGGCGTTGATCCCCTTCTGCGCCCCGATCTCCTCGTACAGCGCCTCAGCCGAGGTGTTGTTCGAGTTCTCGATCATGGTGCGCAGTAGCGAGAGTTCGTGCGTCGTCGGCTCACGCTTCTTGGCCTCGATCTGCGAGAAGAACGTGAGCATGATCGGCACCTTCACGGAGCTGGCGCAGAAGTAGGAGAGGTCCGCGTTGTATGTGTAGGTCACGTGCCGCGTGACGTCGTACGCATCGACGCCGATCCGAGCGCCGAGCCCTGAGAGGTACTCGGCCAGGTCCTCGTCCAGTGCGTCTACCCCGGCCGTCGTCTGGCTGGTCGACGGCGTGGTCAAGGTCACGGACGACGCCAGTAACCAGCCCGTCGCATGCCGCCCGGAAGTACTCCAGTCGGCCTCGTACCAGAGGTTGCCCTCGACCTGCGCCGACTTCGAGGTGAGCGTGATCGGGAAGTTGGGTCCCAGATGAACCTGCACTGCGCCCTCATCGCTCGCCTTGGCGTACATCTTCACGTCCTTGGTCGTCCACGCCGGTCCGGAAGTTCTGGGCGTAGGCGTGGGCGTGGCGGTCGGGGGGTAGCTCGGTGGCGGCGAGAACGTGTCGGCAGTCGCGGCCGTTGCCGCGGGCGGGGGCGTCGGCGATGCCTGGGCGGTCGGCCCGCACGCCAGACACGCGCAGGCTAGAACCGCCAGAAGACACCCATACCGACGACGCATTGCCACCCTCGAATCCATCGGGCCGCTGCGAAGAAGCCTCGGCACCCGATATGCGGCCATTATGACCAGGACCTCAGTGGCAATGTGGGCGATCGGCCGACGGCCGGGCCGTACACAAAGAGAGACGACGAGCCTTTCGGCTCGCCGTCTCGATGTGCAGGGAGGAATTCGGGACGGATCTCCCCGCTCTGGTTTGCGGAATAACTACCCCAGGGCGTACTTGACGACCGGGACCTTCTGCACGATCGCGAGCTTGGCGACGACGGTGTCGAGGGCGTAGGCGCCGGCTCCGGTGATGGCGATGGCAACTGCGGCCAGGCCGTACATGAACTGCTCGTTGAACGGGCCGTTCGCGAAGCTCCAGTTCGAGACGAAGAGGAGCGTCATCAGGAGCGTGCCCATGACCGCTGAGAAGCGGGTCGCGAGGCCCAGGATGAGTGCGACGCCGATCGCGATCTCACCGAATACGACGAGTGTGTCGAAGAGCGAAACGAGAGAGCCGTTGCCGGCGATGCTGACCCAGAAGCTGTGGGTCGGGTTGACGATCGCCTTCGCGTCGCTGCCGAGCCAGGCACCGGTGGTGCCGAACTTGAGGTAGGACATCGAGGTGAACGGCACGCCGCTCGCCCACATGAAGAACTTGTCCAGTCCGGCGAATGCAAAGCCGAGTCCCAGCCCTGCCCGCAGGATGAAGATTCCGCGATCCTTCGTATCCATCGTTTGTCCCTGCACCTTTCGCTGACGGTCCGCGATCCCGGATGTCCCTGGATGCCAGACCAATGAACTCGATGGATCGAATGTAGACGGACTTAGTATTCGTGAGGGGTGCCGTAAGTCCCGATACAGATGGGCCGGTCGGACTCTTAAACACTACGGGACTACGTATTTGTTGTTTAGAGCAAGTCTCAGGCCCTGTTGGCGGCGTTTGCGGGTCACCACCGAGCCGGCCGCGTGCCGGGCCGCGCGGGCGTGCGGATCCGACCTAGAGGCCTGCGAGCCACTCCCCGATGCGGTCGTGGAGAGCCGGCGTGGCCGCCGGGGGCAAGTGGACGGCGACGAAGGCGTAGCGATCGACGGCGACGACCCGGTCCGGCGCCGGGCGACTGGTCATCGCGGCGCCGAGGGCGAGTTTCTCGGCCACTCCCCGGCGCAGCGCCCGCGGCAACGGATCGACCGGATCGCGCTCGGCGACGGTGTGGAACGCGACCAGGGCGCGGTTCCGGCGGTCCGTTTCGCCGATCAGGGCATGCAGCATGGACGCGGCCACACCCCGGCGCCGCCACTCCGACGCCACGCCCAGCGCCACGAGCCGGTCCACTCCCTCGATCGGGGACGGCGCCGCAAGCGTGACTCCGACCAGCCAATCCCCCGCGACGGCAGCGGTGGCGACTGCGCCGTCCAGCAGGGCGTTCCGCAGGATCTCCTTCGCGGCGGCAGGGTCGAACGGGGCCATGACGCGTGGAGCCAGCCTGAACCGGTCGAGCTGGGCCGGATCGAGCAGGGCGATCAGCGTCGGCGCGGCCTCCCGGGCCCCGGTGGCCGGCGGCGCTTCTGCCGCCGGCGCTGCGCCGGTCGTGGTGGCCGCCGCCGGGTCGTCGAACCGCCACCAGCCCCTGTCTCCGGCAACGCGCAGCAGGGCCGGCACCAGGGCGGTTCGAACAAGATCGACCGTCTCCTTCGCTCGCTCGGACGCCATCGCGCTGATCGAATCTGCCGGCGGCAGGCCGGCGGCGTCATCAAATGTTTCGGGCAGAGGGGCTTCGTGCCACCGCTCGGCGTCGCCCGCCCACTTCGCTCGCCATACCTCCGGCAAGGCTGCGGGCGTTTCTCGATGCGCGCCCGCCAGCCAGGTCAACGCCCAGACTCGCGGCACGACGCGATATACGGCGTATCCACCTCCGCCGGTGGCCAGCCATCTGCCGCGTGAATATAGATGAGTAATTAGATCAACAATTCGCGCCGCTTCGCCCTGCACGGTCGTCGTCAACGACAGGTGAGCGAGTGGATCCCAGAAGTGGCCGTCTGAGCCGTGCTGGCTGACGACGATATCCGGGCCGAAGGCTGCGGCCAGGGGAGGAACAACGGCCACGACCGCCGCCAGCCACGCGTCGGGACCCGCAAGCGGCTCGAGCGGGACGTTGACCGATGTCCCCGCGGCAGTCCCCTCCCCCATCTCGTCGACGAAGCCGCTGCCGGGGAAGAGCGACCGGCCGGACTCGTGGAAGGAGATCGTCATCACTCCCGGGTCGGTGTAGTGGAGTGCCTGGACGCCGTCGCCGTGATGGACGTCGAAGTCGAGGTACAGGACGCGCAGACCGTCACGCCGCGCTCGGGCGATGGCGAGGGCAACGTCGTTGTAGATGCAGAAGCCGCTCGCCCGCGCCGCCATGGCGTGGTGGAGTCCGCCGCCGGGGTGAAACGCATGCTCGACGTCGCCCCGCAGGATCATCTCCACGGCTCGGATCGAGCCGCCGGCAACCGTGGCCGCGGCCTCGTGCATGCCGGGGAATGCGGGGTCGTCGCCGGGCCCAATGCCGGCTTCGGGCGCGGAGGCCAGACGGGCGGCTCGCCTGCCCGAGGCGCCGGTGGCGGCCGACGCCTCCGCCGAGATCCGCCGGACCGTGGCGATGTATTCGGGCGAGTGGAGCCTGGCCAGCTCCTCGTCCGATGCCGGTTCGGGCGCAAGACCCGGCTCGGCGCCAACGGCCCGCAACAGTTCTATGCCCGGCCCGAACCGTCGCGGGCTGAGCGGGTGCATCGACCCAAAGTCGTATTCGAGCGATCGAGGCCCGTAGACGAGAAGCGGCCCCTCGGGCCCGGAGGACGGCGAATGCGACGGCATGGTCGAATGATCGCGCGGCCGGCGGCCCGGCGCCCGGCGAAAACTCGACCGCCCAGCGGCCGGTCCACGCGCTGGGTTACGCTGCCGTCATGAGTATTGCCGAGACCGCGTTCCTGATCCGCCTCGTCCGTCCCGACGAGTACGAAGCGCTGGGCGACCTGACCGTGGCCGCGTACCAAACCATCCCCATATTCACGCCGGAGCAGGAGGCCTACAACGTCCAGCTCCGCGACGTCGAGCGGCGCGCCACCACGTCTTGCGTGCTCGTGGCTACGACCCCCGCCGGAGAGTTGCTCGGCGGCGTCACTTACGTCAGCGGCCCCGAAGATCCGTATTCCGAGGAGCTGCGCGAGGGCGAGGCCGGGATCCGGATGCTGGCCGTGGATCCGGCACAGCGCGGTCGCGGCATCGGCCGGGCGTTGACCCAGGCCTGCCTCGACCGTGCCGCATCCGACGGCCGCCGGCGCCTGGTCCTGCACACCGGCACGTGGATGCCCGCCGCGATCCGGCTCTACGACCGGATGGGCTTCGTTCGTCGCCCCGAGCTGGACTTCACGGTGGTGCCGGGCGCCGACCTGATCGCATACGCGTACGAGCTGACCGGCGACGCCGAGTAGCTAGCCAGGGCTCGCGATCGTCGTCGGTCGTCGGCTGTCGGCTGTCGGCCGTCGGCCCTCGGCCCTCGGCCCTCGGCCGCGTCGGGCGCGTCGGGGCCAGGCGGGGCGGGGGCCCGCACGTTGGTCGGGCGAGGAGGCCGGGACAGGGTGGGGCTGAGCGGAGTGGTGTCGGGGGCCGTCGCGTCGGGGGCCGTCGCGTGACTTGCCGCATTCACACTACGCCGGCTTTGTGCAAACCCAGACCCCGGCGGACCAATCACGTATAGACGATTACCGAACAAATGGTTCCGCCCGCGAACAGAATCTGGCATTTAGCCGTGGAATAGCTTCGACGACGGCCTCGTTGGCAAGCAACGTGGCAGCGCAGCGCAGCCCGGCCCAGTTCGTGGTCGGGTCAAGTTGGCCCAATGTGCGGATGGTATGAACCTGGCAAGAACGGCTCGGGCTCGGGCTCGGGCCTGGGCCTGGCCCGGCCACCCGGCGACTCCCCAGGCCAGCTGGCCACCCGGCCACCCGGCGACTCCCCAGGCCACCCGGCCACCCGGCCACCCGGCCACCCGGCGACTCCCCAGGCCAGCCGGCCACGCGCCCCGGCCACTTACGCCACGCGCTCGCGGCAAACTCCGCGCCCACTATTCCGGCGAGGGCGCCGCACTCCCGGCGAGTGGTGCCGCGAGTACCTCGGTCGGAACGTGCTGCCCCCGCTGTCCGGAGGCGCCACCGCTGCCGACCTGGACCTTGCCGCGCAATATCGCAATTCCCGCAGCCACCTCGGCGACGAGTACGACGCCACCGTTCATGAGCAGCGCCACCGGAGTACCCCACAGGCCGCCGAACCCACCGGTGAGTCCGTTTCCGATCGGTGTCGAGCCTGAGAAGACCGTGGTGTAGACGCTCATGACGCGGCCTCGCAGAGGTCCCGGAACGGTGATCTGGACCAGGGAGTTGGCGCTGGCCGCGGTCGCGATCGCACCGACTCCGCAGAAGAAGACGGCCACGACTGCGATCGGGAGGAAGTGAGTGCTCGCCAGCACAAGCTCGGCAATGCCGAGCACGATTCCGCCGCCGATCAGCACGCGAAGCCGTGGCCGGGCAAGCGTTGCCACCGATAGCGCCGCAATCAGCGCGCCGGCGCCCATCGAGGCATAGAGAAGCCCGTACCCGTTGGAACCTACGCCCAGGGTCTGGGCGGCCATGACCGGCAGGACCACGTTGAAGTTCATGCCGAAGGTCGAGACCATGCCGATCACCGTGATCGCCAGCAGCACAAGCGGCGTATGCCAGACGTATCGCAGGCCTTCGGCCAGGTTCTCGCCGACGGCGCCGAGGCTGCGTGGTATCGCCAGCCTTTCGGCCGGCCGCAGTTCCGAGTCGCGCATCATCAGCAGCCCCACGACCACGGCGCCGTAGCTCAACCCGTTCAGGGTGAAGCACATGGCCGTGCCCACGACACCGATCAGAAGGCCGGCGACGGCCGGGCCTACGATCCGCGCCCCGTTGAAGACCGCCGAGTTGAGGGCGACGGCGTTGGCAATGTCTTCGTGCCCGACCATCTCGACGACGAAGGATTGCCGCGATGGCATGTCGACGGCGTTGACGAGTCCGAGCAGGAAGGCCAGAAGGAAGATCTGCCAGATGGCGATCACGCCGAAGTAGTCGAGCCCGCCCAGCGTGAGGGCCAGGATTCCGGCGATCGTCTGAGTGGCAATGACGGTCCGGCGCTTCGGCCAGATGTCGGCGATGATCCCGCCGAACAGGCCCAGGACCATGACCGGCATGAACTGGACCACGCCCAGGAGGCCGATGTAGACCACCGCCTGGTTCCAGCCGACGAGAGTGCCCAGCAGCCAGCCCAGGGCCAGGCTCTGCATCCACGTCCCGGTGACGGAGATCAGCTGCCCAAAGAAGAAGAACCGGAAGTTGCGATGGCGGAGTGCCCGGCCGGTTGCACCGATGCGCACCCGCCCACCGACGATCACCCGACCGCCTCGCGCGTCGGCGTCGCCCCGGCCTTGGGCGCGATCTCAGCCTTGAGCGCGATCTCAGCCTTGAGCGCGGCCCCCGCGGAACCCGCCATCTCCGCGGTCAGCGCCGCGATCTTGGCCTTCTCTCGAGTCACCCTTGCTTCCGTTTCGTCGACCATGGTCTGGAGCCGGCCGATTTTGGTTTGGAGCATCTGGATCTGGTGCTCGTATCGCGCGGCGCGGTCCCGCAGGATCTGCAGCCGCTCCGATGGATCGGTCGTGGCGTGGTAGGCCTCGTGGCCGCGCTCCCGCGCCACCTCGTCTTCGAGCAGCTGGGCGATCTCCGCCAGCGAGAAGCCGGCGTCGTCGCGCAAGCCCTTGATGAAGCGAAGCCGCTCGACGTCGGTGGTGTCGTACAGGCGGTAGTCGCCGTCGGACCGGGCGGCCGGGGTCAGCAGACCTTGCTCCTCCCAATACCGAACGGATCGTGGTGTGGCGCCGATCTGGGCGGCCACTTCCTGGATGCGCAGCAGCCCGGTCGTGGCCGGGGTCGTCTTCGTCTCCGTCATCGTTGCATCTTAACGCAACATTGCCGTTTACGTGAAAGTTCGGGTTGGGGCGGGCCGAGGGTGGCCGGGCGAGGGTGTGAAGTCTCCCTTGCGGGGTTCCCTTCCGGATCTGTCTTGGACAAGATCGCGGGAGTGATCGACCGGGTCAACTCCATTTTGGCCTCCGACCCTGAACTGGCCGCCAGGCCGAGGCTTCCGGGCTGTCGGCGCTCGGAGGGACGAACGAAGCCAGCGGCGTGATGCCTCCACCTCCATCCGGTTCGAGCTAGAGTTGGTGCGAGAGAATCTCAGGACCAGGTGGCCCGACCTGGACCAAAGACGCAAGCCGCACTCCTAGACACCTCGAGAACCCGCCTTTCGGACCGTTCGCTCGACTGGAGAGGGAGAGACGAATGAGAGATATGCAGGCCGCCCCGGGCGGTCTACGCCGCGGCAGCCGGAGGCGGGCGCCCGGGATCGCCGCATCGAGTAGATGGGCGCGCTGGTTCTCGGGGCTGGGATTGGCGATTGCCGTAGTCGGCTGCTCGAGCGCGGTCGCGACGCACTCGCTCGCATCGACATCGGCGCCCGGCGTCACTCCAGGTAGGTCTGAGACTTCGCCGAAACCGACCGTTGCGCCGCTGCCAAAGCCCACCGGCCGATCTGGCACGTTCACGGCCACTGCACCAACGAATCTACCTGCCCAGGGCCCGGCTGAGCCCGCGCTGTTGAAGAACGGCAAGGTGCTTGTCGTTGGCGAAGGTGCGGCGGTGCTCTATGACCCGATCACGGGACAATTCCGAAGTACGGGCGTGCCTGCCCCTAACCCTGGTGATTCGGACTTTCCAGGCATGGGGTTCGAGCCGAACGGGAACGAGACCCTGCTACTGGGCGATGGACGAGTGCTGACGCTCGGCACCTGGGACGCAGAGGTATACGACCCTTCGACCGGGGGCTTCTCCTTGGCGGGCCCTGAGACTTCCTCTCATGACGGCGGCGCTGTGGTGCTCTTGCTAGACGGGCGCGTCCTCGCGATTGGGGGCTCGGTTGACGACGTGGCGGAGTTCTCTGGGGCCAAAGTAGACATCTACGATCCGACGACCGGCAAGTTCACTCGCACGGGTTCAATGAAGACCGGCCGCGACAGCTTCACAGCAACCCGCGTGCGCGACGGTCGGGTCCTCGTCGCCGGCGGTGAAACGCAGGATACGGATGCAGGGCAGGTCTACTCATCAGCCGAGATATACGATCCCGCCACCGGCAAGTGGAGTCTTACCGGCTCCATGACGACACCACGCGACGAGGCGACTGCCACTCTTCTTGACAATGGCAAGGTGCTCGTCACGGGCGGCGAAGACGACGACGGCAACATCCTTGCTTCGGCAGAGCTGTATGACCCAACCACCGGCAAGTTCACGAAGACCGGGTCGATGTCGATAGCTCGCAGTCGGCAGACCGCCGCGCTGCTTCGCGACGGCCGCGTGCTAATCGCAGGCGGCTCGACAGCCGACGATCCGACGGACACCGCGGAGATATACGACCCCTCGCTGGGTACGTTCTCGCAGACGGGATCGATGACGGTGGCACGGTGGATTCCTTCGGCCGTAACCTTGCCAGACAGCAGCGTCCTGGTGGTCGGCAGCGCGGACACGCCGATATCCGCCGACCTGTACTGGCCATGAGCATCCGCGACCACCGACGCCTGCTGTTGTGACACGCTAGCTGTCACTCGCACCTGTCATGATTCGGGCATGGAAACCGCCCGCCTGGTACCACTTCCGTCGCAGTCGAGCCGCCCGCCGGCCGTTCGAGTCGAGTCGGACAGGCTCGTCATCGAGCATCTGGTGCTCGATGATTCGGCGTTGACGGCGTTCGTGGCCGATCGGCCTGCCGAGGAGCGCGCCGCGCTCATCGAACGGGCGATTCGGGTCGGCCTCACGGCGATCCAGAGCGTCGGCGTGACGGTGAACGTGGACGCGGTCCGGGCCGAGTTCCAGGGCTTGCTGCGCCAGACGGAAGCCGCCAACGAGCGCGCGGCCACGGCGCTGGACACGATCCTGCGGAACAACTTCGCCGACGGCGAGGGCCGGCTGCCGCGGACGCTGGAGAAGTTCCTGGGCGACCGCGGCCAACTGCGCAACTTCGTGGACGAGCTGTTCGACGAGGGCAAGCGCGACAGCGCAATCGGCCGAATGAAGATCCTGCTCGGCGCCTATTTCGACGGCGACGCCTCGCGGCTCGCGCAGCTGCTGGACCCCACGCGCATGGGCTCGCCGCTGCACCAGTTCCGGGTCGAGATGGCGGACGGCTTCGCAAAGCTGAACGAGCGACTCTCCGCCATCGAAGCTGCCGGCGCGGCACGAGCTTCGGAGCGCGCCAAGTCCGCCGCGAAGGGTGCCGACTTCGAGGGCATCGTCGAAGATCTCCTCGGCGAGGTGGCCCGGGGGTCGGGCGACATGCTCGAGCGGACGGGCACCGAGACGGGCACGCTCATGGGCTCCAAGAAGGGCGACTTCGTGCTGACGCTCAACGCCGAGGCCACCGCCGGAGCCGAGCTGCGCGTCGTCGTGGAGTGCAAGGACCGCCAGATCTCGGGTCGAGCAATGCGCGACGAACTGCGAGAGGCGAAGTCCAACCGCGACGCGTCCGTGGCCCTGGTCGTCTTTACGCCGCTGCACGCCCCCACCGGCATCGCCCCGTTCGACGTCCGTGCCGGCGACGTCTACTGCGTTCTGGATCCCGCGGCGCCGGATCCGGCCACGCTCGAGGCAGCCGTCAGGCTCTCGCGGCTGCTGGCACTTCAGACCCTGCGCGAACGTGACATCGAAGTGGACGCGGCCGCGATCGCGGAGGCGCTCAACGGCGTGCGCGAGCAGCTGGAACTGATCCGTGCCCTCAAGTCGACCCTGACGTCGATCGGAACGAGCACGAAAGAGGTCTACGCCGGCCTGGATCGGCTGCGGGACGGCATCCTGGCCCGTATCGCCGAGGCCGAGGCGGAGTTGCGCCGGCCTGAGGCCGCCCACC
>Ga0182027_10012829_pt1 | contig 11741 bp, 10 predicted proteins | sample 712E1DmetaG_FD_121300 | JGI IMG/M metagenome (GOLD analysis project Ga0182027, IMG submission 121300) | Permafrost microbial communities from Stordalen Mire, Sweden - 712E1D metaG (Illumina Assembly) | ecosystem: Environmental > Terrestrial > Soil > Wetlands > Permafrost | place: Sweden...
ACCTTTTGAAAAGCTTGCCAATACCCACGCGCAGCCAGTGCATCTCGGCTTTGCCGGTCTGCTTCGTGATGCGCCGGGTCCCATGCCCCGGACATGACCCTCTCGATCAACTCAGGGCTGACGCGGTAACCTTCGATAGACAGCGAATGATAGGCATCGCTCTGGTAAATCCCATCGACAAAATCCAGATATGCCGTCTGGTTTTTGGGTAACCCAGGCGGTTTAGGAAAACTCTCAAGCACGGCATCCCGCGATGCCGACCAGATAGCCTGAAGCCTGCCAACGATGGGCGCTTCCGTAGCCCCGCCTATCGCGAATACAGGCTGTGCAACTTCAAACGGGTCTGTCTCTCGAACGTCGTACCCTGCCGCCTTCATTGTCGAAAGGATTTCACTAGCCAGTTCCGCACGACCAACCCGGCGCAATGCACCTGCCAGACGGCCAGCAACAGCGGAGTGCCCTCCATTTAGCAGAGGTCTGAGCAGTTCAGATCCATCGGGGATGACCGTTAAGACAACTTGGGTTTCAATTGGGCTGCGAATAAAAAAGGATTCCGGTACGCGAATGAGCGCTGCGGCAGGGGAAAAGATTCGCAGGCCATTTCGGATGACCAGGTCGTTGCGGGATGGAAATTGCTGTTCCTTCAGGTCGTACAGCGATGTGCGAAAGAGCAGCCCGACCGTGTTGTTTTGGCCTTTCGGGCTGTAAATGATTGTCTGAGGTGGAATAATGGTGTTTTCAGCATGGAGCCGGAGCGATTGTTCCGCTGAAAGATGCCAGTCTTTCCCGAAACGTTCGTTGCAATATCGGGCGCAGAACTCCCAGAAGGACGCAAACCACGGCGTGCTGTCTCCGGGCCGCACGCCAGGGCTGGCTGAGATCAGCCAGCCTTTCATGACCGCTCGCATGAATCCATGTTTCCGCAGCCGGTCCCGATGAACCCGGCTCAGTTCGCTCGATTGAAAGACACGACGCCCGTCTTTCTGCAGGTCCTGGAGAATGCCCAGAGATGCCGCCAATTTTTCGTTCGGTGTCGCCATTTGCGCCTCCTCCCTTGCGGACGAATACAAGTTTATAGGGCCGTGCATTTACAAGTATATACTGACGAGCAATTACAAGTACACTATGCTGTATGGATTCAAGTCTCTTTGGCGGACAGTGGGAATTTGCTTGCTGATATTCGACTCTACATCGAGAGAAGGCAAACAAAGCTCAATAGCACGCGGAATCCACATTCGCAAAATATACGATCTATTCGCATATTTTGCATTGTCCTAAAATATAACCAAGGGTCTGCGGCCCCCGGCTATAGCTTCGCTTTTGTCAGCTTGCGAAGAAAGGTGTCTTTGGCTGCGTGGGTCTTGCGGAGCTTCTCCAGTGCCGACAGAAATACTGATTCACGCCCTCGACGAACCGCGAGGTCACGCAGGTCTGTCAGCAGAATGACGGCCCTGTCGTACTCCTTCGGTTGCCGTTTCTGGATATGCGCCGCTATTTGACTCCAGGCCGCATCTTCATGCTTCGCCAGATGGTTTAGATACTCTGTGCGATCAGCCTCGTCCTTCGCCTTTTGCCGCGCTGCATCCGCCGCTCGCTTTACGTCCAGAAGCCGCGCTCTCTCATCCGCGCCGCCGCGTACACGTGTCAAGGGCGGAGTAAAAAGGAACCACTGGGGCGGAGTAAAAGGGAGCCAGTAGACGGTCAGAAGCAGGTTTTTCGGGGGAGGAGGGGCGCTGGAGCGTAGCGGAAGCGGCCCTCCTCCCCCGAGGCGCGTTTGGGCGGGCCGGTCAGGGGCGCTTGCGGCGACTCTGCCTGAGGCGATAGGAGTCGGCGTTCATCTCCAGAATGTGGACGTGATGGGTGATGCGATCAAGCAGTGCGCCGGTGAGGCGTTCGGAGCCGAAGATCTCGGTCCATTCGTCGAAGGGCAGGTTGCTGGTGATCAGCGTGGAGGAGCGCTCGTAGCGCTGGCTGATGGTCTCGAAGAGCAACTCGGCGCCGGTTTTCGATAGCGGCACGTAACCAAGTTCGTCGATGATCAGCAGCTCATGGGCTGTCAGTTGCTTCTGGAAGCGCCGCAGGTACTTCTCGTCCCGAGCCTCGATCAGTTCGCCGACCAGAGCGGCAGCGGTGATGAAGCGAACGCGATGACCGCGCTGACAAGCGGCCAGGCCCAGCGCCAGGGCGATGTGCGTCTTACCTGTGCCGCTGTTGCCGAGCAGCAGGACGTTCTCCTTGCGTGCCAGGTACTCGGAGCGCGCCAGTTCGAGGACCAGGGTCTTGTTGAGTGCGGGGATGGCGAGGAAGTCGAAGCTGTCGAGGCTCTTTACGACGGGGAACTTCGCCTGTCGGATGCGGCGCTCGGTGGCGCGGCGATCACGATCGAGCAACTCCAGTTCGGTCAGCCGCAGCAGATACTGCGGGAAGGTGGACTTTTCCTGGGCGCAGGTGCGAGCCAGCTTGTCGTACTCGCGCAGCATGGTGGGCAGTCGCAGAGCCTTCAGGTGATGCTCCAGCAGAACCTGTGGTGTATCGGCAGTCGTTGTGCTCACAGCGTTGCCTCCAGTGTGGGAGGCTCAGCCGCGGGCGTCGACAGCAGGCTCATGTAATCGGTAGCGTGCGTGGCGCGCACCTGCGCCAACGGCAGGTGCGGCCAGTTGGCCATATCCAGCCGCGGCGGTCTTCGCTCGATGCGGCAGAGTACCAGGTGCCGCACGGCATCGAAGCTGATCGTGTTCAGCGCAAGCGCCTGCTCGACCGCGGCTGTGACCTCGGCGAGGGGGAAGGTCTCCAAAAGCCGGAGTACCTGGATGTACTCGCGGGCGGCGTGCTTGCGCAGCCGCGCCTCCAGCATCCGGCGGAGTTGAGCAAAGCACTCGGGCAGCTGCCAGCTCGCGAGCGGTGCTGCCTGGTCCAGAGCCCGGCTCTTGTGTTCGAGCAGAGCCAGGTAGTGCAGCGGGTCGTAAACCGTGGCTTCGCGCTCGTAGCTGCGCTCGTGCTCGGCGATGACCTCGCTGCCGCAAACGATCACAACGCGGTGGACGTAGGCCTTGACCAGCACCTGGCGGTGGCCGAACTCAGTCGGCACCGAGTAATCGTTGGTGCGGTAGCGGACCAGAGAGATGGAACTGACGCGCACGGTTGTCTTATCACAGGCCTCGAAGCGTGCCGCCGGCAGTGGCAGCAACGCAGCGCGGTCACGCTTGAAGCGTTCGCCGATAGTCTCCGTGTGCCCACGCAGACGCTGCGCGCGGCGGGCAAGGCCGTCATGCACGAACTGCTCGTTGAGCGCATCCCAGCTTACCGCTCGTGGAATCGGCACCATGAAGTTGCGCCGCGTGTAGCCGACCAGGTTCTCCACCTTGCCCTTGTCGTTGCCCTTCGCCGGACGGCCGAACTTCTCAGCGAACAGGTAGTGACTCTGCAACTCGGAGAAGGCCCGCGTCTTCTGCCGCTCCCCATCGCCAAGGATCCTGGCTACGGCAAGCGTGGTGTTGTCGTAGAGGATCCGCGTCGGTACCCCGCCGAAGTACTCGAAAACGCGGACGTGGGCTTCGAGAAAGGCCTCGGTCGTCTCGGCCGGAAAGGCCTGCACAAAGCAGTCGTCCGAATGCGGCAGGTCGAAGGCCATGAAGTGCGCCTTCTGCTCCACACCAGCGATGACCACCATCGCTTCGCCGAAGTCGGCCTGCGCCTCGCCCGGCGTGTGGGTCAGCGGAATGAACATCTCCTGGCTGCCGATCTTCGATGAGCGCACGTAGTCCTTCACCATCGTGTAGCCGCCCGTGTAGCCGTGCTCGGCCCGCAGCCGCTCGAAGATCCGCTTGGCCGTGTGCCGTTGCTTGCGCGGGCGCTGCTTGTCGTCCTCCAGGATCGCGTCGATCGCGCCTTGCCACGGACCCAGCTTCGGCCGCCGCACCGGCTTCTGCCGCTGGTAGCCCGGCGGCAAGGAGTACTCGAGCATCTTGCTAACTGTCTTCCGGGCCAAGCCAAACTCCCGCGCCGCCGACCGCCGGCTCATCCCATCCACCAATACCGCCCGCCGCACCCGCGCATATAGCTCCACCGTCTTCATGCCTCCGGTATCCCACAGAAAACACGCTCCCTATCAGCTCCGAACCTTCCTCGGAACCCCAAAGAGAACCTGCTTGTCCGTGAAACTACTGCCTGGCGGGGTGGACTACTTTTACTCCGCCACGACCCGGCGCTCACGCGCCAGTTCGTGGTCTATTTTTGCGCGCGTACATGCATGGTACGGATAGGCGAGCTTCCGATGGCTTTGCGAATCTCCTCGGCGCGATCCACCGCCTTTTCCAATGTACAGTTGATCAGAACTACAAGGAACTCCTCGCCGCCGTAGCGTCCGATAAGGTCGTAGGAGCGGACCGACCCGAGCAACCGCCGCGCAACCTCGCGAAGCACCTCGTCGCCCAAGATGTGCCCATAGGTGTCGTTAACCAGCTTGAAGTGGTCAAGATCGCCGAGCATGATGCTAATGGGCCTTTTGTTGCGCTGCCTGCGCTTCAATTCGCCGGCCAGCAGTTCAAGAATTGACCCTCGATTGAGCAGTGACGTGAGCGAGTCGTGGGTAGCTTTATAGCGCATATCCTCGCGCGCTTCAAGCAGATTGTCTTCGAGTTCGAGAATGCGCATGCCGGTATGCAGGCGCGCTTTCAGTTCTCCGGGATCGAAGGGTTTGATGAGGTAATCGTCGGCGCCGGATTCCAGGCCTTCTACAATGTCATCCTTGGAGCCTTTTGAGGTGAGAAGCACGAGATAGACGTGGCTCTGGCTGCGCTTCCGGCGTACCGTGCGACAGACGTCTGGCCCATCAAGTTGAGGCATGACCCAATCAAGGAGGGCGAGGCGCGGACCATCGGGACAGCACAGCTCCTTTGCCGCCTTACGGCCATCGCTGACAGCGGTGACGTCGTATCCGGCGTGCTCGAGAGTTTTCTGTAGCATGCGGAGCGAGACCGCTTCGTCGTCCGCGATCAAGATCTTCATGGTTCCCCACCCGCCGCGAATGCACCTACAGCCGCCAGCAACCCCGTTTCCCCCCGGTCGAAGTCAGCCATGGCCTGCTGGATTTCGCGCTCTTCTCCGGCGCGCGCCGCCGCTTCGACGCGGGCGGCTAGCTCGGCCACATTTTTGATCGACAGATTGGCCAACATTCCTTTCAGCGTGTGCGCAGCCTTCTCCACCTGGCACGGATCGCCGGCATGGACCGCGTTGTGCAGGGTATCCCGGAGCCTCGGAAAATCCTCCTTGAACAGCGTGAGCAACTCCACAATCAGCTCGCGGTCATTGTCGACACGAGCCAGCAGTTCAGGCATATTCACGTATTGTTCGAGCGATGCGCGCTCTGAGTTCGTCATGGCCGCACCTCATTCGTTGCTACGGCTGAAGGGGGACTGAGGAAGCGTGCGCTTCAGCTTGTTTCGATCTGTATGTCTGGAGCAAGGCATCTAGCTCCTCGGGGCGAATCGGCTTGGGGAGGTAGCCGTCCATGCCCGCCGCCAAACACCGATCCTGGTCGCCTTTCACGGCATACGCAGTGAGCGCCACAATGGGCTGGTGGATTCCGGTTTCCTTCTCGCGCTCGCGAATCAGTGTGGTGGCCTCAATTCCGTCGAGCAGCGGCATCTGCACATCCATCAGCACCAAGTCGTAGCTGGAGCGCTCAAGCAGCTCGACCGCCTCCCGGCCATTGTTTGCCACCGTGACCCGATGCCCGCGTTTCTCAAGCAACCGTGTGGCCAGGCGCTGGTTGACCGCGTTGTCTTCCGCCAGCAATATTTCCAGAACGGTCCCAGGAACAACAGCACGCCGTTCCACGCCGGGCCCAGACACTCTCGCTGCGTCGGGCTGTGCCCGCCGCCTATCTAACGCGCGGGTGATGGCGTCGCGGAGTTCCTGCTGGCGAACCGGTTTGGTGAGGGATGCAGAGAGGCCAAGTTTCTGGCATCGCGCCATATCTCCACGACGGCCGGCGGAACTCAGCATCATGATGGTAGCTGCGGCAAGTTCCGGAGTGGCCCGAATCTGTTCCACCAGGCTGAAACCGTCCATGTTGGGCATATGCATATCGGTCACTATCAATCGGTAAGGATTGCCCGACGCGCGCGCGGAGTTGAGTTCCACGAGGGCCTTCAGTCCACTCTCCACGCAGACAACTCGCATGCCCCAGCGGGTCAGCAGCCGATCGAGGATGCGGCGGTTGGTCTGATTGTCGTCTACCACCAGCACGCGGGCGCCGCGCAGCATCCCTTCAGACAAGCCGACAGGTAACTGCGAAGCCAGGGCGCCGCCCAAGCCTACGCGGGCCGTGAAGTGAAACTCACTGCCTTTGCCGGGTTCGCTATTCACCCAGATTTTTCCGCCCATCATGGCAACCAGCCGCGAGGTGATGGTGAGGCCAAGCCCTGTTCCCCCGAACTCGCGGGTGGTGGAAGTGTCGGCCTGGGCGAAGGAGTCGAAGATCACCGTTTGCTTGTCTTTGGGGATCCCGATGCCGGTGTCGGCGACAGTGAAATGGAGGATGCAGTCCCCGTCCTCCTGCCCTTCCACTTCCGCTGTCAATGCCACCTGGCCTTCTGAGGTGAACTTGATGGCGTTGCCCACCAGATTGAAGAGGATTTGGCGCAGGCGCGTGGGGTCACCACGGATAATCGTGGGCAGTTCCGGAGCGATGTCGCAGAGCAGCTCGAGTTCCTTTTCTTCAGCGCGAAGAACAAGCGTCCTCAACGTGGTCTCAATGCACTCCCTGGCGTCGAACTCGATCGACTCCAGGTCGATCTTGCCGGCCTCGATTTTGGAAAAGTCGAGGATGTCGTTGATCACGTTGAGTAGAGAGTCGGCGGAAAGTTTCACCGTCTCAAGATAGTCGCGCTGCTCGGGAGTCAGGTCGGTGTCAAGCGCCAGATCGGTCATGCCGATCACGCCATTGAGCGGGGTGCGGATTTCGTGGCTCATGTTCGCCAGGAATTCGCTTTTTGTCCGGCTGGCTGCCTCGGCCTGGATGCGCGCCTTGATAGTCTCCGCTTCGCTCTGTTTTTGAGCCGTGATATCGCGACCGATACCGATAATGCCGATGATGCCGCCATCACGATCGCGGAAGGGTACTTTCGTAGTCAGGAGCCAGCGGTCCCTTCCTTCTTTGTCCTGCGCGCGTTCGGCTTGGCTGACCAACTGCTCGCCGGTGCGTATGACCGTCTGCTCGTCATTGCGGAAACCTCGAGCCAGCTCCTCGGGATAGAAGGAAGAATCGTCGAGTCCGAGCAAGGTGCCGTCGGGTGAGCCCGTCATATAGGTCCTTATCGCCCGGTTGGCCAGCACGAAGCGGCTTTGCGTGTCCTTGATGTAGATGAGGTCGGGCAGGCTATCAATCACCATGCGTAGCATGCGGAGTTCCGTTTGGTTCGTACTCCGCTCCGCGCGCCGGGCTTGCGCGATGACCGAATCGCGGCGGAAGAAAACATATCCGGGCCACGCGATGAGTACAAATACAGCGAGGGCGATAAGCGCGAACGGGCCGGCCGCGAGCTGAACGAAAACAAGCTGTTTTAGCAGGAAACAAGCCCCGACGACGGCTGCTCCCAGAATTGCCGCCTCTATGAGAATCCGCTTCACGTCCGCGCCCGAGCTCGGTTCTGCCTTTCCCAGGCGCGCGGAACCTTCTTCACTCTGCATCGCAGCAACGCCCCCATCGTTCGGTCCACGGCTTCGGCACGACGATGATACAGGATTCTTACATTCTCCGTATGCGGAAATAGTAGCAGCAAATCATACGGATGGAACCGAATGGGTTCGAGCCTTTCTGCAAGTACCTTAAAGATTACCTATGATCGGCCCCGGTATTTTTTGATCCATGGACAATGTTCCTTTCTGGCGAAACCGAACTCAAATAGGCGGACGGTTTTGCTAATGAAAGGGCCGCGACTCACTGTGGGCAGATCTTTGTCGGCAAACATGTAGCGGGCGCAGAGAGGCACCCGGTTAAATGTTGGTCCAATTGAATTTTGTAGATGTGATTTTTACCGAGGGTGTCTGGCCTTTTGGTGCGCCTCGTCATCGGTAACCGGCGTTGTCTGGCTTTTTGGTACGCCTTTTCAGCGGTCAGCTAGAATCTAGCCCCTAGAGCACGATCGTGCAAGATATCTTAGGTGACTCGTGTCGCAATTACCTGTAGTAGAAATTGCAGCACAAACGCCACCCGTTCTGGAGAAAGCACTCGTAGTTGCGCTTCCGTTTTCTGACATGGGGCGCGCGCATTGCCGCTACCAATTGGGTAGGCGCGGCAGGGAGGCGAAACCAATCTGGACGATGGAGGGGAGTTGGGGGAGAGGTGTCTGAGAAATCGCTTCGAAATGGGGCAAATGATGGTTTATGGGTTCCGGCAAAGGCCTTGCTGGGCATGCCTGGATCTTTGGCCTTCGAATTGATGCAAAGATGATGGCGGGCGGAGGCAACCGGTGGTATATTTCCTTGCGGCCGAAAGGCAAAATGGAAATCCCGGAGTAACAGTTCCCCTTGTGTTAGCGATCTTACGGCGAAGCCGAGGAACTGTTGTTTCTGGCAACTCGGCGTCGTCCGCTCTGATTGCTCCAATCTAATTTGCCTTTTTGCCACGCCTTCCTCCAAAGCCGCGAGGGGAATTAGGACGGCGATCATGCTCGTTGACCTCCTCGATGTTCGCCAGGCCCTTGAAAGTGAAGCTCTTGTTCCTTGCTTTCAGCCAATCGTCGAACTGCGCACCGGCCGCTTGGCCGGTTTTGAGGTCTTGGCGCGCTGGCAGCACCCCGACCTCGGGTTGATCCTGCCGGAGAATTTCATCTCGCTGGCGGAAGAGAACGGGCTGATCGGACAGCTGACCCATCAGATCCTGGGCAAGGCCTTTCTCACGGCGCCCCAGTTGCCGGAACCACTTTTTCTGGCCGTCAATGTTTCGCCCATGCAGTTGCAACATCTCAGCCTGCCCCGCCAGATTCGCAATGTGGCCGAGGAATTTGGGTTCCCGCTGCAACGCCTGATCGTGGAGATTACTGAGAGCGCCATTGTCAACAACCTGGAGCGCGCGCGAACGATTGCCACCGAGCTCAGGGAGATGGGCTGCAAGCTGGCACTGGACGACTTCGGCACCGGATATTCGACCCTGACACAACTGCAGGCGCTAACTTTCAGCGCGCTGAAGGTCGATCGCAGCTTTGTCCAATATATGACATCGCAGCGTGAGAGCCGCAAGATCGTGGCATCGATCGTGGGCCTGGGATACAGCCTGGGCATGATCACAGTGGCGGAGGGCGTCGAGACAGAGGAACAGGCAGACATGCTTTTATGGCTGGGATGTGAGTTGGCGCAGGGTTGGCTCTATGGGCACCCTCTGCCGGCTGCGCACATTCCCGATATGGTCGCAGCCGCACCGCGGACGCTGTCCAGCGCAATGTCGACGCAGAGGAAGCAGGGGGGCATTTTCAGTCTGGAGGCGCTGCCGGATCAACGCCTGGCGGAATTGCGGGCGATCTACGATGGTTCGCCCGTGGGCTTGTGCTTCCTTGACCGAAATCTTCGCTACGTCAGCCTCAATCAGCGCCTTGCCGACATGAATGGCGCCCCTGTGGCAGCACATATCGGCAAAACTGTGGAGGAGATGATTCCTGAACTGTTCCCACTGGTTCAGCCTTGTATTCTGCGCGCCTTGCAGGGCGAGGCAATCGCGGACGTGGAGGTTTCTAAGCCGTCCCCCAATTCAGGGGAGCCCGACATGACGGTCGTTTTATCGTACCAGCCAGTCTTCGACGAGGCGCAGGGAGTGATCGGCGTTTCGGTTGCGGAAATGGATATTACTGCACGCAAGCTTGCCGAAGATGCACTTCTTGAGAGCTCGGAAGACTACCGGCATCTGGTCGAGATCAGTCCGCAAATGGAGTGGACCCGCGATGCCGACCTCAACACGACGGACGTCAGTTCCCGATGGTTGCAGTTGACGGGGATGAGCAAGGAGCAGGCGAGCAAGCTGGGATGGATGGATGCTCTGCACCCTGACGATCTTGCTCCCGCCATGAAGTCGCTCAAGGAAGCATTGCACTCCGGCAAGCCGATCGATGTCGAGTACAGGGTGATGACGGCGGACGGCAAATGGAGGTGGTTGCGATCCCGCGGGGCGCCGCGCTATGGGCCAGCAGGCGAGATTCTCCGTTGGTGCGGCGGCTGGGAGGACATAGAGGAGCGCAAAGAACTACAGGAAGCGCTCCGCAAGAGCCGCGAACGTAACTAGGCAGGGCCTTCGATCTGGCGGAAACAGGTGTCTTTGGAGAAGGAGAGGACCCGAAAAGGGATTTATCAGCTTAGCCGCGTTATCGAGATACTGCGCCAATGCCGTCGAGAGGAGTTCACGATCGCCGCGCACTGTGAGCCGGGGATCCGGAATAATTTCTGCCGGGGGCATCAGACACTTCGAGTCACGCCTGCAATGGCCGCTGGCGTGACGGATCGGCTTTGGGATGTTTCAGACCTCGTAGCCCTTTGGGAGTCCTACGAGCGGGAGGGAGAAAGCGCGGCATGACGGCATTTGAATACAGATTTGAACTGAACGTAGGCGAGAGTGAAGAAGGGATGGAGCGAACCGAAGAGGAACTGAATGGCCTAGGCGCACAGGGATGGGAACTCGTGGCAGTTACCCCTTGCGGCAAAGACAATTCCTATTTGGGCTATTGGTTTAAGCGGCCAAAGGATTCAAAGTAGCCCACTACCCCCCAATCCGACCCCGCCCCAATTACGCGATATAATACCTGATCTATGTGCGGACGATGCGGCAACGGAAGCCGCAACGTCCTAAGAATGGCTACATAAGCGAAAAGCCCGGGCCATCTCTGACCGGGGCTTTCTGCTTACTGCATTCGACCGTGCTCAAACCGCTGGGAATCGGACACTCACCGCCTAGTCTGACGACTGGAGCCGCAGAAGTTTCTTAGCTGGCTCAGCGACCACCCAAACCCGAAAATCACAATGTCGGCAGATGGCAGCGTTGTTAGGGGTAGACCCCGGTTTGTTCTGCTCCGGCAAGATTATCGCCAGCATCGGGTGCCCACACTTTGGACAATTGAAGGCGACGTTGTTTCCGAACGCATCGCAGAGAACCCTGTCCCCCGCTTCGTTCACCATGTGGAAGTCCGTGACTCTTGTCATTCCTTCTCCCCGCCAAGACTATTTCAAGGGACGATAAATGCAGAAGCCCTGCCCACCCGAGTGTGTGTGAGGATACCAGACCGAATACCGAAAGACCGAGGATAATGAAGAGCGGTTCGTTACGTTGTCGGTGCCCGATACCTACGTTGTCGGCTGGAGTTGTGATTTCGCGATTTCTGCCACTTCTCCAGCCCCCTTGGCATAGAGCGCCTCTTCATCAGGAGCAAGCGCGTACAACAACTTCAGAAACTCTCCCGCGTGTACACGCTCCTCGTCCGCTATGTCCTTGAGCACTGCTACGGCGAGTTTGTTTTCGGTTGACTCTGCAAGCTGCATATACATCTGAGTCGCTTCGTACTCAGAGGCGACCATAAAGCGAATCGCTCTGACGAGTTCCTCGTCCGTGAGCTTTCTCCCGTTCGCCAACTCTGAAAAGGGTGACCCGAACTGTGGCATATCATTTTCCTCCGCTTCATGCACCTTGACACGCTAAAGATTGGATTGCGGCTTTGAGTGCTATCACGTTTGTAGTTCCGTGGCTTCCAGAGGTCTGA
>Ga0182027_10012830_pt1 | contig 11741 bp, 7 predicted proteins | sample 712E1DmetaG_FD_121300 | JGI IMG/M metagenome (GOLD analysis project Ga0182027, IMG submission 121300) | Permafrost microbial communities from Stordalen Mire, Sweden - 712E1D metaG (Illumina Assembly) | ecosystem: Environmental > Terrestrial > Soil > Wetlands > Permafrost | place: Sweden...
AAGCACCAAATCGGCGCGCCATATATGCGCAAAGCAGGGCGGTCCCAATGATCGCCAAAATTGATAAGAGCTGAATCGAGAACCAGGGATCTCCTGTTAAACTGGCCAGGGCGCCGATCATGTAGATCAAGGGCGGCTTGTGATCCCAGAGATCGCGATAAGGCATCAGGCCATGCAGCCAACCGTACCCCACTTCGATGAAAGTCGCCACATCCACACTGGGTATTTGACCGGAGTTGAGTATCTGAACCGAGGCGATCAAACTGTTGCCGGCGATCAGGGCCGGCCATAGGCCATAGCGGCGAACCAAACTTGGCCAACTATGGATCTTGTCACGCCAAGACATCATCCCTACCTCCGGCGTTTGAGCGACTGCCAAGGATGAACGACTCTGTTCCTTTGGTTGGCTTCAGGCTTGACTCTCTTTGGCTCTGCTCGGGCCAAAGAGAATTCAGGATCACCAAGACAAAAGTGCTCGCCCCTAGGAAGGCCAAGGGTGAATTGAACAAGCCTCCGACAGAAATGGCCGCCCCAGCGAGAGCCAATAGCGTCTTAGCTCGAAATGACAGATGGGCCCAAGCATAGACACCAAAAGGCAGTAAGATCAGTAGATAATGCTCCCAGATGGTCCCAGGCATGATCAGTGAGGCGGATAGGCCGACCAGTAAGGCTGCCGCCCAACCCTCAGGCTGACGCGCCAACCAAACTGAGAGGGCGACCAGGCCTATGGCCGAGATGATCATCATCGCCCGAACTCCAGCCCCTAGTGCCCCCGAGCCGGTAACTAGCTCCAACCACGAAGAGGGGGCGAGATTGGCCGGGACAGCGGTAGCAGCCCCAGATATGTTGATTAGGATGCGAGGGAACTGCCAAAAGCCCTCGGGTGACCAGATAAAAGCAGGAATTACCAAGATAGCCGACCCGATCATGAGCCATAGAAGGCCACGCCGCCCTTCGCGGATCAGTAGCGCTGGCACCAGCAGGGCCGGGGAGATCTTGAGCCAGCCGTTGGCGGCAATGGAAAGGGCCCGGGACCGTGTGTTAGGAATGAGTGCCAAACCGATTAGCAACACTTGCAGCCCTTCAACGTTACCCTTCATGAGGCTATCTAAAGTCGGATAGAACAGGACCGCCGCGACCCCAGTCCAGAGAATGGCCCTCGGGGAGAACTTGGCTCCGCCGGCCCATAAAGCCGTTAGTAGGCCAATCGCTATGCCTAGGCCCGTGATCGAAAGCCAAATCAAGCCGGCGTCCTGAAAGCTCAAACCAGACAAAGGAATCAGTAAAAAGGATAACACCGGCGGATAACGATAGATGTCCAAACCCTGAGATCCGAGAGGCCCCAGCAGCATTGTCGGGTTGTAGGGGCTCCCACCTTGCGCCGCCCGGCCAGCAGCTAACCAATAATCATGGAAATCTGCGACAAAAGGTAAATTCGAGGCCGGGAGCATGCTTTGGGACAGGCAATACAAGATGAAGAGCCCTCCCCCCAGCAACAACAAGACGCCGAGAATATCGCGCAAACCCTGGATAAGAGAGGAACGGGAACTAGACATCTTCTATTCCATCTCTGGGAGAATCGTCTGTTCGCTGTCCAGGATAGCGCCACCGTCTTCTTCCCAGTGGGCCTGGGCTGATATTTCATCTGACTCGATCCGCACATCCGGTCCCTTTGGCGCCGGATGCGCGGCCAGGGAGCCTTCTGCTGTCTGCGCCAACCGCGCGCCCAGGCGCAGAGACATGGCCACGCCCCGGTCATGCGGATAGATGTGGGCTAAAGAGCCATGGAGCAGACCTGCCAATCCTGTCTCAATCGGCAGGGTCGGCATGGGTCCGCCGATTTGGGGCACCGGCTGGGCGTAGCGGTCGCGCGAAACCGTGATGTTGGTCACCCAGGTGCGTGAATACTCAAGGTTGAGGGCGCGCAAGGCGGGCTCAGCGGCAGATAGGATGGCCTCTGGTGAAGCCTCAAAGATAGGATCTGCCGGATCTACGTAATGGGCGAGGTAGATCAGATGGCGGCCGCCGTAGCGCTCCGCCGGTATCAGATTGGTGTGCTCGATGATGCCCACACAGCTCGAGGCACCACCTTGGGTCAGATTGGTCCAGTAGAACAAGCTGACCGGTCGGTCGAGTTCGACCAGGGCGCAGACCACGCCGCGGTAGGGGATGGCGCGCAGTTGGTCGCCGTAGGCAGCGGGCACCTGGGGGGCCAGTTTCAACAGCAGCCCGCCCGACAGGGCGGCGATGACCACGCGGGCGTGGATTTTCTGCCAGGCCCCCTCGTGCTCGCAGAAGATCGACCAACCGCCATCCTCTTGGGTGAGGCTGGTCACCGGGGCGGCGGTCCAGATGGGAACGCCGGCCTGCGCGAGCTGCGCGGCATAGGCTTCCAGCAACCGGCCCAGCGAGCCACGCAGGTAACCCAGCTTGTCGCCGCCGGCCTTGCGGGCGCCGGCGCGCTGGCGCAGCCTCGCCACCAGCCAGGCCATGGGCAGTTGCTTATAAAGCTGCGAGCCGAACTTGGCTTCCAGCAGGGTCTGCCACAACAGCTCGAAGGCTTCGCCGCCAAAGGCGCGCCGCGACTCTGCCACCACCGAATGGCGATCGAGGCGGCCATTGTCAGGACGGATAACACAAAAGGCCGTGGCCAGCCCGCTGCGAATGCGGGAGAGAAATGAGAGCGGCGAGAAGCGCAGCAAATCCAGCGGCGAGTCGAAGCGGTAGGGGCGACCACGGTGGAGGATGGCCATCGAACCGTGTCGCCACTCGAGATCCGCACTCATCCCCAGCCGTTCGGCCAGCTCGCGCACCTCGTGGTCCTGGGGGAAGATGTGGTGGTAGTAGGCTTCGATGGGCTCCCCGCCCACGGAGATCGACCGCGCCAGACCGCCCACCTTGGGGGCCGCCTCCAGCACCAGGACGCTGTGTCCGGCCGCTTTTAGCTTGTCGGCCGCGGCCAAACCCGTGGCCCCCGCGCCGATGACGACCGCGTCGAATTGCTGTTCCAAGCGTAACTCCTTTAAAGACTCGCCGATATGGGTGATCCTCTGAAGAGTGGGTCGAAGGGCGAAACTGTCAAAATCTCAGCGAAACTAGTCGGTGACCTGCAGCCTTTTAGTCCTTCGGCTCAGACGACGGCCCGCCGTGGGGGCTTGCGCCGGCGGCTTGCGCTATCTGAGCGGTCATGGCCGCCACGAATTCCGCTGCCAGCGCCATCATGGCCGGGTCCTCAAAGCCCACCTGGGCCCCGGCGCGATGAGTGTCCAGGGCCTCAGCGATGAGCGGCGACCAGCGCGGCTGCTCATGGGCGAGCCAGGTCGCCGCCTCCTGCTTGGAACCGTAGCGGCCGGTGCGCAAAGTGGCTAAGGACCGACATAAGGTCAAGATGTTGTAGGCCCGCAGACTTGGCTCCATCGCGGATAGATCCTGACTGCCGGCCCGGCGCGCATAGCGCACGATGGCGTCGGCGAACTCGGTCTCTTCGATCGGCGGGATGAGAGTGGTGGGCCTGGGGCCATATAGGGACTCACCCGTCGTCCGGATGAGATGCCAACTGCGCAGCCATTCGGCGACATTGTCCTCTTGGACCAATGGCGACCCGCGGCTGATGTGAGCGAGGCTGCCGCCGGCGCGGAAGTTCCATAGCGTGGCCTGGCCAATGTATACAATCTCCAGGCGTTCGCGCCAAGCCGGGTGGTAGCGGATGAATTCGCGCGGCACCGAAGCGGCCAGGTCTAAGTCCAAATCGGCGACTTCCGGGCCGAGCACCGCCAATAGGTCGAGGTCGGAGGCGTCGGGCTCAAAGCCGCCGACGACTGATGAGCCCCATAGATATAGGCCGACAAGCTTGTCGCCGAGCACGACCAGGAAACAGGTGGTCAGGTCTTCGATGAAGTCCGGGGACAGACGTAGGTCGATCATGAGCGTTAGTTTGGCCAGATCGGGCATGTGGTCAAGCCAAGGACGGGATATTCAGTGCTGCCTGGACTTGTGCTTGATCGCCCGTGTTCCTACTCCTAAGGGGCCGGTGAGATAAGCCGCTTGCAGTGGCTCTTCGCGTGCGATTAGCGCCCCCACACAAGCTCCTTCTGCAGCGTAGATGGCTTCGCCCAGGGCGGGCTCGCTCATTGCCAGGGCGCTGGCATCCTCGCAGCTCTCGATGTCGGCCAGGCGCTCGAGCAGTAATGAACAGGTGCGAAAGGCGGCGAATCGCCCTTCATCGAGCTTGTGCCAGACCACTTGATCATAGGCGTAGCCGAAGAGTGCCCGGTAGCGCGAGAGGCGGATGTGGCGGCCGAGCCGATGTCGGCCGCCGGGACCCAGGCGCGCGAAGGCCGTCAGGGTGGCCAGCGCCCCCGCTGGCAACTCGGCTACCGGGGCCAGGGCACCCGGTGGGAAGGTGTTGGGCTCGAGCAGGGCTTCGAGAGCCGCCAGAGAAGCCCCCTGTCTGTCGCGAGATGACATCAGGCCCGGCCCTGGAGCTGGCTGAGCTCAGTGGCGTCCAGGGGCGACTGGTTGCTCAGGGCGCGCAGGCGGTTGATGCGGTCGGCGATGGGCGGGTGGGTGGCAAAGAGGCTGGCCCCACCACCCAGTTTCTTTAGGGGGTTGACGATGTAAAGGTGCTGGGTGGCCCCGTTGGCGACCTTGAGCGGCGTGGGGTCCAGCGAGATCTTGGCCAAGGCGTTCTCCAGGCCCACCGGGTTGCGAGTCAGCTCGACCGATGACGCATCGGCCAGGTACTCGCGCTGCCGGCTCACCGCCATCTGCACCAGCATCGCGAAGATGGGCGCCAAGACCGCCATGACTAGGCCAACGACCAGCAGGATGACACCGAGACCGCCGCCCGAGCTGTTGTTGCGCCGCCCTCCGCCGAACCAGAAGGTGTAGCGCAGGAAGATCTGGGCCAGCAGCGCGATGGAGCCGACCATCACCCCGACGATCAGGGTGAAGCGGATGTCGTAGTTGCGGATGTGGCTCATCTCGTGACCCAGCACCCCCTGGAGCTCTTCGCGGTTGAGGCGCGAGAGCAGACCGGAGGTCACCGCAATCGAGGCGTGGGCCGGGTCGCGTCCGGTGGCAAAGGCGTTGGGAGATGGGTCGTCGATGATATAGACCTTGGGCATGGGGATGCCGGCCGCGATCGCCATCTCGCCGACCACATCGTAGAGCATCGGAGCCTGAGCCGCGCTGACCGCTTGCGCGTGCGAGCTCGAGAGGACCAGTTTGTCACCGCTGTAGTAGGAGCCCAGGCCGCCCGCTATGCCAATGGCGATGGCGATCATCAGGGCGCCGACGCCAAAGGCCACTTCATTTCCTGAGCCCGCCCCCACGACATAGCCGATGAGGTAGCCGAAGAGCGCCAGGACGACCACGACCACCAAGGCCATGGCTAAGGAGTTTCGCTTGTTGGAGGCTTCTTCAGAGTAGAAGGTGGCCATGAGGAACCTCGAAGCATAGATGTTGGTTGATCGGTCTAGAAGAGGCTGCCAATATCATGGACAGAAGTCCCGGCTCGTCAACCGAGAGTTTGACCGGTTGCCAAAGACCATTTGCTCGCAGACAGGTGCGCGACTTCAGCCCGAATGACTGGTCGCTCGGCGACTCGGCGCTCCAGTTTTCAAGGTGGAGCGAATCTCGATCCTGGGCAAAAGCCCGCCCATAGACCTATTTTGGCCAAAACCTCGTTCAAAATTGACAAAGAGATTTCTTCGTTGAGGGTACTTTTAGGTGAGTTTGTACCCAAAAACATTGGGGATTGAGATGAGCAGACACAGTCGACATCACCACCACGGGCAGACGCTGACCGAGTACGGCACGGCGATAATGTTCATTGGCATCGTGGCGATCCTCGCCCTGGGCTCGCTGGGCTTCGCTCTGGGCGGCATGTTCAGTGATGTCACCTCCACGATCAACAGCGCCATCGGCGGCCCCGTCGCCAGTGCCACGCCCGGCGGCGACAACCCGAGCCCCACTGCGCCTGGTCAAGGGGGGACCCCCGCCCCACTACCGGCCTTGACCAGTATAAGCGTCAGCCCGGCCTCCCAAACCCTGGGCATCTACGCCCATCAGCAGTTCATCGCCACCGGCACTTTTGCTGACAACTCCACCGCCGATATAACCAACGCGGTCACCTGGACCTCGGACACTCCGGCGGTCGCCAGCATCAATGGCCTGTCCGGCGAGGCTATCGCCCTGGGCGCAGGCACCGCCCACGTCAGCGCCACCGACGGCACACTCTTGAGCAACCAGGCTCCGCTTACTGTCGATGACCCCTGTGGCGACAACTCCGATGCCGTGGTGGGGACCGACGCCTACGGCACCCACACCGGCACCTTTGGCGTGGCGGTCCCGCTCAACTTGGACACCATGCAAGACGGCAACATAAGCTTCTGCGGAGTGGCCGGCCAGCATATCAGCGTCCTGAGCGGTCCAGCCGACGGCGGCCTCGAGTGGTTCCGCGAGAGCGTGCAGAACCCGGACGGGAGCTACTTGGCGCCGGTGGCCAACAGCATGGGCGGCTTCTTCACCGACCAGGTCGTCCTACCTGCGACCGGGGCCTATAGTGTAGTCATCAGCCCTGAGCCGGGCGAGAGCGTCTTTGACACCACGATCTACAACGTCACCGACCTGGTCTTGACCGCCACCACCGATGGCCCTATGGTCCCGGCTGACATCACCGAGCCTGGCCAGAATGGCACTATCACCTTCGCCGGGGTGGCCGGGCAGCACATCACCGTCACGACGAGTGTTGCCGATGGTTCTTACACTTGGTTCCATGCGGGTATCAAGAATCCGAACGGCAGTTATCTGGTGCGCATGGAAAACGACATGGGCGTCTTCTGGCCCGACCAGATCGTCCTGCCGGCGACCGGCCTATATACGATCGTTCTGGATCCCAATGGCTCCGACACCAGAACCTTCAACACCACGGTGCGCAATTGCAACGACCTGCTGCTGAACGCCGCCATTGGCGGCCCGGCCGTCAACGCCGACATCGCCCTGGCCGGGCAGAACGCCGCCATCACCTTTGCCGGCCATGCCGGGAACCATGTCAGCGTCGCCACCGCCGGCTTGGACGGCTACCCTTGGTACCACGAGTACATTCAGAACCCCGACGGCAGCTATCTCATAGCGAACGGCAGCAGGTTCTACAATGACACCACCGGGACCCTGACTCTGCCAGCGGACGGCACCTACAAGATCTACCTGGATCCTGATGGCGGCACTATCGGCAATTTCAGCATCCGCGTCAATGACTTGGATCGCCAGATTGTCGAGAAGATCACCGACTCCTGCGCCACCAGCCCCACTGAGGGCGGCTACGTCATCCGAGGTGGGCCCAGCATGAACTCGACCCGTGAGGGCGGCGTCGGGGTCAATGTGTCCATGTGGGTCTATATCCCGACCATCACCGGCGCCAACTGGGCCAGCCAGTATTCGCAGGCCTACTGCACCAGCCCCTCGATCGGCGACCAGTGGTATCAGATCGCGGACGGCCCCTACGCGGGCTACTACATCTTTGCCGGGGCCCTCGATGGCGGCGACTCACTGCCGACCCCGACCCCGGTGCCCACTCCAACGCCGGCGGAGGCCCAGACGGGCAATGTCGCGGTGGTCTGGGGTCAAGCTGAGACCCTCCTGCCAGGCGATGACCTCACAGTGACTCCCTCCGGCGCCGTCGATATCACCTGGGACATCTCGATCTCCCAGGAAAACCCGGGCGTGCAGAAAGAGGCCACGGTGCGATTGCGCCGGGACGACACCGCGGGTGAGATCCTCGCCACCTGCGTGATCGGCGACAGCGGGGACAGCATGAGCGGCGACCAGGCTACTTGTGCTAGCAGCTACCTGGATTCCGCACCCACCGACGGGCATTATGTCATGACCGTCCAGGAGACCCTGGGTTCAGGCAGCACTGAGATCTTCTCTAGCCAGCGGATCTTCGTCGTTACGCCTTAGGCTGGCCAGGTCCAGCTTTTATCCTTGGCGTCAAAGGCGCTCTGCGCGGCGTTGAGCTGATCATTTAGGGCGCCGGCAATCTTATTTTGACTGGCCTGATCGCATGGCCCGGCCAAGATGGCTTGCTTGAATTGCGGCACATAACTTTGGGCGATAGCCAGATGCTGGCTCTCATGCCAAACAAAGTGAGCGAGCACCGCCTTCCACCAAGTGGCCAAAGACGCCGGCACTTGGGCGGGGCCGGTCCATTTGGGAAGCTCGATAGTATAGGTGGCGGTGAAATCGACCGAGCTGACCGAACAGGTCCCGGAGCTCGGGTCTATGGTCTTTTGACTTTTCCAGCTAAGAGTGTCATAAAAACAAGCGTCGGCGTCCGAAAGACCACAGGCGGCCCCCTTGGATTTCATGTCCGAGATAAGGGCGTTCTTGCTCGTGCCCGAAATGGCGTAATACTCTATAGACACTCCGTCTATCCTCACCGAAATATCTGGCAGATCTACCATAGAGGCGGGCGTTGGCGTAATAGACGGTCGCGGCGTGGGGGTGGGTCCAACGGGCGGCAAGGGGGTTGCTACGGGCCTGGGTGAAGGCGAGGGGGTGGGTTTAACGGTCGGCAGCGGCGTGGTGGTCGCCGACGATGGAGCTGCGAATGAAGGCTGGGGCGGAACAACAGCCTCGCTTCGCCCGGCCGAAGGAAAGGGGGTCGGACTATCGGTCGGGACCGATGTCGCCGTGGGCTCCATTGTGAAAATAGCGGCTAAGAGCGCCGTTGAATCATTTGCCGCCGTGGAGGTCGCCACGACAACGGGCCGCGAGCCACTGGCCGAAACGGCGGAATTGTCAGGGAGTTTGCCAGAGACGCCCAGGCTGATGATCGTCCCCAGAACCAATGCCACCAGCAAACCGGCACACACCAAGGTGGCAGAATTATTGACGCCGACAGGTTTCATAATTGGAAGCGGCTGCGCGTGGCGGCAATGGCAGACAGGCTCACTGGCGTGGTTGAGGGAGTGACAAGCTTCGCAAAGCCAGCTATTGCCAGTCTGAAAATCCGGCTCTTGACTTTGAGGAGTGAGGGTCGGGGCACAATTCATAAAATGATCATGGCACAACGGCCAGATTTAAGCAAGAGGAATTTATTGCGTTGCGCGCCATCTCCAAGGTTCGCTCTTATAAGCGCCATCCGCCGATGGCCGACCAGATGGCGCAAGGTCCCGTCCAGATGATCAGAGTTGATGCCCACGCCGACGCAAATAGCGCGAAATGGCGCCCGGATGGACTTCCGGCGTCGCGGCATGGTCCAGATGTATCGAGTTGTGCCAATAGGCGGTGTAAAGTTGACAGAAGGGTGCAGCCCCTTAAGTTCTCTATAAGTCGAAAATTGACCGATTGATTCAGGGAGGGTTTAGGAAATGCGCAGATCGAATCGCAGAAATACCCATCGGCACGGACAGACACTCGTCGAATACGGGTCGGCTGTGCTGTTGATCGCCATTGTGGCCGTCCTGGCCCTCTCGGCGCTGGGAGTCGCCACCGGCAGCGTGTTCAACAACATCAGCAGCACTATCAACAGCGCCATCGGCGGTGGCGGTGACAATGGACCGTCTCCGTCTGGGCTCTCCGTTGGTATCAGCGACTCCACGTCCTATCCGGACAGCTCTTCGGCCTCCTATGATCTTAGCGCCGACATAAGCAATGGCACCGCCCCCTTCACCTATGCTTGGGCGGGCCCAGGGGGCTTTAGCAGCAGCGACGCGGCTCCGACGTACGTCTTTGCCTGCGCGGATTTGGCCAGCGGAACTGAGCAGGTGACTCTGACTGTGACCGATGCCAATAATGACACGGCTGGTGACGCTCTTACCTTAGCCGCTTGCTCCGATTTGAGTTGGTCGGTGACCCTAACGGCCGGTGCGCCAAACAGCGATGGTACCGTACCGCTGACGGCGCGCGCCAACCAGGATGTCTATAATGCGGGCGACTACTCGCTGGCTCTAATGGACAGCAATGGCATCAGCTTCGGCATTGGTTATGGCACTAATGAGGATCCGTATGCCCAAGTTTTCAACGTCTCGGCTTCGGGGACCTATCATGCGGTCGTGGCCGACTGGCAAGGCAATGTCTTGGCCACTTCCAATCTCGTAACGGTGACGATAGATTGCAATCTTTTGGCGACCGGTTGTTGGACGATAACCCTCAGCGCCGGCACGCCGAACAGCGATGGCTCAGTGCCTCTGACGTCGGTCTCCAATCCGGCCGTCGGAACGTCTGCCGATGGGCAGCATTATTCTAACTCAGCGATTTGGCGAACTGATGGAACTTCGATCGGATATTTCAGTTACGATGGGACCACCAACCAAGCCACGGCCATAAACTCGGGAGCTTACTATGCGTCCGTGCGCGACACCCTTACGGGGAGCCTCTTGGCCATTTCCAACCTCGTAACGGTGACGGTGCCCCTATCTGTTAAACAGATATCTCGCAGCAATCCGGCGTATTCGGGCAACAACTCTCTGGCCACCTATTCTTTCTGGGCCACCGTGATCGGAGGCTCGGGCTCCTTCACCTATGCTTGGAGTGGCCCAAGCGGCTTCAGCGACACCAATTACCACCCGTACTTCACCTTTAATTGCTCGGATCTGGCCAGCGGGACGGCTTCGCTGAGTCTAATCGTGGCCGACACCGCCGACAATAGCACGGCCACGGGGACTCTTCCCTTAGCCGCTTGCCCGTCGCCCTGGTCGGTAACCCTCACTGCCGGCGCAACGAACACCGATGGCACCGTGCCGCTGACAGCTCTCGCCAACCAGGATATCTATGATTCAGGCTACGACCTAGTTCTAATGAACGACGCTGGCATCTTCTTCGGCTATGGCTGGGCTAGCTATGAGAGTAATGATACCCAAGTTTTCAACGTCTCGGTTTCGGGGACTTATCATGCGGTCGTGAGCGACTCCTTAGGGAATAATATCCAGGCCGCTTCTGATCCGGTGACAGTGACGGTAGATTGCAGTCTTTTGACAACCGGTTGTTTGACGGTAACCATCAGCGCCGGCGCGCCGAATGCCGACGGATCAGTGCCTCTAACAGCAACTTCCAGCCAAGCTGTCGGAGACTCTACCTACCTGTACATCACAACTGGCGGAAGTACCATCAAAGATTGCTGGAGTGGGACCACTTGCGAAGTCACGGCCTCGAATTCCGGGACTTACTACGCGCTCGTGGGCGATTATGGCGATAATGTCTTGGCCATTTCCGACCCCCTAACAGTGACGATCCCCTTGGCCGTCTCGGCCCACAGTTCTAGTCCATACTATTCGGGCGACGATTCTCTGGCCAACTATTCTTTCTGGGCCGACGTGACCAGCGGTTCTGACTCCCTCAGCTATGCTTGGAGTGGCCCAAGCGGCTTCGTTAGCTCTGATTCATACCCGTATTACCCCTTTAATTGCTCGGATCTGGCCAGCGGAACGGCCTCGGTGAGTCTAACCGTGACCGATCCCGACAGCCACACGGCCACCGCCACTCTCCCCTTGGCCGCTTGCCCCATCCCATGGACGGTAACCCTCACGGCCGGAACTCCGTCCGGCGATGGGACGGTCGTGCCCCTGACGGCGACCTCCAACCAGGCTGTCTATAACAACCCCGACTACCCATGGGACTATCTGATCCTACTGAACGACAGCGGCCAGCAGATCGACTTGAGCCAGGGCGCCGCTGACTCTCCGAATTCCCACGTTTTCAACGTCACGGTCTCGGGGACTTATCATGCAATCGTGGGC
>Ga0182027_10012831_pt1 | contig 11740 bp, 9 predicted proteins | sample 712E1DmetaG_FD_121300 | JGI IMG/M metagenome (GOLD analysis project Ga0182027, IMG submission 121300) | Permafrost microbial communities from Stordalen Mire, Sweden - 712E1D metaG (Illumina Assembly) | ecosystem: Environmental > Terrestrial > Soil > Wetlands > Permafrost | place: Sweden...
AGCGCTGCAGGCGACCACAACGATGAATAAAATCTGACCCCAATATCCCGTGAACTTCCCTCTCAAAAAAAATCAGAAACTACCCCTCGGGACCTGCGGAATGTGGGAATTAAGTGGAATTAAGTGGAATTAAGTGGAATTAAGTGGAATTAAGTGGAATTGTACTTTACTGTTATGATGAGCTTGGCGGATGCCGGTGGAAGGCGGAATGGAGTGAGGGCGCGGCGGAGTGCCGCCGAAAAGCACAAAACTCCCCACGGGCGGAAACCCCGCCTTCGTCCCGCCCCCGTCCGGCCCCATGTGCCATATCGTCACGCGCAAAAGATTAGCATGTAAGCGGAATTTGTCAAGGGAAAAAAGAGAAATTTGTTCGGATTCTTGCAAAGCCCTCATCATTAGCCACTTGCGCAGCTTGCCAACCCCATAGCGGAGAGCAAAAACGCCCGCGGCGGCCACCGCCGCAACCGAATTCGGAGTTGCCCGCGGACCACGCTGATGGACGCAGAACCAGCAAGGCCCGTGTTCCATGAGTGCGCCAAACGTCAGGGCGTCAGAAAATCCCGGCCGGGCGGGCGCTGCCGCGCAGCCCAAACCTTGAAACCAGCCCCGCGAACATGTTATCTTTCCAGACCCATGATTATCCTCTTTACAATTCCCCCTGCCGCCTTCATATTGCCCCGAAGCACAACGGAAGCACTATGATGACGACGGCCAACATTTGCGATACGCCCAACCGGCGCGCGGACATCGTTTCCCCCGCGAACGGCGTTCCGTCCGCCCTCTTTAGATACAAGTACGATGCCTTCAGCCGACGCACCGCCCCGGCGAACCCGGGCGCCGGCGACCACCGGAGCTGTTGCGTCACCTGCCGATTTGAATTGCGCGCCTCCATGCCAGGAGCGCCCCTGGCGCGCCAAAGCGCAGGGAGGCCAGTCCAAGCGCCTCGTTTGCTTTCGATGACCGCGAATGCAGGGGCCAATGCCGGGACATACACCTACTGCTACGACGCCCACACCAAAACCTCGCCCCTGGTGGATTCCGCGACCGCAACCATCGCTGCGCAATATGAGTATGGCCCCTTCGGCGAAGTCATCCGCGCCACCGGCCCCATGGCGAAAGTCAACCCGTTCATGTTCTCCACCAAGTTCTACGATTGGGAGACGGGGCTACTCTACTATGGCTATCGCTTCTATAATCCGGCGACTGGACGATTCCTAAACAGAGACCCGATGGCAGAACGTGGTGGCTTAAACCTCTACTTGTTTGTGAACAATTCCCCCATCACGTTGTTCGACAAGCTTGGCCGGGAGCCAGGCGACTCGGAAGGCCAAACACGCCCCCCGTTCAGCGACATTATGGACTCTGTTAAAGACGTGTTGAAGAAGCTTCCGAAAGACCAGGTAGAAAAATACGAGGCTCTGTACAAGAAGGCGCAAGACATCAAGTCCGTGTACGACGAGGCTAAAGAGGCGAACGAGGTCAACGACCTTGTTGTCGCCATTCTGAAAAACGGCGACCAAGACGCTTTTAATGACTTGGTCGGAAAAGTTGGCCAAGCAGCATTGAAGGATGCGCTCAAGGCATGCGGAGCTCCAGACATTCTCGCCGTGGGAATAATTGATGGCGCGCAACTTGGAACTGCTTTGGGCGATAGCATTGCAAACCAGTTGAAGGCATATGCGAATGCGGTGGGTTGCAACGCCTGCAAGTGTGGCGCCATGATTGATGATGTTGGGACCGGAGAATACACCGTTAATGGAGGTGCCGGGACGAAATACAGATGCTACAAGAGCAAAGACGGGAATATCTTTAGCTACGCCCGTTTTACGGACAAGGATATCAAAAATGCAAAGGGCTTTTTCGGAAATCTCGTAGCTGTCTTTGGCGCTACCGACGGCGCTTGGAAATTCTGCGGACAATAGTAAGTTGGCCGAAATACCGCGTGTATCGCAACGCCCCACATTGCTTGTTTTATGAATAGTCCAGTTAACCATACAAACCGGCGCCTTTATTGCATGCTTTTAATTGGCACTCTGGTGGCATTTTTCTGTTTCGTTACGCATTGGCAAGAATCCAACGCTGCAGCCGATGTACCCGCAGATCGCATGAGTGAATTGAGAACTATCATCCACCGCAAGCTAGCTGCCTCAACTGAGGCCAACCTCGACAGCGCAACGGTGACCGCCGTCCACCGGGCGGAAGAGGAATGGTTCACCAACTTATCTATACCAGAAGATCACGAGACGGCATTTTTGGTCTCCAATCTCAACGCAGAATTGACCAATTTCCAAGAGGAAGAGCTGCTCATTCGTTTTCTTTTGGGCCGGGTATGTCGGAGAGACTGTGATGTTAAAGAATACGCAGGCTGCGCTCGGTTCTTAAATCGCCTTCAGGCATCTACAGACGTGGATTCAACAATCATCGCAAGTTTAGTCTTAACTGAGATTCGGCAAACGAACGTCTTTTCTGATGCCGAATGGGAACGAACCCTTGAAAAGTACCTATCGCCAAAAGACGACGCTAAGACCGTGCTTTCTAGTCAAATTTTAGTGGAAGCAGAGAATAACCACTGGAAGTTTTCTGAGGGCGATGTGTTGCCAGTTTGGACAGACGACGAAAAGAAGGAAATGGCTGCTGCCATCATCAGGACGCAGAAACAGATACTGGCACGTCGTTATATCCACGGTCACCCATAGTTTGTGAAAGGGTCCCTACCATAGCTTCGTCCATTCCGCACCCCCTTCGGCGAGACTGTGCCGTTTGATTCCCCTTAAAAGAGCTACGCCTCAAACGCCCCAGACTCGCCGAAGCCCCAGTAGTCAGCCTGGTCGTGAAGTCGCCGGCTTCCAGCTTGCGCCCGTTTTGCCCTTCGCAACATGGAATCCGCCGCCATCACCACCAGGGAGTTGAAGGCATTGAAGGAAAGGCGCTTTTAGGGGTGTCATCCTTGTTTTCCGCTGTCGCGGAGGGGGGAAAGTCAGACGGGGCATCACTCGCTCTTCCACCTTCGCCAAGGCTACGGGGGACAGGCAGCCGCCGCGAGGGGCGGCGTTGCGATGCGCCGGGCATCGCTTTTCTTCTTTTAGCCGCTTGGGTTGATTATTTGTGTACAGAGTTCATCTTCAAGCAACCTGGGGTCGGGCGGGCGGGCTGAAGCCCGCCCCGCCCGATCCCCAGGAACCGCTTGAAAGGTCACAACTGGCCATTGGCCTGCCGCCAGGAGCGTTCCCTTGTGAAAGGGGGTCGGACTAGACCCTTTGGTTTCTCTTCTTCGTGCCGTGGGGGCGATTGGGAAATAGGAAGGTTATGGTTTGGGCTTGAGGACCGCCGCACCGGCGGCGGGCCGGGACACGAATATCGTGGCCTGGATCCCGGTCTTCCGCTTGTAATCCGAGCCGATCTTCTTGGAGATGGCGGCAACGGCGTCCGTTTTCACCAGGGCCACCGTGCAACCCCCAAAACCGCCGCCCGTCATGCGGCATCCATAGACCCCGCCCCGCTCTCCAATGGCCTGCGCAATTTCCACCACGGCATCCAGCTCGGCGCAACTGACTTGGTAATCGTCCCGCAGGGAAACATGGCTGGCGTACATCAACTGCCCGGCCCCGGACCAGTCGGAAGCGCCAATGAGGCGCGCGGCGCGCGGGGTGCGCTCAATTTCCGCGATGACATGGCGGGCGCGCCGGAAGACCACGTCATCCATGCCGGCTTTGGCCTGCTGGAGGGCGGCGGGGGTGGCGTCGCGCAGGGAGGCAACGCCGAGGATTTTGGCGGCGGTTTCGCATTGGGCGCGGCGTTTGGCGTATTCGCCGCTGCCCAGTTCGTGTTTGACGTTGGTGTTGGTGATGAGCAGAGCGACGGAGGGATCGTTCATCGCAACCAGTTCGGTCCGGCGCGAACGGCAATCCAGCAGCAACAGATGATCCTTGCGGCCCATGACGGAAATGAACTGGTCCATGATGCCGCAGGGGACGCCGGGGTATTGGTGCTCGGCTTGCTGGCAAAGCAGGGCCTTTTCCACCGGGTCGAGCGTCCGGCCGGTGATGGCCTCGATGACGGTCGCGGTGGCCACCTCCAGCGCCGCGCTGCTGGATAATCCGCCGCCCGTCGGCACGGTGGAATGGATCATGGCGTCGAACCCGCCTGGCGAAATGCCGCGCGCCAGAAAGCCGGCGAGAACGCCCGCCGGGTAATTGGCCCAGGCGCCCTTGGGAAAAGGTTGCAGAGGCTTGGTGAGGTCCACCACCGCGGGCTCGCCTTTGTTCCCGGTGGAGCGCAGGCGCGCGCGCGGCGCGCCGCCCTCGGACGGAGCGGCGGCGACGACGGTGTAGCGTTCAATGGCCATGGGCAGCACAAAGCCGTCGTTGTAGTCGGTGTGTTCGCCAATGACGTTGACGCGGCCCGGCGCCGCCGCGATCCACTGGGGCGGGCGTCCGTAGGCTTGGTTGAATTGCGCCGCCGTGGAGTCCGCGAGTTTTTGCAGGGTCATGTGGTTAGGGCTTCTTGGCGCTGTCGGTTGGGGTGGGTTTGGTTTTGCCGCGCCATGCCAGGAAGAGCATGAGGAGGCCGAAGACCAGCAGGACAAGACCCCAATAAAGGTCAATGTTGATATCAAGCGAACGTTTGTACATTTCCGTGTCGGAACCGGTCATGGCGCCATAGCCTGTCAACATCGCGCCGATGAGGGAGAACATGAGGCCAATTGGCCAGCGAATATCGAGACCCATAAGTGTTTGTTCCTTTCTTTTTGAGTTTACCAGAAAATCCAGTTCAGCACCACGCAGCAGAGCAGGAGAATGACCGCCAGCACGCCGGGCCGCAAGAACCACAGCTTCTCGTCGTCCTGGAGCCGGGGCGTCAGGGAATAAACCAGCCCTTTGAGTTCCGCGTCCGTCTTGGTGCGGGCGGTGGCGAGAGAGATGCCCGCCGTGAGCAGGAAGCAGGAAGTGAAGGCAAAGGTGGCGAGCCAGAAGTTTTGGGCCATGGTGGAGTTGAAGGTGAACAGATCAACCCCCAACCAGCCGCCTTTGCCCTCGGCCATGGTTAAACCGTGGACCAGGACGGAAGTGCCAATGCCGCCGAACAAGCCCAGGAAAGCGCCTGTTCCGGTGCATCGCTTCCAAAACATGCCGAGCAGAAAGGTGGCGAAAAGCGGGGCATTGACGAAGCTGAAAACCAACTGGATAAAGTCCATGATGTTGTCATAGCGTTTGGCCACATAGGCGCAGAGAATACTGACCCCGATGCCGACGACGGTAATGAAGCGGCCCATCCAGGCGTAATGCGCGTCGCTCTTGTTGGGGGCGAAGTAGGCCTGATAGAGGTCGTAGGTCCAGATGGTGTTGAAGGCGGTGACGTTGCCCGCCATGCCGGACATGAATGAAGCCAACAGCCCGGTCAGGGCCAACCCAAGCAAGCCGCGCGGGCAATACTTCTTGATGAGCGAGAAGATTACGCCGTCATAGTCATTGTTCACGGCGTCCTGCAGGCGGGTCTTGAGTTGATCTTCCGGGATGGGCGTGGCTGCCTGCTCCTTGAGGAGAGCCTCCACCTTGGGATTGTTGAAACCGACGCCCGCCGCCGCTTTCAAGGCTTTGGCTGCATCCTCCGGATTGGATTTTTGGGTGACGGCCTGATTGAGGGCGGCGATGGCGGCTGGATAGTTGGCGGCTTCGATCTGGGCTTGGGGAATGCGATAATTCTTTCCAGGAATGGTGGTCAGCGCGACGGCGAGCAGGCCGGGGAGGATGACTAGGAAAGGAAAGAGCATCTTGGGGACGGCGGCGATGAGGGGGGTGCGGCGGGCGGCGCCCATATTTCTGGCGGCCATGGCGCGCTGGACGACCAGGAAATTGGTACACCAGTAACCGAAGGAAAGGACGAATCCCAGACCGAAAACGACACCGAACCAATCCACGCCCAAAGGATTCTTGGCGGGACCATCCAAGAGCGGTTTCCAGGCGCTGGACCAGGCATAGGGGCCGTAGGTCGTGGCGGCTTTGTCGGCCAGATTCAGGGTGGCGGGATGGGTGGCAACGCCGGCCAGTTGTTGTTTGGCAACATCCCAGCCGCCGACGTCCTTGAGGCCGAGGTAAACCACAGGGGCAAAGCCGAGGACAATCATGAAGAATTGCAGCACTTCGGTGTAGATGGCCGAGGTCAAGCCGCCTTTCAATACATAGACGAGCACGACGCCGGAGCAAATCAAGAGCGCCAGATCGTAATTCCAGCCCAACAGAGAATGGAGGAGCTTGGCCAGCGCGTTCATGGAAATGCCGGAGGCGAAAACGGTCATGACGGCAAAGGCGATGGAGTTGAGGGCGCGGACCCGTTGATCGAAGCGCATGTTGAGGTATTCCGGCACCGAGCGGGCTTTTGAGCCGTAATAAAATGGCATCATGAAGACGGCCAGGAAGGCCATCGCCGGAATGGCGCCCACCCAGTAGAAATGGCAGGTGATCATGCCGTACTTGGCGCCGCTGGCGGCCATGCCGACCAGCTCCAGCGCCCCCAGGTTGGCGGAGATGAAGGCCAGGCCCGTGACCCACGCCGGGATGGACCGCCCGGAGGTGAGGAAGTCCGACGAGGTCTTCATGTAGCGCGTCAGGGCGAAGCCGATGCCGATGACGAAACCGACATAAATGAGCATGATGGCGTAATCCAGTGCGCCTAGGTCAATAAAAGATGAAGCGGGCATAGGGTTGGTTTTGGGGTGTTCGCAAACAAGAATCGGCGGCGGACCTGGCCGGGCCAGCGTCCGCAAGGCGACACATGTTGCGCGTTTATGTTTTGCGTGCGGCAAATAAAACACGGAATCCCCGGAATTGGCAACAACCATTTTTCACCTCCGGCCACTGGGGTGCATTTTGCATTTTGGGGTTTCGCCTTTGTGCGCTTGCATTCCGGCGGCGGGCACTCCATGCTATGCGGACTTGATGCATTGACGGGGGTTTCCCACGTTTGCAGAGACCATTACGATGAGCGAGCCGCCAGAAACAGAATTTGATTTGGAGAAGCTTTTCCTCCCTGCTTGGGCGCAGGAATCACCTGCCACCAATAAATACGCCGGGTTCGCCGGCGAGGACCGCCGGGACAGCCGCCCCGACGACCGGCGCGGCCGGCGCGGTCCGCCGCGCGGGGAGTCCCGGCCCGGCGAGCAGCGCTCGCGGGGCGGCGGCCCGCCCCCGCGGGGCCGCGACGGCGGAAACCGGGGCGGCCCGCGGGAGGGCAGGGGCGAACCCAGTCCGAGGCCCGAACCGCGGGAAGCGCCGCCGCCGCTGCCCCAATTGACGGCGACGATTTTGCCGGACGAAAAAGGGCTGGATTCGATGGCGCGGCAGATTCGGATCACGGGCCGGGCCTATCCGCTGTTTGACATCGCGCAGTTGATTTTGAACAAGCCGGAACGGCAACAGGTGCGCTGGGAGGTCATCAAGGACGCGGCGGGCAAGGCGGCGCAGCCGCTCTATCTGTGCGCGCTGGATGATTCGCTCTGGCTTTCCGAGGAGGAAGCGGTCACGCATCTTTTGAGCCGGAATTTCGACATGTTTTACAAGGCGGAAAAAACGGCGACCGAACCGCCCCGGGGAACTTACACCTTCGTCGCCCAATGCGGGATGAGCGGCGTCATCCTGGGGCCGCCCAATTATCACGATTACCAGAATAAATTGCACAAACTGCACAGCGAACGTTTCGCGCGGATGCCCTTCGAGGCTTTCAAGGCGCGGGTGAAAATTGTCAAGGATGAGGCGGTGGTCAAGAAATGGATCGAAGACCAGAGCACCAAAACCGAATACACCTGCCTGAATGTGCCCGAACCGCTCAAGCTGGGAAGCCGGGAAGCGGTGGAGAAACACTTCCGCGAAACGCATCTTCCTAATCTGATCAAGCTGGTGGAGTCGCACACCATGAGCGGTCCGGCCGGCCGGCAGTTGCGCTCCCCCGCCCTGCAACGTTTGTTGCGCAGCGCCTGGGAGGAACAACGCCGCTTTCCTTTGAAGCTGGCCACCACTTTGAGCCAGCAATTCGCCAGCCGCGGGTTGCAGTTCTTCAAGGTCAACCGCACCGTCACGCATGTCTCGGTGGCCCGCCCCCATTTCCTGGACATGGACGCCACGCCGGTTTCCCAAGGAGTGCGGCAGATCGTGGAATTCATCAACGCCACGCCCAAATGCACGCGGCGAAAATTGATCGAGTCCCTGGCCCCCGCAGCCGCTCCGGCAGCCCCCGCCGCCCCTCCGGCGGCCACTCCAGCGGCGGCCGGAGCTGCGCCCGCGCCCGCGCCCGCGCCGGAAGCCAGTCCCGAACAAACGGCGGTGGCGAGCGATTTGCATTGGCTCATTCACGAGGGGCATGTGATTGAGTTTGCCAACGGGATTTTGGAAACGGCCAAGAAACCGTTCATCAAACCGCCAAGACCGGAACCGAAAACGACCGCTCCAGCCGCCCCGGCTCAAGAGCCGGCGCCTGTCGTCCCGAACGCGCCTGCAACCTCGGAGCCGGCCACCCCCGAAACCGCAATCCGCAATCCGCAATCCGCAATGGCGGCACCGGCGCAAGAGCCGGTGCCCGCCGCCCCGACCGCGCCCGCAACCTCGGAGCCGGCCACCCCCGAATCCGCAATCCGCAATCCGCAATGGCGGAGGCTGGCCGGATTGGCCGGATCGGTCGGATCAGTCGGATCAGCCGGATCAGCCGGATCGGACAATCTGCAATCCGCAATCCGCAATCCGCAATCCGCAATAGAAGCCCCCGGCGAACCGCCGGCGGAACTTTCCGCCGCGCCGCAAACGCAAGGGCTGCCTGCCTCACCACCGAACGCGCCGTGAAATTGGCGGCGCAAATCTAAACTATGGCATTCACCACATTTGGGCTTTCCCCGGCCGTCCTGCAAGGGGTCAAGGCGATGGGCTATCTGGTTCCGACCCCGATTCAAGTGCGCACCATTCCGCTCATCATACAAGGGCGGGACGTGATCGGCAGCGCGCAAACCGGCACCGGCAAGACGGCGGCGTTCGCCCTGCCCATTTTGTCGCTGCTCGACCGCCATCAGCCCAAGAGCCGCTGTCTGGTGCTGGAGCCGACGCGGGAGTTGGCCGCGCAGGTGGAAACCGCCTTTTATGATTTTGCCCGCTTCACCAATTTGCACACCGCCGTTCTCTACGGCGGGGTCGGTTACGGCAAGCAAATGGACGCCCTGGGCGGAGGCGCGGACATCATTGTGGCGACGCCGGGCCGGTTGCTCGACCACATGCAACGCGGCACCTGCCGGCTGGACGACGTCAAATACTTGGTGCTGGACGAGGCGGACCGGATGCTGGACATGGGATTTCTCCCCGACGTGCGGCGCATCGTGCAGAAAGTCCCGCGCGAGAGGCACACCTGTTTGTTCGGGGCGACGATTCCGCCGGAAATCGCCACCCTGGCGCAGTGGGCGATGAGGAACCCGGAAACGGTGGAGATCGGGGCCAGGCGGACGCCGGCGGAAACCGTGTCCCATGCCATTTACCCGGTGGCCGAAGGGCAGAAGGCGCAGTTGTTGCTCGCGCTGCTGGACAAATTGAAATGCGATTCGGTCATCGTTTTTTGCCGGACCAAACACGGGGCGGACCATGTGGCCAACTCGCTCAAACGCCATAATCATCCCGTGGCCGTCCTGCATTCCAACCGGACGCAACGGGAACGGGAGGACGCCTTGCGCGGATTCCGCCAGGGGCGCTTCGAGGCGCTGGTCGCCACCGACATCGCCTCGCGCGGGCTGGACATCGCCGACGTGAGCCATGTCATCAACTACGACGTGCCCCAACACCCCGAGGACTACATCCATCGTATTGGCCGCACCGGTCGCGCGGAGCAGAGCGGCGACGCCCTGACGTTGATGGTGGCCGCGGACGCGCCGCATGTCTATGCCATTGAACGGTTCATCAGCCAGAAGATCCGCCGCGCCAGGCTGGAGGGATTTGACTACCAATACACGGCGCTTTTCGAGCAGGAAAAGGCCGGGCAGAAACCGTCGTTTCCCGGCAAAGTGCGCGGAGCGCGCATTCGCGGCGGCTATTTCTTCGGACCCGCCCGCAGGCGCTGACGCGCCGGGAACGGTGAATTGGAGGGAAAAGAAAGCCGGCTTGCTGACTTTAGTGTGTTGACGGAAATGCCGGCGCAAATCGCGCGTTGCCTTTTGCGGCTGCCGGAAATATTGTGAAAACAGAACAAGTGAAAATCGCGACGCAATTCAAGCCACAAACGGTCCAAGCCCTGCCGGGTGACGCACGCGAAATGCCTGCCTACGGCGTCACGGAGGCAGCGCACTATTTGCGGATTCCACTCGCCACGCTGCGCTCTTGGGTTTGCGGTCGTCATTACCCGACAGAGGGAGGGATGAAGCTTTTCGCACCAGTGATTGATTTGCCGGACCCAAACTTCCCGTCGCTTTCGTTTGTCAATTTGGTGGAGGCCCACATCCTGGACGCGATTCGGCGCCAGCACAATATCCCATTACCCAAGGTGCGTATCGCGCTTGACTACGTGAAGAAACACTTTGGCCTTGCGCATCCGCTGGCTGATCAAAAATTCGAGTCCGATGGCGTATCACTCATCGTGTCGCGTTTCGGCGAGTTGATTGCGGTTTCGGATGCGGGCCAATTGGCGATGAAAGAAATGCTGGCGGCCCACCTGCGCCGGGTGGGATGGGACACGACCGGCATCGCCATTCAGCTTTTTCCTTTCACACGCAAACGCCAACCCGATGAACCGAAATTAATTGTGATTGACCCGACAATCTCGTTTGGCCGGCCGAGCATAATGGGAACAGGGATAGCAACCGCAATTGTAGCGGAGCGGTACAAGGCTGGCGAATCGGTTGACGAACTGGCGGAGGATTATGGTTGTGAAAGGAACAACATCGAAGAAGCCGTCAGGTGCGAGCTTGCCCTCGCCGCGTGAACCATTAGTTTTCTTCGTTGACCGTTCCTTGGGCCGGAAGGTCATCCCCGGGGCATTGCGCGAAGCCGGCGAAGAAGTCCGCATTCACGATGACTACTTTCCTCAAGACGCAAAAGATGAGGCTTGGCTTGCTGAGGCAGGCAAGAACGGCTGGGTCGTGCTCACCAAGGATAAGCACATCCGCTATCGGACTGTTGAGATTCAAGCGTTGCGGGCCGCAAAAGTACGCGCATTTGTGATTACTGCCGGCGGGGATTTGAGCGGCGCGGAGGTAAGCCAAATCTTCGTCAAAGCGCTGCCTGTCATCAAGAGGCTCTGCAAGAAAACAGCCGCGCCCTTCATCGCGCTCGTGAGCCGGGGCGGCACAGTGACCCTGACAGCAAAAAGTATGGAACCAGCCCCCTCGAACAACCCGGAAAACGGAGAACAACTACACGGCAAAGCGCCAAATTGAGCGGAAGTCGAATCCATCCTTGGCCACAGCAAGGCCCCGACGCGGGTTCCGTGAATCAGCCCGACGCGAGCCAACATGTCCTGACAGCCCGGCAGGTGAAGCAAACCGCGCGTTATGCGACGGTTGCGCGGGCGAGTCCCGCCGAGCGCCAGACCCTCGCCCCAAGAACCCGCGCTCCCCAGGCGCGTCCCGCCGCATTCCCAGTGCCACGCCGGACGCTCCGCACCCACACGAAATCAGTGGCGGGGTTTTTCGGGAACATCATTTCGCTACGCTCCATTACGGGCAAATCGTCTGTGTCGCGCCCAAACACCCATCGCGCCACAGCCGACATGCCAGCGATTG
>Ga0182027_10012832_pt1 | contig 11740 bp, 15 predicted proteins | sample 712E1DmetaG_FD_121300 | JGI IMG/M metagenome (GOLD analysis project Ga0182027, IMG submission 121300) | Permafrost microbial communities from Stordalen Mire, Sweden - 712E1D metaG (Illumina Assembly) | ecosystem: Environmental > Terrestrial > Soil > Wetlands > Permafrost | place: Sweden...
AAAACCAATGAATGCATCACTTGTAAAAAAGCTTCCGACCTTAAAATTAAAATCAGAATGGGATATAGCAATGGATTTTTCAGCAAAAGTTTTCCAGAAATTTGACAGATTAGTCAAAGCAACTGTACTTTTTGGCTCAGCAATAAGGAATAATGACATTGTTGGTTCAGACATAGACATAATTATAATTTTAGATGATGCATCTGTTAAATTTGATGAAGAGCTTATTGCCTGGTACAGGGAAGAGCTTGGAAAGATAATAGAGGAAAATCCTTATAAAAGAGATTTGCATATAAACACATTAAAACTGACAACCTGGTGGAATGATCTTTTAAAAGGCGACCCTGTTATTATTAATATTTTAAGATATGGTGAATCTCTCATTGATTCAGGAGGATTTTTTAATCCCTTAAAAATTCTTTTGCAAGAGGGAAAAATCAATATAACACCAGAAGCAATCTATACAATCCTTAACAGGATTCCGAGCCATATCATAAGAAGCAAGATATCTGAAATGAATTCAATTGAAGGAACTTATTGGGCAATGGTTGAATCATCCCAGGCATTATTAATGTCAATTAAAATAATGCCTCCAAGCCCAGAACATGTTTCTATTCTTTTAAAAGAACATTTTGCAGACAAGGGGCTATTGAAAATGAAATACATAACAGACGTAAAAGCCATATATGATCTTCACAGAAGAATAATGCATGGAGAATTAAGAGATATTGACGGCAGGGTAGTGGATGAGTGGCAGGATAAAGCAGAGGAATATTTCAAGGTTGTTCTAAAGTTGATTGATGAGATAATAGAATAGAAAAGAATAAATAAAATTTTCAGACTCATTATGAAACCAATAAATAAAAAACAAAATCTTAGTGATTTTTTTGGAAAAGGCAAGAGAAAGATAATTAATGTTCAAAAAGCGAAAAATGAGTCAAGAAAATTATGGAAGATGAATTAACTACACTTTCTAATTAATGCAATATCTTTGCTAGCAGATAATTAAGGTAGAACAAAATCTCTTATTTTTGATTTGTTCTCCCTCAATGTTAGGGGGAGAAAAATAAAAAATAAGCAAATAAAATTAAAATTATGATTACCCAGTTGAAAGTGTAATTAATAGAAGTCTCGATTTATCTACAATACTTTATCATTTTAAATTAAGACAATAATATATTAAAAAAATAACCAATTTTTTAACAATTTTAAATATCTAACAAAGTATAACACGAGGAGAATAATTAGGGAAAAACATTTGGGAAAATACTTTTAATTTAGGATCAATATGTTTATGAGAAATCCTTTCTTGCCTGTTCTTTTCAAATACAAGATAATCAACATCTCTTGTTGTTATAACATATCCTAAATATTGTTGCATTGGAGTCATTCTTTCAGTTGGTTGATTATTTTTTGTCATTTTATTTTTCTCCAGCTAGTTTTATCCTTGAGCTCTCCTCTGAGCTTCTTGTTGTGCTTCAGTATACCATTGATTTTGATACATATCCATTAAAGCTTCAGGACCCATTGCACTTTTTAAGTAATCTGGCATTTTTTTGCTGATTTTTTCTGCAAGATGTTCTCTTCTCCTGAGTTCATTTCTTTTCTGTATATGCTCTTGTCTTACATATTGATCTTCTTCATTTTCTAGATCAGACAAAGTTTGTCTATCCCATTCTAATTGTTCATCTTCATCTTGTTTTTTAATAGCTTTATATTCTTTCCAAGATACTCCAATTAGTTTTGAATTGAACTGTTCAACTTTTCTTTTCATTAACCATTTATATTTATTCTCGCATAATCCAGGATGTCTTGATATCCATTTTATAGAAGCATTTAATAATGCAGAATTTTCTTTGGCGAGTTGTTCGCTTTTTCCATCTTTATATAGACTATTATAATATTCGACAATTTCATGTTTCATTACATCATCTCTCATATCTTGTTTTTTGCCTTCATCTTGTAATTTGCTATATTCACCTAAGACCTGCCTCATATGAACAATTTGCCTATGTAGTTTAGCAACTTCTTTATATTCTCCTTCAACTTTTTCATTAGGAAAGTAATTGAAAATCATTCCTTCAATGCCTTCCATTGTACTTTGAGGACTATCATCAATAATTCTTTCTAAATTTTTCTCAAATATATTCTGACTTCTAGTATAGAATTTTTTTGCACCAGCATCAATATAATCAAAACACATATTGACATTATCTGTTTTTTTAAGAATTTTTGCATCTTCCTCTGTAATTCCTTCTTCACCTTCTTGTGCAGCACTAACAGCAATATCATTCAAGTTTTGTACAAACTTTCCCTGTTTAATTGCTTGTACTACAGAATTATACTGAACATGCTTTAATGCAGATTCTTGTGCTTGTTCATATATAGTTTTTGGTTCTTTGGATTCTTCTGCCATTTTATTTGTTTCCCCCATTTTGTTCTTTTAATAATTGATCAAGGCTGTATTCAATAACATGGGATTTGTTCCTGAATTTGCCATCGGTTAAAAGTTTTTCAACTAACTTTATTTTTTCCTCATCAATTGAAATGCTTATTTTTTGTTTCATTTTTTTTGGATATTTTTTCTTACCTTGTATTAGTTTTTACTTAAAAGTAGTAATACATGCTACTATTTAAACCTTTCGTTTGTTGTATCTTAATAGTAGTTACATATAATAAGATTTATAAAGCAGGGGGATATTTAAAGCTTATTAAAATTATCTTAAACAACAAAAAATGACACAAGACAATCAAATTCACGACGGAATAAGAGAGAACTAATTAAAAGAAAAAGATTTTGGTTGGATTTATCCTCCAAAATTAATATTATAATTATTAATCGCGTCCTATTGTCTTTTTATAAACACCCCTACCTTGATCTACCACAGTTTTCTTATAGTCTCCGGTTCCCTGGTCTTCTGCAGCTTTTTTGTAAAACCCCTCGATTTTATCCAGTTTTGCATTTTTCTTAAAACTGCCCTTTATTTTATCTATTTTTTCTTCCTCTTCTGTCTCTTCCTCATTAAAGTCACTTTCAATTGAAGGAGCCATTTTCACGCTCATTTTTTTTACTTCATTTTTTACTGTCTTTTTATTATTAACTTTAATTTTATCCTCATTCTTCACTTCGATTTTATCCTTTTTTTTAGTTTCCATTTTATCCTATTTCCAGCTGTAATCATCATCAAACATATTAAACTGGCTTTTATGAAGCATTCCATCATGAAGTTCATGGTCTTCTAATTTTTCATAAACTCCTCCACCCTGTTCTTCTACTTTTTTCTTAAAATTACTCTTTATATTTTCTTCTTCAGCAATCTGTTCTTCATCAATTTCACCCTGGAGTTCAGCAGCTATTTTTATATTTTCTTTATTCAATAATTCTTCACTAGGTTTTTTCTCATGATTCTCATAAGATTTATGAAACTGGGGTGGTGGTGGTAATTTTTTAGAATTTCTCATTTCAATTTCTTTAGTCTTTGCAATTTCAAGTTCGCTTATCAGCTTGGAAATATCATATGCAGCGTCTGTATTTACAGAAATTGAGTTAATTCCTTGTTTAAACAAGAATTCAGCCATTTCTTTTTTGCTTCCTGCTTGTCCGCAAATACTTGTATAAACCTTGTATTGCCTGCACATGTTAATTACTCTTTTTATCTGTGAATATATTGCAGGATTAAGTTCATTATACAAAAATTGCACATCTTCTTCACCCCGATCAACTGCAAGAGTGAATTGTGTCAAGTCATTTGTTCCAAATGATATAAAGTTAACTCCTTCTTTGCAGATATCTTCAATAATCTGCACAGCAGCAGGAGTTTCAATCATTACTCCAAATTCCATATTTGGTTCCTTATATTTATTAAATAATTCTTTTGCAGACCTGACTTCCTCGATTAAGCATACCTGTGGAAACATTACTCCGAATTTCTTTTCAGGATATTTTTCAGCTACTTTTTTTATTGCAAGAATTTCTGCAACAAATAATTTTGGATGCTTTAAAGAAAATCTTATTCCATGAAGCCCGAGCATTGGATTGATTTCTTTTGAAGGAGCGCCCTTCAAATGATTATATTCATCGCTTCTAATGTCGCTTGTCCTTATCCATTGTTCCTTAAAATGTTTTGCAATCTCTTCAATTCCAACTCTCAATAGTTCGCTATAAGCTTCATAATCATTATCTTTTTCATATTGCAAAGGATGTTTTTCAGCATGTGCTATAATTCCTTCAACCCTAGTAAGGCCAATACTGTCAATTCCAGTTTGTGCAGCCCTCTCTGCTGATTCAGGCAAGTCAACAATGACTTTTATTTTAATATAATTAGTTGGTACAGCTTTTTTAATTTCTGCAAAATGAGTCTCTGCAACAGCTCCTTCATACACTTTGCCATTGGTGCCATCAACAGTTATTTTCATGCCATCTTTTAAAACAGAAGTTGCTTTTTCAGTTCCAACAATGCAGGGTATTCCCATTTCACGCGAAACTATAGCTGCATGAGAAGTCATCCCACCCTCATCTGTTACAATTGCAACAGATTTTTCCATTGCAACAACCATGTCCGGGTTAGTCATTTCAGTCACTAGTACATCCCCTTTTTTTATTTTAGGAAGGTCTTTCATTGATTTTATTATTTTAACTGTCCCAACACCAACTCCAGGACTGCTTCCCTGGCCTTCAAGAATTATTTTTCCAGTAATTATCCCGGATTCTTTTACATCTTTCCCAAGTGTTGTAATAGGTCTTGATTGAACAATATAAATTTTATTTGCTTCTACTGCAAATTCAATGTCCTGTGGTTTTTTATAATGCTCTTCGAGTCTCATTGCATAATTAGCAGCTTCTATTATTTGCCCATTTGTGAGTACTTGGGATTTGCTTTTTTCAGATGTTAATTTGACAATTTCATTCTGTCCAGAACCAGTCCTGACAATCGCAATTTTTTTTGGAACTATCTTAATGTTAAGGATTTGCAAATCTCTTGAAACATCATAATGATCAGGACTGATCTGTCCTGAAACGATTCCTTCACCCAATCCATAAACAGCTTCTATAGCAATAATATTTTGGTCACCCATAGGACTTCTTGAAAACATTACACCTGATTTTTCAGAATCAACCATCTTCATTATAATTGCTGACAATAGTGCATCTGTTGCTCCAAATCCCTGCTTTTTTCTATAGTAAATTGCTCTTGCAGTATACAGTGAAGAAAAACATTTTTTTACATTTTCAATCAAACGAGCATCTCCCTTAGTATTTAGAAAAGATTCCTGTTGTCCGGCAAAACTAGCCTCGGCCAAGTCTTCTGTTGTGGCAGAGCTTCTTACAGCAACAAAAACAGGTTCCTGGGAATTTTTTAATATGTTGAGTGCTGATTGAGATACGCCTGTTGCATCAATTTTTTCAGAACTGAGTATATGGTATGCTTCAAGTATTTCTTCTTTTAAATCATCAGGCAGTTCCTGACTTTCAATCAATGTTCTTATTTCTTTTGAAGCTTTAGTAAGTTCTTCTGTGTTTTCATTGTCAACTGAATCAACTATTGATTTTATCTTGTCTTTAATTCCGCTTTCAGTTAAAAAATAATCAAATGCCTGTGCAGTTACTGCAAAACCCGGAGGAACCGGAAACTTCGCATTATACATTTCACCCAAACTTGCTCCTTTGCCTCCAGCAATAGGAACATCTTCATTAGAGAGTTCAGAAAACCACCTTATATACTCTTCATGATGATTTTCATTATTAATAGATAATGAACCTGTCTTATCACCTTTCTTTTTTATAACCATAATATTATGAAAATAAGAATATATTTAAATGTTATGAATAGGGATAAGTTTATAAAAAAACCTTGAACAAGATTAATCATTAATTTCCCATTCTAATCATAATTAATTCAAAGAGAGTATTAAGAACAATCATTTATGAATTAGTATATTTAATCAAATAAGCGACGCTTCTATTAATAATACCCTACTCATTATATTATTATCTCTTTTATTTCATCAAATCTTTTTCAAATCTTCTTTAAATTAATCCGGGATTTCCAGAAGAAATATCCAATAATTATAAATGTAACAATAGGAGATACAAAACTAGGTATATTAAATCCAAATGCATCCAAAATCATTATTATTCCAAGAGCAAATATAGAATACATTGCCCCATTTTTTAAGAAAATATATTTTTTGATATTATCAATATTATGAACTGTGAGTTGTCGAACAACCAGTGCACCAAGCCCATTTCCAATAATGATAAGTGGAACAGAAAGAGTGAATGCAAAAGCTCCAAGAACCCCATCGATTGAAAAAGTCGTGTCAATTACCTCAAGGTATAGCACTTTGGAAATATCAGACATAGCACCTTTTTTCATTAAATGTTGTTCAGCATGTTCTGCATTTTGCTTGAATCCATGAGTTATGAAAAATGCAGTTGAGCCAACAACAGCGCCTAACGCCATCATAGGATTTCTTTTCAATGCTAACCAGACAATTACTGTAAGTATTATTGAAACAATAGCAAAGAACCAAATGGAATATTTTTCAAAGAATTTTTCCCCCTTGAGGCCATAATTTTTATCTTCAACAAATAACCAGTGAAAAAATAAGAATATTAAAAATACACCACCTCCAACAAGTAGGATTGGAGCAGAGGATTCAATTGCGCTTAAAACCTTAGGGTCACTTGAAAATGTTGCAGTTAACGCCCCAATAAATCCAAGTTCTGGATTTGTAAAATAAACAATTAACCAAGGAAGAAGCCCGCGAACAACAAAAACAGCAAATAAAAGTCCCCAAAGCAAAAACCATTTTCTTGCCTTAGGTTTCATGGTATGCAGTACATCAGCATTAATTACAGCATTGTCAATTGATGATATTGTTTCAAACAAGCATAATCCAAGAATTATTAAAATAATTGAAATAATGTCTATCATTTATTTTTTTCTCCCAGGAGTTTAAATGAAATTAATGCAGAAATTATGGAAAATATCACCATTAAAATAAATAAGATTGTAAAAGAAAAATAAAATATTATGATACTTCCAACAATCGCAGATATTCCAAGGACAATATTTGTGCTTCCAGACCAAAGTGACCAGTTCTTTATTGCCTCTTCTTCACTTAAGCTGACTGAGAAAATGCTATCCCATGCGATTTCAAGTATTCCTATGCCTATTCCAAGAATAATTTGTACAAAAAAGAGTTGCATTGGGCTAGTTATAAAAATATATAGAAAATAGCAAAATGCCATGAGAAAATATCCAAGAATTATTATCTTTCTGATATTTTTCTGGAAAAATCGAGTTTTAGAAAAAAACAATATAAAAAGGCCGGTTATGATTGAAAAAATTGCATATGCAATTCCAATATCAAGTATGCTTCCTCCAATATTTTTTACATATATTGCATATATTGGGGCGAGAAGCCCAAAAGCAAAATGTCCAAAAAAGCTTGCATATAATAGTATTTTTGCACTTCTATTGAGTTTGGTTGCTTTACTTGATTTTTTCATTTTATTTTAAGATAATACTAAAAAACAATTGTGCACGCACTTATTTTTTGGATGCTCCAAAATTGATAACAGTATCATTAGTACTCTCCATAATAAATTATGGAGTTATCAATTTATGGACATACTAAAATTTAAACATTCACTTTTTTATCTGCCCAGATAAATTTTTTCTCTTCATGAAATCCTTTTTTCTTCCAAAAATCCCTTGTTTTTTTATGATGAATCTCTTCAAGGATTTGTATATAGCCTATTTTTTCTCTCTTAAGAATAGAATATAATTCTTCAAGAAACAAGCTTCCAATTCCATTATCCCGAAATTTATCTTCAATTACCATATTATCAAGCATGCACCAGCTTGTGCTAACAATTTTTGCAAAAGTAAATCCAACAACCTTCTTTTCAACTACAGCAACAATTAAAATATTATCTTTTGGGTGATTAATAAACTCCTTTAATTCAGCTTTCTCATGAAAATTCATATCTTTGGAAAACTCCAACTCCTTTGCACAAATACCAATAGAATAAATCTCATTGATATCCTTGAGTTTTGCTCTTCTTATTTTGACTCTTATTTTGTTTACCATCTCTTTGAATCATAATATAAACAAGAATAGGGTATTTTTAAATATATTTCTTAAGAAATAAATTTTAATTATGTTTTAGGATAATATCTCATATTAGCCAGAATATATTTATCAATACTTCTTGAAAAATCATAATCACCATCAGTTTTAACTTCCTGCATTTTTATATCGAGTCCTAACATCCATATTAATGGTTTAGAAACATAAGACCCAAGTAAGCCTCCAATAAAAGCACATGCTCCACAAACTAAATTATCATAACCTGCCTTGCCAGCAGCAACAGCTCCAACAATTGCACCACCTAAAGTAGTAGTAAAGGTTGTAAAAGTTCCTATTCTTGAAACCCATCTCTCTACAGATTCTTCTTCATCTGTCTTCGTTCTTTTAGGTAAATTATTCAAGATATCATCTGGTGCAAAACCAAGTGTTCCTAAAGAGTCATAAGCTCTGTCAGTAAAATCAATATATGCTTCAGGTAAAGAAAATTCTCTTTTTTGATTTCCTGCATTAACGATAGATTCTTTTCTAAGTAAAACCAGTGCACCAATAACCCTTTCTCTTAATAATTCTCTGGTTTCATTAAATGCATAATCAAGATTTACTCCATCTATAGCTTTATTCCATGTTTCTACGCCTTTTGTAATCCCTTCTAAGGTTTGATTTGACATAGGATTATAATAAATGACCCATTTAAAAGAATTATTGTTTGTGAATGTCTATAATAAATAAATTTTTGTATATAATTTATACCCGAGGTATAAATTAGTTTAAGATAGTTGTTTTGTATTAAGCAAGTTAATCCAAAACAATTTTTAGGCAGATTTACTCTGAATAAAAATTGCTAATGTGCTTTAAGCACTAAACCAAGTCATTTTTTTCTAATAGCAAAAAATTAACTTGTACAATAATTATTAAGAATTAAATAATTTTCTTTTTACTTCTTCAGTCTTTCAACCACAATTCTTGTCTTGCATGGAAGTTTTGGTGAAGCAGTCTTAAATATTGCCCTTACCTGGGGAATAATCAAGTCACCTGAAAAATAAGCAGTAAATACAGGATGCCCTTTTTTTATAACAGCTGTTCTTCCTTCAGGAGTACCGAATGATTTTGACATTCCTGTCTGGACTCTTTCTCCTTTGCTTCCTCCAGAGAACACTCTGTTATTTCTGATTATATTATGTGGATAGCAATTGCACCTGAAAAAATAATTTTTCTGAAGAATATCTGTCATTCCTTTGTGTATGCATTGTCTTGTTGCTTCAAGTGATATGTCTCTTATCTGAATATTTTCATCAGTTGACATTGTGATTTTCCAATCGTATTTTCCTGATTCATAACCAGCAACATCTCCCATATTAAACTTGACAATTTTCTGAGGAGGAACAACTTTTATATAAGAAAGTTGGTGTTTCTTTGATTTTCTAGTGTTAACTACAGGTTTTCTTTTTGAATATGCCCTGGCTTTTCTAACTACTGCCATCTTACATCACTCCTCTAGCTACTGTTCTAATATTATCAACTCCAATAGCTACACCCTGGGAATCTCTATTTAATCTTTCATAACCATAAAAAAATTCACAGCGAGGTCGTGTGTTATTGCATAGACTATTATCCAATATATCAAGACCTCTTCCTGCTTGAACAAATCTTACTCTTCCTTCACATCCATCTCTATATTTACAATAATCCATTTTATTTTATTTCAACCTCTGTGTTTCTTGCTTGCCCTGGAAGGCCTTTTTCAAATATAGCACGAACAAGACCTTTATTCCCATGAGAATCAGATATCTTTCCCTTTATTTTCTTTCCAGCAGGTGAAGTCCAAACAACTTCTTTTCCAGAAAATTTCTTTGCATCATCTTTAGATTTTGCACCCACATTTAAGATAAAATGCTTTTCATGGATTCTTTTAAGTCCCCTTCTGAATTGTACTACTTTGCCTTTTGTTGCCATTTTTGCTTTTATTTAGTTATTACTCATTTAATATAAAACTCTTAGAAAAAATAGGTTTAAAAAGCTTTGCGAGATATCATTATTATGCTGTTCCTGCATTGATATACTCATCTGATTCTACTGATTGGAAATCAACATAAGGTTTATAATTATTATCTTGGGAAACAGGATGATCATTAATTTTTGTATGGTATAGTTTAGTCATTAGTTCTTCTGGACTAACCCCTTTCACCACTCCTTCTCCTACTAAAACATTGGCTATATCTTGGACACTTCGGCGAATAATCCATTCTACTTCAGAACCTGCTCCATTACAAAGCTCCCATAATTCTTCTTCCATCATTATATAAAATTTATGTCTAAATTTACCTAGATTATATAGGGGTAACTTCTATATAAATCTTTCCAATTGTAACTACTATCTAATTACAATAATATTAATCACATCTTTTCGTTTGAACAAACATACACATAAGCAGGAGGAATATTTTTCATTTCTCTTATTCTTGTTACAGATGAAAAATACTGCTCGAGTAATCTTTTTGAATCTGCATATTTATACTGGATAAATAAAGGATAATCCATACATCTAGATAATATTTCTCTGCTAACCCTTTTTCCTAGTGAAGTGAACGGTAGTCCAGATATTATACATTCAGCATCTCTCTCATAAGATTCGAAATTTTCAGCACCACACAGAATAGGAGTAAACCTGGGGTCCTCTATTCTCGCCAAATGCCTGTATAAATGAGGATTAATTTCAAATGATGTTAAAACACCATCTTTTGGCAATTTTGCGAGTATTCCTCTGGAAACCGGTCCTCTTCCAGCACCGAGTTCTACAATTCGACTCCCCCTCATTTGACTTACAACAGTTTCTACTAGGGATTTAGAACTCTCCATAAATGTACCCATTTGTCTAGGATGCCAGAAATATTCCCAAGCAAATCTTAATTTTGTCATAATAAAAACAAATAAACCTAGAATATAAAATTAACTACTGGATTTTAGTATCTCTGCATAACCTCTAAATCTTAAATCAACTCTCTTAAATTTTTACTTTACACGCCCTTAATAGTTGGGGGCGGAAAATAAAAATTAAAGTGAAATCTTTAACAGTGTCAAATACTTTTCATGTAAAAACATTTATATAAATACATTATTATTTTTATCTAAATAATTAAATTAAAAATAAGTATTGTTATTAATAAGTTTGATTGTAAATATGAAGAATCGTTTATAACATATTATATAAACTGAGACATTAACATTAATTATTATCGTAACCTATCAAAATGGAAAAAATAATTTTAGCATCCTTGTCTCCAAGAAGAGAGAAATCTGCAAAAACAATGGGTTTAAATTTTGAGATTATCCCAAGCAATTTTATAGAAGATATGACTTTAAATCTTCCTCCAGATAAACTTGCAATGGAACTTGCATTGGGTAAAGCTAAGGATGTTGCAAAAAAGTTAAGAGAAGGAATAGTTCTTGGTTTTGATACTTTTGTTTATTTTAATAATAAACTGATAGGAAAACCAAAAGATAAAAAAGATGCATTTAATACACTCAAAAGTTATTCAGGAAAATTTCATGAAGTTTACACAGGAATTGCAATCATCAACTGCAAAACAGGAAAAACAATCAAAGACTGCGTTATAACAAGAGTTCATTTCAAAAAATTATC
>Ga0182027_10012833_pt1 | contig 11739 bp, 8 predicted proteins | sample 712E1DmetaG_FD_121300 | JGI IMG/M metagenome (GOLD analysis project Ga0182027, IMG submission 121300) | Permafrost microbial communities from Stordalen Mire, Sweden - 712E1D metaG (Illumina Assembly) | ecosystem: Environmental > Terrestrial > Soil > Wetlands > Permafrost | place: Sweden...
CGCCATGCCGGTGCGCGTTCCCGGCCCCAGGAACTGCGCTTCCATTTTGAAGTACTTCTTCGCCATTTCGCCCAGCACATGATTCATGGGCGGCACAACGCTGGCAATCATGATTCCGGTAATGTCCGTGGTCGAGAGCTTCTCCAAGTTGAAAAAGTTGTGGATCAGCACTCCGTATTCGTCCGCCGTCCGTTCACGGCTCGTCGCCAGCCGCCATAGCGCCCGCAAAGTCGGCCCTTCGAACAAGCCGAGAGTGGTGTTGGTGTTGCCGACATCAATGACAAAAATCTTGGTGTTGGGCTTGTTCATTATCATTCCCAGGGATGACCTATCATCTCCGGTCGCTCCCATCCTTAAGTGACATAGTGTTGTGCTAAATCCCGCTGCCAGATAAGGCGTGGTCGCGGGCGGCCGAGGAAAATCTTATCATGCTATGACCCCAACAGGCTAAGAGGGATTTCGCGAAGCCCGCCCAACGAGCGCTCGTGCCGCACCTTATCCCCAACCTGATGCGATCTGTTTTGGACACGAATTACTTCACTTCCACCACTTCACCAGCCACCAAGGATTCCTGGCGCCCGTCGTCGAACTGAATTTTCAGCGCTCCGCTGGGGTCGAGGCCGGTGGTGGTGGCAAGTGTTTCTCCGGCGGCGGTGACCACGCGAACGCGCTTACCGTGGGCAAAACTCGAAGCCGCTTCCCAGCGTTCGCTGATGGCCTTGCTGCCGCTCTTCAGCAGCAATTGATAATAACGTTCAATTTCCCTTAGCAACGCGACGAAAACCTGGACGCGCGAAATACCCCGGTGCGCCTCCATGCGAAGCGAGGTGGCAATTTCTTCCAATGGCGTTGGCATCAGGCTGTGATTGACGTTGATCCCTATGCCGAGGACCACGGCGTGCAAGCGGTCGACTTCCGCGCTCATTTCCGTCAGAATGCCGCAGACCTTTTTCCCATTCACCAGCAGATCGTTCGGCCAGCGGATGTCCACGGCGAGTCCGGTGACGGTGTTTACCGCTTTCTGCGCCGCCAGTCCCGCCATCAGGGTCAGCACGGGAGCGGCCGCAGGCGAAAGGGGTGGCCGCAGGATAATTGAGGTGTAAATGCCGCTGGATTTTTCCGAGAACCAGGCGCGGCCCAGGCGGCCCCGGCCGGCGGTTTGCTCTTCCGCCACGACCACGGTACCGTGCTCAGCCCCTTCCGCCGCAAGCTTCACGGCCACGGCATTAGTGGAGTCAGTGCGGAAGTAGTGGATGATATTGCGGCCCAGGGGGTGATCGCCCAGCTCCGCGCGTACCAGACTTGGCGCGAGGATGTCGGGGATCGTCACCATCTGATATCCTTCCGCCGGCACTCCCCCAATCTCCATCCCCAACGAGCGCAACTTTTCAATCCACGCCCAAACCTGCTGGCGGGTAACGCCGATTTCCGAGGCAATCTTCGGGCCCGGCACCACCACCATGGCGTTCTTCACCAGGAGATCAATCAGCTTGTCAATTCTGCGATCAGTGCTACCGGTGGGCGTGCGCATAGAAGATATCCGATGATCCAGTAATCGGAAGATCGAATGATCAGTGAACAGCTCCGGCCGAATTGGCTTTTGTTCACCCGATCACCGGATCACCCGATCCCCCGATTCCGAAATTGGCACGATACGAAAGTTGATGTCCACCGCGGCGGCAGAATGGGTGACGGCGCCGACGGAAACAAAATCAACGCCCGCCTCCGCGTAAGCACGAATGTTGCCGGCATCGATGCCCCCTGAAACTTCCAGGCGGACACGTCCGGAGGCATGTTTGACACATTCCCGAACTTCCTCCGGCGACATGTTATCCAGCAGCACGCCGTCGGCGCCGGCCAGGATGGCCTCGTCCAACTCGTCTAAGGTGGTAATTTCCACCTCAACGTGATAACCGGGGGGGCGCTGCTGGAGGGCGCGTTCGACAGCAGTCCGAACCCCGCCCACCAATCGGAGATGATTACCTTTGATCAGGATGCCATCATCCAGGCACAGGCGGTGGTTTCTTCCGCCGCCCACGCGCACCGCGTACTTTTGCAGACTGCGCAGGCCGGGAGTGGTTTTGCGGGTGTCGAGAAAGTCGGCGTGCGTTCCCGCCACCTCTTCCTTCAAGCGGCGGGCATAAGTGGCGATACCACTGAGGTGTTGCAGAAAATTCAGTGCCACGCGTTCACCGGCCAGGAGAGACTCGGCCGCTCCCCGGATCGAAGCCAGAGGCGTTGCCGGTACAACTTCCGTCCCATCTTCCACTCCGCCCAGCCACTCCAGCGAGGGGTCAAGAATCTCAAATACTATTCGCGCAATCGGCAGTCCGGCCACTACCAGCCGCTGTTTGCTGTTGAACGTGCCCTGCGCTTGCATCGCACCGGGAAGGGTGACGCGCGTCGTCAAGTCGCCCTGTCCCAAATCCTCCGCCAGAGCGTGAAAAACCAGCTCGCGGAGTTCCTCGGAAGAAAAATCCAGGGACTCGGAGGACTCGTCACCAGCCGGCGGACTAAGATAACCTCCCACGATTAACCCAACCTTTCAAGTGATTCCGAAGTTTTGCGCAGATGCTCCTCCAGCTCCGTAAGCCGGTGCTCCGCCCCGCGCACGATTTCCTTTGGCGCGCGCGCTAGAAAATCCTGGTTGCTCAGTTGCGTACGGACCTGCGCAAGCTGCTGTTCGAGCTTCAGCTTATCCTTCTGCAAGCGCGTGCGTTCGGCCTCGGGGTCCACTTTCTCCTCATGCAAAAGCCGCAGATCAAAGGAGACGCCGGAACGGACGTCAGGCAGGTCCGCTGATAATCGCCCGCGCGTCAGGTTCATCGCCTGCATGGAGGCCAATCGCAGAATTGTTTCCTGATGGGTGCGGAAGATTTCCAGCAGCCGCAAATCCTCGGAAGCCACTTGCAGGCTGGGCTTCACTTTTTGCAGGCCCATTTCCGCCTTGGCATTGCGGGCTGTCACCACCAGTTCCTGAACCTTTTCAAACTGTTTTTCTGAAATCGGGTCGGCCACTCGCTCGGTGACCAACCGGAAGTCAGTCAATGAAATGGAATCCCCGGCATGGCGCAGGGGAAGCAGATGCCACAATTCCTCGGTAATAAACGGCATGAAGGGATGAAGCAGGTGCAGCGATGCTTCAAATACTCGCGCCAGATTGATCCAGACCGGCGGGACCTTTTCCCCTTCCGCCGGACGGGTAATTTCCGGCTTCACCCATTCCACGTACCAGTCGCAGAACTCGTGCCAGAAGAAGTGATAGATCTTGAACGCGCCCTCATGGAAGCGGTAGTCCTTCAGGGCTTCTTCGATTTCCTTGGTCACGGCCGCGAGGCGGGAAAATATCCAGCGATCGGCAAGCGCCAGATGCTCTTCCGCAGCCATAGGTTCAAAACCGACACCGGGAATCGGCTCCAACGCCTGGGCCAGTTGCATACTAAGGTTTTCCGGCATTTTCTGGAGGTTCATCAGGATGAAGCGGCCGGCATTCCAAATCTTGTTGGCGAAAGCGCGATACGACTCGACCTTGTCCTCGGAAAATGCAATGTCGGTGCCCGGAGCGGCGCTGATGGCCAACGCAAAACGCACCGCGTCAGTCCCGTATTTCTCGGTAACTTCCAGCGGGTCGAGCACGTTGCCCTTGGTCTTCGACATCTTTTGCCGCTCGGCGTCGCGCACCAGCGCATGGATGTAAAGCTCGCGGAAGGGCACTTCCTTCATAAACTTCAGACCCAGCATGATCATGCGCGCACCCCAGAAGAACAGGATGTCGAAGCCCATGATCATCAGGTTGTTGGGATAAAACCGGAACAGATCAGTGGTTTCATCCGGCCAACCCAGCGTGGCGAAGGGCCACAAGCCGGAACTGAACCAGGTGTCGAGCGTGTCCGCATCCGCGCGCAATGCGGCGCTCGAGCACTTTGGGCATTTTGAGGGAGCTTGACGCGCCACGATAACTTCGCCGCAGTCGTCGCAATACCATGCGGGAATACGGTGTCCCCACCAGAGCTGCCGGGAAATGCACCAGTCGTGAATCTTGTACATCCAATCGAGATAAATCTTCTTGTAGTTGTCGGGAGTAATGCGCACGGTGCCGTCTTCCACCACACGAATGGCGGGTTCCGCCAACGGCTGCGTTTTCAGGAACCACTGAATGGAAAGAAGAGGCTCAACAACGGTCTTGCAGCGCTGGCAGGTTCCCACGCTGAGAGGATAGTCCTCGATCTTTTCGAGCAGACCTTGGTCACTGAGAGCCTTTACCACGGCCTCACGCGCTTTGTAACGATCAAGGCCCTGGTAAGCTTGCCCGGCTTCCGCAGTCATGCGCGCGTGCTCATCAATCACCACTACGCGCGGCAGGTTGTGCCGCTGGGAAATGGCGTAATCGTTGGGATCATGCGCAGGCGTCACCTTCACGGCGCCGGTGCCGAATTTGGGGTCCACAAAATCGTCGGCGACCACCGGAATTACGCGCCCGAGGAGCGGCAGAACCAGCTTGCGGCCAAGCGCCGCGCGGTAACGCTCGTCGGTCGGATTGACGGCCACCGCCGTATCACCCAACATCGTTTCCGGCCGGGTGGTGGCAACCGTCAAGTGCCCCTGGCCATCTTCAAAGGGGTAACGGATGTACCAGAGGTGGCCGGAGCGGTCCTCGTGGACAACCTCCAAATCTGACACCGCCGTGCCGCAGCGGGGGCACCAATTGACAATATATTGCCCGCGATAGATCAGGCCTTCCTCATAAAGCCGAACGAATACTTCCTGCACCGAGCGCGTGTACGCCGTGTCCATGGTGAACCGGTCGCGGGTCCAATCCACCGATGTACCCAGGCGCTCCATTTGCCGGCGAATGGTACCCCCGTTCTGCTCTTTCCATTTCCAGCACTGCTCCAGGAATTTTTCCCGGCCCATTTCAAGTCGAAGGCGCTGTCCTTCACGCTGCCAGGCACTCTTCGCCTGAGCTCCCGCCAGGTCCGGACGCGCCGCGCGACCCATTTCGCGCTCCACGATCATTTGCGTGGCGATGGCGGCATGATCGGTGCCAGGCAGCCAAAGTACGTTTTCGCCGCGCATACGATGCCAGCGCATCAAGATGTCGATTTCCGTGTGCTCCAGCATGTGTCCCATGTGAAGCGACCCGGTGATATTCGGCGGAGGAATCACCAGGCAGAAATGCGGGTTGGCGCTTTCATCCGCGGGCCGATAGAGTTTTTGCGTAACCCAGGAACGGGCCCAGCGGGGTTCAATGCTTTCTGGCGAATAGACCTTGGGTATCTCGGTTTCCAAAAGAACCTTCTCCTGAACAATTGCGGCAAGAAATTGAAATCAAAATAAATATACTGGCTGTGTGAAGGTGAGTCAAACGTCCGGCGGGCGTGTCAAAACCCTGGGGCGCTCCTGCGCGCTGCGAAGGAGGCCGGAAAAGAGGGGCGACCTTCCGTTGGCATTCCCAATCTCAGGTTCTCACTCCCCGAGCCGCAGCGAACATGCCAGACGCAGCAGCAATGCCGGTGCAGGCATATTTGCCCCGGCCGGGACTCATTACTCCCGGGGTGGGGATGCCTCGTTGGCAATCTCAGTGGCGATTTCTTCTGCGAGCCGTCTGGCCAATTCCTCCACAATTTCCGCTGGCAGGACGGGCGGCGACATTCTCACCACTGCTTTGTGGACGACAGTGTAGACCAGGCCCCACTCATATTCCGGCAGAGGGGAAGTAGGTTCGGCCAGAGGCTCGGGCGGCGCCGCTTCCGGCTGAGCTTCTGTACCAGTTTCCGCCGAGCCCTCGGGGGAAGCTGCTTCCGCCGTGGTGGCTTCCGTATTGACCTCTGCCGCGGCAACCTCTGTCAAAGCGACTTCCGGAACAGCTACCTCCGGTGCAGCCGCAAAGGGAATGACCTCAGCAACAGGGGCTTCCTCTATCACGGGCTCGGTTTGAGCTGCCTCTACGGGAGCAACTTCCCCCGGGGCAACTTCGGGAGCAACTTCCGGAACAGGTGTCTCCGATGCAGATTCGAATGGAGCAACCTCAGCAGCAGGACTTTCCTCTATCACGGGCTCGGTTTGAGCAGTTTCTATGGGAGCGACTTCTTCAGGGGCAACTTCGGTCTGAGCAACTTCCGCAGCGGCAGCTTCGACCGGAGCGACTTCCAGAACAGGTGCCTCCGGTGCAGCCTCAAATGGAGCAACCTCAGTAGCAGGAACTTCCTCGATCACGGGCTCGGTTTGAGCAGTTTCTGCAGGAGCAACTTCCTCAGGGGCAACTTCGGGAGCAACCTCCGGGAGAGAATCCACCCCATTCGATCCAAAGTGCACTTGACCAGCAGCGGCATCGTCCAAAGAAAAGCTATCGAGGCTTGTGACGATCAAGGAAGGAGGAACGTAAGGAGGCTCGGGAAGCAACGCTGGCGGAGCTTCCGGTGGCGCAGCGGGAGCTTGCGGTTCAAGCTGCAACTCGGGAGCCGCGAGGCCCGTGGACTCAGTCTCCGGGGGTGCGGGAACCGTTTCATCCTTCCAAACCGGTTCGGCAATCTCCGCCGGAGCGCGGAAAATCATAGTGCGAATTACGTCGCTACTGCTTGGTGGTTCGGGGGCTTGCTCCCACCGGTCCTCAATAAACACCGGCTCCGGAGGTGGTGCTTCCGACCCTTCAAGAATCACCGGCTCTTGCGCCGGGGGAGCCGGAGGTGCTGCTTCCGACCCTTCAAAAATTGCTGGCTCCTGCGCCTCGGGAGGCGGCGGTGGTGGAGCAAATGAGCCGGGAGCGAGAGGCTCCTCAATAACCAATGGAGGTTCCTCGACCGAGGCGCTTTGCGGCTCGGGAGCCGGAAAAGTGTCAATGTAGAATTCGGACGGAGGAGTGGGCTCCGGGACGGCCCCACCTTCCACTTGCGGCGGTGGAAACGACCCTTCAATTTCCGCCGGCGAGGGTGAATAAGAATATCCCAGCGGCTCTTCGGTGGGTTCAGCGAATGCGACGCCCTCCGAAGCTGCGGAAAAATCGGGGGTCACGGGCTGCACCACGGTTGGCATCTGATCCGGTTCTTCACCAGAAAAGACATATTCCCTGGGGGGCTCCGGAGGAGATGGCGGCTCAATGACGGGTGCCGCAGCGGCGGCTGTCGCCACCTCAAATTCCTCGGCAAATTTCTCCACAATGTTGATTAAGTCTTGCGCCTCGAAGGGCTTCTTGATAATCCCGTTGGCTCCAACCTGTGCGCCTCGCGCGTCATCGTAAGGCTCCATGTCACTGGCAACAAGCAGGACGGGCACAAGATAATGCTCCGGCGACTTCTTCACAAACTCGCAAACTTCGTAGCCATCCCGGCCAGGCATGGAAACATCCGCCAATACGACCGAGGGGTGGATCACTGCCAGCCGCTTGATTGCAGCCACCCCGTTGGAAACGGTTTCAACCTCAAACCCTTGTCCCTTCAGTATCCCCAGCGCTTTTTTCTGAATGGTGGGGCTATCGTCGGCAAACAGAACAATCCGAGCCACGGGATTCTCCTACTTCCTACTTTGGTCCAAACCAGATTGGTCAGAGAAATACCACGACACAACCGGGAAGTCAAGGCGCAACTTATTAGGAATCTTTAGTTTGCGCATCCAAATAGGTACGTCCAACGCATACAGGAATGAGTTAAGACCGCCCGTCCTCGTCATGGTGATTCCCCTGCGAGGCAAGATCTGAATTAGAAGGGCTTAACAACCTTCTTCAGGACGTGAAAGCGGCCCTTCTTCTTGGCGGGCTCCGTGGGAGTCGCAGCGGCAGGCTGACTCTTGTCAGAGGTACTCTCCTTGGCCTTTTCGCTGTCGTTATTGGGATTCGCGGTCGCCTCCGCAGGCTTCGCAGTGGCCAGGCTCTTTTCATTCACGGGCGTAGCCACGATGGCGGAATTGCCGGAGGGAGCGGCGGTCGGCGTCTTCGCGGTCTCGATCCCAAAGCCGGAATTGGGGCCAAGATGCACGGGGCCGTAAAGTGTGGCGCTGGTATCGGGAGAGCCTGAAACCATGCCATGCAGATTGGTCAACCAGTCACGGTCTATATGATGACTTGCGTCTGCCCGGGCACGTGCCAGCATGGCGCGGGTGGGCCTCGGGACAGGCTCCTTCATGGCAATCAAGCGCACTTTGGCTTGCGGAGCCAGGGGGCTCAGCGGATAGTCCGTGATCACATGGGAATAATAAGGGACCGCCTCGCGCCCTCTCTTCAAATGCTCCAGGCTTTGGCCCATGTAAAAGAGCGCGTTGTCACCCGCACTGAAATCCGGGTAGGTGTCAACTATCGACTTGAAGCGTGACCGTGCCGCCACATAGGCGCCGTGCGTGAAGTAATAGTTCGCCGTAAGGTATTCGCCTTGCGCCAGCACTTCCTGCGTTTGGCGCAAACGCCGCTTGACGCGCGTGATCATGGGGCTGTCAGGATATTTCAGCAGGAACTCTTTAAATTCCGCATCGGCAATCTTGGCTTCCGTCTGGTCGCGATCGGCCTTTGCCATCATGCGGAAATGCGCCATGCCGACGCGAAATTGCGCTTCCGGAGCTTCCGGCGCGGTGGGGAAAAAGGTGATGAAATCCTTGTATTCCGCTTCCGCCTGAGTCAATCCGGAAACGCCACCCTCACTGTAGTAGGAATTGGCGATCGAGAGCTTGGCTTTGGAGAGATACTCGCTGTCCGGATAGGTGTTGATTAGGGTTTGCAGAGTCAGCCGCCCGACGTCGTACCGTCCGTGGACGATTTCGTTGGTAGCCTTCTGGAAAAGAACCTTGTCAGGCTGCTCGCCCGGAGCAAATTGCAAGGCCGGGTCGGGGTGGTGCAGCCGATTCACGGCCGCGCAACCGGTAAGGAAGCCGACGAGCCCCAGCAGGGTAAAGGTGACAAAGGCTTTGCGAACTGTGGTTGTTGCGGGTCCGTTGAACAGGGTTCTAACTCCTCATCAGAATCAAACTCTGGAAACTAGCCGCGCCGTCGACGCCTGGCGCATCATCTCCGCCAATCGGCTCTTGGGGTCCTCTTGAAAGATGTCAGAACCAGCCACGAGGATGTCTGCCCCCGCCTGGCACAAGACCCCAACTTGCTCCAGGCGGATGCTTCCCTCAACCTGAATTGCGAAATCCAGCCGCCTTTCGAGACGCGTAGCGCACGCGGCTTGAACCTTACTGAGCGTCCTGGGAAGAAACGGAGAATCCGCGAATCCCAGGTCGGCGGAAAGAATCAGCAGGTAATCGATTTCTTCCATGGCATCGGAAACGGTTTCGACTGCCGTGGAAGGATTCAGCGCCAAACCCGCCTTGGCGCCGCCGCTCCGGATGACTCGAAGAACCTTATGCAGGTTCGGTGTTGCCTCGGCATGGACCGCAATCCGGTCCGCCCCGAATTTGAGAAATTCCGGGACGTAGCGTTCCGGCCGCTCCACCAGAAGGTGCACATCCAAAACCAAATCAGTGGCCTTGCGCAAACTCTTGACCACTGGTTGGCCCACGCTGATGTCGGGAACAAAGTGCCCGTCCATGACATCCACGTGAACCATGGATGCGCCAACCTCCTTAATTAAATGCAATGCCTCCCCTAGTCGAGCAAAATCACCGGCCAACAGAGAAGGCGCAATTAGGGCCATAAAGAAAGACGGTCACGGTCAGACATTGTTCCGTGAGAAACGCTCCCTAGATTAGCACAACTCTCTTCCCGGCGGGTAGAAACCGGGCGCGAAAGTCAGGAACCGGCAATTCGAAATGCGTGAATGTTGCAATGTTCCATGATTGCCGGGATTCCCGCCGGACTTATTGCCACTACCAGGAAAAAATCATTCTCACCCGCGCTGGGATTGGGCTTCCCTTCCGTGCCGGAAGAGTATAATAAGCTTTAGGAGCGCCCCCCTCGCAGGGAATAGAGGACGACCCCATGGCACGCATTTTTACTACATCTCAACTTTCCGATTTTCTCTTCGACCGCATCATCGTAAACTGCCCCAAATGTCAGGATGTTCGCTGCCTGAAGATTGCCTGCACACTGACTGCGGAAGAGCTCATGGAAGAAGCTGACATCGTTCACAAGCTCGAACCGGTTTCCGACGGCGGCGCGTAGGAAGTACCGCGGTTGCCCAAAGGTCTCACGGCAAGTGGGACCTTGGCGGCATCTTCGCCGGGAATAAATCAAAACCCTTCCGCGAGCCCATGCCTCTTTAACGGGACATAGGTATTCGCCCCCGCAGCTTCCGACACCACCGCAGGTAGCAGGAGGTAGGCGCGGTTTGCCTTCCTCCGCGACTCTTAGACAGCGCCAATAAATAAAGGCGGGCTGGCGCAGGGCGAGCGTAGCCCTGCGACTCATCGAACGCGATCCATGGCTAAGAGGGAAGAATCGTTCAAATAGTAGTACCGGAAGCTTGACCAGGGCCATTGATGGGGCGAGGGGACCAATCTCGCGGTCACGGGGTTGTTGTGCATGTAGTCGAGCTTCTCCATCTGCTTTTTATGCGTGAAGACATTGAAAGGAACATAACGCCTTTGCCACAGCCGATGAGAGGAATCACTGTGGACGGTGGGAGCGAGCCGCAGCCGCGCCAGCAACGTGCGACAGCGGGGATGGTCTTGATTCCGCTTCAGGGTAGCGATAATCTGCTGCGCCGACCGTTTCTTCAGCTCCTGCATGAAGCTCACCGTGGCTTCGGCGGGTTGGGGTCGAATCAGCAGGTGGAAGTGATCGGGCATGAGGACCCAGCCATTCAGAAGAAATCCAGTTTCCCCCCGTAGTTGGCGTAGGACGTCGACGAATATTCCGCAGAACCTCCGGCAAGTAAACAGCCGACTGCGGCGATAGGTGCTGGTGGTGATGAATTGCAATTGGCCAGGCACGAAATGGCGCCCATAGATCGGCATGCTAATTCTATCGACAGATGCGGAGCGTAACGTGAGTCGCAGAGCTGAGCTCGCTCTGCGCCAGCCAGCCATTCTTCCCCTGAACAAGATCGCATGAAGAAATCGCCTAATCATGATCGAATACGGAAGGGCAACCAATCATGTCTCAAGTCCTCTTTACAATGATCCTGGAATACCGCGGAGGAACATATATCGCCCAAATCGGGTCAGACAGCCCCTCTCAAGCTCTGGAGCAATGGATAAGGGAACTGAGTTCTAAAAGCTTGCGAGCCTGGAAGCTCTCACGAGCCGATCTGGAGTCGGTCGTACGGGAGCACCCACCGGTGCTCCTAAACGAATTTTCAAACGTGTGGTGCGTTATTGGCAGCGGGCGACGGCACCAGATATTGATCAATATCGTTGCGACTGTTCGAACTGTGGGGGGGAGAATGGTTCTATGAAAGGGGATGTCAAGGGAGAAGGGTGTCAGGAGCGTGTGGGGGAGGAAAAGGGGTCAGGAGCCTTTTGGGGGTCTCCCACGGCTTCGCGTGGTGCTTTCCAACCCGAACTGTCTGACCGCTTTTGCCGTCCATATCTCCGAACCATACGGCCGGCTCCTCTTGATCGCATGGCGGATTTCCGCGATTTCCTCTTTCCCCTGCGAGTGATTCAGCCACCTCAAATAGTCCGGCGGTTCCGGGACCGGCCACGGGCTCAGCACCTGCTTTTCCTCGGCCTTGCCGAAAAGGCGGACATGCACGCTCGACCACGGCCAGTCTTCCGCCCTGGGCGCCAGCCCGGCACGCTTGGCGTTTCTTTCCACGTAGCGAACCAAAGTCATGAAATGGCCGCCCATTTCCACGGGCAGCGACTTGTAGC
>Ga0182027_10012834_pt1 | contig 11739 bp, 7 predicted proteins | sample 712E1DmetaG_FD_121300 | JGI IMG/M metagenome (GOLD analysis project Ga0182027, IMG submission 121300) | Permafrost microbial communities from Stordalen Mire, Sweden - 712E1D metaG (Illumina Assembly) | ecosystem: Environmental > Terrestrial > Soil > Wetlands > Permafrost | place: Sweden...
AGCCATCCTGATGTACTTCAACGACATCGGGTCGAACCCCATCATTGATGAGGCGACCGCATCGATGGCGACCTGGTCGGCGCTTGCAAGAATAAAATTCTTGACCTCGGGATACATGGTTCTCGGTCCCGGGCCGTTGCCGGCAGTCGTGCCATCCATCATGGCAAAGACGCCGGTATGTATTTCCTTCTGGATCGCCAGAAGATCCACGAGCGTTTCATGTATCCATGTGTGCGTGTAATGGCGTTTGTTGTTCAGCAGCCCGCCGAAAGCGTTCTTCATCGCACCTGTCGTTCCGGCATAGATATGGCACTTCATCGTGGGGAGATGAACGATATTCTTGCCGATGAAATATTCCGGGATGCGGATCCCCTCGGGAAAAATGTCATGGAGAACATGCATCCGCGCCTTCGGGCGGTATTCGATCCACCGCATGTCCTGTTCCCGGAAGTTGAAGAGGACAGGGATCTCATACTGCCGGAACACCGGAACGTAGTTGTTCAGATCTTCCCCTTTGAAGGCATCGGTGACCACCGTCTTGTTCTGCACGCAGGCGAGGTCCGTGAACCCGCTCCCCTTCAGGGCGAGGATCGCCCCCTCAAGCTGCCACGGTGCCGTGTTCGCCGCAGGGAACGGAAAGTGCCACGAGATGTTGTCTTTGAGTATTGTCGTGGAACCTTGCTGGAGGGCGGACGACATCCCCGCAAGCTCGGCCAGACGCCGGTAATCTTCCAGCACGGTGGACGGACTTGTCCTCAGTACTGCAACTTTTGCTTTTGCCATGCCTTATGATCCTCTTCTGAACAGGTTCCTGCGACAATCCCGCAGGAGACATGCGCCGGCGCCTTCACATCGCCGGAAGTGAATTCCACCGGAGAGATTCCCGTGCCCCCATGAGCGTCAGAAAATCGCGGCTTCCTGGTGGAGGCCGAACACTTCCGTCAGCGTGGAGCACATTTCCCCGAGAGTGGCGTACACACGCGTGCATGAGAGGAAATGGGGGAGGAGGTTTCCGCCATCCCTCGCCGCTTGCTTCAGATCCTTCACCGCCTGCTCCACCGCCGCCGCGTTGCGCGAAGCGCGGACCTCCGCGAGACGCCGCCGCTGTTTTGCCTCCACTTCGGGAACGATCTGCAGGATCGGTATTTCGATCTTCTCGCCCTCCTCCACGAACTCATTGACGCCGACGACGATCTTCTCCTTCGCATCAAGTTCCTGCTGGTAACGGTATGCCGCAGCGGCGATCTCGTGCTGAAAGAAGCCGGCCTCGATCGCAGGAATAACGCCGCCGAGGGACTCGATCCTGGCAAAGTATGCCTCCGCTTCGTCTTCAAGGCGGTCTGTCATCGCTTCCACAAAGTAGCTGCCGCCAAGGGGATCGACCGTGTTGGTCACACCCGTCTCACATGCGATAAGCTGCTGCGTCCGCAGAGCAATCTTCACGGCCTTCTCGGACGGCAAGGCCAGCGTTTCATCCATCGAATTCGTATGCAGCGACTGGGTTCCGCCAAGAACCCCTGCGAGGGCCTGCAACGCCGTCCGCACGATATTATTCTCGGGCTGCTGCCCGGTCAGCGTGCACCCGGCTGTCTGCGTATGAAAGCGAAGCATCATCGAACGCGGATTCTTCGCACCGTACTGTTCCTTCATCCTCCTGGCCCAGATCCGGCGCGCGGCCCGGTACTTCGCGATCTCCTCGAAAAAATCCAGGTGCGAATTGAAAAAGAACGACAGGCGCGGGGCGAAATCGTCCACTTTCATTCCCCGCTCGAGGCACGTTTCCACGTATGCGAAGCCGTCGGCCAGCGTGAACGCCAGCTCCTGCGCCGCCGTCGAACCGGCCTCCCGGATGTGGTATCCGCTGATCGAAATGGAATTCCACTTTGGCATTTCCTTCGCGCAAAACTCAATCATGTCGGTCACGATCCGCATGGAGGGACGCGGCGGATAGATCCATTCCTTTTGCGCAATATACTCTTTCAGGATATCGGCCTGCATCGTTCCGCGCAGGGATACCCTCGGCGCACCCTGTTTCTCGGCAACCGCGGCATACATCGCCAGCATCATCGCGGCAGGCGCGTTGATCGTCATCGACGTGGAGACGTCAGCGAGGGAGATTCCTTTGAAGAGTACCTCCATGTCGGCCAGCGAACTTACCGACACACCGCAAATGCCGACCTCTCCCTCCGCCGGGAGTGCATCCGCATCGTACCCCATGAGGGTGGGAAGATCAAACGCCACCGAGAGCCCCGTCTGTCCATGGGCCAGCAGGTAGTGGTAGCGTTCGTTGGTATCCTCCGGCGTCCCAAATCCGGCGAATTGGCGCATCGTCCACATTTTCCCACGGTACCCTGTGTGGTGAATTCCCCTCGTATAGGGAAATTCCCCCGGGTACCCGATCTGCGTCTCATACGCCCCCGCTTCCACATCCTCCGGGGTGTACAGAAGCGCGACCGGTTCTCCGCTCACCGTCGTGTAGTTCCCCTTCCGCCGGGGAAAGTCGGCAGCGGCTTTCTCCCACGCCTTTCTTCCCGGTCCAGAACCCTCCCCCTGTGCCATGAGTGCCCCCCTCCGCTTGTTGCCTGATTCCAATGAACTGTGACTCCGGCTCGATCCTTCCGGTCCGGTTCAGGCGCGAGGGTGACACATCGACACCCTCTTTCCCCCTACGACGTGCGTCCGAACCGCCTGTCGAGTTCTTCAAGCGAGATGCGCAAGACGATAGGTCTGCCATGCGGGCAGACATACGGCATCTTTGTCGCAAACAACTGATCGATCAGCGAGCGCATTTCCTGTTCCGACAGGACATCGCCCGCCTTGATCGCTGACTTGCAGGAATATGACTTCGCCAGATTGTCACGGACATTCAGGGGCGATTCCTGTTGATACTCCTTGTACAACGCCATGACTTCCTGGACAATTCCTTCCTCATTTCCGATACGGATGTCCGGGGGAACCCCCTCGATGACCACCGTATTCTTCCCGAAGAGCTTGACGCCGAACCCGAGGAGCTCGAAATGCGGAATGAGTTCTGCCATGAGTGCGTAGTCGGCCGCCGAGAGCTGAAGGGTATACGGAAAAAGGAGCTGCTGGGTTGTCTGTGTCGACCGCTGGAACCTGTCCAGCGCCCTTTCGTAGAGAACCCTTTCATGGGCCACGTGCTGATCGACGATCATCACGCCATTCTTGATCTGCGAGAGGATATACTTGTTGTGCAGCTGCCAGATCAGCGCCGTGCTTCCCGCCTCGGGGCGTGAGGCGTCATGAGGAAGCATCTCGCGCGGGACGCCTGCGGCCGCATCTCCCATTCCGTGCATTGCGGAGGTGTCCGCATCTCCGAAGAGGCGGGACGCAACCGCGGCCCCGTCCGTGCCGGACGGTTGGACAAACGGAAGGATCTCTCCCGTCCTCGTATCGACGCGCGTCCTGTCGGGAAATGTCCAGCCGGCTTCCTCCCTGTTCGGGGTCCAGCGATGCTGTCGGTCGGTGAATCTGAGTCCGACCGTTCCGGGCTCGATGCCTGTCTGCTGGATCGTCGCGGCAGGAAACGCATCGGTTTCCGTAAGCGAACGCCGCGTTACCCCAGCGAGGATTCTGTACACTCCCTGTTCGTCCTCAAACTTCGCCTCCATTTTCGAGGGATGGACGTTCACGTCGACCTTGTGGGGATCAAGTTCCAGGAACAGAAGGAAGAAGGGGAAGGTCCCTTTCTCCAGAAGATGCTCGTATGCCGAATAGACGGCATGATTGATGTTCCGGTTGACGATGGTACGACCGTTCAGGAAGAGATACTGCGACTGGCGGGTGCGTTGTCCGAAGGAGGGCTTGCCGATATACCCGTGGATCCTCATGAACTCGTTGGATTCCTCGACCGGGATCATCCCCTCCCATTGTCGTTCCCCGAAGACGTCGATCAATCGTTCCGGAAGGGGCGCCGGTTTCAGGTTGAACACCGTGTCGTCATCACTGATGAAATGGATGCCGACGTCAGGTTTGCTCACGGCGACATGGTGGACGGCATCGAAGATGTGCCGGAATTCCGTCGAGTCGCTCTTGAGAAATTTTCGCCGTGCAGGAACGTTATAAAACAGATTGCGGACGATGATCGTCGTCCCCGGTTCCCTTCCTTCACGCGTGATCGATGGCTCCTGGCCGCCGTCGATTGCGACGACAACCGCGGCGTCATCCTCCCGCCTCCGCGTTTTCATGGTCACCTGCGCGACAGCCGCAACCGATGCGAGGGCCTCACCCCGGAAACCGAATGTCCGGATTGCTTCGAGATCTTCGTAGGTGACGATCTTGCTTGTTGCATGCCGGAGGAACGAGGCAACGGCATCCTGTTCATCCATCCCCGATCCGTCATCGGTCACCTGGATGAGTTTCTTCCCTCCATCTTTCACCACAACGAGAACGGAGGTCGCTCCGGCATCGAGGGAGTTTTCGAGAAGTTCCTTCACGACAGATGCCGGACGCTGGATCACCTCGCCCGCGGCGATCTTGTTTGCAATATGTTCGGGAAGAACGACAACCCGCGGTGCGCTCATGATGCGATCAATGCCTCGACGAATGCTTTTCCATCGAACGGCTGGAGATCATCAATCCCCTCTCCCACACCGATGAATCGGACCGGAATATTCATTTCACGGGAAATCGAAAGGACGATCCCTCCTTTTGCCGTACCGTCCACTTTTGTCAGGATCAGCCCCGTCACTCCGACCGCCGCCCCGAACTGCCTTGCCTGTTGCATGGCGTTCTGTCCCGTCGAAGCGTCAATCACCAGGAACACCTCATGCGGCGCGCCGGGCAGACTCTTCTGAACCACGCGGCTGATCTTTTTGAGCTCCTCCATGAGATTCACTTTCGTGTGCAGACGTCCGGCCGTGTCGATGATCACCACGTCCGTTCCCCTCGCCTGCGCAGCGCTCACGGCGTCGTACGCGACCGCCGCGGGGTCCGCCCCCGGTCCCTGGCGAACGATTTCTGCGCCCGCCCGCCTGGCCCAAATCTCCAATTGTTCATTCGCAGCCGCCCGGAAGGTATCCGCTGCTGCGACCATGACCTTCTTCCCCGCCTGCACGTAGGCCGCAGAAAGCTTGCCGACCGTCGTCGTCTTGCCGACGCCGTTGATACCGACAACGAGGATGACGAACGGCCTGCCGGGCGGAAGGTGGAACGGGTCGGATTCCCCTCCTTCATCCCCGGGAACAAACTGACGGCGAATCTCATCGCGCACGAGGGTCGGCAGGACGCCGGCATCGCTCGCGCGTTCTTTCTGTGCCCGTTCGCGTATCGCCGCGACGATTGCCGCAGAGACATCCGCCCCCACATCGCCGGCGATAAGGATCTCCTCCACCCGGGCGAGAAGCGCTTCGTCAATCGCACCGCCGGGAATCACCAGGCGCGCAATTTTCCCCATGAGTCCTTCGCGCGTGCGCGTCAGCCCTTCCTTCAGACGCCCTATCCGGTCACGAAGCCCCATGTGCCTTCCGAGATTCATCCATGAGAGTGACGAAGCGCACCCCGTACATTCCCAGAGAGAGGAGAAGACCTGCGGTGCTCGCCGCGATCAATGCCGGTTGCAGCGACGGGAGAACGCCCACCACCGCGCGGAGAAACGTCACCGCCACGATGCCGACGGTCCATTTTCCCGCAACGTTGGAGGGGAGGACACGGCGGAGCGCCGACTTCACGTACAGGCCTCCCAGAAGGATGACCAGGTCCCGCAGCAGCAGCGCAGCCACGAACCAGAGCGGGATGTCTCCGAGGGCGAGCAGAACGACTGCAACGACTGCAACGCAGATCTTGTCTGCGACGGGGTCGAGGATCCGCCCCCACTCCGTCTCTTCCGACCGCCGCCGCGCCAGGTCCCCGTCGAGCTTATCCGTCAGCATGCCGAGGAGAACGAGTGCCGTTCCCCAACCGCGCTGCGGAACAGGCGGAAGAAGCATGACAAGACTGAAAGGGATGACGAGGAAAGCGCGGGCGATGCTCAGGAGGTTCGAAATCGTGAGGAACTCACGCTTCATTTTCATCCTTCGTTTGGGCCGCGTCGATGGGGACAGGGTAGGCTCCGCTGAAACACGCCGTACAATAACGTTCACCGTTCTCCTGCGGAGCCGAATCCAGAAGATCGTCGATGCTGAGATAGCCGATGCTGTCCACACCGAGTTCCTTCCCGATCTTCTCGATATCGCCGCCGCACTGATTCGCGATAAGTTCCTTCGGCGTCGGGAAGTCCATGCCGTAGTGGCACGGGTACATGATGGGCGGGGACGTAATCCGGAAATGGACTTCCTTCGGTCCGGCCTGACGAATAAGCTGGACGAGTTGCTTCGAGGTCGTCCCACGCACGATCGAGTCGTCGACGATGACCACCACCTTGTCCTTGACAACGCCCTTTACCACGTTGAACTTGGTCTTCACCTTATTCTCGCGGACATCCTGCCGGGGCTGGATGAACGTCCGTCCGATGTAGTGGCTCCGGATCAGACCGATCTCCAGCTTCACGTTACCGCCGAACTTATTGGTGGCCTGGACGTACCCCATGGTCGCCGTGTTGCTCGAGTCGGGGACATTGATGACGATGACCTTGTCGTTGGGAGCGCGCGGGTAAACCGGGCGGCTTTTCGCCAGGTTCTTCCCGAGCTTCCTGCGCACCTTGTCCACGCTGTGGCCGAAGATCTGGCTGTCGGGACGGGAGAAATAGATGTACTCGAAGATGCAATAATGCGGCGTTGCCGGCCTGTCGTCGATGCGAAGCGACGTCACCGCTCCCCGGTCAATGCTCGACTGATCGATGACGACGATCTCGCCGGGTTGCACATCGCGGACGTACTCCGCATCGATGATATCAAACGCCACCGTCTCGGATGCAACGACGAACGCATTCCCTTTCTTGCCGATCGCCAAAGGGCGGAAGCCGTGGTGATCGCGCGCGGCGATGAGGGCTGTGTCCGTGAGGAGGACGAAGGAAAATGCCCCCTGAAGCCGGGAGAGGGCTTCGCGGATTTGCTCAATCTGGTTGGTCTTCCTGCTCCGCGCGATCAGGTGAAGGACGATCTCCGTGTCGCAAGTCGTCTGGAAGATGGTCCCTTCGTCCTGCAGCTCCTGCCTGATCTTCTTGAAATTCGTCAGGTTGCCGTTGTGGGCGATCCCAATGTTCCCACCCTTGTACAATACCGTAAAGGGTTGGATATTCGTCTTGTTGTTCGCCGAACCTGCTGTGGAGTATCGGTTGTGTCCGATCGCCATGGAACCGACGAGCGTTTCGCTCAGAATCCTGTCGTCCCGATAGACGTCGTTGACAAGCCCGAAATCTTTGTGGACATGAAACCGCTGCTTCTGAGCGACAGGATCGAATTGCGCCGTGACGATGCCCGACCCTTCCTGTCCCCGATGTTGCTGTGCGAGCAGTCCGTAGTAGGTGAGCTGTGCGGCATGCGGGTTCCCGAACACCCCGAAGACGGCACAGTGGCAACGCGGTTTATCAAGGTCGGTTGTACTCATTCACATCATTGGCTGTCGATGATCCTCAATATACGAATCCGACGAGAAAAATCCAAGGCGCCGCCGCGGGGGCGGATCACTCCGCGATCGTATCATGCAGGAAGTGGAGGTCGTCCCGTTCCCGATAGTCCGTCGTCACGTGCAGCCCCCTGCTCTCTTTCCGTTGCATGGCGCAGCGGACGATCAATTCCGCGCACTGGACAAGATTCCGAAGTTCGATAAGCCCCTCCGTCACCCTGGTCTTCTTGTAGAACGGTTCCACTTCGTTTCGCATAAGTTCCACCCGCCGCAACGCACGTTCCAGCCGATGATTCGACCGGACGATCCCGACATAGTCCCACATGATCTGTTGGATTTCCCGGCGATTGTGAGACACGAGAATCCACTCTTCGCTGTTGAGCGTCCCGGAGTCATCCCACGGACGGACGGAGGGAATCGGCGGAGCGGAGGAACGAAGGTACTCGACGGATGCCCTGGCTCCCCGGTCCGAGAAGACGAGCGCCTCGAGGAGAGAGTTGCTTGCGAGCCGGTTCGCGCCATGGACCCCGGTCATCCCCACTTCGCCCGCCGCATAGAGCCCGAGAATCGACGTGCGCCCATCCACGTCGGTCACCACGCCGCCGCAGGAATAGTGCGCCGCCGGAACGACCGGGATGGGTTCCCTGGTGATGTCGAGTTTGAAGCGCGTTCTGCACACCTCCTCGATATACGGAAAATGCTCCCGCACCTCGTCGGCGGGAAGATGGCGAAGGTCGAGCAGGACATACTCTTCCCCCCTTCTTTTCAATTCGGTATCGATGGCATACGCGACAATATCACGCGGGGCGAGGGATTTCCGCGGGTCATAGGCCTGCATGAATTCCTCTCCATCCTGGGTCCGGAGGATCCCGCCGAAACCGCGGACAGCCTCGGAAATCAGGAACGACGGGGAGCCCGAGTTGAAGAGGGTTGTGGGATGGAATTGGATGAATTCCATGTTGGCGATGGTTGCACCGGCCCTGTATGCCATTGCCACTCCATCACCTGTTGCGATCAGGGGGTTTGTCGTATGGAGGTACACCTGGCCGAGTCCACCGGTGGAGAGAAGCACGACCCGGGAAGTGAAGCTGTCCACGCGCTTTTCAATACTGTTGAGGGCATAGACACCCCAACAGTGGATGCTTTTCTGCCTCCCCCTTGCTGCATCCGCCGCGTGGTGCTCGGTGATTAACTCGACTGCGGTATGGTTTTCAAACACGCGTATATTCGGCGTTTCCGACACCGCCTGCAGCAGCGCACGTTCTATTTCCCGTCCGGTGAGGTCCTTTGCATGGACGATCCGGTTGACCGAGTGTCCGCCCTCCCGTCCCAGATCCAGGACGCCGTTCTTCCTGGTGAACTGCACCCCAATTTCGACGAGCTCACGCAAACGGGACGGCCCCTCCCGCACGAGGACCTCCACCGCATCACGGTGAGAAAGGCCCATCCCGGTGGACAGCGTATCCTCGACATGGAGCTCGAAGGAATCCACGGCCGACATGACGGCCGCAACCCCCCCCTGGGCGTAATTTGTATTTGACTCGGCCCGCTCCTTTTTTGTAATGACGGCCACGTTGCCGAACGGGGCAACCTTCAGAGCATACGAAAGGCCCGCGATGCCGCTGCCGAGAACAATGAAATCAAATGTGTATGTCATCGATCCGCGCGTCTGTGCCGCTCTATGAATGAAAAGGGGCGGCCCCCACTGCGGGTCGCCGCCCCTGGAACGTCTGCCGAACGATCAGATCACTGGAAGCAATAGCTTGCGGTCATGTATCCGAAAGTATTCAGATTGTCCTGTGAACCGATCAGCCCTAAGCCGCGGCGGAGGGCATCCTCGCTCACGGTCGCATCGAGAGCAAAGTTCCCGAACGTGAAGCCGAGACCCAGCGTCACAAGGCTGTTGTCCGTTCCGGCGAGGCTTCCAAAGAAAACGTTGCTATTGGAACCTGCGGTGGTCGATTCGCCTGTTGAGCTTACACCGGTGGCGGAAAATTCATTCTTGTACGAGTCGGAGTGGAAGGCACGATAGTAGCCCATCCGGCCTGTCAGCCATTCCGTAAAGACGAACTCCATCCCGAGATTGATCTGAGGGAAGGACAACTCCGTGTTCGTGCTCGTTGATGTTGACACAGGAGGTATGGTGGATTGCTCAGTCTTCTGGCTCGCCGTCTTGAAGCTCACGCCGCCGGCAAGATAGAAGCTGTTCACTTTGTATTCCATCCCTGCGCCGAGAGCAAACAGCATATAGGTACGCTTCGCGGAACCCAGTTGGGTGGTAATGCCTGTCGGCGGCGAATCCCGTTTCGGTTCTTCGGAGACATTCACGAATGTGGCATAGGGCACAAAATTCACCCGGTTGGACATCTTCAGGTGGAAACGACCATCCAATTGGATTTCGGTCGCCGATCCGGAAAAGTCTCCCAGATTGGTCGCCACCCCTAAGGTGTTTTTCGAGTCCTCGTTATCGGTCACGTTATCGAACCGGATCGCTGCGTCAGCGTCAAACCCCATCCCCGCCCCCATATCCATGGCAATTCCGAACCGGAAGCCGATGACGTTCGCGGAGAGCTTGTAGTCCGTCGAAGCCAGTGACGGGCTATTCGAACTCGTCGACGTGTTCCTGGCCCAACCATAAAGGAATGCAAAGCCGACATCCAGGGATCCGATCTCGGTGCTCGCGACGGCCTCAAATACCTCAACGGGAGGAAGTCCTACCTGTGCGCCCCGACCTCCTCGATCGGCCTCGGGAAGGCTGTTGATGAAGCTGGAGAGATTGCCGACGACGAGGTTGGCAAAGGAAGGATCATAGCTGAGATTCACTCCGAGGGCAAGCTCTTTGCCGAACGAGAAGTTGACTCCGCCGAACTGCTTCCCATAGACATTATCCGCGGCATTGGTCCCCATCGGGGTGCCGCCGCCAAGGTTCATCCATGCGTAGTCCCTGTACTTGCCTTGGTAGGCGGGATTCAACAATGCAATCGTGGGATCATTGACGATGAAAGGATTCAAGACAATGTTTGGTCCGCCGACAATCGGACTGAGAGTAGACCCTCCGAGAGCAAGCTCTCGCGCGATCCCTCCGGGAAGCGGCCCCGTAAACAGAGTGCCTGCCGCAAGAACGAGGACGACACCGAGTAGAATAATGCGCCTGACCATGGTACCCCCTTAATGATTGGTGGATGCGTGGAAGATGGAGCCATGAATGACGTGAGTTGTTTTGCGTAGGTATTGACGGGCGACAATATAGAAAAAAGACGGTATTGACGCAAGGAGGGATTTGTTCCCGGGGAGCATTTTGTTTTCCCCTTTTCAGACGAATTTCAAGACTTTCGGGGGCCGGCAACATGAAGCACCAAGAGCCGGTCAAGAAACATCACCCTCTCCCTGAGTTCTTCCACGGAGCCGTCATTGTGGACGACGAAATCCGCCCGTCGGGCGGCACGGTCCGGATTCATCTGCGCATGCACACGGGCGATCACCTGCTGTCGGTCCATCCCATCGCGTTGCATGACACGCCGGATGCGAGTCTCCTCCGAGGCGCGGAGAACGATGACGGCGTTGAGAGCGGCGTCGAGTCCGGACTCATAGACAAGGGCCGCCTCCACGATGATATACGGAGACGATGGGGGGGATCGGCGGACCTTTTCCACGGCAGCAATAACCCGCGGGTGCATGATCGCGTTGAGAGCGCGAAGCCGCCCGGCGGACCCAAAGACGATTCGGGCAAGAGCATCACGGCTGAGGTTTCCTTCCGGAGTGAACACCTGCGGACCGAATTCCCGCCGTATCTCTTCGCGGACTTTAGGATCGCGGTCGGCGAGGTCCCGCGCGATGTCGTCGGCAAAGAGGATGGTGCGCCCCAATTCGCCGAAGCAGCGGCACGCAGCGGTCTTCCCGCTCCCGATGCCGCCGGTGACCCCCACGAGAGGGACCGGTTCATTTGGCATATGACACTGCCCGGTACTCCCTGATCACCGTCACCTTGATCTGGCCCGGATACTCCATTTCCGCCTGGATCTTCGCCGAGATGTCGTGGGCAAGCTGGTCGGCTTTCACATCATCGACTTTGTCTTGTTCAACGACAACCCGCACTTCGCGCCCCGCCTGTATGGCGTACGTCTTTGCAACTCCCTGGAACGACTGCGCGAATGCCTCCAGCTTCTCGAGGCGTTTGATGTAGCCTTCGACGGACTCCCGCCGTGCGCCGGGGCG
>Ga0182027_10012835_pt1 | contig 11737 bp, 10 predicted proteins | sample 712E1DmetaG_FD_121300 | JGI IMG/M metagenome (GOLD analysis project Ga0182027, IMG submission 121300) | Permafrost microbial communities from Stordalen Mire, Sweden - 712E1D metaG (Illumina Assembly) | ecosystem: Environmental > Terrestrial > Soil > Wetlands > Permafrost | place: Sweden...
AGTATTTATTATTAGCGGTAGATTGTAAAAGCGGTATAGCATTTATGTTATGAATGTCTGTGCCAACAAAATCAACCATTTCAGCATCGATAAGTTTTTGTGCGATTTTTTTTGCACCAGGTGAATAATGTCCCGACAGCGACAGAATATTTATTTGAAAAAACATCCCACGATCTTTAAGATCTTCATAAGACTTGAAATCATTATGCCAGTATGCGTATCGCTCAGGGTGCGCAAGAATTGTTTTAAAACCATCTACATGCAAATTGAAAATGATGGTCTTGAGATTTTCCGGAGGATTCATGTAAGAAAGTTCCATCAGAATATATTGATCTCCAAATGGAAGTAAATCTTTGTTCTTTGCTTTTTCTTCAAATTCAAAATCCACTAAATATTCAGCTGAAACACCAAGTTTGATTGGAATATTTTCTTTTTCTATTGCAGTCTGTAATGATTGAAAACCTGCAAGAATTTTTTCATTTGAATTTCTGTAAAGATCACTGATGACATGGGGTGTGATAATAATTTTCTTATATCCCAGATTTGATAATCCTTTTATAATTTCAATGGATTCTTCTACAGTCTTTGACCCATCATCAATTCCGGGGATTAAATGAGAATGCATATCTGTGGAAAGGATTGAAAAATCAACGGGCACAGAATTATTTTCTTTATGAAAGATATTACCAAATAATCCCATATGATTATAAAATGGATTTCTTAAACCAGTCTAAAGTGATTTTTAAACCTTCTTCGATTTTTATTTGAGGCGAATAACCTAATAATATGTTTGCTTTGGAAATGTCAGCCAAAGAATGTATAATGTCACCTTGTCGTTCTTCCTTGTGTACAGGAATTACTGAAGATCCAATATTTTTCTTCAGGATGGAAAACAATGTATTCACACTTACACGTTCACCAACAGCAATATTAAAAACCTGTCCAAGCGCTTCAGCCTCTTTTGTAAAAACAGCTTTAATGTTAGCCTGTACTGCATTTTCAACAAAAGTAAAATCGCGTGTTTGTTCACCACTTCCATAAATCACTGGGCTTTTATTATCCTTCAGCGCTTTCATAAATAAAGGAATCGCAGCAGCATAAGGTCCTGAAGGGTCTTGTCGTGGCCCGTAAATATTGAAATAACGAAGCCCGATAACTTCCATTCCATATGTTTTATAAAAAACTTCAGCATATAATTCACCAGCAAGTTTTGAAACAGCATAAGGTGAAAGCGGCCGTCCTATATGATTTTCTGTTTTCGGAAGATCATGACTATCGCCATAAACAGAAGAGGAACTTGCATAAACAAATCTTTTTACTTTAGCTTCTTTAGCAGCATTCAGCATGTTTAAGAAACCTGTAGTATTCGAAGCATGAGTGTTTAAAGGAAATTCAACTGAACGAGGCACAGAACCTATAGCAGCCTGATGAATAACAAAATCAATATTCTTGCAAGCATCAAGACAAGTTTGATAATTGCAAATATCACCTTCGATAAATTTAAAATTAGTACTCGAAATAAATGGTTGGATATTTTTCATAAACCCCGTGGAAAGATTATCCAGCACAATTACTTTTCCGGCATCATATTTAAGAAGGTATTCCACTATGTTCGATCCAATGAAACCAGCACCACCTGTCACCAGGAAGGAAGCGTTTTTCAGATCTTCAATATGGAATTGCTTATCGTACATTTATCTTTTCACATATTGAGTTTCATAGTATTTTTGATACTCTCCTGTTGTGACATTAGTCAGCCATTCTTCATTTGTAAGATACCATTCTACTGTTTTTTTAAGACCCTCTTCAAATTGTAATGAAGGTTTCCATCCTAATTCTTTTTGCAATTTTGATGAATCAATGGCATAACGTAAGTCATGTCCAGCGCGGTCTTTCACATAAGAAATTAATTTTTCTGAAGTACCCGGATGACGCTTGAGTTTATCATCCATTATTTTACATAAGAGTTTTATCAGATCAATATTTTTCCATTCGTTATGTCCTCCAATGTTATATGTTTCACCGATTTTTCCCTGATGATAAATGAGATCAATTGCCCGGGCGTGATCTTCCACCCACAGCCAGTCGCGTATGTTTTCTCCTTTTCCATAGACTGGTAAAGGTTTATTGTTTTTAATATTATGGATAAACAGCGGTAATAGTTTTTCGGGAAACTGATGAGAACCATAGTTGTTAGAACAGTTGGAAATTACTATCGGTAATCCGTAAGTGTGATAATAAGCTCTCACAAGATGATCGGAGCTTGCTTTGGAAGCAGAGTAAGGACTGCGCGGATCATAAGCAGTATTTTCAAAAAAGAATCCCTCTTCACCTAAAGACCCATAAACTTCATCAGTAGAAATATGATAAAAACGTTTTGTATTAAACTGATCTTTCCATGAATTCCTTGCAGCATGCAGGAGGTTCACCGTACCGATAATGTTTGTCTGAATAAATTCCATCGGATTTGAAATGGACCTGTCAACATGTGATTCAGCGGCAAGATGAATCACACCATCGAAAATATTTTTAGAAAAAAGTTCAGTAATAAAAGCCGTATCTACAATGTCACCTTTGATGAATTCATAATTTGATTTTGATTCCACATCTTTCAGGTTAGCCAGATTTCCTGCGTATGTGAGCTTGTCAAGATTGTATATTTTGTAATCAGGATATTTATTTACAAACAGCCGAACCACGTGTGAACCAATAAAACCGGCACCTCCGGTGATTAAGATATTTTTCATGAGATTGTAATGTTTATGAATTCAAATGTTTTTCCCAGTTCCATGCTGAAAGCATCATGGCTTCAAGATCACGTTCTGCTTTCCATCCTAGTTCTGTATTGGCAAGTGAAGTATCTGCCCAAACCTTTTCAACATCACCGGCACGTCGGTCTGTAAATTTATAATTGAGTATTTGTCCTGAAACTTTTTCAAACATCTGAATGGCTTCGAGAACGCTGTATCCCTTACCGGTACCAAGATTAAAAATTTCACATTTGGTCTTATTTTTCATATGCAACAAACGTTCAACTGCAATAACATGTGCTTTTGCAAGATCGACCACATGTATATAGTCTCTGATACATGTGCCATCAGGTGTTTCCCAATCATTACCGAAAACTCTCAAATAATCACGTTTGCCAATTGCTGTTTGCGTGATGAATGGCACAAGGTTATTTGGAATACCCAAGGGCAACTCTCCTATAATTGCAGATTCATGTGCGCCTATAGGATTAAAATAACGAAGCATAATAGCTTTTATCGCTGAAATATTGGTGGTGTCAGTAATAATTTCTTCTGAAATCTGTTTGGTGTTTCCATAAGGTGAAGAAGGCTTTTGGATCGGTGAATTTTCTTTTACTGGTAAGGATTCCGGTTGTCCGTAAACTGTGCATGAAGAAGAGAAGACAAATGGATTGATGGAAAATTCTTTCATGCATTCAAGAAGATTCACCAGCGAGAAAATATTATTTCGATAATATCTTAATGGAAATTCAACAGATTCGCCTACTGCTTTAAATGCAGCAAAATGAATGATTCCTAAAATATTTTTTTCTTTATTAAAAAACTCTTTGGTCTTCTCAGCATTGCACAAATCAAAATTATAAAAAGCCGGAAGAATACCTGTGATGCTTTCTATACTTTTCATCACTGATTCAGAAGAATTGGAAAGATTATCAATGATCACCACATCATAGTCGGATTGCTGCAGTTCAACAACTGTATGTGATCCGATATAGCCGGCTCCTCCGGTGACAAGAATTTTTTCTTTCATTTTATAAACTCCAATAAGAAAGTTCTTTTATTTTCTTTCGATAGATTCCTTTCACATCAATCAATATAGCTTTTTCATTGGTGATGGATTTAAAATATTCCTCGTCCAATTTTAAATATGGTTTGTGGTTCACAGCAACAATAATTGCATCATAATTTGTTCCCAATTTTTCTGTCAATCCAAAGCCATATTCATGTTTTAGTTCTTCTGAATTTGCATAAGGATCGGTCACATCCACATGAACGCCGTAAGTGATAAGTTCATGGACAACATCAGCTACTCTTGAGTTCCGTAAATCGCTCACATCTTCTTTAAAGGTAATCCCCATGACCAGCACTTTTGCATCAAGCATATTTTTTTCGGCCGCAATCATTTTTTTTACGGTTTGTTTTGCTACATAATTGCCCATTGAATCATTGACGAAACGTCCGGAATTGATGATCTGTGCGTGATAGCCGAATTCTTTTGCTTTATATGTTAAATAGTACGGATCAACACCAATGCAATGTCCACCGACCAAGCCTGGATAAAATTTTAAAAAATTCCATTTCGTTCCGGCTGCTTCAAGCACTTCAAAAGTATTTATTCCCATCCTGTTAAAGATAATGGATAGTTCATTCATTAAGGCAATATTCACATCACGTTGTGTGTTTTCAATGATCTTAGCGGATTCAGCAACCTTAATAGATGAAGCTTTATGAACACCTGCATGTACAACCAGCTCATAAGTTTTGGCAATCTGATCGAGAGAAATATCATCGCAACCCGAAACCACTTTAGTAATTGAAGTAATGGTATGTTCTTTATCGCCTGGATTGATTCGTTCAGGAGAAAACCCTACTTTAAAATCTTTTACGAATGTAAGTCCTGATAATTTTTCAAGAATGGGAATGCAATCTTCTTCAGTACAACCAGGATAAACAGTAGATTCATAAACTACATAATCTCCTTTTTTTAATATTTTCCCAACGGTAGTTGTTGCTCTAAGTAGCGGAGTAAGATCAGGTAAATTATGATCATCAATCGGAGTAGGCACTGCTATAATATGAAAAGTAGCTTCTTTTAAATCTTCAGGATTCGCTGTAAAAAAAATATCACATCTATCAAAAGCAGAAGAAGCAAGTTCTTCGCTTGGATCTTTCTTGTTTTGCATCATTTCAATGCGGTCGGCTTTAATATCAAAACCAATCACAGAGATTTTTTTTGCAAACTCAAGTGCAATAGGCAAACCTACATACCCGAGGCCTATTACAGACAACTTAGTTTCCTTGTTCAACAACTTTTCGTAGATATTCATACAAGTAATTATTTTATTTTTTTCAGTAATTCTGGATTTCTCAATGAATAAATCCGTTCAATGATATCCACCACTTTTAATCCTTCAAGCGCATTGGTAGTTGCTGTAGTGCGGCCTTTCAATGTATTGATCACATTATCAATCACAAAATGATGATTGGCTGCAGAACCTTTATATATGCCATAATCATTGGGTGGGTTAGTGTCTTCCACTTTAGGCATAATATAATCTTTAATATGGCAATATTCCACATCGTTCATGTACTGACCACCAATTTTTACACTGCCATTACTTCCGATAATTTCAATGCTGCTTTCAAGATTGGTGTCCCAAACTGCTGTAGAATAATTAACACAACCCATTCCTCCTTCAACAAAATCAAAACAAACCATACCTGAATCTTCGAAATCAGTTAATTTTTTGTGCGAGAAATCATTAAATTTTGCCTGAATATTTTTAATGTCACCGAAAAGCCAGTACATGATGTCAATAAAATGAGAGAACTGTGTGAACAGGGTTCCGCCATCAAGATCATTGCTGCCTTTCCAGTCATTCTTTTTATAATAACGCTCATCACGGTTCCAATAGCAATTCAATTGCACCATATAAATATCACCCAACAACTTTTTTTCTATGACTTCTTTGATCCATAATGATGGCGGTGAATAGCGGTTCTGCATGACAAGAAAAACATGCTTTGACATTTGCAGCGCCTTAAAAATTACCGCTTCGCATGTCTGCGTGCTTAGGCCCATAGGCTTTTCGCAAACAACATGTTTTTTGTTTTCTAAAGCCAGAATAGAATGATCGGTGTGAAACCCGTTAGGAGTGCATACATTCAGCACATCAAAATCTTTTTCATTCTTTAATAAATCTTCAATGGAAGCATAAAAAGGCACCTTGTGATTTTCAATACCAAGTGTATCTTTAGATTTAATATCGCATAATGCGATCAGTTCGGCATCCGGATTTCTGAGGATCATTTCTGCATGGCGCTTGCCAATGTGTCCGCAACCGACGACTGCAAATTTTACTTTGTTTTTAATTATCGACATAAAAAATTATCAACTGATTTTTCGAACGATATTATTTTCTAACTTATATTTTTCTTTACTTTCAGGGCAAACAGCAATTCCTTCGCTGTTAAATTCCAACCGATGACCGTATTCACTCATCCAGCCTTTTTGAATAGCGGGGTTTCCAACAACCAATGCATAAGCGGGAACATGTTTTGTCACCACAGCACCGGCACCGATAAATGCAAATTCCCCGATATCATGACCGCAAACTATAGTGGCGTTGGCACCGACGGATGCTCCTTTTTTTACTACAGTTTTTGAGTATTGTCCTTTTCTGATAACAGCACTTCGCGGATTCACAATATTTGTAAACACCATGGAGGGCCCGAGGAAAACATCATCCTCGCAGATCACACCGGTGTATAGAGAAACATTGTTCTGGATTTTTACATTATTACCAAGCACTACATCCGGCGACACCACTACGTTTTGACCGATGTTGCAATTTTCTCCAATAATGCAGTGCGACATAATATGCGTAAAATGCCATATTTTGGTGCCTTTACCAATCTGGCATCCTTCGTCAATCACTGCCGTTTCATGTGCATAAAAATCCATAATGCAAAGGTATTAGTTATTATTTACAAATTCTAATACAGCATCCGTGATATATTTCAATTGTTCTTCATCCAGTTCGGTGTGCATGGGCAATGAAATTACCGATTGACAAAGCATTTCAGTTACTGGAAAATCTCCCGCGTTATATCGAGAATCCTGATAAGCCTTTTGCATATGCATAGCAACAGGATAATAGATCATAGCAGGAATATCTTTCGTCGTCAGAAATTCCTGAAGTTTATTTCTGTCAATATTATTGGTGACTAAAGTGTATTGATGAAATACATGTGTTGATTTGTTGAATCTGGCAGGTGTTTTTAATTTCGGATTGTTCGCAAAAGCCTTGTTATAATATTCTGCAGCCTGATTTCTGGCTTTGCAATAATCGTCAAGCCGTTTAAGTTTCACACGCAAAATGGCTGCTTGAATACTATCCAGTCTCGAATTAACACCAACGAGATCGTGATAATACCGAACCACCATTCCATGATTTACAATAATTCGCAGCATCTTGGCTAGTTCGTCATCATTAGTAAAAACAGCACCACCGTCACCATAACAACCTAAATTCTTTGATGGGAAAAATGATGTTGCCCCTACATGGCCTATCGTTCCTGCTTTTTTCTTGCTGCCGTCCTTGAAAATATAATCGGCACCAATAGCCTGAGCATTATCTTCAATGATGTAAAGATTATTTTCTTTTGCGATCTCCAGCATGGCTTCCATATCTGCACACTGACCAAACAAATGGACAGGTACAATGGCTTTTGTTTTTGGTGTGATCGCTTTTCTCACAGCAATAGGATCAATGTTATAAGTGGAAGGATCCACATCTACTACAACAGGTGTCAATCCTAATAAGGCAATCACCTCTGCGGTAGCAATAAAAGTAAATGATGTGGTGATCACTTCATCACCAGGTCGTAATCCTAATGCCATCATCGAAACCTGTAATGCATCAGTTCCGTTAGCACAAGGAATTACATGTTTTACACCTAAGTATTTTTCCAGTTCTTCCTGAAACGCTTTCACCTCTGGCCCGTTGATATAAGCAGTTGATCCAATCACATTCAAAACCGCCGTATCAATCTCTTCTTTCATCTTCTCATACTGACTCTTCAAGTCAACCATCTGAATCTTTTTCATCTCCGTTTCCCTTTCTCCTCGTTTAAATTTTATTTATTAATTAATGCGGCAAATATATCGTTTTTAAATGACATTTTTAGCTAACTTTGTTTTGATTATAGATATAAATGAAGAGGCATTACTGATTAATATTTACGTATAATTTACGATTGTGTAATGTGCATTCTTTATTTAATTCTATATCTTTGCTGCTATAATTAATTCACAATGTTTAAAAAAACAGTTTTTGCCGGATTCTTTTATTTTTCAATTTTATTTTGTTCTTCTGCTTTTTCGCAAAAAGTGAATGTGAGAGATTCCTGCGTGTTTGCTCCTATGCTTTCTGCAAATTATGCTTTTCAAATTCCGGGTGGTGACCTGGCAAAGCGTTTTGGTGACAACTCAAGCATTGGTGCTAGTTTTATGATTAAAACAAAATCAAACTTTCTTCTTGGATTAGATGGTAATTTTATTTTTGGTGGACAAATAAAAGAGGACAGCCTGTTCTCAAATATATCAACCAGCGATGGTCACATTATCACATCCAATGGTGAATTTGCCGATGTGCGTACATATGAAAGAGGCTTCAACACCAGTTTTAAAGCCGGAAAAATATTTCCTGTACTAGGCCCTAATCCTAACTCCGGATTTGTTTTCATTGGGAGTGTCGGCTTGTTAGAACATAAAATCCGTATTGAAACACCCGGAAACACAGTCCCTGGGCTCAAAGGTGATTATAAAAAGGGATATGATCATTTAACGAATGGATTATGTGTAAGTGAATTTATCGGGTATATGTATTTAGGAAACAAACGATTGATAAGCTTTTATGCAGGGTTTGAATTTGTTCAGGCATGGACACAATGCCGTCGTGATTTTAATTTTAACACCATGAGTCGCGATATTACAAAGCGCTTCGATCTCATGAACGGTTTTAAAGTAGGATGGATAATTCCATTTTATATTCGTTCTTCAAAGAACTACTTTTATTATTGATTCTGGATGAATCTTCTTTACAACATCAGCATATTTTTTTACTACCTCTCCATTTTGCTTGTCAATCCATTTCATGCAAAAGCAAAAAAGTGGATCAATGGCAGAAAAAATATATTTCAAAAGCTGGAAGTTGCCATTCCGAAGAATGAAAAAATCGTTTGGTTCCATGCTGCTTCTTTGGGCGAATTCGAACAGGGTCGCCCGCTGATAGAAGGATTCCGCAAAAAATATCCCGAATTTAAAATCCTACTTACTTTCTTTTCTCCTTCCGGATATGAGATCAGGAAAAATGATGCTTCTGCAGATTTTATTTTTTATTTACCTATTGACAGTCCTGCAAACGCCAGAAGATTTATCCGGCTTATAAATCCTCAATTAGTATTCTTTATTAAATATGAATATTGGTTTAATTATTTAAAGGTTCTGAAAAATAAAAATGTTCCTGTTTTCATTGTTTCCGCCATTTTCAGGCCATCGCAACATTTCTTTCAATGGTATGGAGGATGGTTCAGGAAAATGCTTAAGAATATTTCATTTTTCTTTTTGCAGAATAAAAATTCAGCTTTATTGCTAGATAAAATTGGACTCTCAAATTTTATTATAAGCGGTGACACCCGATTCGACAGGGTTTTTGAAGTAGCTCAGCGAACAAAGGAATTTCCTTTAATAAAGGAATTTATAAAAGATTCAAAAGTCATAGTTGCCGGTAGCACTTGGATAGCGGATGAAAAAATATTGGCGGTTTATTTTAACGAAAATAAAAATCCGTTAAAATTAATTATTGCCCCTCATGAAATTCACGAAGAACACATTCAACAACTTCTTCAGCTATTTAAGAATAAAACATTGAGATATTCCGGGATAAATCAGGAAAATATTCATGAGGCCGATATTTTAATTATTGATAATATCGGAATACTGACGCATCTTTATCAATATGGCCATATTGCCTATATTGGCGGTGGTTTTGGTAAAGGTATTCACAATATTCTGGAAGCAGCCACTTTTGGTTTACCTATAGTATTCGGACCTCATTATCAGAAATTCGATGAAGCCAATGAACTGGTCAGAAGGGAAGGAGCTTTTACCATTGAAGATATAAAGGGATTCAATAAAACTATTGACGGCTTTATTGAGAATCCTGATTTTTATATGAAGACATCTGCAATTTCAAAGGCCTTTGTGACAGAAAGCATAGGTGCTACTGAAAAAATTCTTTTCAGTATAAAAGAATTTGTCCCAAAGTTGGAAAATTAATTAACCATCAACCGGACTGTTAAATTGTGTATATTTGTACTTTATTTTTACGATATAAAATAATTTGTCAATACTTGCGTTTGCGCCCGGCAAAGAAAATAGTATTCACAAAAAATGAAAAAGAAATGAAAAGACTTTTTGTTATAGCAATACTGGCTTGGTTGGCAATTCCTGTTTTTGCCCAACCGAAATATAGTAATGAATTTTTATCTATAGGTGTAGGAGCAAGAGCTTTGGGTATGTCAAATTCAAATATAGCCATTGTCAATGATGTCACAGCAGGTTACTGGAATCCTGCCGGATTATTATTGATTCCGAAAAATACTCAGGTTGGATTAATGCATTCCGAATATTTCGCAGGAATTGCAAAATATGATTATGGTGCTGTGGCTGCAAAGATTGATGCGTCCAGCGCTGCAGCATTTTCTTTTATCCGTTTCGGTGTGGACGATATTCCTAATACCACGGATCTGATCGATAATGAAGGAAACATTGACTATGACAGAATCACCTCTTTCAGCGCTGATGATTATGCTTTTATTTTTTCTTATGCCCGTAAACATAAAATTGAAGGATTGCGCTATGGGGCCAATGTGAAAGTTATTCATCGTAAAATTGGTGATTTCGCTTCTGCATGGGGCTTCGGTATTGATGTGGCTGCCCAATATGATTATAAAAAATGGAACTTCGGAATATTAGGCCGGGATATTACTTCCACCTTTAACGCATGGAACTACAGTCTTTCAGACAGGATGAAAGAAGTGTTTACAGAAACCGGAAATGAAATCCCTTCAAATACTCTTGAAATTACTATGCCAAGACTGATTTTGGGAGCAGCAAGAAAATTCGACCTGGGTAAAAAATTTACCGGGTTGGCAGATATTGATCTTGATATGACTTTCGACGGCATGCGTAACGTACTTATCAAAAGTGATCCCATTAGCTTAGACCCGCATATTGGGCTGGAGTTCGGTTATAAAAATCTTATTTTCTTAAGAGCAGGTGTCGGTAATATCCAGGATGAAACAAATATGGAAGGAAAAAAATATAAAACTTTCCAGCCTAATATGGGAATAGGAATCAACATCAAGGATCTTTTCAGTATTGATTATGCATTGACAGATATAGGTGATAAATCAATTGCATTATATTCAAATATTTTTTCTCTAAAATTCAATTTAAACAGAAAAGAATCAAACCCGGCAAAATAAAATATTTAATATTTTTTCAATAATAATGTAATGAGAAGATTACTTTTTATTGTTTTTTGTTTTTTTTATTCTTCGTTGCTTTTCTCACAACAGCCCGGGAATGAGTGGATCAACTATAATCAGAATTATTATAAATTTCAAATCTCTATTGATGGAATATACCGGATTCCATACACCACTTTATTGTCAGCAGGTATCTCAACTTCCATCGATCCTCATACGTTCCAAATATTCGGCAGAGGTATCGAACAATATATTTTTGTGAAAGGCGAAAATGACGGGAGCTTTTATAATTCCGGCTATATAGAATTTTATGCACAGAAAAATGACGGATGGCTCGATTCTCTTCTTTATCACGAGCCGGGTAGCCAGGGCAATCCCAATTACAGCCTGTTTACTGATACGGCTACTTATTATCTTACCTGGAAATTTGG